>OMKS01003194.1_pt1 | contig 13197 bp, 11 predicted proteins | sample 1674721 | NCBI WGS metagenome assembly OMKS01 (sample SAMN06264996, study PRJEB25208) | sediment metagenome | isolation source: hot spring sediment | place: USA: California | collected 2014-09-02 | reverse complement strand
AGTTACAAGCTATCATACAAAAAAGCCCGCCAACCCCTTGATTTTTGTTATCAGATTAAAAAACACAATCTCACAGGCGTATGAAGATATAGTCTTGTAGAAAAGCTCAATCTATCTATTTTATCCCTAATCAATCACCAGCATTCAGTCTATCCTACTTGTAAAAAATCTCTATTTGTACTACAGTCGTGCCGTTCAGACCACTACAAGCGGGGATATATGATAGTTAGACTCCTGGAAATATTCGGCAGCCTGGGACTTTTTCTCTATGGAATGCGGACCATGAGCGACGGGATCCAGAAAGCCGCCGGGGAGAGGCTGCAGACCATTCTCGGTTACATGACGGGCAACCGCTTTGCCGGGGTCTTGACCGGTTTTGGGACCACCGCCCTCATTCAGTCCTCTTCGGCGACCACCGTGATGGTGGTCAGCTTCGTCAACGCCGGCCTCTTGAGCCTTTCCCAGGCAATCGGGGTGATCATGGGCGCCAACATCGGCACTACCGTCACCGGCTGGATCGTAGCCCTATTCGGTTTCAAGTTCGACATCACCGCCGTCGCGCTCCCGGCTATCGGTATCGGCCTTCCGCTGATATTTTGGAAGCGACTGAGAAAGACCGAATGGGGTGAAGCGCTGATCGGCTTCGGACTCCTTTTCTTGGGGCTCTCCTTTCTGAAATCTCTGGTTCCGGACATCGATGCTCATCCCGAGTCCTTGGAGTTCGTCAAGACCCTCACCGGATACGGACTCTTTTCCAGACTGCTTTTTATACTGATCGGCACTACCTTGACGGTCATCCTTCAGTCCTCCAGCGCTTCGATGGCGATCACCCTGACCATGGCTTTCTCCGGATGGATCGATTTTCCCAACGCCGTAGCCATGGTGCTGGGAGAAAATATCGGTACCACCGTCACCGCGGTTCTCGCCTCCGTAGGCGCGGATATCCATGCCCGGAGAGCGGCGGCGGCGCACATGCTGTTCAACATTTTGGGGATCGTTTGGGTACAGTTTCTCTTCTTTCCAATCATCGCCCTGGTGGATTCAATAGTCCCCGGTTCGTATACCACTTCCGCCGGTATAACCGCCCATTTGGCGATGTTTCACACTACCTTCAACGTGCTCAACACTACCGTATTCCTCCCCTTTGTGAACTGGATAGAGGCGCTGGTTAAATTTATAGTGCCGGTCCGAGAAGAGGGGGAGGAGACACGTCGGTACCAGCTCAGCTTCTTCTCCGGTTCGATTCAGGAGACCCCAGAGTTGAATCTACTACGGGCCAAGACCGAGATCATAAAAATGACGCAAATAGTCCAAGATATGTATCACTCCTTCCTCTACGTGTTCCATCATCCGGAGAAAAAGCTGAAAGAAGAGGTCGCCGAGCTGCAGGAACAGGAGGAGCTCACGGACCAAATGCAGGAGGAGCTGTCCAAGTTTCTCGCTCAGTGTGCGATGGAGAACCTCAAAGAAAAGAGCGCCGAGAACGTCAGCTATATGATGCGAATAGTCCACGAACTGGAAAGCGTGGGCGACAGCTGCTTCAACCTGCTGCTTTTGTCAAAACGACGGTACGACAAGGACCTGCACATTTCCGACGAGGCTCTGCAGGACCTGGAGCCCTACCTGGCCACCGTTGACCAGTACCTGAGTTTTGTCACCACCCACACCAACCGACATCTCAGCAGCGACGAAATGGCCCAGGCGGTGGCTCTCGAGGAGAAAGTGGACCAGTACCGAAACACCCTCCAGAAAGCTGCCCGGAGGAGAATCAAGCTCGGTTCGGATGTGAAAGCCGAACTTTTGTACATCGACATTGTACGTCATATCGAAAAGATCGGGGACCATCTACTGAATATCGCCCAGGCTCTGCGGCAGATTCGATAGCACCACGTGGGGGTAGGACAGTTCTACCCCTATGGCATTGAGCGCGTCTCTGATCTCCTTGATTACGCTGTTTTTGACCTGAATAAAGTTGCTTTTCTCAAACCATACCCCCAGAAGTACCTCCAGACCAGAGGGTCCGAAATTACTCAGCAAAAACAGGGGTTCCGGCTCGTCCAAGCAGAGAGGGTTTTTTCGAGCGACCCCCAACAGGCCCTCCTTTACTTTTTCGTAGTCCGATTGAAAAGGTACGTTGATTTTGAAGTCCATTCGGCGGATGGGAAAACGGGTGATGTTGGTTATCTCTTTGCTTATGATCTCATCGTTCGGTATGCGGATCAGGGTGTTGTCGAAGGTCCTCAACTTGACCGACAGCAGGTCCAGCGAGTGCACCAGACCGCTGGTGGTGCCGATTTTCACCACGTCTCCCACCTCGAAGGTCTTGTCGGAGACCAGAAAAAAGCCGCTGATAATATTTCCCAGGCTCTTCTGCGAAGCGATACCCACGGCGATACCCACCACTCCCGCCGCCCCCAGAAGAGCCGAGAGCCGCAGGCCGAGCTCACTGAGCACGGCCAGTGCGATCAGAGACCAACCTACGTAATTGATACCCTTGTGAAAAACCGAACGTACCTGCTCCGAGGCGTTTCGGATAAACGCTCGACGGACCACAATATCAATAATTCGGACGATAAACAGTCCGACCAACACGATCAAGAGGATGTGAATTATTCTAGCCAGGAAGTCGGCATTCAAGTACTTGCTAAGTAGGGTCTCACTGATGAACTCCATTTCCAATCTCCTACATCTCGGTCAGGTGCTTAATATACGAAAAACTCCGTTTCAATATGTTTTTCGACGGAACTTCCCGGGCCGAAGCAATCTTTACCGGATTTTTTAGCCATCTGGGTCCCCTCGTCGAGTATTTAACCTGACTTATCTGGTCTATCCCGGAAAAGTTCACATTGACTTCGTTGGTATGCAGTCCATCCCCATCGAGATAGAGGTTCAGGTACTCCACATGAACCGCGATACGGTAGAAGTCCAACAACGAACTGGAAATATTGTTGATGTTGAGCACGCACTCAGCGTAGTAGGGCGCCGGCGGTGAGGACCTCTCAAACTCTTGGCTCAATACGGTCTCCAGAGTATAACACAACTCTCCGGTCTGCATGTCTCCAAACCAAGTTGAAGAGAGCCGAAGCGAGGGGTGCTCTTCCAGCATCACCCGGCGATTTACGGAATGGGAGAAGAGCTGAATCCAAACCGGGACGTAGAAGTGAACCTGCGCCTCCCGTCCGGGGAGTATCCTTCTCCTGACGTTCGGGCGGACCACAAGGGGCCGATCAGGTAGTGCCGGCACTATCTCGATCTCCGCTTCCTGACCAATCATATACCGGTGCCATTCGATCTCTTCGTAAATATCTTCTTCAGAAAAGCTGGAGCACTTTTGATGAATACGTAGCCGTTCTTGGGCTCGGGGATAGCGATAGCTGCCTATAATCCACTCGGCTCCTTTTTTGTCGAAAAACAGCCCCAGTTCCCCCACCACCCAGCGTCTCCAGCTCTCTTCGGCCAGCGCTTTCTTGCTCCAGATATTAGTTTCCACTACTTTCGGTCCTCTCGTTCACTCGAACATTATCGATCAGCGGCAATTGTATCACAAACCTGGCCCCGCTCAAAATCTCCCCGTCTCGGCATTCGATACTCCCGCCGTGCCGCTGGAGTATCTCCTTGCTGATAGCCAAGCCCAGTCCCGAGCCTCCGGAGCTCCGACCTCGAGCCTTGTCCACACGGTAAAACCGTTCGAAGACCTTGTGCCTCTCCTCTTCCGGAACTCCAGGCCCGCTGTCCTCTACGACGAGCTCGAACCGACTATCAGCCTCCGTCCGCAACTCGATGAACATATCTCCATCTTCATCACTGTAGCGTATGGCGTTCTGAAGAACATTCGAAATAGCCTGGATCAGCTTGTGCCGATCCCCATAAACAATGAAGCTCCCCGCGGGTAGACGTTGTTTGATCCTGATGTTTTTTTTCGCCGCGTGTATCCCGCTCACGGTCACCGTCTCCTCCACCAGTTCGCGAAAGTCTACCCTTTCCATACTATAGCTGTATGACTCAGACTCGGCGTCGGCCAACTCCTGCAGCTCTTCCACCAATTTTTTTAGTATCATCGTCTCGTTTTTGAGACTGGTCAGTCGTTTTTCATCCATCGGGTAGATACCCTCGAGCATCATCTCAATGTTTCCCTGCAGGAGACTCACCGGAGTACGCAGCTCGTGGGCCGAATCGGCGATGATCTTTTTTTTCCAAGCTGAAGCAGCCTGAATTTCGGCGGTCATCATGGTGAAGCTTCGGTACAAATCGCCTATCTCGTCGCTCCGCTGGAGGTCAAAGCTCAATTCGTACTGACCTTTGGCCACCGACATCGCCGCCCGGGAAAGATATCTCAAAGATCCGGTGACACCGCGCATCAGAAATACCCCCATCAGCAGCGAAGAGAACGCCACTATCAGGGTCGAGAGGACAATGGAGTGGTAAATCTGACTCAGCAAACTGTTCTGCCGAGGTCCAAGAATCGGTTCGAGCATCGATTGGACGAATACATACCCTACGGCGGTCTGAGCGGAATATATCGGAGCCCCCTCCCGTAGCAGATTACCGTCGATGCTCGTGGGCACCGCAGTGCTCAGGTTGTGATACAGTACCGAACCATCTCTTCCGGTTAAGAGTACTCGAAAGCGACTATCCTCTCCTCTGGGAGGGTCGTTCATAGGCCGGCGAGTCCCCTGTATCGGGCCCATTCCCCGCATCATCCCCTGGAAGTGTCGGTAGGGAGTCTCCCTCCCCGCCCCTTCCAGAACCTGTTCGATTCCATCCCAGCTGCCGCGACTCTGATAAAAAGAAGAGAGGTTCTCCGCCAGAATGACCGCCATCTGGATATCGGTCTCCCGAACAAAATCAAGAAACAGATCCCGTGTGCTTCGGCTGATAAAAAACGCCGAGAAAAGCCCGTTGAGCAGGACCACCGATATGAGAATCAAAGTGACTTTGAAGCTCAGCCGCCTCGTTACGTTGGAGTGCAGCGGCATCTTCACTCCTCCGGCTCGGCCATCTTGTAGCCGACTCCCCATACCGTATGAATATAGCTGGGCTCCGATGGATTTGGCTCCAAGGCCTTGCGGATATTTTTTATATGTACGTCGATTGTTCGCTCGTAGCCCTCGTACGGATGATCCTGAAGAGTCTCCAAGAGCTGCATCCTGGTAAAGACCCGACCCGGGTGTTCCATCATTCTAGCCAGGATGTCGAATTGGGCCCCCGTCAGTTCGAGCTTGCCCCCCTCCCGGCTGACTTCGCGTCGCTCATAGTCGAGAACCAGATCTCCCAGGATTATTTTCTGCTTGCCCGACGTATCCTCCGCTTTCGTTACCGCGACGCCGCCCCGTCGAAGTATAGCCCGCAAGCGAGCTGCCAGCTCCTTCATGCTGAAGGGTTTACTCAGATAATCGTCGGCTCCGAGCTCAAACCCCATCAGCTTGTCCTGCTCGGAGGCTCTCGCGGTGAGCATCAGAACAGGCAGCTGGGACAAGCTGCGCAACCTACGAAGCACATCTATTCCGTCGATCCCCGGCATCATCACATCCAGAACCATGATATCCGGTTTCGCCGTTTGGACCATCTCCAGCGCTTGTTTTCCGTTTTTCGCACTAAGGACCTCAAAACCTACAGCTTCAAGATAATCCACGAGCATCTCTACAATTTTTGGCTCATCATCCACCACGAGAACTCGGTACTTTTTCTCTTCCAATCAAACCCCGCTTTTCAACATCCTCGAAAACCAGACTCAGGCAAAGACGTTAATATTACGACCCCGAAACTCATCGTATTCGTCGACATACTCCCTTTCGGGCTCCGCTTCTCGGTCATATTCGCGGTCTTCGGCCTTGCGCTGCTCTTCAACTCTGCGCTGATCCTCGCTTCTTCGGACCTCTTCGTTGGAAGCCCTTCCCCGCTCTTGCTCCACTTCGAGGTCGTATTCTCGATAACGAGCGGCGGCTCGATCTATCGCTTCGATGCGTTCATAGTCACCCATCGAAACACCTCCTTTACTTCAAATATACAAAATGTAACTATAAAAAAACAAGCTTTACATATCTTGATTCTACAATTATCCTAATATCAGGATTTACTATGAAAAGATCACTTTTGCTGAGTCTCAGTCTGATTCTCTTCCTGTTGGGAGAGATTATTATTGGCGGGGGAGCCGTGGCCTATGGATTTCTCCAGGGCCAAGACAGCTTCCATAGCAGCGGAGCCCTGAATTTTTTCCTGATCAATACGGTACTTCTATTTTTGTTCTTGATTCTCTTGGCTTGGGTGCTCCATACCAGGGTACTTCGACCTATCCGAGTGATGACTCGTCGCATCGAAGAGCTCGGATCGGGACGTGGCGACTTGTCGAGGAAGCTCCAGATTGATCGAAAGGACGAACTAGGACAGCTGGGACGGGCCTTCAACGGCTTTCTGAATCGTTTCAACGTCCTGTTGCTGAGAGTCAGAACGATCGAGGATTTGGGCCGGGGTATCGGAAGGGGGATCGAAGAGAAGGCTTCCACCGTAGTCTCGGCCGTAGAGGAGATCCATCGGACCATCAGCTCGTTGCAGGATCAGTTCGATCAACTAAACCGGAGAATCGAAGACTCGAACCAAGAAATTCACGATATAAACAGCCACATCTACAACGTGGTGCAGCTCATCTCCAATCAGTCCTCGGCGGTTCTGCAGTCCGCCGGAGCCGTTGAGGAGTCCAACGCCACCATCGGATCTATCAACAAACGGATGCAGGAAAGCTCTGAATCGGTGCTGCAGCTCAGCGCTCTTGGGGAGACCGGGCGGGAGGATATGGAGGAGACCCTTGAAGAGAGCAGAAAAATCTCGAACTCCATCGACGCAATTAATGAAATGGCCGAGATTATTCATGGAATATCCGACAGTACCAACCTCCTCTCAATGAACGCAGCCATAGAGGCGGCCCACGCCGGAGAGGCGGGAAGGGGTTTCGCCGTTGTGGCCGAAGAGATCAAAAGACTCGCCGAAAACAGCGGTGAGAACTCCCACGAGATCAGCACCCGGCTCAGTGAAATAAATGAACATATCCGCCTTTTGGCTCAGATCTCGGAAAAAACCGGCTCATCCTTGGAGACCATTCTCAGCAGCATTGGATCGGTTGCGGAGAATATGCAGGAAATATCCGGAGGTATGAGCCAAATCGCCGGCGGTAGCAGCGAAATCAGCAGCTCCCTGACCCAGCTACGGGAGATCACCGACGACGTGAAGTCTTCCGCTGAACAGATGGAAGAGAAGATGAACAGCATCGACGAGTTCATGCAGAACGTCGGCTCTTTGGCCCAGCAAAACCTCTCCAGCGTTCGGGAAGTTACCGCGGCGATCGAACACATCTCCGCCGACGTCACGAGTCTGGAGAAAATACAACGGGAGAACAACGAAAACCTGGACGATCTTCATCGGGAAATTCACCACTACGACACGGCGCCCCTCATCGTCTCGGAAAATATCGTTCCCTACAACTATCTCGAAGACAACAAACCCGCCGGAATATCTACGGAGATCCTGCAGCAAATTCTATCCCGTTTGGACCTGGACTGGCAAATCGAGTTCATGCCCTGGTCCATGGCGTACAGCATGGCCACCAAACAGGCCAATATCCTGCTCTACTCCATGCTCAGAACCCCCGAGAGGGAGAAGCAGTTCCACTGGGTGGGTCCCCTGTTCACCGATACCATGGCGGTATACAAACGTCGGGATAAACAGGAGCTGCGGGCTTCTAACATCGAGGAACTACGCGCCCACACAATCGGGGCTATCCGGGAGAACTACGACTCCCAGTACTTCGGAAAGCAGGGTTTTGTGGAGGGCAAAAACATGATCCTCGTCGATAGCCAAGAGGAGAACATCTCAAATCTGGCCTCCGGCAAAGTCGAGGCGATCTCTCTCACCGCCTCCCAGTTCCACAGCCAGATGAAGGCCATGGGACTCGCGGCCGAGGACTACACCGCCCTTTTCGAGCTCAGCGATGTATCCAACGACATCTACCTGGTGTTCAGTCTCCAGACTCCCACCGAGCTGGTTAAAAAGTTCCGCGAAGCCTTGAAAGTGGTTAAACAGGGCCGAGGCTACTCGAAGCTGCTGAAGAAGTACCTGGGATAGTTACTCCTCAAACGACGGCTGTCAACTACGGGACAGGCGGTCTTGCTCCAATATATCGTCGGCGTCCCAGGGGTAACAGATCCAGGCGTCCTCCAACTCCAGTCCATAGAAGTAGTGTTCCACCTCCCGCGGTATTTCTCCCCTCTTCTCCTTCCGTTTATTGTGTAGTACCGCCACCGCGATTTCCGCCGGCTGGTGTTTCAACAGCTCCCGGAGACAGTACTCGAGGGTGACCCGTGAGTCGTCGACCTCGTCGACCAGCAGTATTCGCTTGCCCTGCAGCTTTTTCTCCACCTCGTCGATCCACTGTATCTTCTGCGGCGAGTCTTTGGGGTTGTTTTCACTGTCATAGTAGGATATTCCGACGGTGAATATCGGCTTGTCCAGAAAGGTCTTCAGTATTCGGGCGGGGATGAAGCCTCCGGTACCGATGGCGACCATGAGCTGCGGGTCGTAGCCGGAGCTCTTGATCTGACCGGCCATATCTTTGATGGTCTGGTGAATGTCGTTGTATGAAAAGTATATTTTTTTTGGCTCTTCGCTCATATTTGTTCTCCCCTCGTCAAAAGCTCTCGATTCAATTCTCCCCGTTCGAGCAGAACTACGGTACTCCCGTCGGCCAACTGGGCTTCGATGCTCGGGTTGTACATCAAGTTATCCAGGTGTATCAGCGCTGGGGCATCCTCGTCGTAATTTGCCCCAATGGCGATATGCGCCGTATGGTAGGCTTTCTCGTCCTCCAGCATACGCCCGGTCACCTTCGCGGCGGGATTCAGTCCAATTCCAAGCTCACCGAGGTTGCTCGCGTTGTCTACATAGGTCTGGATTTTCTCCGATGCGAGCTTTCCCTCTTCGCCGAACTCTTTGGCCCGCTGTTTGCCGTAATCGATTGTCTGGGTCAGGCGCTCAGCCTCGGGACCACCGTCGATACTCCGTACAAAGCCCTCTTTCACTTCTACCCTGACCGGATTCTCGGCGATTGCCTCTCCGTCGTGAAAAGAGAGGCTGGCGTCAAAAACGATCGTTCCCTCGGAGGAGAGAAGCTCGGGGCTGATAAAGGTTTCACCGGCCGGGAGGTTCCCCCCCGCACCTGCTTGGGAGAGGTCTCCGTCGTCGACGAAGGCTTCACGTCCGCGGATCCCCATCCGGAGGTCCGTTCCGGCGGGACTGCTTATACGCAGCTCCGTCGCGGCGTCCAAAACCGACTTCAAAGCCCGAGCCTCGAGGCGTAAACGCTCATAATCGACGGGTACGGTTCGACGGAACATCTCCCGGGTGACCATGGGTGACCAGAAGGCCCTCAGTTTCTTTGCGGCCATGAGGTAGTGAAAAATATGATCGTAACTTCTCCCATCCAGTTTGTAGGGCTCCTTGATAGCCCAGCGGTCCTTGCCCAGTCTGCCGGTACTGATGGAAATGAAGACATCCGGCTCGGTACCGAGGGACTTGATCACCGCCTCATCGGCGAAGTCGAGCTGCTTTTTCACCCCTTGGAGCAGGAGGATAGGAGTCCCCCCAGCGTCCAGGGCCGCATTGTACAGCGCTTGGGCCACATGGAGCGACTCTTTTGGCGGATTGGCCACGATCAATACTCTCTCGTTGCGTTTGAGCTTCAAAGACTCCTCGATTGCTACCCGAGCCGCCGTTTCCAACTCTCTGGTATCAGCATCGGTGAAGCGTCCCTGTTTCAGATTCAGTGTCTCTTTCATATCAAGAGTCTAAGGAAACTTTCCAATACCGTCAATTAAGAGGAGCGTGAATCGGACCCTCTGATCCGGTGTGTCCCGGAGGAAGCCCCTTAGCCGACATTGACCTTGTCCATCTCTTTTTTCAACTCCGCCTGCAGGGTGTAGTAGACGAAGTTGGAAATTCGGTCCTTCGCCTGGCTGGAGATGTAGTCGGTAAAGATCACTACGTAGATCGTCCCCTCTTCGGTATTTCTCCGCCCGGCGATGATGCCGCTGACCATTACAATACGGCTTCGCAGCTTGAGCTGCATTCGGTTCAATTCGGTCTTCACCGGCAGATCGATATCCTGTCGAAAACGGCAGGCCATACCGGCGGTACTGATGTCGTGGACGTAGCCGTCGTGCATTTTTCCGAAAAGTTCGACGTTGAACTCGGTCGGAATGTTGGCGGAACAGCGGGCTCGGACAAAGCGGCGCTTGCCCTTGGCCTCGTGAACCTGGAGTGTTTTGAGGATGATTTTGGTACTCTCTTTCAACCCGAGCTTGAGCTGAATGTAACCACCGGGAACCATCAAATCCATCAAATACTTCCGTGCCAGCTCCTTGTCCTCGTTGTAGGTCAGAATTCCTATCTGCACCCCCTTGGTCTTTTCAGAGTTCATAAGGGATTTGATGTAGCGCTCCCAGTCGGGCTCCTTCATACGCTCATCGATGTTGATGAACAGAATCGAATCGGGATACTTCTGCAGTATAGGAATCAGACGTTGGTGGTCATTGACCAGATACACCTCGTATTCGTTGCGAATAATGTGTTCGACCAGTTCTTCTTGAATAACACTGTGGGGATAAAGAAAAAAAATCTTTCGTCCCACGTCTTGAATATTCCCCATAACATCCACCCTCGTAAATATATCCTACATCGTCTTCTCTTAGAATAAAAGAGCTGCTTAAATAAATTCCGTTTCGAAGTTGAAACTGCTCGTCTGTTTCTCTACCTCACCCAAATGCCGAAAATCTCGAAACTCATGTCCATCCCGCGTGGACGGAAGCTCGAGCACTTCGTAGGGGTAGAGATAGGTGATCTTGTCGGTCCCCGAGTACTCCAGCAAGAAGTTCCTCCCCCGGGGGTCGTTGATGCGCCCAGCGGCGGCAATCTTCGCTCGGGTCGCCAGAATAAAGGGGCGGCCGTAGCTGAATAACTCCACCGGCACGGGACTGTGTTGCCGCAAACTCAGCACCGCCGGCCGATCCAGTTCGATCCAGGCTTGAACCTTCGAAAGTCCCAAGTCTTTCAACTCCAGCGCCGCCAGACTATTGCACACCGGCAGCGGGTAAGAGCTGCTGATAATCAGCTCCTTGAAATAATCCGAATGCTCCCGCAACAGACTCAAGTTGCTGAGGTCGGTGATTCTAAAGCGTCGAATTCCCGACTGCAGAGCCAGGTCGATTTTTTTCCTCACGGTGTCCAGAGCGCCCTCGGCGATAAAATGGGGCAACTCGACCTCGTCGGTAGTACGGTCGAAGGAATAGAGCTCATCCACCTTGATCCCACAGTCGCCCCGCTTCTTCTTGCTGCCGGCGCAACTGAGCTCATTGGCCTTCCGCCCCTGCGGCGCCTGGGCAGCCATTCCGTCAAACAGCGCGCTGATCCTTCCAGCAAGCTCTTGTTCCCTCCTCCGTCGGTCCTCCTCGGGACCGTCTTCCGGTATCAGAGCCCGTGCATGGACCCAGAACTCCCGACGTAGCTCTTTCAAATGGCTGAGAGGAACGAAAAGCCCCGCTTCGACATCCACATTCAACTGGTAGAGCCTCACCCCATCGATACCGGTGGCGCCGAAAACTCCCTCCAGCGCCTGCCGGTCCAAGGCGCGTTTTTTCGCCTCCTGGGACTCGATCTCTCGTTGCCAGTCGACGATGGTCTCTTCGCCCCGCCGCAACGAAAGGTCGAGCCTTCCGGCACGAACAGTGACCGTCAGAGAGAGCGAGCGTTCGCTTTGAAAATGTGGTAAATCCTCGATCCCCGGGCCGCTTCGCTTCACGATTCGCCCCACCTTGTACAGCATTCCCTTTTCGGAAAACTCCCTGTCGGAGGGAATCTCCACCTCACCTTTGGAAGCTGTTCGGACCTTTTTTCCGTGTTGGTACAAGGAGGTGATGGTGATGGAGGGGCTCTCTCCGCCGTCGGTACTCTGCACTCTGACCCGGTCGCCTAGATAAAGTCGGCGGTTCAGCGATGCCCGCAGGCGACGCCCGTTCTTTCCCAGTACCTTGCCCACCAGCATACCTGATACTCCCAAGGATTCCGGTTGCACCACCGTCTCCATATCCTCCGCCGTGGCGAAACCGTGGCTCCAGCGCCGCCCGTAGGAGTCGCTCAGTACCTGCTTGGCCTGTTTCAGGACGGTAGGAAGTTTGTCCTCGGAAGAGTCCAAGACCATCCGATAGGCGCTGACCACGCTCTGGACGTAGTTGGCTTTTTTCAGACGTCCCTCGATTTTCAAGGAGGAAACTCCAATGTCCACCAGCTGGGGAATCAAATCGAGGCTGTACAGATCTTGGGTGGAAAACAGAAAGCCCGCCTTCTGACTTCCCTTTTTTCCGTAGTAATAACGCCGGCGACAGGGCTGCTTGCAGCGTCCCCGGTTGCCACTCCACCCGCCTATCCACGAGGAGAAGAGGCACCTGCCGGAGAGGGAGCAGCAGAGGGCGCCGTGCACGAAGACCTCCAACTCCACCGTGGCGGCCCGAGCGATACTCCGCAATTCGTCGAGGCTCACCTGACGCTCCAAAATGACCCGCTCGATCCCCAGTCGCTCGGCCAGCTGGACACCGGCACTGTTGTGAATACCCATTTGAGTGGAGGCGTGGATCGGAATACGAGGAAAAAACTCGCGAATGAGCCGCAATACCCCGATGTCCTGCACAATAACCGCGTCCGGCTCCAACTCTTCCACCTCCGCCAGCATACGGGCCGCATCCGGAAGCTCGCCGTCCTTCAGGAGGGTATTGAGGGTCAGGTAGTATTTTTTTCCGTGTTTTTTGGCGTATGCCGCCAGTTTCGACACTTCGTCGAAACCGAAATTTTCCGCGGGAATACGGGCGTTGTACTTGTCCATCCCCAGGTAGACCGCGTCGGCACCGCTTTGAAAGGCGGCTATGGCCGTCTCCAGACTTCCGGCGGGTGCCAGCAGTTCGGTCTTTCTCTTGTTGCCCCTATTTTTATCCACACTCACCCGTTTAATATAAAACCTTTGGCCGGACTTTTCTACCAGGGCGGAGAAAAGTGTAACATAGATCACGGTTTTTCGAGTTATAATAGCTTATTATATTTATTAAAGATATCGGGAGGATTATATGAGTGAATTCTTACGGAACAACAAAGAGAAGCAGGAAC
>OMKS01003193.1_pt1 | contig 13202 bp, 13 predicted proteins | sample 1674721 | NCBI WGS metagenome assembly OMKS01 (sample SAMN06264996, study PRJEB25208) | sediment metagenome | isolation source: hot spring sediment | place: USA: California | collected 2014-09-02 | reverse complement strand
TCGGATCGGAGGAAATCAATAAAACAAAGATAAGGGATTTAGAAGAGACCGCGAGGGCCTCTTCATCATAGAGGTTTTTTCTCGATCGTGCCCGACTTCGCTTACCGCTTTCTCATCGACATCAATATGTTGATTGCAACAAGGGCGGCGACTATTACCGCCAAGAACATGGCGATCATTGCGTACATACTGGCGGAATCAGAGGTGTCCTGCGTATTCGTCGTTGTGTCGTCAATGCCCGTCAGAGCCTCGTTGAGGTCGGATAGCGCGTCCCCGATCGCATCGAGCTGAGTTGCCAATCCAGCGAGATCCTCGGCAACGGAATCGTCCATGTCCTCAAGGGCATCCTGCAAGTCTTGGATGTCGCTGATCAGGGAGGTGACCGAGGACTTAATCGCTGAAATGTTGCCGCCTAGCATTGTGAAGTTCTCGTCCACAATTGCGCTAAGCATGTCCAAAGAGGACTGGAGATCCATCAAATCCGCAGACAGAGCCGCGAGATCCGAGGAAACGCTCGTCAAGTTGGCGTCAATGTCCATCAGGTCTTCTGAAATCGCGGATAAAGAATCCACAATCCCGGTCAAAGTCGTCTGGATATTAGTCAGGTCGGCTATTATCGCTGTCAGGTTCTCCTGTATCTGCTGTATCTTTTGCTCGGTCGAAATCTCCGTAACCATGACATCGATCGAATCTTGGACAATTCTCATGTCCCAGAGAAATGCCTTTACCACAATCGAATGAGACGAGCCTTCGCCTAATCCAGATGTATCCCAGTTATATGTCCAGCTGTTCACGTTCCAGGCACCCAATTGCTCATCGACGAGAACTCCGTCGATCCAGATCTCTATTGCGTTGGCCCCAACACTCGGATTCTTGAGGTCAGCATTTATCGTCACCACTCCGTTCACTGTGCTTCCGTCGTGCGGGCTGACGATCTTCAATTCGTCGAATTCGATATCCATAGCCACGATTACCTGGATGTCGGGTATTACCACTCCGCTGCTGTAACCTCCAACGGCTAGAATGTTTCCGGTCTTGTCCACGGTGCTTCCGTGGCAGGAAACGGCCGTCGGAAGAGAGACCCATAGATTGCTCCAACTGTCAAAATCGGGATCGTACATTTCGATCGAGGAGAGCTGGGGGGCGGAGTCCAATAAGAATCCGTCGACTCCTCCGTGGCAATATATGTATCCGTTCCTTCCAACCTCGGCCTCGGCGTACGCTCTCGGCATGTTAAGGGACCCTGCAGATGACCAGGTGTCAGCGATTGGGTTATACACTTCCACGATGCCCAGACCGTTTCCCCCACTGGAGCCGCCGATTACGAATATGGCGGTTCCGTTGTACGCGACGACGGCAGGTCCGTTTCTTGGAGTTGGAACATCCTGACCGAATACCCAACTATCGCCGACCGGGTCGTAAATCAGGGTGCTATTGGGCTGTATTTCGGTCCCGAACACGTAGAATCTCCCATCGTCTCCCACGACGGCCTTCGCGGTGTGCATCCGTATGGGTGCTGAGTCGCCCATCGCCCAAATGTCGGTCAGGGGGTCGTATATCTGCGTGTATGTGACATATCCAGAGGCGTTATATCCGCCGAATACGTAAATCTTCCCATCATGGCCGACGGCTCCCGCAGCGCCCGAGACCCCGAACGGCATCGAATGGCCTCTCGATGTCGCACCTGTACCCGTGTCATAAATCAGGACCGAATCCAAGTATGCCGGGTCCGCCATCATCACGTCGACCGCCTTGCCACCGATTGCATACACGTTACCGTCAAATCCCGTCTCGACGACCGCACTCGCCCTTGGCTGCGAAAGCGGATCCATAGTCGCAACTGCCTCATATGGGTCAGCGGAAGACTGCTGTGGAAGCAGCGCCACGGTTGCCATGCATAAAATTGCTATCACCGAAGCCGCTAGCAGCTTCCTCATTCCTTCTGCTCTTCTCACAATATCTACCTCCAAAATCTGGAACAGCTATAACTATCGCATCCCATCCCAGATAATTATATCCTAATTGCAGAATCAATTACTTATATCTTTCATCAATGTCGACATCCGCTTTCCACAAGCAACCAATAATGGCAAAGTTTTATACAAAAGGAAGTCATAGTCTGACTCCCGTGAGATGGAATAGATGAAATATATCATTGTCACGGGGGGGGTCATTTCTGGTCTTGGTAAGGGAATCAGCGCGTCCTCCATTGGCCGCGTCCTGAAGTCCCGGGGTTTCAATCCCACGGGAATCAAGATCGATCCTTACCTGAATTTCGATGCGGGTACGCTGAACCCGTTCGAGCACGGGGAGGTGTTCGTGCTCGAGGACGGAGGCGAGGTGGACCTCGACCTGGGCAACTATGAGAGATTCCTCGATGTGAGCCTCTCCAGGGACCACAACATCACGACCGGGAAGATATACGGCGCCGTCATTGAGAAGGAGCGGCAGGGCCACTTTCTCGGAAAGACGGTGCAGATCATACCACACATCACTGACGAGATCAAGGAAAGGATACGGAGTATAGCGCACAAGTCCGGGGCTGACATATGCATCGTCGAGCTCGGGGGCACCGTCGGAGACATCGAATCGATGCCCTACCTCGAGGCGATGAGGCAGTTGCATATGGAGGTCGGGGGCGAGAACTGCATATTCGTACACACCACGCTTATCCCCGTCGTTATGTCTGTCGGGGAGCAGAAGACCAAGCCGACGCAGCACTCGGTCAAGGAGCTGCGGTCGCTCGGCATCCAGCCGGACGTCATTGTGGCGAGAAGCAATGTGCCTTTGGAATCGTCGATCAAGGCTAAGATATCTCTGTTCTGCAACGTGCCGCTCGAGGCGGTCATCAGCGCGCCGAATGCGCTCACGATTTACGAGATCCCCGTGCGCTTCGAGGAGCAGGGGCTGACCGACTATCTCATGCGGAAGATGAACCTAACCACCGAGGTCAACGACGGCCTCGAGGACTGGAAATCGTTCCTCGGCCATTGTCTTGAACCTTCGGGCGAGGTCACGATTTGCCTCGTCGGGAAATACATGGATCTCATGGATTCCTACATCAGCCATTTCGAGGCGCTTCGCCATGCCGGTGCGGAGCTGGATACAGCGGTGAAATTCAAGTGTGTGGAGGCAGAAGACCTCGAGTCCTCGAGCCCCGAGAAGGTAATCTCCGATGTGGATGCGGTACTGATCCCCGGGGGATTCGGTGAGAGAGGGATCGAGGGGAAAATCGAGGCTACGAGATTTGCCCGGGAAAACAACATACCGTTCCTCGGGGTATGCCTCGGATTCCAGCTAGCGGCTATCGAGTTCGCCAGGAACGTCCTCCAGCTCGAGGGGGCGAACAGCACCGAGTTCGATCAGCACACCAAGCAGCCGATCGTCGACCTGCTTCCGGAGCAGAGGGGGATAGACCGCAAGGGTGCGACCATGCGGCTCGGTTCACAGCCGGTAATATTGAGCCCGGGAAGCAAAGTTCACGGACTCTACGGGGTAGCCGAGATTTCGGAGAGGCACCGCCATAGGTTCGAGGTCAACCCGGATTTCATTGACCGACTCGAGGAGGCCGGACTCAGGTTCACCGGCAAATCCCCGGACGCCAGGCGGATGGAGGTCCTTGAGTTAGATGGATGCGACTTTTTCGTCGCCTCCCAGTTCCACCCCGAGTTCAAGTCGAGGCCGAAGAAACCGTCGAAGCTCCATTGGGGTCTGGTACAGGCCGCGAAGGTACATGCAGAAGCGGTCAAGAAAGGTTGAGCCGCTCGCGAAATAATGCCGGGATTTTCAGATCAAATATCGCGTGTGATAGGTTTAATATCGAGAAGCTAAATAGGCGGCTACAATGGCGGACGAGGATTTCGACCAATATGCGAGGCTACTTGAGCGTGCCAAGTCCGAGCTTCCCCACGAGATCGAGGTGCACGAGAGGATGAAGATCCCAGATCCAGACCTGATGGTCGAGGGGAAGACTACGATAATTCGTAATTTCGGCGATATCGCCGATGTCGTAAGGAGGGAACCGGACCACATACTTGGCTATCTGCTCAGGGAACTCGGAACCGCCGGAACCCTCGAGGGGAGGAGAGCGGTCCTGAAGGGTATCGTATCGACCTCGCAGTTATCCGACAGGATCTCGAAGTACATGGACGAGTACGTCATCTGCTCCGAGTGCAACCGGCCGGACACCCGCATCGTGAAGGAGGGCAGGGTACAGATTCTCGTCTGCGAGACCTGCGGCGCCCACCGCCCGGTGAAGGTCAGGAAGGCCAGCAGATACCAGGAGATGAGGGCGATCTCAGAGGGAGAGGTGTACGAGCTCCAGATAGTCGATATCGGCAAGCGCGGTGACGGCATCGCCCGGAAGGGGGACTTCACGATATTCGTGCCCGGCACCACGAAGGGCGTCCAGGTCAAGGTCAAGATCCTGAAGATCTCCGGGACCATCGCGTTCGGCTCGATAGTACCCTGAGTTTGACGCACAATATTTTTTATTCGATGATATCTTGCCGACAGTCGTGAAAAACCTGAGATCCATCGTCGCAATGGCCGTTCTGTTCGTAGTGGTCCAGCTCGCCGCGATCGCCTTCATGGAGTTCGCCCTGACACCGGAGGACAGGGCGTTCGAAAATCCCGGTGATCCATTAATCGCATTCTACTACGTACTTCTCATGATCGGCTTCACCGCGGTGTTCATCGTCTTGATCAAGTATGGGAAGGAGAACCTGCTCAAGGCTGTCATGTTCATGTCGATCGGGTTCGTCCTGTTCTTCGTCTGCTTGGTGTTGCTGGCCCAGATCTTGAATGCCGAGCTGCTGATAATCATACTGGCAGTGGCCATCTCCGCCATCTCGGTGTACGCTCTCTGGACCTATCCCGAATGGTACGTCGTCGACTCCGTGGGGATACTGATGGCCATAGGCATCGTGGCTCTACTGGGCATCTCTCTGTCCGTACTGCCCGTGCTGCTGCTGTTGTCGGCCCTGGCGATTTACGATTTCATAGCCGTCTACAAGACCAAGCATATGCTCACCCTCGCGGACGGGGTTGCGGACATGGGGCTCCCTATGATACTGGTCGTTCCCAAGAAGCTGCCCTACTCCTACAGGGAGAAAAGGCCGAAGATAGCGGCGGAGAGCAAGGAGGAGCGCGAGGCGTTCCTCATGGGCCTCGGCGATATCATCATACCGGGCCTCCTCCCCGCATCGGCTTTTTGGTTCATCGATACCGAAAAGGTTCTTCTGGGCATAGACGGCAATCTGTTCGTCGCCCTGGGCGCAGTAATCGGAGGACTCTGCGCGTTCCTGTTCCTGATGCGGCTCGTGAATAAGGGAAACCCCCAGCCAGGACTGCCGTTCCTCAATGTCGGTGTGATCGTCGGGTATGTTGTCGCATATCTGGTCGTGTTCGGCACGGACCTGTCACAGCTGATTTGAATCGGAGTTGTTTGAAATGAAGGTGTTATCCGTTTCCGACATCCACGGCGACCTCGGAGCCGGGGAGTTCGTCAACCGAGTATCCGACAGACTGGAACCGGACCTGGTAGTCATCTCGGGGGACATCACGACCTTCGGACCCGCCTCGGTGGCGGAGAAGATACTGAGTCCCATCAAGACCAGGTGTGCCGCGGTACCCGGGAACTGTGACCCGGACGAGGTGCTCGCCGTGATCGAGCGAAATTGCATCTCCCTGCACGGGAAACGGGAGACTATCGACGGCATAGACTTCGTCGGCATCGGCGGTTCACCCATTAGCTCGGGAGCCACCCCGCGCGAGATGGAGGACGGGGAAATCGAGTCCCTCGTCAGAGGAGCGATATCGAACGGATGCGTGCTCGTTACTCACACCCCGCCGCTGGGCATAAACGATCTCGTCCCGAACGGTCCCAGGCTCGGGAGCGAGGTCATATCGCGCCTCGTCCGCGAGTTCAGGCCGATACTCGTACTATCGGGTCATGTCCACGAGGCGAGGGGAATCGTCGATAGAGAAGGCACAATCTTCGCAAACCCGGGACCTCTGAAGGAGGGCTTCGTCGTGTTGGCCGAGGTCGGTCAGCACGTCAGCGCGGAGCTGGTGGATATGCGTTCAGAGCTGAAAACCTTTTAATACCAATTCAATATTAGGCGCTAATACTGGAGATACTACATGGCACTTTGGCAAGGCGGCTCCAAGAGAAAGCTCACGGGCGGGCGGAAGCGCGCGCTCAGAAGCAAGAGAAAGTTCGAAATCGGGCGTGAGAAGCAGTTCATGCACCTCGGGAACCGGAGGGTCAAGCCATACAGGACCCGGGGGAACAACCTGAAGATGAGGATACTTTCCAACAACGAGTGCAATCTGTACGACCCCCAGAAGAAGAAGGTCGTTCGAGCGAAGATCCTCACCGTCAAGGAGAATCCAGCTGATCCCAACTATGTTCAGCGAAACATCATCACCCGGGGAGCCGTGGTCGGCACCGATCTTGGCGATGCTCTAATTACATCCCGTCCCGGTCAGGACGGAGTCGTGAACGCCAGAATAATCCAGCGATGAGGCGGTATCTGGCGCCAGAACGGCATCTTGCCGTGGTAATCTGCTCCGGCGGGGGTACCCCAATTGGCGAGAGACAGGGACAGAAGGAAGGTCATCTGGCCATCATATTTTGACATCGGTCTGTCGAGGGCTGAAGGAAGGAGAGTTCCCAAGGCGCAGTCGATAGACAACCCGGACATCGAGAAGCTGGCGGATGCCGCAAAGAGACTCAAGCTCGATTTCGACATGGAACGGGAAAAGGCGTATCCCTCCCGATGGTGGAAGAGGGAGGGCCGTTTGCTCATCGATTCAGAGCTTCCCAAGTCCGAGCTTCTGGTGAAGATCGGAAAGACGCTTAAGAAGTAGGATCTTTGAAGCCTGTCGTATTAAGCCTGTTTCGTTTCGAGGGCTACCTGTGGCTGTCCTGCGGGGTCTCGACCTCTTCGATAATTTTCTTGCCCGCCGACACGCTGTCCACGGAGTGTATTACGGCACCGCATTCCTGGATGATCTCCTCGATCAATTCGAACGAGATGTTCAGCCCCTCGATCGTGATCTTGACGCTCTCAGTCTCTCTGTCCACCTCTTCGAGGGTACAGTTGACGCCGGTGACTCCCTTGGGAGCCGATAACCGTCTGCTAAGCTCGATGACATTCGGGTGGTGCGGTTTCAGAACATCCAGTACTAACCTTTTAATCTCGCTCAATTAGTCCAACCTTCCGTATCCTCTTTGAGCATCTTTTTAATATTCAAATTTTCGCCTTGGGCCGATAAATGATTCCAGGCCGTTCCACCTTAAATGTTGCGAGCCGATTTCGATCGCCTGTCGAATCAGCATCTCATCTGCCTCGCGATTCACCGTGATTCGAGTCTTATCTGTCGTCGGTAATTACAAGATTCCTTTCACCATCTTATTATTTTTGTTACATATATATTAACAAATATTCACAAAACTTTAAGTCATCTCAGATTGATTTATCGGCCGTGGCAATGAAGGCCCTCAGGCCGGAGGAATTGAAAATCCTCGATATCAACGCTTCATATCTTGGAGTACCGGCTATTAAGCTCATGGAGAACGCGGGGATCGCATTAGCTAAGCACCTAAGAAAGGAGTTCAAGAGTGCTTCCCGAGTAGCTGTCCTTGCGGGAAGGGGCAACAACGGTGGGGACGGTTTCGTCGCCGCAAGATACCTTACCGCCGAAGGAATCCATGTGGACATATACTTGGTCGATCCAGAAAAGGGGATCACATCGGAGATCGCCAAGCTCAACTACCAGAAAGTCAAGGAGCTCTCCTTGCCAATCGAAGAGTTCCGTCCCAAGGACTACGACGTAATCATCGATGCAATGCTTGGAGTGGGGCTTGATGGAAAGGCGCGGGAGCCATACTCCTCGGTCATTAAGAAGATCAACCAGTCAAAGACGCCCATACTCTCGGTCGATGTCCCCTCGGGATGGCCAAAGGCGCCCGCCATCAGACCTAAGGTCACCATCACCTTCCACGCACCCAAAGACGGGATGAACAAGAACAACGGTGGAAAGATCATTGTCGCTGACATCGGCATTCCCGAGGATGCGGAGAGATATGTTGGTCCGGGTGACTTCATCTATTTTCCAAAGCCGAAATCGGGCTCTCATAAAGGTGCGAACGGACGCGTACTGGTAATAGGCGGCGGGCCGTTCACTGGAGCGCCTGCGCTTTCGGGCATGGGAGCCATGTACACGGGTGCCGATTTGGCGCATATCGCCGTCCCCGCTCCCGCCGCGATCCCGGTCGCCTGCTATTCTCCAAACATCATCGTCCACCCTCTATCGGACAAGGTGATCTCCGAGGAGGATCTTCCCGAGATCAGGAAGCTCCTCAAGAAGGTGGATTCGGTCATCATCGGACCCGGTCTGGGCGATGAATCGGGCGTCATAAATGCCGTCCATAAGATTCTGGCGGAGTGCAAGCTACCGACGGTCATCGACGCAGAAGCGCTGCTGGCGGTCAAGAAATCCCCGAAGCTCGTGAAGGGCAAAATGACAGTTCTCACCCCGCACCGTGGAGAGTTCGCAAGACTTGTAGGGCTCAAGGTTTCCGAGGATATAGGTAAGCGGTCTGATCAGGTGCTCGGCGCCGCGAAGAAGCTCGGGGTGACCCTGCTCGTGAAGGGACCGGTAGACATCATTTCGGACGGGAAGAACATCCGGCTGAATCGAACCGGAAATGAGGCGCTGACGGTCGGGGGAACCGGAGATGTGCTCGCCGGGATAACCGGGTGCCTCTTGGCGAAGGGGATGAATCCGTACAACTCCGCAATGTTGGCAGCGTTTATAAACGGCGTCGCCGGTGACCTCGCCTTCCAGGAGAAGAGCTACGGTCTGCTCGCGACCGATGTCGCGGCGAAGATACCATACGTCCTCCGCAGATATGTCTGAGGCCTTTTCTGCCAGGGCGGGTGGACCATATTGAGGTTAGCCGTAATTGCCGATACCCACTCGAATGTGACTGCTCTGTCAGCCGTTCTAGAGGAGATTTCCCGCCGAAAGCTGGAAAACGTAGTCCTGGCCGGCGATCTCGTCGGCTACGGCCCGGACCCGAACGAGGTTATCGAACTGATATCAGACCAAGGCATCATATCGATCCGCGGAAACCATGACCGAGCCTGTTCGTCCGGAGACTTCAGCCGAATGAACCCATTTGCGGCCACCGCGGCCGAATGGACGAGAAATGTGCTCGACCGCGAGAACCTCGAAATGGTGCGGGGGCTCCGAGACGAGATGGTGCTCGAAATAGGTGGCAGGAGCATCGGGGTGTACCACGGCTCCCCCCGCGATCCCGACGAATACGTATCCTCCACCGATACGGCTCATGATTTTCTCACCGGGTCGGATGTCGACCTGCTGCTCGCTGGCCATACCCATGTCCCTATGGTGGCCAGATGCGGGGAGAGGCTGTTCCTGAACCCGGGAGCCGTCGGGCAGCCCCGGGATGGTAATCCAGACTCCTCCTTCGCCGAGATCGACCTGGACTCTCTGGATGTCTGTATCGTAAGGGTGTCATACGATATCCCTTCGGTCCAGGAGAGGATGAAACAGTCCGCGCTTCCAGAATTCCTTGCCCGGAGGTTGACTTCGGGTCGCTGACGGCATCCAATTTATTACGATAGACACATTGACCTTCGTTGACGCGCGTAACGCCTATTCCGGGTCAGCCCGCAATTCTCATCAGCAGCAGAAAGTCCACGCTCTGTGTCGCGGACCTGCATATAGGATACGAACTGGAGCTCAGGGAGGGAGGATTCAATATACCGCCCCAGATAGATAACATCCTGCAGGATATAACGGGCATCGATGAGGGGGATCACCTGCTTATCCTGGGCGATTTAAAACATACTGTCACGGGCGCGAGGAGACGGGAGCGTTTCGAACTCGCTCATTTTTTCAGGTCGCTCAGGGAACGTTTCTCATCCATATCCGTCGTAATGGGGAACCACGACGGAGGTCTTGACAGGGATCTACCAGACGGCATAGTTGCGATCCGACCCACCGGCGTCAGAATAGGAACCATAGGTCTCGCTCATGGGCATTGCTGGCCATCGGAGGACGTCGTGAAGGCCAAGACGCTCCTCTGGGGTCACCTGCATCCCAGCCTGAGAATGACCGACAGGCTCGGCGGCTCGGTGAATATTAAGTGTTGGCTGAGGGGTGGGACCAGCCCAGAAAAACTGGGTCGCAGGTACAAGTGCATAGATGTGAGGGAATCGATCGTTATCCCCGCTTTCAATCGCCTGTTAGTGGGCTCTCCTGTAAACGAGAACGCCAAGCCGGATCTCAGCCCCCTTACCCGCTCCGGCTATATTGACATCTCGGAGCAGGAGGCGTATACGCTGGAAGGCGTGCGTCTTGGCACGGTGCAATCCCTCGTAAGGGGCGGCAAGAGAAGGAGGATCTAGCTCCTCTTCCTATCGAAAAAAATATTTTTCCCCCTGGCCGACAGAGGAATACCGTAGCAGATGTTCGAATCGACCAGCGCGAGCTGTCTGGCAGCCACACCCGCCCTGTACATCACCCTGTTGTCCACATTGTGCATTGCCGCGGTCTTTGCAGCCGATCCCGCAGCTATCCCGAGGTCCACGAGTCTGTGCGCGCAGTTCGGACCCGCGAATTCCCCCCTCGAGCTCTTGGAATTGAACTCATTGCACCCCTCGTAACCGCATGCCCGGCAATTCGTGCCCAGTCCGGGGTGTCTCAGAAGCCCGATCAGGACGATTGCATCGGAATCCAGGACGTTTTCTCCGTCCCTGATGAAGCCGTCGGATCCCCTGCTCTCCCCGATCTTTTTCATCTCCCGTCCGACCGCGTCCTTCTGCTCCCCATGCAGTGTTCTGACCTCAATGAAATCCTCGCCCTTCGCTTTGGGAGCGGTCCGCGCGGAAACCTCCATCAGCCCGGCAACGACCAGAATCGCCTCTTCCAAGATATCACCAGACGATGGGATGTATCTCTGATTATTTCAGTTATGCCTCGGCTCCAATTATGGGAAAGATTGATAAATCGCGATGTGCGTGCAGGCAGTCCATACAATGGAGTGGTTCTGGGAATGTCGATTCGGCAAAAGGCTCCCGTGATGCGGATTCTTGCCGTGTTGAGGGGTGAATCGCCTTTCGGGACGCGAGCCAGACGGCCGTCAGACCGGCCAGTGGTGAAGCGTGTCAAGAGATCGATATCGATTCTGTCCAGGGCTGACGGATCGACCAAGTGCTCCATCTGCCTTGGCCTGATCAAGAGATCTCTCCCCCGCATCGAGTGCAGGTGCGGCATCAGATTTCATCAGAGCTGCGCTGTCAGGGTAGGGATCTGCCCACTGTGCGGTGAGGAGATTGACATTCCTCCCTCTGCCGTTTCGGTCATCGATGCGGCCGAGGAGCCGATCAGGAACATGCCGATGTTCCAGGAGGATCGCCTTTTCCTGCTGGAGGACCGTCTTCTTCTCGGGGACATAGACAGGGATACCTATTACGAGCTCAAATCGAAAATCATGGACGCTCTCGAGGAGCCTTCGATATGCCCCGAGTGCGGTACGAGGCTATATCCTGGCGAGGAGTGCGACTGCCGTTTTTCGACCGATGTTAAATGTCCCGAGTGCGGGTCATCGGTTCAGGAGGACATCAGATTTTGCCGCTCCTGCGGCGTCGTTTACGACCCGGGCTTCATTGAGGAGCTTTTCCAATGCTCCTCCTGCGGCAGGATAGTGACCTCTTCCGAGAGGCTGTGCGCGTGCGGAGCGCTGCTGCTGGATCCCGGAGATACGCTGTGCCCGGAATGCAATGCATTAGTGCCGATCGGATCTTCGTCATGCAAACAGTGCGGAAAGATGCTGTTCGTGGAGCTCCTGCAATGTCCGATATGCGGGAGCGAAGTCGGTCCGATGGACTTCGACTGCTCCTGCGGTGCCATATTCGAGGACAGGATCGACCGCATCGAGTGTCCCGAGTGCGGTGAGGATGTATCGGTGGACGATAGGTACTGCAGGTATTGCGGCGTTCGGTTCAGATCGGACAGGTTCTCCAGCTACTATGAGCTGGCCATCGAAAAATAATGATGAATGTCGATCAAATAAAAGCCTGAGAGAGGGGAGGCATCCCCTCCTCGACGATTGTCATGTCAATCCTTTCAGTTTATGAAGTCGATTTCGGATCCGCCGGACCCGCGGTTTTGAGACATATCTCTCGGGTACTGCTGGTCCATGTTTCCGTTCCCGGGTGCAGACACGCTCGCGACTGGCGCGCTGGCACGCCCCATCATGAGCTTCGCTCTCGCCCCGGTCACGATCAGAAGGATCCTTATCTGTCCCTCCAGCTCCGGCTCGATCGAACAGCCCCAGATGAGCCTAGCCCTTCTGGAAACCCGCTCCCCGACTATCTCTGCAGCCCTCTCGGCCTCGCTCACTGTCATATCCGGTCCGCCCACGACCCGTATCAGAGCGCCCCTCGCATCGGCGAGGTCTATCTCACCCAGCAGAGGGGAGTTCAGTGCCTCGGATACTGCATTCTCCACGCGCTCGCTCGTGTCAGCCTCGTCCGATTCACCGATGCCGATGAAGGCGACCCCGCCCTCGTTCATTACAGTCATTATGTCGCTGTAATCCAAGTTGACCAGTCCCGGCTTGGTTATGATCTCCGTGAGACCCTTAATCGTCTGCATGAGAACCTCATCGGCGACCTTGAAAGCGGCATCGATCGGCAGCTTCGGAACCAGGTCCAAGAGCTTGTCGTTTGGGATGACGATTGTCGTATCGCAGACCCTTCTGAGCCGCTCCAGACCGTTAAGGGCGTTCTCCATCCTTATCTCGCCCTCCGCCTTGAACGGGAGCGTCACAACACCGAGAACAAGAGCCTTCTGCTCCTTTGCGAGCTTGGCAGCGAAGTGCGCCGAACCGGTTCCCGTGCCGCCTCCCATACCCGCGGTGACGAACAGGATGTTCCCGCCTTTCAGAAATTCCCGAATATCTGATTCGTTCTCTCTGGCAGCCGCTTCCCCGACCTCGGGAAGCGCTCCTGCTCCGAGTCCTCTCGTAACATTTCTTCCAATCAGTATCTTCCTCGAGGAATGTATCGAAAGAAGATGCTTCGCGTCCGTATTTATCGCACAAAGCTGAGCCCCCGAGACTCCCGCCTCGCCCAACCGGTTGATCGTGTTGGAGCCGCCTC
>OMKS01003192.1_pt1 | contig 13205 bp, 13 predicted proteins | sample 1674721 | NCBI WGS metagenome assembly OMKS01 (sample SAMN06264996, study PRJEB25208) | sediment metagenome | isolation source: hot spring sediment | place: USA: California | collected 2014-09-02 | reverse complement strand
GGAGACCCCCGCCACCCCGGCGGCGTTGTTGCTCGCCGCGGCGATGGTGCCGGCCACATGGGTACCGTGGAAGGAACTGGTGCCCGGCAGCACGCCATCGCCCGGGTCGTCCGGGTTGGCATCGATGCCATCGCCATCATTGGCGATCGATGGGTCGGAGATGAAGTCGTAACCTGCTACCAGTGAGCCGGTCAGGTCCGGGTGGGTGAGAAAGACGCCGGTATCCACCACCGCCACGATCACGTCGTTGCTGGTGCCATCCTCGAGGTCCCAGGCCTGGGGCAGGTTGATCAGAGGGTAGTGCCACTGGAAACCGTAATACAGGTCGTCCGGCGTCGCCAGGGCCTGATGGATGTAGTTGGGGTCGGCGCTGCGCACGTCCGCGCGCCGGCGCAGGGCCTTGATGGCCATGAGCGTGTCATGGCGCAGCTGCGCCTCCGCATCCGGGAATCTGAAGCCGCCGCCTTGCAACACGGATTGCGGTACACCCAGTGTCATCAGCGATTGCAGGCGCGTGTTCTCGTCGCGCGGCAGCTCGAACAGCCCGGGCCGGCCCGCGGCGCCGGCCTTCTTGCGCAGGCCGGCCTGCGCCGCGAAATGCGCCAGGGGATCGGCCATGCCCAGCGGGAGCATGGTGTCCTCCAGGCGGACGAGGATCTCGCCGGGGACAAACTCTGTCGGTGGCGACGTCGCGGCCCCGCTGGAGGTCGCGGGCGGCAGGATGTTCAACAGGTAGTTGGATGCGCCGGCAAAGGCGTGGACCACCACGTAGTACTCGTCATCCGACGGCACGGTGACGGTCTCGGTCCGGGTCTCGCCGGTGGACGTGGCCACCCACGTTTCCGGGTCGGCCACGGTGGCGAGGTAGAGATCGAAGTCCGGCGTAGCGAAGTTTCCACCCGGGTGGTCGGCAATCGTCAGGCTCACGGTCTGCCCGCCGGTGAGGGGGGTGCGAAAGGCATCCCATTCATCCGGCTGGGTCGCGAACACGTCCCCGGCCTGCCCGGTCGCCTCCTTCGTGGCGAAGCCCCCGAGCAGCACCGGGTTGGGGATTTCCTGCGCCGTAGCCGGCGAGTCGTTGCCAACCGTCGTGGCGAAGGGGTCGTTGGTGTCGCTGTCGATCGCGGTGCCCGCGGCAGAGGACAGGGTGCCACTCACCGTGTAGCCGGACGAGCCGCTGCCGCCACCGCCGCAGGCGGTTAGCAGCAGAACGAGGAGTGGGGCGACGATCCAGTGTCTTCCGTTCATGATGTTCATCTCTTCAGTGGCGAATGGCATTAGGTATATCCCTTCGTCTATCACGGCGCACCGGTGACCGCCAGCGCGCGATGCTTTGTCAGCGGCCCGAGGATTCCTTCTATGTCCTCGCGCTGCAGGGTCTCTTTATCCTCGAGCAACGCGATGAGCGCGTCCAGCTTGTCGCGATGCTCGCGCATCAGGTTCATGGCGCGTTCCTCCGCCTCTATCAGCAGGTCGTGTACGGCCTTGTCGACGACCTGGGCGGAGTGTTCGCTGTAGCGGCGCGGCTGGGCGATCTCGCGGCCGAGAAAGGGGTGTTCCTCGCTCTCGCGCAGGTCCACCGGGCCGACCTCGGCGGACATGCCCCAGCGGCCGACCATGGCGCGGGCGAGGTCGGTGGCGCGGTGGATGTCGTCGTCGGCGCCGGAGCTCACCGAGTCCAGCAGCACCTTCTCGGCGCTGCGCCCGGCGAGCATCACGGCCAGGCGGTCGCGCAGGTATTCCTCGGGCAGGGTGTGGCGCTCCTTTTCCGGCAGCTGCTGGGTGCCGCCCAGGGAATGGCCACGCGGGATGATGGAGACCTTGTACAGCGGGTCGGTATGCGGCACGAAGTAGGCGACCAGCGTGTGCCCGGCCTCGTGCACGGCGAGGCGGTGGCGCTCGTCGGGCTGGATGGCGAGCGTGCGCACTGTGCCCATCAGCAGCTTGTCGCGGGCCTCGTCGAAGTCCTGCATCTGCACCCGATCGCGCTTGAGGCGCGCGGCCAGCATCGCCGCCTCGTTCACCAGGTTCTTGATGTCCGCACCGGAGAAGCCGGGCGTGCCGGAGGCGATCTGCTCCAGGTCCACGTCATCGGCCAGCGGCACCTTGCGCACGTGTACCTTCAGGATGGCGGCGCGGTCGTTGCGGTCGGGCAGGTCGAGCATCACGTGGCGGTCGAAGCGGCCCGGGCGGAGCAGGGCGGGGTCGAGCACGTCCGGACGGTTGGTGGCGGCGAGCACGATCACGCTCTCGCGGCCAGTAAAGCCGTCGAGCTCGGCCAGTATCTGGTTGAGCGTCTGCTCGCGCTCGTCGTGGCCGCCGCCCAGGCCCGTGCCGCGGGTGCGGCCCACGCTGTCGAGTTCGTCGATGAAGATGATGGCCGGCGCGCGCTCTTTCGCGGCATTGAACAGGTTGCGCACGCGCGAGGCGCCCACGCCCACGAACACCTCGATGAACTCCGAACCGGAGATGGAGAAGAACGGCACTCCGGCCTCGCCGGCCAGCGCCTTGGCGAGCAGGGTCTTGCCCGTGCCGGGTGCGCCCATCAGCAGCACGCCGCGCGGTACCTCGGCGCCGAGTTTCAGGAACTGCTCGGGGTTCTTGAGAAAGGCGACGAGTTCGGCTACCTCGCGCTTGGCGTTGTCCTGGCCGGCCACGTCGTCGAAGGTCACCGGCGGCACCCCGGCCTCGCGCGCGGGCGATTCGAGGAAGCTCTTGATCTGGTCCGGCCCGCCGAAGCGGCCGCCCAGCGTCTTCGCCGTGCGCTGGTAGATGAGGTAGAAAAAGCCGAACAGGATGATCCACGGCAGGAGCGCCAGCAGCAAGGTCGTGCCGCCTCGCTCGTCGCGCGGCTTGTCCACCGTCACCTTGACGCCATGGGCCTCGAGCGCCGGCAGCAGCCCCTCGTCACCAAAGTCCGGCACGCGGGTGCGAAAGCCGGTCACCGGGTCCTCGTTCGGGGCGAGCACGGTGGCGTGCTGCAGGCGACCCTCGATTTCCGCGCCCATGATCAGCACCTCGCTCACCGCGTCCCGCGCTACCAGCGACTTGAACTGGGTGTACGGGATCTGCGGGGTGACGGCGATGGTGGACAGCCCCACGTACCAGGCATAGCCCAGCAGCATCAGGCTAAAGATGACCAGGTAGATCAGCCAGCTGGGGGCGGGTTTTTCCGGTTGCTTGGTCTGCGGCGTGGGCATCGAGGCGGCGCTGTGGGTCTGGGTGGCTGTTACCTGAGTCTAAATCAAAGCCAAGGTGGATACAGGTTTCATTGACGCAGGCCATCTCCGGCGGGCTTTGGCCGCCTTTCGGGCTGGGGCCGGGTATCGGCGGCCGGGAAGCGGGGCGGCCTCCGGCGACGCCGCGACCGATTGATTCAGTCCTCGTTGACGACGAAGGAGATCTTGGTGTTCACCCGAAACTGCACGATCTCGTTGTTCTTCACCTTGCCCTGGAAGTCCTGCACGTAGATCGACTTGATGTTCTTCACGCTCTTCGCCGCGACCCTGAGGGCCTCGGCCGTGGCGTCCTCCCAGCTCTTGTCCGATTGAGCCAGTACATCGATGACTTTGACGACCGACATGGTGATCTCCTCTTCGATGGTATGGGTGGCCGGACTCCTGACATTAGTTCATCGGCGTGAATCCGCCAGTGGTGCCCCGAGACGGCGCGCAACCATGAATAGCAAACGCCTCGGCCATGCCCTGCGGTACGGGGCGTCGAGAACACCCGGTTCCGGCGATGCGATGCCGGCGCTTTCCATCCCGAACTCCCGGGGCCAGCCGCCCGGCGCCTGTTCTATCCCTTGGACATGACGATGATGACAGCCACAAGCACGCCGCCGGACAGCGCGACCAGGCTGAAGCGCCTGCGCTCCTGTTCGGCACGCGGCAGGAGATGCGTCGCGCCGACGTAGATCAGCGCGCCGGCCGACAGCGCCAGCAGTCCGCCCAGGGTGTGCTGGTTGATCTGGCTGATCAGCGGCCAGGACACGAGCATCCCCAGGGGGGTGGTCGCGGCCGCAGCCAGAAAGGCCATCACCATCGCGTGGCGCTCCCGTATCCCGCCGCGCACCAGCAGCAGGTAGGTGATGATGCCTTCCGGGAATTCGTGCAGCACCATGCCCAGCGTCGCCAGGTAGCCGGTGAGGATGCTCACGGTGAAGGTGATCGAATAGATGAAACCGTCGATGAACGAGTGAAAGCCGATGCCGAGCATCGGCACGAGGCCGATCACGTAATCCCGTCGCTGCGGGTCGCGCTCGCAGACAAAGGCGGTGAGAAATCGGTTGAACAGGTGCAGGCCGAAAAAACCGGCCAGCAGCCAGATCGGGGCCTGCGCATTCAGGGCAAAGGACTTCGGCACGATGTGCAGAAACGAGGCGGCGATCAGCACGCCGGCAGCGAAGCACATGAAGTAGGTCGCGTTCTCCTGCCCCCAGCGGGCGAAGCGCCGGATCGTGTAGATGCCCAGGGTGGTGACGAGGGCCGCCAGCAGGCTGGTGGTCAAGGCGATCCAGAAGGTGTTGGTCATGCCGGTCGCTCGCTTCGCATTACGCGGCCCCATGGCCCTCAGCGGTGGGCGCAGATCACCACGAAGGCAGCCTCGCCCCGTCCCGGTCGCAGGGGTTCGACCGTGTCGGTCTCGGCCAGCGGGCGGGACAGCGTCTGCGCCCAGTGATCGATCGTGAAGCCGGCGTCCTGCAACAGCCGTTCAACCCCGTGCGCGGCGTGGAAGGTCGCATCGCGGTAAAAGACGTTCTCCGCCTGGTGCGTGAGATAGTCCTGGCCGATCACGCTCTCGCGATCGATAAAGCCCATCACCAGGCGGCCGCCGGGCCGGAGCACGCGTCGGGCCTCGGCGAGCATCTGCGCGGCTGAGTCGACGAAGCAGATCGTGGTCACGACGAGGGCGTAATCGAAACTGGCCGGCGCGAAGGGCAGGTCCTCGGCCACCCCCTCGACGGTCTCGATACCGCGTGCGGCGGCGATGGCGAGCATGGCGGGCGAGGGGTCCAGGCCCACTGCCACGCCCAGCGGCGCGGCAAAACGCGCCGTGCCGACGCCGATCTCGAGCCCTCGTCCCGTCCATGGCACGAACGCGCGCAGCGCCAGCAGCTCCGACACGTAGGCCGCCTCATGCTTGTCGAACCACGCCTCGTAGCGTTGTGCATGTGCGTCGAAGGGACCGGTTCTAGGTGCCATGCAGGATCTCCTCCAGCGCCTTCACGAAGCGCGCGTTGTCTGCCGGCAGGGCGGTGGTGATGCGCATGTAGCCGCTGCCGAGTCGCGGGTCGTTCAGCGGTTTGACCAGGATATCCCGCGCCCTCAGTTGTTCGGCAATCCCGGCCGCATCATGGGGTGCGAAGTCGGCGAGGAAGAAGTAGGTCGCGGTGGGGTAGGTGCTCACACCCATGGCCCGCAGCTGCGTTGCGAGCTCCTCCGTCCAGCTCCGCAAGTCCCGCACGCGGGCCTTGATGGCGTCTTCGTTCTGCAGCGTGGCCAGCGCCGCTGCCTGGCTGGGGCGCGCCAGCGGGTAGGCGTCGTTGTGGGTATTGAGGTCATCGGCGATCGCCTCGGGAAAGACCCCGTAACCGACGCGAAAGCCCGCGAGGCTGTGCGCCTTGGAGAGCGTGCGCGTCACCAGCAGATTGGGGTGTTCGGATACCCGGTGCACGACCGATTCACCGGCCAGGCCGATGAAGGCCTCGTCGACCAGGAAGCGGGTCTCCGGGTGGCGGCGCAGCAGCTCGGGCAGGGGTGTCATGTCGAAGACCCCGCCGTTGGGGTTGTTGGGATTGACGATCACCACCAACGTGGTGCCGTCCGGGATCTCGAGTTCGCCGAGATCGAGCTGAAAGTCGCGCTCGGGCCGCAGGCGGGTCTCGGTATAGCGCTGCGCGATCTCGGGGAACAGGGGATAGGTGGGCGTAAGCAGGTGCACCTGCTGGCCGAAGCGGTCGAAGAGCTGGCGCAGGATCAGCTCGGAGCCGGCATTGATGTGAACCAGCCGTTCCGGCACGCCGAGCTGCTTGCTGATGTGCCGCCGCAAGGGGGCCGAGTAGGGTTCGGTGTAATAGTTGCTGTGCGGTACGGCATCACGGGCCGCGGCAATGGCCTGCTCCAGCGGCGGCAGCGGATTCTCGCAAAGCAGCAACTTGATGCCGTGGAACCCGCCGCCCCCTTTTTCGCCGATGGCCGTCATGTCGTTCCCTCCTGTCGACTGCGATGAGCGGGCGATCGCGCGAGCCCGGTTGACCCCGCCTGCCCAGTGTAGTGCATCGGCCACTGGCGCCGGCCGCCCGGGTCACGGGTTCCGCGATGTGATGCACTCGAGCAGGACGCCGCCGATGACAGCGAACACCAGCAGGTAGACCGAGAGCACGACCGTGTAGGCAATGCCGAAGTAGTGGACCATCAACGGCAGCAATGGACCTTCAGGGCGCGGCTATAAAGAAAGGCGGTAACGAGCGCGTCGCGCATCCCCTTGGCCCGCATCTCCGCCAGTAAGGCGTACCAGGCATACACGGGGCCCACGGAGAGCACGCCGCCGATCAGGGTCGCCAGCCAGCCGGTCACACCGCTCTCGCGGCCGAGGTGACGCTTGATGCGCTTCTCATCGAGCAGCAGGTCGGCCACAAACAGTAGGGCGAACACCAGGCCCAGCACCGGCAGGAGCTGTCGCATCACGCGACCGAAGAAGGCCAGCGCCTGGTTGGCGCCCTGCGGATCGCCGAGGGCGATTACGGCATAAAGTGCCAGCACCGCGGCGAGAAACCACCAGCCGCCGCGTCCGCGTTGCTTCGGCAGGCCAGTCATTCAGGCAAGCCCCAACGCGCGAAGCGTGTAAACCGTGGAAAAGGCCACGCCGATCGCCGCGACAAAGTTGATGAGGTTGCGCCACACGGCAAAACGGGCGCCAAGCAGCATCGCCTCCGCCGGCAGTTGCACCATCCCCACCGTCACCCAGGTCACCATCAGGGCACTGACGGCCACCAGCCCGACCCCGCCGCCCAGCAACTCGCCGCCGAGCAGGTAGCTCGCCAGCGGATGCCCTGCGGCGATGCTGCCGATGACCGCGGCGGTGAGGGTGTCGATCAACTCCCCATTGCCGAAGAGTCCGCCCGCGATCTGCTCCGGAAACAGTGTCACCGCCAGGCTGGTGAGCAGCAGCATGCCGATGATCACGGGCAGCACGTGGATGAAGGTGCGCAGGGTCTTGCGAAAATTGCGCCCAAGCCGCTCGCGGTCGATGTGCATGATTAGCCTCTCTCGGTGGCCGGGTCGGGTGATGCGGTGCTGCGCGCGGGCACGGCACGCTGACCATGATAGCCATACCACAGCCTGCGCGGCCCGTCATGAGCGCGTGTCTGTGTGGCACGTGGGCAAGTCCGGTGCGCGCCGGGCCGTCTTCGCTGCCGGTTACTCGGGCACCTCGATGCGCGCGCCCAGGCCGCCCTCGATGTAGTGCTCGCCCCAGGCCTCGCGAAACAGCGACATCACTCGTTCGCCCGTGCAGTGGCTCGGGGCCACCCATTCCACCCCCAGGGCCTTCAGGCGTGCGATGATGGCGCGGATCTCGGCATCGCTGCGGCCGCCCAGGTGAAAGCCGCCCATCAGCAGATGAATGTCCTGGTCGAGGTAGTCCTTCGCCCGCTCGGCCATGTCCGCCACGTCGGGATGCGCACAGCCGGTCATCACCACCAGCCCCCGTGCCGTCTCCACGATCAGGGCCTGCTCCCTGGTGGCGTGCCCCATCTCGCCGGTGGAGTGCACCCGCTCGACCAGTAGCCGCGGGCCGGAGACGGAGACCATCCGCGCCCCGTGCTCCACCACCCGCTGCCCGAACGCCGCGGGAAAGGAGGCCGGTACGAACACCGTGACACCACCCCGGCGCGCGAGAAAGGCATCGAGACCACCCGTGTGGTCTCCGTGGATATGGGAGAGCACCACCACGTCGACGTCGCCCGCATCCACGCCGACCCGCTCCATGTTCGAGAGCAGGATCTCGCCATCACTACCCGTATCGAACAGCACCGTATCGTCCAGTCCCTCGATCAGGCAGGCAAACCCCCAGCCGGTGGTGAGGTCCTCGCGGTAGGGCACGTTGTTGTACACCACCTGCAGCAGCAGGCCGTGATGGGGCTGCCCCGTGGTTTGTGCACTCGCCTCTGATGACATCGCGACAAGACACCCAAGAATGACGGCGATACCGATACCCGCGAAAGCATACCGATCAGGCATCGTCAGGCCCTCCAGATCGCCGAAGCGACATGCCTGACAGTCTAGACGCTCGCGGCGGGCCCATCCGTACCCATCGCCGCTCGCACCCCGAAGGGCATGAGCAGGAGCGACGAAAGTCGCGATCAACGACGGCACCGAACCGGACTGTCCCCCTTCAGTCCCAGTGCAGCGTCAGCCGCCCGTCGTCGTCATGCGTGACGCGGGTGCCGAGCGCCTCGCCCTCGCGGTTGAGCACGGCCTCCAGCCAGCGTGATTCGGCCGGCGTGGCGCGGCGCAGGCGAAAGCGCTTTACCCGGGTCGGTGTCATCTCGAGTTGGCACAACGCGCCGCTGGCGGGGTCCACGGTCACGAAGTACATCAGGCCCAGGTCGTCGCGAAACGTCTCGTAGCCGCTAATGCCCTCGTAGTCGCTGATGAAGTCGCCGCAGCCGTAGAGGATCAGCCGGTCCCGGTACACCTCGATGCCCTTCACGTGATGCGAGGAATGTCCGTGCACGATGTCCACCCCGGCCGCGTCGATCAGCGCCCGGGCGCAGGCTCGCTGCTCGGCGGGGATGTGATGGCCCCAGTTGCCGCCCCAGTGCAGCGAGGCGACCACGATATCGCCCGGCCGCCGGACCTCGCGCAGGTGGGCGGCCACCTCCAGCGCCGCGGCGGGGGAGAGGTCGTCGAGCAGCGCCACGCCGGAGCGCTCCGGCGTGGCGGCCCAGCCGCGCGGGATGCCGCTGGATTCGTGTCCGAGGGCGTGCACCAGCACCCGGCGGTTCCTGCCCAGCGGCAACACCGCGGGGGCGGTGGCGGCCGCGAGGTCGGGGCCGGCCCCGGCGGTGGCCAGGTCCACGTCGGCGAGGGTGGCCAGCGTCTCGGCCAGGCCGGCGCGACCCCAGTCGAGCACGTGGTTGTTGGCGAGCACCGCGCAGTCGATGCCGGCGGTGGTGAGCACCGGCACATTGGCCGGGTGCATGCGGTAGTGAATGCCCTTGTGGGCGCGGTCGTCGCTGGTGGTCACCGCCGTCTCGAGGTTGACGATGCGCAGGTCGGGTCGCACGCGCGCGAGTTCGGCCAGCGCGTCGCCCCAGATGTACTCGAAATCCACCGGAGCGGGGATGGGGCCGTTGGCCTTCTCGGCCAGGGTCACGTAATCCCGGGCCGAGCGCGCGTAGGGCTCGAACAGGACGGGGTCATTGGAATGGGGCAGAACCTGATCGATGCCACGACCGGTCATCACGTCGCCGCAGAGGAACAGCGTGATCGGGCGGGCAGGGTCGGCTGTGCCTTGCATGGGACTGGCCTTGTGCGCGGTGAACGGGTTCGCCCCCGCCGGGGCCGCGAATGCGGCCAGCGTTGCCGCACCCCAGCAGGTGAGAAAGGCGCGTCGGTCGCGTGTATCCACTCACCCGAGCTTAGCAGCTGGCCGGCCGATCCCGGGCCACGGGTTTTCAAATCGGGCGCCGCGATCCATGATCTGGATATGACGCCCATGCCACTGCACGCCACCGATCCCGAGGCCATCGCCCGCATCCTGCGGGAGGGGGCGCGCCGCGTGTTGCTCACCGGCCCGCCCGGCGTGGGCAAGACCACCCTGATCGACGTCCTGGCGCGCGAGCTCGGGCAGCCCTGCCGCTGTCTCGGGGGCGACCCGGGCTCGCCGCGCTTTGGCGTGCCGGGGGCGGTGAGCCTCGCGCGCCGGGAGGGCGGCGACTGGGCGGTGGAGGGGATCGAGGCGCTCTGCAGCCTGGACGCCGGGCGTTTCCGCCTGCCGCTGATCGCCGCGGTCACGCGCCTGGCGCAGCAGGCGGGCGATGGCGTCCTGCTGGTCGACGGCCCGGGCGTGGTGCGCGGCATCGCCGGCGCCGAGCTGCTGCCCGCGCTCGTGCAGGCGGCCGGCATCGACCGGGTGCTGGCGCTCACGCGCGCAGACCGGCCCCTGCCGCTGGCGCAGGAGCTGGCCGCGCTGCCCGTCCCGGTCACGGTGGTGCAGGCCGCCGCCGAGGCGCAGCGCCCCGGCAAGAAGTCCCGGGCGCGGGCGCGCACCGCACTGTGGGACCACTACCTCGGGGCGGCGGCGGAGAGCCGGGTGATCCTCGACGACCTGCCGCTGCTCGGCACGCCGCCACCCGTCGACGTGCCCGCCGCCTGGGTCGGGCGACAGGTCGCGCTGCTAGACGGGCCGCGTACCGTCGCCATGGGCGAGGCGCTGGCCCTGGAAGCGGGCTGCCTGACCCTGCGCCTGCCGGCCGGTGCCGGGCCGGGCAGTGCCCTGCTGGTGCGCGACGCCGAGCGCGGGGCCGATGGCCAGCTCGGCACGGCCGCGCCCTTTCTCTCGGAGCCACTCGGCTACCTGCCGCCGGGCGACCTCGTCCCGCCCGCGCAGGCCGGCGCCGAGGCGGGCGGCCCGCGGGTGGTCGGCCGGGTCGGCATGCTCGGGGTGCACCTGGTCAACGGCGTGTTCGGCGACCCGCTGCTGCACGCGCGCCTGCGTCACCAGGCCCGCAGCCTGCTGTTCGATCTGGGCGAGGGCGCGCGGCTTTCGGCCCGCATCGCGCACCAGGTCAGCGACATCTTTATCACCCACACCCACATCGACCACATCGCGGGCTTCCTCTGGCTGCTGCGCTCGCGCATCGGCGTGTACCCGGTCTGCCGGATGTACGGGCCGCCGGGCCTGGCCGACAACATCGAGGGGCTCACCCGGGGCATTCTCTGGGGCCGCATCGAGGATCGCGGCCCGGTGTTCGAGGTCGGCGAGCTGCACGGCGGGGTCGTCCGACGTTATCGCATCCGGGCCGGTCAGCGCGGCTGCGAGCCGCTGGGCGAGGCGGCCGCGCCCGACGGCATCCTGCGACGCGAGCCGGGCTTTGCCGTGCGCGCCATCGTCCTCGACCACGGCCACACCGACGTGCTTGCCTACGCCTTCGAGCCCGCCGCCCAGCTCAACGTGCGCAAGGACCGCCTCGCCGCACGCGGCCTCGAACCCGGCCCCTGGCTCGGCGTCCTCAAGCGCCAGTACCAGGCCGGGCAGGGCGCGGCGCCGGTCGCGCTGCCGGACGGCCGCCGCGAGACCACCGCCGCGCTCGCCGACGAACTGCTGCTGGTCAGTCCCGGCAAGCGCCTGGTCTACGCCACCGACTTCGCCGATACCCCGGACAACCGCGCCCGCCTCACCACGCTCGCCCGCAGCGCCCACACCCTCTTCTGCGAGGCCACCTTCCGCGAGCAGGATGCCGCCCAGGCGCAGCGCACCGCCCACCTCACCACCCGCGCCTGCGGCGAGATCGCCGAGGCCGCCGGCGTGGCCCGGCTCGTGCCCTTTCACTTCTCCCATCGCTACGAAACCCACCCCGCCGCCGTCTACGCCGAAATCGCCGCCAGCTGCGGCGCCGTCGTCGTCCCGCCCGGCCTCGGCGAAGCCGAATCCTCGCCGCCCGTATCGTAGTCGGCCGCACGGCAGGCGCGGCGAACGTCGCGCCCCCCGAGGCCGCCATGGCTGAGCACCCGCACCACCGGACCTGTCTCCCCGCTGCCGCCATCCTGGCTCGGCGACTGTGTCGGGCTTGATCCGGTACCCGGCACCCACCAGGGCCCGGCCGAGGCAATCCTGCGCGGACACGCTCGCAAGTCAGCGTCGTGCCCGCCGCTCTGGATTCCAGCCTGCGCCGGAATGACGATGGAGGGGCTGCCATGCGCGCCCCACCGCCGCGCGTCCTGGGTCATTCTGTGGCAAACGCAACATTTCTTAACTAGAATGAGGCATATACACAGGAGAGACGCCCATGCCCACCGCTACCCTTCCCAAGGCCGATCCCCGCGCCTTGCTCACCCGGGCCCTGCTCAACGCCGGCCAGGCGCTGGGGCTGAGCCAGGCCGACCTCGGCCGGGCGGTGGGGAAGGACCGATCGGTGTTCAGCCGCGGCCAGCTCGACCCCGCGAGCAAGAGCGGCGAGCTCGCGCTGCTGCTGATCCGCTGCTACCGCAGCCTCTACGCCCTGATGGGCGGGAACGAGGCGCAGATGCGCCACTGGATGCACACGCACAACCACCACACCGGCGGCGTGCCGGCCGCGCAGGTGCAGACGGTGGAAGGGCTGGTACGGGTGGCCGGCTACCTGGACGCGATCCGCGGCAAGGTCTGAGGCGTGGAGCTGTGGGCGGCCTGCGGGCTGAAGGACGCGATCCACCCCATCCGGGGCGACCTCTGGCGCATCGTCGAGAGCCAGGAGCAGGTCGCCACCGCGCGCCTGGTGGACAACCTGGCCGAGCAGGGCCTGCTGGAAGAGATGCTGGAGGGCGTGAAGCCCGCGCCGCGCCCCGGTAGCGAACACCTCGACTACCTGCTGATGACGCCGTTTCGCTACCCGCCGCTGCGCCACGGTTCGCGCTTCGGCCGGGCCTACGAGCCCTCGCTGCTCTATGGCGCGCTGGCGCCGGCCACGGCGCTGGCCGAATGCGCCTATTACCGCTTCGTCTTCCGCGCCGGCATGGCCGAGCCGCCGCCGGGACCCGTCAACACCCGCCACACGCTGTTCCGCGCCGGCTACGCCACGAAGCAGGGGCTGCAACTGCAGCAGCCCCCCTGCGAACGCTTCCGCGCCACGCTCGCCGACCCCGCCGACTACAGCGCCACCCAGGCCCTGGGCAGCGCCATGCGCATGGCCGGCGTGATCGCCTTCGAATACCCCTCGGCCCGCGACCCCGAAGGCGGCGACAACGTCGCCCTCTTCGAACCCGTCGGCCTCTACGGCCGCCGCCCGCGCGAACGCCAGGAATGGCTCTGCGAACTCACCGCCGAGACCGTCACCTTCCTCCACCCGCCGACGCGCGCGACGCAGGTGTTTGCGCAGGCGGTGTTCGAGGTCGAGGGGCAGTTGCCACAGCCGGCGGTGTGAAGTTGCAAGTCGCAAGTCGCAAGTCGCAAGTCGCAAGTCGCAAGTCGCAAGTCGCAAGTCGCAAGTCGCAAGTCGC
>OMKS01003189.1_pt1 | contig 13211 bp, 16 predicted proteins | sample 1674721 | NCBI WGS metagenome assembly OMKS01 (sample SAMN06264996, study PRJEB25208) | sediment metagenome | isolation source: hot spring sediment | place: USA: California | collected 2014-09-02 | reverse complement strand
AAGGTATAACTTTTCATACTTGTTGAAAAAGTCAGATTTTTTGTAAAAAAGAACAGCAAGGATGGTGACAAAAATGAAAAACCCATTAATAAAGTTCTATGGTTCTGCTAAGGTTGGCTCCAAAGGGCAGATTGTAATTCCCTCTGACCTGAGGCATGACTTCGGGATAGAGCCAGGAGAAACGATGATTTTTATTGGCAAAGCAGAGCAACATGGTTTTGGCGTAATGAAGTCAGAAGCAATGTTTACATTAAAGAAAGAGCTGGAGCAGATGCAGCAGAGCTTCAGCGAGCCAAAGAAAAGAAAAGTAACAAGCAAAAAAAGAAAGAGCGCTAAAAAAACAGCAAAAAAGCGCAGCAAGCTATATTAATTATATCGAAAAGGAGTTTAGAAATGGCTAAGTGGTGGTTTAGGCAAAGGGCAAATATTTTCCTGGCGTGGGTGCCTATCTCAATTGAGGGCTGGGCACTTTACGGGGTTTTAATTGCTTCAATAGCCTCTCTTGGCGTGTACTTCAGCATTCTTTCAGCTGGTGCAAGGGAATTCCTGCTTTTCCTGTTCTACTCTGGAATAGCCCTGTTGCTTTTTTCCCTGATAGCTGACATTAAGACAGAGAACCCTATATTATTAAAGAGGCCGGAATAAGAATGGCTGGTAAAGAAAAGAAAAACAAAGGTGCGGAAAATCGTGTAAAAAGCTCAAGCAGAGCAAAGGGCGCTAGTGAAAAAAGCAAGCCCTCTTCAAAAAAAGATGATGCAGGCAGAAGGGCTGTAATTGAGCTTAAAGAGCTTTGCAAGTTCTACAAGATGGGCAAAAGTGAAGTCCGGGCTCTTAATGGAGTTAAACTAAAAATATTTCAGGGCGAGATGGTTGCGATCGTGGGCCCATCCGGCTCTGGGAAAAGCACGCTTATGAATATGGTTGGATGTCTGGACATTCCTACCTGTGGCTCTGTCTACCTGTTTGGAAGGGATATCTCCAAGATGGCTGAGTCTGACCTTGCAACCCTTAGGGGGAAAACAATTGGCTTTATATTCCAGAAGTTTAACCTTGTGCCTTACCTTAATGCACTAGAGAATGTTGTGCTTCCGATGGTTTTTCAGGGCGCACCTCTGCCTGAGAGAAACAGGAGAGGAAAGGAAATCCTGGATGTTGTTAAGCTTAGTGACAGGAAAACCCATAAGCCCAGTGAGCTTTCAGGCGGGCAGCAGCAAAGGGTTTCTATAGGAAGGGCTCTTGCAAATAACCCGCAGATTATATTAGCAGATGAGCCTACCGGGAACCTTGACAGCGAGACAGGAAAAAGCATAATGCAGTTTATGAGAGAGCTAAATGAGAAGTTCGGGAAAACTATTGTAATTGTCACTCATGATGAAAGGATTGCAAAGACCTGTGACAGGACTATTTTCATTGAGGATGGGAAGATTGTGGATAGGATTCATGCGCTTTAGTGTACTAGGAGAGTACATATATTATAATATTCAGATAAAAAGGTGAAAAAAATGAAAAACTTGAAAGTGTTTTTGATGGTTGTTGGATTAATGCTTGGTTCTCTTGCCGGGCTTGCTATCGCAGGGGAAAGCTATAGGTTAACGCAGCTTTACTATGAGCCTGCTCCTGCTGAGCCTGGGAAAGAGGTTACTGTGTGGTTTAAGATTGACAATACAGCTACAACTGAGGTTAACAACCTTATGGTTGAGTTTGTTGATGAATTCCCTTTCTCCCTGGTTGAGGAGGATAAAAGAAGCTTTGAGATTGAAAGGCTTCCCACAAGGAAATATGTGCTTGTGAGCTACAGGGTCCTGGTTGACAGGATGGCTGCTGAAGGGATAAACTATATGAAGCTTAGGGTTACTTACGGAATGCTTCCTCCCTCAACAGAAAGGTTTGAGATAATGGTGAAGCCTCAGAAGCCAACAATTTCTGTGGACTCAATCCTGGCTTCTCCGGAGATAGTTAGCCCAGGCATGGAGTTTGGCCTTAAGATTGATGTATCCAACTCTGAAGAATTTGCTTTAAAGAACCTCAGGACAACGCTGGACTTTACAGGAATGCCTTTTTCGCCTATAAGGTCTTCGAACTATAAATCGTTTCCATTGATTGCTTCTGGGGAGAAAAAGAGTATTGGGTTTCAGCTTATTGCGAGCCCCGATGCAGAGCCGGGTGTGTACAGTATTCCTCTGGTTATCGAATACCAGGACAACCTGAACAACAACTATGTAGAGAACCACGTTGTAGGGTTTGTGGTCCAGGATATCTTTGAAAGGAACATTCTTGCAATTCCTGATGAGTTCAGGCTTTCTGAGGGTGTTCCCGGGAAGGTAAGCCTGCAGTTTGTCAACAGGGGGCTTAGCAGGATTAAATCCATGGAAGTAAGGATTCTGCCATCTGATGGATACAGCATATCCGGGAAAGATATTGAGTACCTTGGGATTATTGAGTATGATGACTATGACCTTGCTGAGTTTACTATTGTCCCTGAGAGAACTGGTGAGATTAGTGTGAGATTTGAGTATGAGTACTTCGACTACTTCAACAACAAGATAACCGAAACAAGGGATGTTATAGTTAATGTTTCGGAGCATGTTGAGAGCAGGAGCATTATGCCGCTGGTTATTGTTTTGCTTGTTGTTGGCGTGGTTGCCTGGGTTCTGTACAGGCGATGGAAGAAAAAGAATGAGTGAGCAGCAGGGGCTTAAGCTTAAGGTGATAACTTAAAATGGAAGTCCTGCTCCTTGCTGCAAAGCACCTGAGGCGGCTTAGCTTCAGGTCCTGGGTAACAATAATTGGGATTGTTATTAGTGTTGCTGCTATTGTTGCCCTTACTTCTTTGGGCGATGGGCTTAGGACTGCTGTGACTGGGCAGTTTGAGCAGCTTGGTGCAAACAGGATTATTGTCAGCCCTGGGAGGTCCTTTGAGCTTGGGGGGCCGCTTGGCGCATCCTTTAGTACAACATCACTTGGAGAAAGGGACCTTGATGAGATCAGAAGAGTAACCGGAGTAGAGCTAGCAACAGGGGTTATGACAAAGCCCGGCACGATTGAGTTTGCTGGCAAGGAAATAAATACCTTTGTTGCTGGAGCGGAGATTGACAGTGATACAATCAGGCTTGCTATGCAAACTGATGATATTAAGGCGGAAAAGGGAAGGTTTCTCCGGGAAGGTGACCAACGGTCTGTTTATATCGGAAGCAGGATTGCTTATGATATGTTTGAGAGGGAGATAAGGCTGGGTGACAAGCTGGTTATTGAATCAAGGCGATTTAATGTTGTTGGAATCCAGGCTGAATCCAGCATTCCTTTTAATAACAGGATGATCAGGATTCCGATAGATGAGTTTAAGGATATTTTTGGAATAAGGGATTCTGAATACAACATGATTATTGTTTCTGTCGCTGATGGCTATGATATTGACCTTGTTTCTGACAGGATTACAAGAGCACTCAGAAGGTTCAGGCGGGTTAAGGAAGGCCAGGAGGATTTTGAGGTTCAGACTACACAGCAGATAATAAGCAGCTATGAGACTTTGCTTACTGTTGTGCAGATGGTTGTGGTTGGGATTGTTAGCATCTCTCTTGTTGTTGGCGGAATTGGAATCTCAAACACCATGTTTACTTCTGTGCTTGAAAGAACAAGGGAGATTGGTGTTATGAAGTCAATTGGGGCAAGGAATGGGCATATTATGTCTATTTTCCTGATGGAATCCGGGTTTCTTGGGCTTGTTGGGGGGATTATTGGGCTGGCTGTTGGGGCTTTGCTTGCTTTCTCTGTTGAGTTTACTGCTGGATTGGCTGGCTTTGGAATGATTAAGGTCAGCATTAGTGCTGGCCTGATCTTGTTTGCCCTGGCTTTTTCGTTCGGGGTTGGGGTTTTGTCTGGGGTTATTCCTGCGCTGAGGGCTGCGAGGCTGAACCCTGCTGAAACACTGAGGTATGAATGAAATATGATGTCTGACTATCTTACAATATCGTCCAGGAACTTGTCAAGGAGGAAAACTCGCACTTTTCTTACCTTGCTTGGCATCCTGATAGCAATTGGGGCGCTTGTTGCGCTTGTTTCGCTTAGCAATGGGCTGATGCATTCTGTTGAGGAGGTTTTTGAGCAGATGGGCAGGGATAAGATTATGGTAATGCCTACGCTGGCGGGCTTTGTTCCTATTGGCGAGCAGTTTAGCAGCTATGAGCATGATGCTATTAAGCGTGTGCCTGGCGTTATTGATGCTGCGGCTATGACTTTTAAAATTGGGCTTGCTGAATTCGGAGGGGAAACTGCTTTTGTTTATGTAAGCGGAGTGAGCACAGACAGCTCGATGAGGGTCCTGGAGGACATGCAGAACCTTGTGGTTGAAGATGGAAGGAACCTGATAAGCCAGGACAGGTTCAGGGCTGTGGTCGGGTGCAGGTATGCGCAGGGCAGGGTTTTTTCCAGAGAGGTTAAGGTGCGAGACACGATAACTGTTGAGGGGCACAGGTTTAAGGTTGCTGGGATCCTGGAATGCATTGGGAGCGAGCAGGATGACACTACTATTATGATTCCGCTGGATGTCTCTAAGGAAGTGCTTAATGTGGATAAATACTTTAGTGTTGTTGCCCAGGCGTCTCCTGCTTTTGAGATTGATGAGGTTGCTAATGAGGTTGAAAAGAGGATAAGGGATATAAGGGGGCAGAAGGAAGGCGATCAGGATTTTAGTGTCCAGACTTCTGACCAGCTGCTTGAGACTTTCAACCAGACGGTTGGGATGATTTCTGTGCTTCTGGTTGCGCTTTCGCTTGTTTCGATTATTGTTGCTGGTGTTGTGATTATGAACACGCTTTATACAAATGTGCTTGAAAGAAGGAGAGAGATTGGGGTGATGAAGTCAATTGGGGCGAAGAATTACCACATTGCCCTGCTTTTTCTTACTGAAGCACTGATAATATCGCTTGCTGGGGGGCTGCTTGGGCTTGGGCTTGGGTTTGGCGTAAGCAAGATTGTTCAGGTTGTTGCTAACTCTTACCTTGGGGCTGATATCCTTATTGTGAGGCTTGACTTGTATTTATTCAGCTTTGCTATGCTGTTTTCAATTGGGTTAGGTATGTTTGCCTCTTTCTACCCGGCAATGAAGGCTGCGAAGATGCACCCTGTTGATGCGATGAGGGAATAAGCAGGCTAACAAGTAAGCAAGTAATTGCAAATAATTAATTGTGATTCTTTTCATGAACAGGGTGTTCGTGCTTCTGCTCTTTTCTTTTCTTTAAGTACTGGAGCTGCTTCTGCTTTTCCTGCTGGAACTTTGCGTGGCTGAACCTGTACTTGCCAATAATGGTTGAAGCGTGATGACCGCCGAGGAAGTGGGGCATCAGCACATAGTCTGCGCCGGTGCCGTAAAGCTGGAGGGCTTCGTCTATCTGAAGAGAGACCACTATTATTATGGTTTTTTTGTTTGTCTCCCTGATGTGCTTTATCAGCAGGGTGTTTGTCTCAAAGTCTGGGACTGTGGAGATGACCATCTTTGCCTTTCTGAAATCGAGATCGTTGAGAAGCTCGAGGTCGTTTGCGTCTCCGTACCTGCATTGAACGCCTTCTTTTGTGAGCTTGTTGATTGTGTCCGGGTTGTAATCCACAACGAGGTGCTTCTTTTTTATGCCTTTCAAAGACTCGAGCAGGTCGTAGCCGATTCTGTTGTAGCCGAAGAGTATTGCTTCGTAGCCTTCGGAGGATTCAAGCTTTTGCTCGTCTATTTTTTTGCCTTTGTACTCAAAGATTCCGAGGTATTTTGAGATCTTGTTGTATATTTTGTCTGAGTAGAGTATCATGTAGGTGGAGCCGGTTATGGTTATCAGCCCTACAACTGTGACAACAGAAAGGATGTGCGTTGGGATATGGCCTACCCGTACTCCGAGGGCTATAAGAATTAATGAGAACTCGCTGATCTGGGCTACTGTGAGCCCTGCCTTGAAGCTGGTCCTTTTTGTGTATCTCAGGAATTTCATAAGGAGCATAACTATTATTGGGTTTCCTATCAGGATGAATGCGGAGAAAATAATGATCTGCGGGATGTAAGGGGTTATGTCTGAGAATACCATCTGGGAGCCGAGGACTATAAAGAAAAGCACAAGGAAGAAATCCCTGAGGGGCTTCATTTTTGAGTTGATTTCAAACCTGTATGGTGATGCTGCGAGAGTGATTCCGGCAAGCAGGGCGCCTACTTCTATGGAAAAGCCGAAGACGCTGAATACTGTTGCCAGGGCGAGGCACCAGCAGAGCGAAAAAAGAAGGAGGAACTCCTGCGACTTTGCGATTCTTTTTGTGAAAGCTGGCAGGAGGAACAGGCTGAAGTAGAACACTACAGCAAGCAGGGCGATTACTTTTAGGATTGAAGTTGTTATAAGGGTGAATACATCCCCTCCTCCGGAAAGCGAGGAAATTATCATAAGGGCAAAGACTGCGATTATGTCCTGAACTAAGAGGAATCCTATAGAAATCTTTCCGTAGAGTGTTTCCAGGTCTCCTTTATCAGAGACCAGTTTCATGATGATGATTGTGCTACTAAATGTGAGCGCTACTGCGATGTAAATGGAAGCAATTGGGGAGAAGCCCATTGCAAGCGCTATGAGAAAGCCGCCCAACGATGTAAAGATTACCTGGCCTACGCCAGTGATTACTGCAACCTTGCCTACATCCTTGATGACTTTTGGGTTGAGATTCAGCCCGACCATAAAAAGAAGGATTGCAACGCCTATGTGCGCAAAGGTTTCCATAACGCCTTCTGATACAGATATGGTGAACAGGCCTGCGCCGATAACTATTCCTGCGAATATGTAGCCGATTATAAGGGGTTGCTTGAGAAGGCGGGTGAATGCTGCTACAAGGGTTGCGATTACAATAATCAGGCTTAGCTCATAAAAGATATTTTCAAACAAGTTTTCACCCAGAAACCTTTCCGGAGCATTAGGGTTTTTAAGCTTTTCGATGAGTGGGTGTGGGATTAGGTTTCCAGGACTTGCGTATGGGAAGCGAGCTTAACTAGGATTTAGATATTTGAGCCATTCTTATTGTGTTTTAACTTTTTTTTGTCAGTAAAGTGTATTTCTTTGGCATTTTTTGAATTGACAACTTTTTCTCCTAATCGTTTTTCAATTCGGTCTTTTGCAACTTTTGCAGTTTTTCCTCCCTTTCTAGCGATTTCTTTGCTTTTGTGAAAAGTTGTAGGATTTTCTTTCTCAGAGATTTCTTTTGTCGTCGCTTCTGCAAGCATATTCAGGATAAGTTCAATATTAGTCATATTATCCCTTAAGTTTTCTTTTTTCAAGCCTTAGGGCTGCTTATACTCTTTGACAGTCTTGCCAGTCCATGCTTTAGTAATCTCATTGGTTAGAATAGCAAAATCTTCCTGCTTTGAAATGCCAATCCTGTTCCATTCATCAGTTAATTGTTTCTGACTTCAATTGTTTTGAGTCTTTGATTTATCCAGTCTTCAGAATATCCTTTTTGAAGATAAGTCCTCATTACTCTGTCAATTGTTAGCTCTGGATCTTCTGTTTCATCAGTTCTTTCTCTTCCAACTCTGGCAAGCCACATTTTGAAAGGTTCTGCCTTTTTTGATGGTATTGACTGAATTAGACGCAATAACTGCTCTGTATCGGCAACATCTGTCAACCTCATTTTTCCATCAGGAGCAAGCATTTTCAACTGGTTACAATTTGTAACCGTTTGATTTTCCTCATTCTTAAGCCTGTGCTTCAAGACCTTCCAATAGTTTCTTGCACCCTGAAAGTCATTATCAGTCAATATTGCTACAACATCTATAACGGAGAAATGCCATTTTTCTTTATCTGGATCCTATTCTACACGAATCTTCTTATCATTGAAAAGTTTTATTGCATTGGTCATTTTATTTTTCCGGCTTAATGTTCTGAAGTGAATAAGGCTTAATAAAAAAAGGCAAAAACATGAAGAGTAATTCCTGATTGTATTTATCAATAAGATTCTTGGTTTTTTCTTTAGCTTTTTCTCTGTCAAACATCTTATTCTTGTCCTCTTTTATGATTAGGCCAATTATAAATAAGTGCACATATTTTTAAACATTTCTGTTCTTAGCTGTTAGGCTCCTTCATCAGCTCGTGGCCTGTCTTTCTGCTGAATGCCTCTGAGTAAACTTAATAAATTAGTATCAATTTCTCTGCATCCGAAAGTGCTAGAATTTCTTAAATCTCTTGAGTAATCTACATATCTTCCATTACCAGCTTGTCTTCAATAAATTCTGAAGGCAGACCAAGCTTTTCTTGATTTACTCCTGTATGAAGTCATCCAGGGAATACTCGAACTCATCGTCCTTAGAGATTTTTCCTTTTGCCTTCTGGTATTCCCTTGCGAGAAGCCAGAAGATTATTGCGAGGCTTTTCTTTCCCTTGTTGTTGCATGGAATCACAAGCTCGAGCTTGTTTGTTATGTTGTTTGTGTCGCAAAGCCCAACTATTAAGACTCCAATCTTTATTGCGTCGTCCATTGCGTTCCTGTCTGTCCAGGGGTCTGTTACTATGATAACTTTTGCCTCTACGAAATCCCTGAGGCTTGCGTTTGTCATGATTCCTGGCGTGTACCTGCCTATCATGGCTTTTGAGCCTGTAGCTTTCTTGAACATTACTGCTGGCTTCCAGCCGGACTCTCTTCTTGCACAGACAAGGATTTCTTCTGGCTCGTAGCTTGCAAGAAACCTGACTGCAGTCTTGATTCTCTTGTCAATCTCTTCCAGGTTAAGAACGGAAAGGCCATCGCTTCTTGTTTTGTAGATAAAGGGCTCCATTGACTTGGTCTTGAACTTTGTGCCAATGTGAATCCCCTGCTTTAGATAAACCTCTGATGCAACTAATAATGCTGGCTCACTCATTTTTTCACCTAGTTTTTGTTCGTGTAAGGCAATTACAGCAGAATACCGCTGCTGCCTTACTCTCGCCCAGACAGCTGTCCTGCAGGGTCCCTTCCGGCTCTTCCCTGCAGAGGGCTTTTTGTTGGAAAACCCAGGCTTGCTTTTAAAGTTTTCTGTGAAAATCAGCGCAAAAAAGGAAAGATTTATATATTGCTTATAAGCTAGCAGTTTCACAACTTAGTAGTTAAAAGGTGATGAAAAATGGAAGAATTAAAGGGAAATGCAGAACAGGTTTCAAATAAGCTCAATTTGGGTGGCTTAATTGAAGATGCGATAAAGGGAACAAGAATTTGGGTTGATTACCGGTTATTTAAAGATTTTCAGGAGAAGCATTGTTGTGAAGCGGTGGAAAAGTTAGCCATGAACTATCTTGGTTTAGAAAAACCAAGCAAAGAAGACTCGGCTTTCTTAAAGAGAACCCTGAAAGACACAGAGCACGACTTTGCAGAATATTTTAGCGGGACAAGCTTGGACAGAGCAACAGAAATTACTGCATATGTTCTTAATGCTGCAAAAATGGTTGGTGTATGTCTGCCAAAAGTGGAAGAAGCTTATAGAGATATTCTGTCAAATGCCGGCTTTGATCCTTCTGAGCGGCTAAACTCCGGCGAAGAGTTGGTAGCGCCAGGTTCATATGGAAACCTTTTCAGCTATCATCCATTTGATACTGAATAATTTTTTCCTTTTTTTATCTTCTTAATAAGAAAGCTTTAAATATAATACTTTCTTCGCTTTTCTCATAATAAAGTAGTAAAATTGTTTTTGGGAATAAATAAAAAAGAGGAATGATAAAATGAATCCTCCCCGCACTGAAGTGCGGGGTATCCCCTCCTAAACAAGATCGCTTAGGTGATTTTGGCGATAGTAAGCTGGAAGCTTATTATCGGGTAAAGACCATGAGCCCTGGCTATGCTTGATGTAATTTTGGATTACATCTGCGGAAACATTTCCGACTGAGCGAAAGAATTTGCCAGGGCTCCAGAGGTGTTCTCCGGATTCCCGGAGAAAAGAGAAATTTCTTCTTAGGATACGAGAAGAAATTCCTTTAAAAAGCTGAAGTGCTTTGCTTACAGAAACGTAAGGCTTAATATCCACAAACATGTGAACATGATCAGGCATAACCTGCAACTCGTGGATTACAAAGCCATACTTGAAAGCGACAAGCTTAAAAGCACCTTCGCAGACCTTGCGAAAGTGAAAGCTGGCAAAAACAGGCACAGCATACTTCGGCTTAAATACCAGATGGTATACGTTTTGACCAACACCGTGGTTGGTTGACTTCAGGTTTAATTTCATTTTCGTTGCCTCCGCGCAACGAAAATTAACATAGCTCACGCTAGATAAGGGGGGTGTGCGTGCGCCGAAAAATCCGTTGCGCGCACATCCTTTATCAACAATGGTAGAAAAACTTAACGGAGGGCAGCATTCATCCCAGCAGTAAACTGCTGGGTATCCTGCTGCATTATGTAATGAAAAGAAGGATTCCAGCAGGATCGTGATTATTTCAATCATTTTTCTGAAATTTAATTTGAAGACCGTATTTAAATAAACCCGAATAGGAGGTTAACTTTTAAATATTTCTATAAGGGGAAAGAAAAAAGAACAAATTACCCATCAACTGTAAAAAGCCTGCTGTCGCTTACTTTAAATAATCCTATTCTTGCACCAGCATCAAGCCAGCCGTGCGCATAGTTAACTGCGGCAAATGCATTGACAAAGTCTCCTTTCCTGAAGAAGTGGTCTTTTGCATCGCTCAGGTAGCGCTCCGCCATGTCTAAAAAGTCTAAAGCCTCGACCTTTCTGGATGGATCCAACTCTGACTTTTTTGCCATTTCTAAAGCCTGCTGAGTTATTCTGAAGTACCTTTCCAGTTTTTCTGGGGTTATCTTATCCTGATTCAGCTCCATCTCGGCCCTCCTGGCTCACTCAAAAAAGCCTGAATGCATTCCTATTGTTTTTTTGCCGCCCATATATGGGACAAGCACTTCAGGCACTGTAACTGTGCCGTCCTTGTTCTGGAAGTTCTCTAAGATTGCAACCATTGCCCTTGATGTGGCTATAACTGTATTGTTCAGGGTGTGCGCAAAATACCTTTCGTTGCCATCAACAACCCTTATGTTAAGCCGCCTGGCCTGCGCTGCTTCCATATTCGTGCATGAGGTTATTTCAAAGTAATCACTTTTCCTTGGAGACCATACTTCAAGGTCCGCTGTCTTTGCCTTCAGGTCAGCCATGTCGCCTGAGCAGCCCTCATTTTCCCTGAAAGGGACTCCAAGGCTCTTAAAGATTTCCTTTGTATGACCCATCATCTCATCGTAGAATTTATAAGAGTCCTCGGGCTCGCAGATAACTATCATTTCCTGCTTGTTAAACTGATGTGTCCTAAAGAGCCCTTTTTCATCTATTCCATGGCTACCAATCTCCCTCCTAAAACAAGGCGAAAAGCCTGTTATCTTGATTGGAAGGGCTTTTTTCGGGATTAACCTGTTTACGAACATCCCAATAAGCGGGTGCTCACTGGTTGCGATAAGAAACAAGTCATCCTGGGTCTTGTATGACATATGCTCAATCTCTTCTTTTGAATACACTCCTTTAAGAATCTCTTCCCGGATGAGCCAAGGGGGCTCTACAAAAAGATAGCCTTGGCTTACCATGTAGTCCCTTGCATAATTAATCAAGGCCATGTCCAGAAGGGCAAGGTCTCCCTTTAAAAAGTAAAAACCGTTTCCTGATGTTCTCGCAGAAGCATCAAAATCTGCTATATTCAGAGACTCAGCAATCTCAACATGGCTTTTTACCGGAAAATCGAATTGCCTTGGCTTCCCCGTAACTTCCCTTACAATGTTATCAGAAGAGTCCTTGCCAATCGGAACTGACTCATGAATCATATTTGGTATATTCATCAGGATTTCCTTTATCTCCTCTGATAAAGCTAAAGTGATTTCCTCAATTTCCTTAATCCTGGGGGGAATGTCCTTGGCTTTCTCAATTAGCTCAGATGCATCCTTTTTTGCTTTTTTCAGCTGGTTAATCTCAGAGCTTAGCTGGTTTCTTTTTGCCCTCAGTTCCTGTGATTCTTTTAAGAGCTTTCTGTATTCTTTGTCTTTCTTGATAAAATCTTCTACAAGCTTGAGTTTTTCTGGCTTGAACTTTTTCCTGATATTCTCTTTTACTTTTTCCGGGTTCTCACGAATAAATTTTGGATCCAGCATTTTGCTCCCCCCTGGCTTTTAGCAAGCGCAGACATCTCATTAAAGCAGACTAGGTTTTAAGTAAATATATAAAGCTTTTCTGTATTCTTCCGGAAAGTAGGAAAATGCTGTATGTCTGTGCAACACCGATTGGCAACCTGGGTGATGTGTCTGAAAGGCTGAAGGACACATTATGTCAATGCGAGTATGTTATCTGTGAAGACAGCAGAAGAGCATCTAAGCTTCTTAGCTCTATGGGGATAAGTGGTAAGAAAATCATTGTGAATAATGAATTCAATGAGAAAAAGGCATTGCCCGGAATGGCAAGGGTTATTGCTGAAACAGATGCTGTGCTGATCACGGATGCTGGGATGCCTGGGATTTCTGACCCGGGGTTTATTGTTTTGAGAGAAGCTATTAGAAAAGGGATTGAGTTTTCTGTGGTTCCGGGCCCAAGTGCTGTGCTAACGTCTATTGTCGCTTCGGGGTTTCCATGCGAAAGGTTTTGCTTTGAGGGGTTTCTTCCGAAAACAAAAGCAAAGAGAATCAAGGCTCTTAGAAAGTTAGACAAGGAAAAAACTACTGTTTTTTTCGAGAGCCCTTACCGAATAAGAAAAGCGCTTGTTGATATGGCTGATGCTATTCCTGAAAGGCAGGTTGCTTTATGCAGGGAGCTAACCAAGAGGTTTGAAGAAGTCATAAGGGGGATGCCAAAAGGGATTATTGAACAAATAGATTCCAAGAAGCAGCCTTTAAAGGGTGAAATCTCGCTGGTTATTGCGCCTGAAGGGTTTTCTTTCTGAATAATGCTTCCTCTTATCCCTTAGTAAAGCCTGCTGAATATGATAGCTTTCTTTTTCAAGCATAGAGTATTATAGCAAAATGTAAGCTTTAAATAATTCTAATATAAGAAGATGTATGTGGAAGCCTTAAAGAGTAAAAGGAATGCTGGCTGGATTGTGATATTTCTTGCTCTTGTGGTTTTTTTGTTGCTTGGATTAAAAGCTGCTAATGCTTCACCAAGGTGTGTCGCCTCTGACGGAGGCATCAACTATTACACAAAGGGCACAGTTAGCGGAAGTGTTGATGGAAAGCCAGTTACTTTTACTGAT
>OMKS01003188.1_pt1 | contig 13212 bp, 15 predicted proteins | sample 1674721 | NCBI WGS metagenome assembly OMKS01 (sample SAMN06264996, study PRJEB25208) | sediment metagenome | isolation source: hot spring sediment | place: USA: California | collected 2014-09-02 | reverse complement strand
GATGATCAGGATGCCGAGGCTATTGATCAACGGCACAGCATTTATTACGATGAAAAAAGCGGTACCATGGCGGGTGTAATTTTTTTCAAGGATATGTCTGCCAAAAACGGTGGTATCCCCAGAATCATTGATCTTGACGGAAGGCCTGGAGTTAAAGACGTTTCAGCCGAACTGATGTCCAAACTTGGTTAACAGCCTGGATAGATTGATCTGAAAAGGCGACAGGGACATCCTTCAGGATGTCCCTGTTTTAATTTCACGGTTGTGTAAAAAAGCCATAAGGGTCAGCTTGTCATGGCCTTTCAACAAGCAGATAACGATCCGGATCAAGTCGTGCGAATATAGATGCCCCTGGGCAAGGCGCCACTAGCTTTTTGTTAAATTCACTACCCAGAATCTGAAACAGCTCAACACAACAGGAACATAAATGAGCAGTTCGATCTATGGAATAAGGGATTATTTCATCACCGTTTGGAATAAAGAATCGTGGTTTTATAAAATTGGCATGATTGGCTGTATGAGACAAATACAATAAATCATAATCATTGATTTCTGAACCGAATCTCCTGGCCCATCTCAAATAAATTCGCTTTTCAGTCTCTCCAGGCCATTTCCATTTGTCTGGAAGCTTGCTTTTCAATAAAGGATCTTGAGATAAATCTGTTTTTTCTTCGATTGTTGCCAGTTTTGGCGGCACAAAATCTGATTCCGTAATTACAGCCGCTTTATTTTCTTCATATCCCTCCAGATCAAATGAACTGATAACCAGATATAATCCATTTTTATCAGATGCCCGATACCAGCTCCCCTGTCTTTCGCAGGTATCATCCCACACATCAGGTGAAACACTCGATATTTTATTAATTACATCGAGAGGTGTGCATACGATCCCTTTGGCTGACTTCAACTTGATTTGTTTTAAAGCCAATTCTTCTTTCAGTTGAGATTCTTCCTCCTTTGTCATCCAGTAAACATGTTTTTCGTAAGGGCTTTTTTGTTTCATCCGCATTATTTCCCTTCTGCTTCCTTTTGTTAAAAATTTTTCCTTAATTAAGGCTGAGGATTTTACCAGAACTATTTTGGATAAACTGCAGAGCATCCAGCACAATCCCAATAAAAAAAGGCATCTCACCGTGCCCTGATGAGATGCCAGTAAGAAACATCAGAAATTTAATTATAAAGCGGTGACATTTTTAGCAACCGGCCCACGATCACTTTCTTCAATGTCAAAAGTAACTCGCTCTCCATCATTAAGAGTCTTAAATCCTGATGAATTAATTGATGAAAAATGAACAAATAAATCCTGACCATTTTCCTGCTCAATAAAACCATACCCCTTTTTTTCACTGAACCATTTTACAGTTCCTTCTGCCAAAGCCCTTTCCTCCTTTTAAAAATTAATACCAATGGTCACAAGCCTAAGGTCGTACACTCTGGCAAAAAAACTGTATTTCAGAGCAAAACCGACCCGCAAGTGCAGCCAGGCCACAAAATGTAAAAAATATAGAACCAGCTTTTTCAAACGTCAAGCGAAAAAATATGAATAACTTTGCAATATCTCATTAATATGAAAATAATTGAAATAATTATAGCAAATATTCAGGATTAACATTTTGCAGTGAATGGAATATATTTCCTTTTATTTTTTTGTTTGATCTATAAAAATTCTGTAACATTGTCCTGATTTCTTCCCTTTTGGAATAACCTGCGGTAGGACAACCAGAATCAATCCTTTCCCAGCCCATGAATCTGGCATAACGATCTATACGGTTTTCGTCGACTAAAAAAAGAGGCCTGATCAAGATCAGCTTCCCGCCGAAAAGATTCTGAACCGGAAGCATTGTGCTTATGGAGGCGCCGTAGAAAACATTCAGGAAAAAGGTTTCAATCAGGTCATCCTTGTGGTGTCCTAATGCTATGCGCTTGCAGCCCAGTTCTTCGGCCAGTTGAAAGAGCCTTTTTCTTCTTAAGCGGGCGCAAAGAAAACATGGATTCTCCAGGTTTTCTTTGCTGTGTGCTCTTGGACCGATATCAGTTCCTATGATTCTGTATTCAAAACCATGGGTCATAAAGAATGATTCCATTTGACCTGCAGATTCGCCCCCAAAACCAAGGTCCATATGAACAGCCGTAATTCTGTAATCAATAGGTATGTGTTTAATGCGCTCTCTCAAAAGCCAGAGAAGGGCAAGACTATCCTTTCCGCCGGATACAGCAACCATTACATGGTCGCCGTCCCTTATCATTTCGCGGCTGTGTATTGCCTTCCCCACCAACCGCTTTAATTCTTTAGCAATATAACTCAAAGCCATAAAGCATCCTTTCAATAATAATCCCGTTCCCCGAAAATTGCAGTTCCTATTCTGATTAAATTTGCCCCCTCTTCGATAGCTACTTTAAATGAGTTTGACATACCCATGGACAAATATTCCATCTTTACATTCCTTATGCCCAGGCTTTCTGCCTGCTCAAAAAGCTGCCTTGTCTTCTGAAAATAGGGACGGGCATCTTCAGGGTCTCCGGCAAAAGGCCCCATGGTCATAAACCCCTGAACGCTGATATTTTCATATTCAGATATCTTTTCAAGCAGAGAAAAAATGTCCGCAGGCATAACACCGGCCTTTTGCGGCTCCTCACCGCTGTTAACCTCAAGCAGGACAGGCATGGTTTTTCCTGTTCCCTGACAGGCATTGCTGATAGCCCTTGCCAACTTTTCAGAATCAACCGTTTCAATCATATCAAATAGTTCTACAGCTTTTTTTGCCTTATTGGACTGCAAATGGCCAATTAAATGATGCTTTGCCAGTGTACCTATTGTCTGGAAGGTCTTTTCCGCCTCCTGCACATAATTCTGCCCAATTATCTTCAGTCCGCCGTCAATGGCCTCCAGAATCTCTTCAGTTGTCCGTGTCTTGACTGCCCCAACCAGTTGAACGCCATCAGGCAGCTGCTCGAGTATTCTTTTCAGATTTTCCCTGATCATTTTCACTCTCCTCTTACCTTATACTCATTCAAATTTGCTTTGAGCCATTTCAAGACGCTGCCGAATTCACTCTTCAGTCTTAACATGGCTTTTCCGCGATGGCTAACTCTGTTTTTTTCCGCTACAGACATCTGGGCAAATGTTCTTTTTTTTGGAGGGTAATAAAAAACGGGGTCATAACCAAATCCATTTTCCCCGGTTAATTCATGAGTAATAAGGCCTTGACATCTGCCCTCGTAAGTCAGTGAAAAGCCTTTTGGAACAGCAATTGCAATAACACACTTGAAGGAAGCCCTTCTGTCCTGAACGTCCTTCATGGCATCCAGTAATTTAAGATTATTAGACAGGTCTGTTGCATGTGCCCCTGCATAGCGCGCTGAAAAAACCCCCGGGAAAAAAGTCGCTAAAGAAGAATAAAAGTAGGCCGCGGAGGCACCGACAGCCACAAGCGAATTCATGTCCGCCGTTCTCTGCCTGGCCGCTTTCCAAGCGCCGGAGAAGAACCGTCTCCCCACCCAGAAAACCGCGGGCGTGGCAAGGACGAAGAGAGCATAAAGCATCGCCTCCCGCGGAACGTCCCGGATCAACGGAAACCAGTGCTGCATCGATCCGATATGGATCGCCACGCTCAGCACAGCCCCGGTCACGAAGCGGATTTTGAGATCCCGCAGATCCTTTTGACGAGCGGCATCCCCCGGATCCTCACCGGATTCCTCGGGGATTCCCAGGTATTCATACCCAGCATCCCCCAGGGCCTTTCCCACCGATGAAACCCCGGCCCAAACCGGCTCATGAACCAGCGTGGCCCTGCCGGTCGCAAGGTTAACCGACACTTCCGTCACCCCCTCAAGGGCAGCAAGCATCGATTCAACCCTCCGAACACACGCGGCGCATGTCATGCCTCCGACGCTCACCGTCGTTTTCACCGAGGAGTCCGAAGATTCCCGGCTGACGGCTGTCACCTTATATCCCAGGTCCGCGACAGCCTCCTGGATAGCTTCTACAGTCACAACCGAGGGGTCGAACTCCACCAGTGCGTTTTCGAGCGCGAAATTGACCGCCGCCCGTTCAACGCCCTCCATCCCTTCGAGCCCCTTCTCTATGCGCCGCACACAGGCCGAACAAGACATTCCGCCGATCGACAGCGTGACTTTCTCAGGAGACTTCATACCCGGCCTTGCTGATCACTTCAGCGACTTTTTTCATATCAACCGGGCTTTCTTCTCGAAATTCGGCCTGCCCCTTTTCCAGGTCCACCCGGACATCGGTTATTCCTTCGACTCCCTCAAGAGCCTTCGTAACTGCCTTTACACAATGTTCGCAGGACATCCCCTTGATATTTATCAAAGCCATCACGTCCCCCTTCCTTCCTCCAGAATTTCTTCACAACCGTATTTTTTAATTATAAACAGTCTATTCCCGCATTCAACAAGCTTTTTCTATGTAACTGCTGTTTTGTCAGTTCTTTCAAATATTTCTCGCCGGGACGAGCGGACCTGGAAGGAACTAACTGTAAAACGTTCGACACCGATATCGGCGCCGAGGGATCTCGATTACGACAACGACAACCGTTTCGCCTTCGCTTCACTGACAACGACGTGAGGATTTGAATTCCAAAAAGTTCTTTGGGGAGAACCATGAAAAGTTACGTCTCCGGAAACGACATGTAAAGCGGGTATTCGGTTGCGAAGCCCGGGTCCTGGGCCAATTCCAGGAATTTTATGCTGCGGCTCAAGGATTCGGCCTCTTCCCGCGCCCGGCCATCGAGCAAAGCCATCACGGCCCCCACTCCTGCCGCATTTTCGACTGCACGCACAGACCCGAATGTTGACCGGTCGGGGAACATCCCGATTGCGATCGCATTAGACCAATCGAACCGGGCACCAAAAGCACCTGTCAGCACAAGCGTATCTATATAGTTGACACCTGCCCGCCGCATAAGTGCTTCAATCCCAACTCTGAGCGCAGCCTTGGCCAGCTGGATCTGTCGAACGTCGTTCAAACTCACGAAAACCGGGCGGCCGGTGGATGAATAACCCGGGGGTACGAGTTCAAATGATCGACCTATTCCATCTCCATCCACCACAACCCCGGGCGCCCCTTCTTTCAACCTGCCGTTCGGAAGCATAATCCCGGCGCGCAGCATCGAGGCCACAGCGTCGATTACTCCGGATCCACAGAGTCCGCGTGCAGGTTCTGAAGATCCCCCGATTATCTCAAACTCGAAACCGTTTGGATCATCGTAGCTGACGCGATGAACCGCGCCCGGCATCGCTCTCATCCCGCATTCCAGCTGTGCTCCCTCGAGTGCGGGTCCCGTGGCACAACTCGTTGCCCAAAGGCCATCCTTGGTTCCGAGGACAACTTCCCCGTTGGTTCCTATATCGACTATCAACGTGGTCTGTTTCGACCTGTGGGGTTTTTTCGCGACGACGGCCCCGAGAGTATCCCCCCCGACGAAACCCGATACCACAGGAAAGATGTATACATTGGTGCCGGGATTCAGCGAAAATCCGATTTCCGCCGCAGACAGGTTCAAAGCGCCTGCGAACACCGGCAGGTAAGGCGAAACGCCCAACCCGTGCGGGTGGATGCCGCAAAAAAGATGCTGCATCGTCGTGTTGCCCACGATGCTCACCTCGTCCACATCCTGAGTTTCTCCATCCACCTCTTCAATGCAGCCGTCGATCAATCCGTTTATCTCTTGAACAACCGCCTCGCGAAGGATTTCCGTGCCGGACTCCCGGGAATCACAGAAAGCGATACGGCTTATCACATCCTCTCCAAAACGTCTCTGGGGGTTGGCCGAAGCCCGGGAGGCAATGATTCCACCGGAGGTCATATCACAAAGGTAGCAGGCTACCGTCGTGGTGCCCACATCCACGGCAACTCCGAAAGAACGCTGCCGGTTCCCCGTCAGGACTGCAGTGACACCCCGTTTCCGATGGTTTACCAAAGTCATATCTCCACGGAACCGATCGGGTTTCGCCATATCCTTCAACCCGTTGATGTCCGCGGCGCCCGCTTTTCCCGAAACCCGGGACGTCAGGAGGGTCGCACGATCAGATGGAAGGTCTTCTTCGTTTTCAGGCCCTGTATGGGCACCATCCGCTTTTGTCCGTTCCACCATGGGATGCAGGTCGAAAACCGCATCTATGTCGGTTTTCCCCAGGGCGGCACCGATATCCAGGGTTCCCCGCGGTACAGCCACCCTCACAGGGCCGGAAACTTTTGCCTGACAGGCCAGGCGGTGTCCGGAAGACTGTTCATTCTCATCGAAAAGATCTTTCTCGGCATCGGTCATCGGAGAAAGCCCCGCCTCAGAATCCACCTGAACCACACATTTACCGCACAGTCCGTTGCCTCCGCAATCCGACCTGATGGGTATTTCAAGCGAAACCGCCGCTTCCAGGAGATTCGCCCCTTCCGGTACTCGAATCGAAAGCCCCATCGGCTCGAATACAATCTTATGCATTTTATCCTTCATCTCGCCCCCTGATCCACGTCCATTCAAGCCAGACGGCCCGGAGGCCTTGCCGGGTACGGCAGCCGCCGGGCCGTCAGATCAGCCCCTGCTCCGAACTCTTACACAATCGTGTACTTGGGACCTCCACCCCCTTCAGGGAGAACCCAGGTGATATTTTCGAACGGGTCCTTGATATCACAGGTTTTACAATGGACACAGTTTGAAAAATTGAGCTTTAAATTCAACTCCCCCGTTTCCTCGTTCACTTCCATTTCGTACACACCTGCAGGACAGAAGCTGACACAGGGGTTCTGGTACAATTCCCTGCATTTGGTATAGCAGATATTCAAATCAGCTATCTGCAAATGAGGCGGCTGGGCTTCTTCGTGCGTTGAACCGGAATGGTAAACATCCGTCTCCTTGTCGAACGTCCGTTCCCCGTCGTATTTCATCAGGTCTTTCTGTTCGTCCGACGGCGAATCGGTCCCGTAATAATCCGCCACGCTCTTCATCCTGGTGTAATCAGGTTCAGCCTTCAGGTGATCGCTCCAATCCCTTCCTCCCAATAAATACTGGATACCCACCCGGAACAAGCCCCCCCAGAGCCCTCCTTCGAAAGACTGGCGGAAGTTTCGGACTTTATAGAGTTGTTTTCCGATATAACTGTCATAGACCGCTTTTTCGTAATCCGAAAGACACCCGGCGGAAAAATCATCCTTCACCAACGCGTTGAAAACAGCCTCGGCGGCGAGCATCCCCGATTTCATCGCATAATGGATTCCCTTGATCTTCATCCCGTTGAACAAGCCTGCTGAATCGCCGACCAGCAAACCACCGTCGAAATAGAGTCTGGGAATGGAATAATAGCCGGTGACCGGCACGCTTTTCGCCCCGAACTGCACAGGTTTTCCACCTTTCAATATTTCCGCAATGTAGGGATGCATTTTGAATTTCTGAAACATCCTGTGGGGGTCCATGAAGGGGTCCCTGTAGTCAAGGCTGGTCAGCAGGCCTATTGAAACGTGGTTGTTCCTCATTCCGTAGACAAACCCGCCGCCGAAAGCATCACTCTTGAGCGGATATCCCATGGTGTGAATCACGTCACCCGGCTTGAGCCTTTGCTCCGGCAACTCCCATACTTCCTTGACGCCCACCTCGTAGCCCTGGGGATTTTTCCCTTCTGAAAGGTTGAATTTCCGTATGACGGTGCGGGCGAGGCTTCCCCTGGTTCCTTCTCCGAAAACCGTCACCTTCGCCTTGAGGTCGATCCCCGGTTCGTAATTGGGTTTCTGGCTTCCATCGGCGTCGATTCCTTTGTCCCCGGTCCTGACCCCCGTAACCCTGTCCCCGTCATAGAGAACCTCTGTGCATGGAAAACCGGGGAAAACATCCACGCCGGCCTCCTCGACCAGTCCGCCGAGCCATTCATTGAGCCTTGCAAGCGAGACAACCACATTGCCATGGTTATTCAACGGGGGAGGAGTAATCGGCATTTTGATCCTGCCTCCGCTTGTAAGGAAGCAGACCTCCTCCTTGGTGACATCTCCTTCGATTGGGGCATTCTTCTCCCTGTAATCCGGAACCAGGTCCTTCAAGGCAACCGGGTCGATAACCGCGCCGGAGATATTATGGGCTCCCACGTATGCGCCTTTTTCGAGCACCGCTATCGAAAGCTCCTCCAATTTGTCCCCTTCACCTTCCCTCTCCACCTTCTCGTTATGTTTCTTGACCAGGTTGGAAAGGTGAAGCGCCCCGCTCAATGATGCAATTCCCCCGCCTACGAAGAGAACATCCACCTCCATGACATCTCTTTCATCCAATTGCCGGCCCTCCTTTTCTTTATGAAGTTCCCGAAAACTTCCAGTCCTGCAAACCGCCCAGCTACCGGGGTGAAGCGCCTGCAGCCGACCTTTCATCTCCGGAATATTTCAGGTGACATCCAGACACAAACTGAATAAATAATAATAAAAAGCAATATTACATGCCAAACAGAGAAAACATAAAACAATCACTAAAAGACAATCCTATTGGAATACAATTTTTCGCTCGATTCTCATTTACACTCTTCCGTCGTCGATCAGGCGGCAACAAGCCTTCGGGCCAGTTCAACAGCCTGGCCGGCATCCGCCCCATAGCCATCTGCTCCTATTTTATCGGCCCATTCCTGGTTTACCGGCGCACCGCCCACCATGATCTTTATGCTATCCCTTATGCCCTGATCCTTTAACAGCTCAATCACCGTTTTGATCTCCGGCATAGTCGTGGTGAGAAGAGCACTCATCCCAAGAACATTCGGCCTGGCCTTTTTCACTTCTTCGACAACCCTCTCGGCAGACAGATCCACCCCCAGATCGATGACATCGAACCCGGCCCCCTGAAGCATCATTACAACCAGGTTCTTTCCAATATCGTGGATATCCCCCTTCACAGTGCACATGATTATCTTTCCCTTGGACTCCTTGGCGTCGGCCTGTAGCAAAGGGTTTACCAGATCGAGGCCCTTTTTCATCGTCACGGCGGAAACCAGCATTTCAGGAACATAGATCTCGTTTCTGGAGTATTTTTCCCCCACCACATCCATCGCGGCAACCATTCCGTCGTTGATCAATTCCTCCAGATCCGTCCCGGAGTCGATGGCTTTTTTGACCAAATCTTCGATCTGGTCATGCTTGCCGCCTATAATCGCATTCTTTATTTCTTCCAGGTTCTCATACATCTTAAAACTCCTTGTCCTTTTGAATATCATCAAATCACCGGCATGCCACGACACTACTCGAATTTACCGGCGCGGAAATCGGAAACATAGTTCATGCAAAAATCATCTTTCCCTGCCAGAACCAACGAGGCTTTCAATGAAGCATAAAGCTGGGTGTCGGTCGGATCAAGGATCGCCGAATCCAGTCCACGACTGACAGCCATAATCAAAAAGGTCCGATTTATCAGTTTTCTGACTGGCAGCCCGTAAGATACGTTCGTCAATCCGCAGGTGGTGTGAACACCAGGAAATTCGGTCATGATCTTCTCAATTGCGTTTATTGTTTCGACAGCCGACATCCCATTCGTAGAAACTGGATACACCAGCGGATCAATAAAAAGATTATCGAGCGGTACTCCTGCCCGGCTTGCTTCTTCAACCAGGCGTCCGGCAAATTTAAGTTTTTCTTCCCCGGTCTCCGCCATTTTGTCCTCGGACTGGCAGAGCCCGATCACTTTTGCATTGTTTTCCGCCACCAGGGGCAACAAGCTCTTAAGGCGGCCCGGTTCCAGGCTGATCGAATTTATCATTACCGGTGAGGCCTTCACTATGGGGAGCACTTCTTCAATGACCTCAGGATCTGGACTGTCGAGGCACAGCGGAACATCAACGACCGCCTGAACCTTTTCAACAACCCATTTGAGCCTCACAGCTTCTTCGCCGACGAAAGTTCCGGCGTTCACATCAATATAGTCGGCACCGGCCGCCGCCTGGGCTTTCGCCTCGATTTGAATAAAAGCGGCATTTTCGCCGGCGATTGCCTCAGCCACGAGTTTTCTGGAAGCATTTATTCTCTCGGCGATTATAATCATAAGTCCCTCCAAATTTTTTATTTTTATACGGTGTTATAGCCGTCATTGCAAGTCCACCTTAGTGTTTGCCGGACATACAACATCAAATCCCAAGCTCTTTATCTATGCACGATAGCATGAAATCCAGGTGATCGTGAAGGTTGTGATCGTCATCCACCTCATGGAGCGTAATTTCCCGTGGTTCCGGAGACCTGTCCACCATCGCCCGCACCGCGGCCAGGGGGATGACCTCGTCTCTTATACCAGCGATGATAAACGTCTTCAAGCCGGCGGGGACATAAAGCGAGTCCAACGCGTTCGACTGCTCTGAGTTCAAGATCGTCCGATCGAAAAAACCAACCGCCGGTGCCAGCAGAATCAGGCCTTTCACAAGCTCAGGATGCTTCATTGCGAAAAGCAGCGCGGTCAATCCCCCAAGGGACGAGCCTATAATCAGCATCGGCTCCCTGATGTCATTTTCCACTATCCTGAGCCTTTCGTTTATATCGGCGGGAAGTAAAGGCACATATATTCCCGGATAACGCTCCATCAACAGCCTGCCTTTGGTTCCCTGGGGGCTGCTGTCGAGCCCGTGAAAAAACGCCATTTTCATATAAAATCCTCCCTGGCTATTTCACTGAAGCCATATCATCAAAAGACGGCCGGGTCAAAATGAAAACAGCCGCACCATAAAACTGGATGCGGCTGCTTCGGTAAAAAGCTTTTATTTATTCAAGCCAAAAATAAAGCTGAAAAACGTGATACGTTTTACTCTCCTCCCCGGAGTTCGTCCTTGAAAACACTATCGACCCCTTTTATCCATGCGTACACCCAGAACCCTATTACGGAAATGACCATCAGTCCGCAAACGATAAGGACGATATTCGGCCACAAAACATACATCCTGCCGGAATGGACGGTAAGTGCAATTTTGACGATTACTCCTATAACAGCAATTGCTCCAACTACTTTAATTAACTTATCCTTTTTAGCTTTATCCATCCTTCACCTCCTCTACGGCCGGATGCTTCCATGTCGTAGTGTCGAGATCAAAACGCGCCTGCAAGCCCCTTGAACGACAAATCGCGGTTATTCCTGTGCATCAATCGCAACACTTCCGAGAGGTCCCCACTTGTGATGACGCAGAACAGGTAGGCCTTTTCCCTGGCGAGCCGGAACCTCACAAACACAGTCGGGATAAACGACAACCTGGGGCCTTCAACTACCGTTACATCACCCGGATCCAACCGCAGAACCCTTCTGAAACTCCTGAGTTCGATCCCGCCGTCTTCACTAACCTCAATACGGTACGATATACCTAGACACCAGTACCAGGTGTAGGCGATTACGAACCCAACCATCGCAAGCTGACCCAGGGGCCAGTTCGCGACAAGCGCCTTCGTTCCGATCAAATAGACCGAAACCCCGGACCAGGCAGCAATCAAGGCATAAAAAACGACTACAAAAGCAACGGGCGCTTCATATATATAGGATCTTTTTTTCGGTGATTTCAGTTTAGTTTTCATACAAAATCATCTTATACAGAATTAAGTATTCGCTTCAATTACATCCATCAGATCACACACCAGATAAACCTAACCCATTAGAAAAATAAATTAGGCAGAAATAACGAAATCTGTGGAAAGATCATTACCAAAATTACACCGATAATCTGCAAAACGATAAACGGCGCAGCACCCCGCCAGATATCGGTCGTTTTGATCTCAGGCGGGGCGACCCCCTTGAGATAAAACAGCGCGTAGCCAAACGGTGGTGAAAGAAACGAAATCTGCAAATTAGTCGCGAAAAGCACCCCGAACCAGACTGGATCGAAACCGAGCTGGCGAATAATCGGGCCGAAGATCGGAATACAAAGCATCAATATCCCTGTCCAGTCGATAAACGCACCCAGGAATATTAAAATAAACTGCATGATAATGATAATCGTCCATTTCCCGAACCCGGAGCCCAGCAGAATATTGGCTACAAACTCACCGCCCCCGCTCATCACGTAGAGCGCAACAAAGATATTTGCCCCGAACATGGTCCACAGGACCATGGCGGATGACTTCAGTGTCTTTTCGCTGGCATCTACTATGCCCTTCCATGAAAGCTGTTTCTGGAGGCCGGTCAGGATCATCGCGCCGAAAGCTCCCACACCTGCGGCCTCGGTAGGAGAGGCTATACCGGTGAAAATAGTTCCCAGAACAAGAAATATGATGATACCCGGCGGAATTAAGGAAACCAGCAGCTTCGTTCGCTCCTTGAGTCCCATCCGCTCCTCAGCCGGGACCGGTGGCCCGAGGGATGGATTTATCAGGCACCGGATCGTTATATATCCGATGAAAAGCGAAGAAAGAAGCAGTCCGGGAAGAATGGATCCGGCGTAAAGCTTTCCAATGGAACTGTTATCCACCAGTCCGTAGACTATCAAGAGAACACTGGGAGGTATTAATATACCCAGTGTGCCTCCGGCAAGGATGGAGCCGCAGGCAAGGTGCTTGTTATATTTCCTGTTTAGCATTTGAGGAAGCGCGATAACGCCCATCGTCACTTCGCTTGCGCCTATAACTCCGCACATGGCCGCAAGAAGCGTGCAGGCGACAACGGTCGCAGACGCGACCCCGCCTTTTAATCCACCGACCCACTGATAGACCGTCTCGTATAAACGGTGTATGATTCCCGACTGCTCCAGGATACAGGCCATAAATATAAAAAGCGGTATGGCTGCAAGCAGGTAGTTGACCATTAACCCGAATATGCGTGTAGGCACGAGATTAACAGCCATGGGACCCTGCAGAAAGGCTGTGAATATAACACCGACCGAACCACAGGCAAACGCGACCGGGAGCCCCAGCCCCAACAGGAAAAACAACGATCCGAACATCACGACGGTCAATAATTCGATACTCATGCGATCTCCCTCCCTGTCAGCGCCACGTGAATATCGCGGATCGTCCATACCACGTGCTGAAAAAACAGCAGTAAAGCTCCGAAAGGCATCATGAACTTGACGGGGTAATACGGCGGGGCCCAGTCTGTGAGTGTACGTTCACCGGGGATTGTATAACCGAGGAAAGTACCCCCGCCTGTCATCGTCTGAGAGCTCCAGTAAAAATTCCATGATGTATAGATAAGAACTATGACTGTCTCTTATACACATCTGACGCTGCCGACGAAGAGGATAGTGTAGATCTCGGTGGTCGCCGTATCATTA
>OMKS01003187.1_pt1 | contig 13213 bp, 10 predicted proteins | sample 1674721 | NCBI WGS metagenome assembly OMKS01 (sample SAMN06264996, study PRJEB25208) | sediment metagenome | isolation source: hot spring sediment | place: USA: California | collected 2014-09-02 | reverse complement strand
AACTACCGCAGTGGGTGATCACCACCGAAGCGGCTCGGGGGTACAGCTCTTACGGCAACCAGCTGGGAGTCGCCACCGGCTACGTCCACGAAGTTTACCATCGGGGGTACGAGGCGAAGCGGCTGGAAATGGGCGCGGTAGTTGGGGCGGCACCGCGCTCGCGGGTCCGTAAGGAGAGCCCCCGCCCCGGGGACCTGGTCCTGCTCATCGGCGGAGCCACCGGCCGCGACGGGATCGGCGGGGCCACCGGTTCATCGAAGCAGCAGGACCACCGCTCGCTAAAGAGCGCCGCCGCGGAGGTACAGAAGGGCAACCCTCCTGAGGAGCGGGCGCTGCAGCGACTCTTTCGAGACCCGGATTTCAGCAGGAGGGTCAAAAAGAGCAACGACTTCGGTGCCGGCGGGGTGAGCGTCGCCGTGGGCGAGCTGGCTCCTGGGCTATCTATCGATCTGGACGCGCTGCCCAAAAAGTACCGGGACCTGGACGGTCTTGAGCTTGCCCTATCGGAGTCGCAGGAGCGGATGGCGGTGGTGATCGACCCGGAAGACCGGGAGCACTGCCTCCAGGCGGCCAGGCGGCAGAACCTGCGGGCGGTACGGATCGCCGAGATCCAAGAGGAGCCGATGCTCCGGATGTACTGGTCCGGAGAGCCCATCGCCGAGATCCCGCGGGAGCTTCTGGACAGCGGTGGTGCTTCCCGCCGGGCTCGGGCGGCCATCGTCCGGCCCGAGGGCTCTTCGCCGTTGACCGGAGACTACCCCTACTACCTCGCCTACGCGGAGATCCAAGAGCGGTCGCGGGAGAGGAGGGGCGAAGAGAGCGGGTGGAGCGCAAAATGGGCCGCCCTGATGAGTAGTTTTGATCTGGCCAGCCGCCGCGGTTTGACGGAGAACTTCGACGGCAGTATCGGCGCCGGTTCGGTGCTCATGCCCTACGGAGGTGAGCATCAGAGCAGCCCCGTCGAGGCGATGTGCGCCAAGATCCCGGTACACGGGCGGCAGACCTCCACCGTCAGCATCATGTCCGCGGGCTTCGACCCACAAGTATCCTCGTGGAGCCCCTACCACGGGGGCATCTACGCGGTGGTCGAGGCGGTGGCCCGGGCGACCGCCGCTGGTGCCGATCCTGAGCGGACCTACCTCTGTTTGCAGGAGTACTTCCCCCGTGTAGAGGACGAGAAGTCTTGGGGCCTGCCCGCGGCGGCGCTGCTGGGGGCTTTCAGAGCCCAGGACGAGCTGAACATCGCCGCCATCGGGGGAAAAGACAGCATGTCCGGCAGCTTCGAAGAGCTTCGGGTGCCTCCGACTCTCGTGGCGATCGCCGTTGCGCCGGGGCAGGTGTCGAGCGTTCTGTCGCCGGAGTTGAAGCAGCCCGGTGACTCGGTGATCCTGGTGGAGGTGCCCATGGACGAGAAGGGCTTCATCGACCTGAAGCGGTTTCGAAACATCTCCGAGCAGCTCCACCGCCTCATTGAGGAGGGGCGGATTGTCAGCGCCCGTTCGCTCCGAGTGGGGGGGATCGCTGCAGCTTTGGCGGAGATGGGATTCGGGAACATGATAGGGGTGGATTTGCGAAGCGCCGAGATAGAAGCGTGGGACTCCGGGGAGCACGAACGGCTGTGGAATGACCTGACCCGGCCGCGGTACGGCTCCTTCCTGGTGGAGCTGAAGCCGGAGACACAACTGAAGGATATCGAGTCGGTGCTATATTCCGCCGAGCTGCGACGGATCGGTCGCTGCACCGCCGAGCCGTCCATAATTCTGACCGACGGCGGGAGAATAAGACTGGATGAACTCCGGCGGTCCTGGGAACGAAGCTTGGAGGGGGTCTTTCCCACCCAGGTGGCCGGCCTCGACACCGGTGAAGACGAAGACCCCGAATACGGCTCCAAGGGAGCGATTGGCGAGCAGCGCCCGATGGTCGAAAAGGCCGGACGAGGCGTGGAGGAAGGGGGGGACGGTCCGCGAGGATGGACGGGTGAACGGGATTCCGCAGGTCCCTTCATCACGAAGGGGCGTGGGCCGCGGGTCTGCGTCCCCGTTTTTCCCGGGACCAACTGCGAGGAGGAGACCGCCTGGCAGTTCGAACAGGCCGGCGCGGAACCAGAGCTGCCGGTCTATCGCTGGCTCGAACCTGAACAGGCGGACGAGTCCCTGGAGGAGCTGGCAGCGGTGATCCGACGCTCCCATATTCTGGCCCTGCCTGGAGGCTTCAGCGCCGCCGACGAACCCGATGGCTCGGCCAAGTACATCGCCGCGGTGCTGAACAGCCCTCGAATCCGGCGGGAGGTGGAAGAGCTGCTGTACCATCGCCGAGGATTGATTTTGGGAATCTGTAACGGCTTCCAGGCTCTGGTGCGCACCGGACTTCTGCCCTACGGCGAGTTTCGTGACCCGCAGCCCGAGTCTCCCGTTCTTGCTCGCAACGGTATCGGCCGTCACGTCTCGCGCTACGTACGGACCGTGGTCCGAGAACACGGATCTCCCTGGACCGCGGCGCTACAACCGGGAGAAGTATACAGCGTTCCCGTGAGCCATGGAGAGGGTCGGTTTTATGCCCCTGAGTCGGTGCTGCACTCCCTTTTTCAAAACCGTCAGGTGGCCTTCCAGTACTGCGACCGGAACGGCGAGCCGACCATGGACTTTCCGGATAATCCCAACGGATCTCTGGCGGCGATCGAGGGTCTGATCAGCCCGGACGGACGGATTCTGGGAAAAATGGGGCACTCCGAGCGGATCGGACCGGGGATCGCCCTCAATATTTCCGGAAAAAAAGACCAACGGCTCTTCGCCTCGGCGATGGAGTATTTCAAGTGAGCATTACTGGGCCGCGGCAGTCGGCCGAAGGAGTGGAGATGAAGGTAAGCATTGTAATGGGGAGTAAATCGGACTCCCCGGTGATGAAGGGAGCCGCCGAAGCGTTGGAGCTCTGCGGCGTCGAATGGGAGGCGCGAATCCTCTCGGCTCACCGAGTTCCGGAGGAGCTGAAGGAGTACGTGAGGCGGGCCGAAAGCGAGGGTACCGCCTGCTTCATCGCCGGAGCGGGTTTGGCGGCGCACCTGCCCGGGGTCATAGCCTCCTTTACGAACCGTCCGGTGATAGGGGTGCCGATACGGGCGGCCTTTGACGGTCTGGACGCGCTGCTGTCGATCGTCCAGATGCCCAAGGGAGTGCCGGTGGCTACCGTGGGGGTGAACAACAGCTTCAACGCCGGCACCCTGGCCGTTCAGATACTGGCGGTGGAACACGCGGAATTACAAAAAAGCCTGCAAAAGCTGCGCACGGAGAAGGCGCGGGCGATTTTAGAGGAACCCAAAGACAGGGAGGTATTCGATGAATAGAGGAAGCATGATATACGAGGGAAAGGCGAAGAAACTCTACGCGGTGGACGACGAGGATCTCGTGCTGATCCATTACAAGGACGACGCTACGGCGTTCAACGGCGAGAAAAAGGGCAGCATCCTGGGGAAGGGGGAGATGAACAACTCCATCACCGCCTTGATATTTTCCATGTTGGAAAAAAAGGGGGTGAAGACCCACTTTGTGGAAAAAATCTCCCCCCGGGAGCAGCTGTGCAAAAAGACGGAGATCATCCCGCTGGAAGTGATCGTCCGGAACGTAGTGGCCGGCAGTATGGCCAAACGCTTCGGTCTTGAGGAGGGGCTCGAGCTCAGCGAGCCTGTCTACGAGCTGAGCTACAAGAAGGACGAGCTCGGCGACCCTCCGATGAACGACTACCACGCGGTGGGGCTGGGGATTGCCAGTTGGGATGACCTGGAGATCATCTACCGTTACGCCCGCCGGGTGAACGAGGTGCTGCGATCTTTTTTCCTGGAAATGGGCATTAGGTTGATCGACTTCAAGCTCGAGTTCGGTCGTCACCGGGGTGAGATTCTGCTCGCCGATGAGATATCTCCGGACACCTGCCGGTTTTGGGACGCCGAGACCGGGGAGAAGCTGGATAAAGACCGCTTTCGCCGCGATTTGGGCAACGTGGAGGAGGCCTACCGGCAAATTTTGGGAAAAATAGAGGCCGCCGCCGTCGGGGGGGAGGAATGACCGATCCCGACAAGCTCCACGAAGAGTGCGGGGTCTTCGGGGCGTGGTTTCCCCCCGGGGAAGAGAGCGCCTCCCAGGCGGTCTACTACGGCCTGGTGGCCCTCCAACACCGGGGCCAGGAGAGCGCGGGGATCGCTGGAAACCGCGGACCCGAAGCGGGACAGTTCGCCCTCCACCGGGGGATGGGGCTGGTGACGGAGGTCTTCTCCGACGCAGCCCTCCGGGAAATCCGAGGCAATATCGCCGTCGGGCACACCCGTTACTCCACCGCCGGCGGCAGCTCGCTGGAAAACGCCCAACCCCTCACCGGTCACACCAAACGGGGCCCTCTGGCGCTGGCGCACAACGGCAACCTGGTCAACGTGGAGATACTCCAGGAACTGCTGGAGGAGGCGGGCAGCGTCTTTCGGACCGACAGCGACTCCGAGCTGATCCTCAACTTGATCGCCCGTTCAGCGGTGAAAAAAGGACTCACCGAGGCGGTCTGGGACGCCATGCAGGCGGTGCAGGGGGCATACGCCTTTCTGGTGATGTCCTCGGACAGCCTGGTGGGGGCGCGGGACCGCAACGGAATCCGCCCGCTGTGCTTGGGCCGACTGGGCGACGCTTATATTCTGGCCTCGGAGTCCTGCGCCATCGACGCCGTGGAGGGGGAGTTCATCCGGGACATCGAGCCGGGGGAGATCGTGGTCATCGACGAGAAGGGACTCGAGTCGATCCACATCACCGAGAGGACCAAGACCCAGACCTGCTCCTTCGAACATATCTACTTCGCCCGTCCCGATTCGAGAATCGATGGGATCGATGTGTACCGTATGAGGAAAAAATCCGGCAAGATTCTGGCCCGACAGGCACCGGCGGAGGTTGATTACGTCGCGGCGGTGCCGGATTCGGGAATCCCCGCAGCCATCGGTTACTCCGAAGAGTCGGGGACCCCCTACGGGGAGGCGATGATCAAAAACCGGTACGTCGGCCGCTCCTTCATCCAGCCCTCCGACGAGGCGCGGCGGCAAACCCTGCAGGTCAAACTGAACCCCATCAGGGCGACCATCAAGGGGAAAAAAATCGTCCTGGTGGACGACTCGATAGTCCGGGGACACACCATGAAAAAGATCGTCGACCGCCTGCGCGAGGCGGGAGCCCGGGAAATTCACGTCCGCATTGCCTCCCCCCCGGTGGCCTATCCCTGCTATTTCGGCATCGACACCCCCTACCGGGAAGAGCTGATCTCCAGCGAACGGGAGGTCGAACTGGTGAGAGAGCACATCGGTGCTGACAGTCTCGCCTTTTTGACCATTCCAGGACTTACCGAGGCGCTGGACGGTCGGGACGACTTCTGTACCGGATGCTTCAGCGGGGTGTACCCAATGGCCGCACCCAAGGGGCAGATGAAAGAGACCGCCCGGGGGGCTTCCCGTGGAGTATAGAGACGCCGGCGTCGACCGCGAGGGAGGCTACAGGGTGGTAGAGGGGATTCGGCGGGCCGTCGAGTCGACCCACGACGAGAGGGTGCTGAACGGTCTCGGCGGTTTCGGTGCGCTCTACCGGCTGGGAGACTACCGCGAGCCGATACTGGTCTCGGGGACCGACGGGGTGGGGACTAAGCTGCAGCTGGCCGCCGCCTACGACTATCTGGAGGGAGTAGGCCAAGACTGCGTGGCCATGTGCGTCAACGATATTCTCTGTCACGGTGCGGAGCCCCTGTTTTTTCTGGACTACGTAGCCTACGCCGATCTCTCCCCCGCGGAGGTCTCCCGAATAGTCATCGGGGTGGCCCAGGGCTGCGAGGAGGCCGGCTGCGCCCTGGTCGGCGGGGAGAGCGCCCAGATGCCCGGAACTTACCAGAGCGGCGACTTCGATCTGGCGGGCTTCGCCCTGGGGGTGGTGGAGAAGGGGCGAATGCTCGACGGAAGGGCTGTCCGCGGCGGAGATGTCTTGGTCGGATTCGACTCTTCCGGGCTCCACAGCAACGGTTTCTCCCTGGTCCGGGCCATGATCGACTCGGGCGAGCTCGATCCGGAACGCGACTTCCAGGGTCAGCCCCTGTGGCGGCGCCTTCTCGAACCGACCCGGATTTACAGTAAAGCCCTGCGACCGCTTCTCGAGGCCGGTTTGATTCACGGTCTGGCTCACATCACCGGCGGAGGACTCTACGAAAATGTGCCCCGTATGTGGGGCGGGGTGGAAAATTCCTCGGAGCTCTGCGCGGTCATCGAGGAGAGACAGCTAGCGGTCCCGCCGATTTTTGCACTAATCCAATCGACGGGGGTGGCGAGAGACGAGATGCTGAGAACCTTCAACATGGGGGTCGGAATGGTGGCGGCGGCGGCAGAAGAGGATCTGGAGCCGCTGCTGACCGAAACCCGGAGGAGGGGGCTGAGCGCCCGTGAGCTTGGTCGAATAGAGCGGGGCCGAGAGACGGTATGTATCGTATAGATATTTTAATCAGCGGCGGAGGGAGCCTGATACCTCCGGTATTGGAAGCGGCGGAGGAAGGGCGTCTGCCTGCCCATATTGGACAGGTTGTTGCCGACCGTCCCGCAGCCCCGGGCTTGGAAAGAGCCCGGAAGCTGGGTTTGGCGACTCGTTGTGTCGACCGGTCCGAGTACCCGCCGGGGGCCGTCCCGAGCCACGGCGACGCGCTGTTGGAGGTCCTGCGGCGGGGTGTCGACGGGAGCAATGATGGGGGACCGGATCTGGTGGTTCTGGCGGGTTTTCTCTCTATCCTGCAGGGTCAGATTCTCCGGGACTACTGGCGTCGTATCATCAACACCCACCCGGCCCTTCTGCCGGCGTTCGGAGGGCGAGGGATGTACGGTTCGAAGGTCCATCGGGCGGTGATCGCCTCGGGGGAGAAGCGCAGCGGCTGCAGTGTGCATTACGTGGACGCCGGGGTGGACAGCGGCGAGATTATTCATCGGGGTGAGGTGGAGCTCTCACCCCGGGAGACGGCCCAGAGCCTGGAGCGGAAGGTTCGCGCGATAGAGGGACGCATCCTGGTGGAGGCGATTGAAAAGGTGTTCGCCTCATGGCGAGGCTCCGGGTGGGAAAAATAGACGAGGAGAGTCGACGATGAAAGTGATGATTGTGGGGAACGGAGGCCGAGAGTACGCCTTGGCCTGGAAACTGGAGCAGAGCCGGGAGGTCTCATCGATTCTCTGTGTACCCGGTAACGGGGCCACCGAGTCGCTTGCCTCCTGCCGCAACATCCCCCTGCCGGTCTCGGAGAAAGGGGAGGATTTAGAGAGAATCAGCGTCCTGGCCCGAGACGAGCAGGTGGACCTGGCGGTGATCGGACCGGAGCTGCCGCTGATCGGCGGTCTGGCGGACCTGCTCCGCGGAGCTGGCGTCAGCACCTTCGGACCCGGGGCGGAGGGGGCACGTCTTGAAGGGAGCAAGGTGGAGGCCAAGGAGTTCATGCGTCGTCATGGAGTCCGTACCGCCGAGTCGAAACGATTTGTCCATACCCAGAGGGAGGAGGTGCATAGGTATCTCGACGAGGTGGACTACCCCAGGGTGATCAAAGCCGACGGTCCGGCCGCTGGGAAGGGGGTCTTCATCTGTAGCGACCGGGCCGAAGCGCAGGAAGTTCTGGACCAGCTGTTTGTGCGGCAGAGTCTCGGAGCCAGCGGATCGCAGGTCTTGATCGAAGAGTACCTGCAGGGGCGGGAGGTCTCGGTCCTGGTGCTCTGCGACGGAAAACGCAGTCTGCCCCTCGTGTCGGCGATGGACCACAAAAGAGTAGGAGAGGGGGATGCCGGACCGAACACCGGGGGAATGGGGGTGATCGCGCCGAATCCCTATTTCACCGCTGAGTACCGAGATGACTTCAAGCGGTCGATTCTCGATCCTACCGTCGAGGGGTTGCGTCGAGAGGGGATCGATTTTCGGGGCACCCTGTTTTTGGGCTTGATGTTGACAGCCGGACGAAGCTATCTGTTGGAGTACAATGTCCGTTTTGGAGACCCCGAGACTCAGGCGATCCTTCCCCTGCTGGAGGAGGGTCTGGCCCCTCTGCTGATGCAGGTGAGCAGGGGAGAGCTCGAGCCGCGGCCCCTGAATTACCGGGAGGGTTTCGCCTGCAACGTGGTGGCCGCCGCCGTCGGGTATCCGGGAGAGTACCAAAAAGGATTGCCAGTGGTCATTGGTGAGATGACGGAGAATGCCCAAGTGTTTCCCGCCGGTGTAGCTCGGCGGGAGGGTGAGTTGGTGAGCTCCGGCGGACGGGTGCTCTCGGTCACCGGTATGGGCGGCAGTCTGACCGAGGCGCGGCGGCGGGCCTACCAGGCGATGGAGGGGGTCCGCTTCGAGAGTATCTACTACCGTCGGGATATCGGCCTGCGGGAGGCTGAAAAAGAGGTTGGTGGCGACAACAATTCTAAAAGTAGAAGTCTATTTTAGACTTCTACTTTTGAGTCCTCTGAAAAAAGGGCCTTAGCAGCGACGCCTGAAATTCTAAATCATTATATTATAGTAACTTAAAAATGCCATTTTCCCGCATTTCTACCTTTTTTCAGAGGACTCACTTTTAGAATTTGCATCAAGCGCTTAGAAAATGAGTATTTCCCTTACGGTTGGAGGCATTCGAAATGTGGAGAATGGTTTACATTCTCCACATTTCGAATTGCTGTGGCGACGAAGCTCAGCTTTACACATAGTGTGGGGATGGGTAGAATAGCAGCATGAATCTGCTTATCACAGGAATTACCGGCAACTTCGGCTACGCGGTGTACCGGCAACTGGCCGGACGCGGAGACCTGCGTCTCTTCGCTGGGGCCAGAAACCCCGAGAGGGTGAACTTTCTCCTCGATGATCCGGAGATCGAGTCACGACGTTTCGACTTCAACGAGCCCGAGACCTTTGGCTCGGTGCTGCGGGACATCGACACGGTGATCCTGCTGCGGCCGCCGGCCCTCACGGAGGTGCGCCGATATGTTCCGCCTTTCGTTGAAGCGTGTAGAGAGGGCGGCGTCGAACATATAGTTTTTCTGTCTATTCAGGGGGTGGAGAACAACCGCCGGCTTCCCCATTATAAAATCGAGCGCTATATAGAACAAAGTGGTATCCCCTATACCTTTCTGCGCCCCGGTTTTTTTATGGAAAACCTCATCACCACCCACCGGGACGAGATCCGCTACCGGTCGAAGCTGATCGTTCCCGCCGGGGAGGGGCGGACCAACTTCATCGCCGTGGGCGACGTGGCCGCCGCCGCGGCCGCCTGTGTGGGAAAGCCCGAACACTACCGCCGGGCCTACGAGCTGACCGGTCCGGAGGCCTACGACTACTATCAGGTGGCGGAGATCCTCTCCCAAGAGCTGGGGCGCCCGGTGCGGTATGAAAATCCGAGTCGCTGGGAGTTTTTTCGCTACCGCCGTTCCCTGGGCGATCCGATCCCCTTCGTGATCGTTATGATCCTGCTGTATCGAAGGGTGAAAAAGGGCGGGGCCGAGGCTCGGAACGAGAACCTGCAGCGGGTATTCGAGGTAGAGCCCCAGCTTCTGCGGAATTTTATCCGGGAGAAGTTAGACTACCTTCGAGAGTGATCTCTTGACAGCGGGGACAGAGATGGCTGCCCCGTCCAGCGACATAGATTTTCTCTATCACCGAACCGCAGCGGGGACAACGCTGTCCGGCCTTTCCGTATATGTGCAGAGCTCCGCTGTTCTCTCCCCTCCTGCCTCCGGAGAGGTAGTTGGTCTCGCCGAGTCCCAGGGAAGTGCCGCGGTTTCTCAGTCCCGTGTTCAGAACCTCCCTGATTTTTACCAGTAACAGCTGAGCTTCCTCCTCGCGGAGGCTCGCTGCGTTGCGCAGCGGGTGTATCCCCGCTGCGAAAAGCGCCTCGTCGCAGTAGATGTTTCCAAGCCCGGCGATGAAGCTTTGGTCGAGCAGTAGCGCTTTGATTCGACTCCGCCGTCGGCGGAGAGCGCGGAAGAAATCTTCGGCTCCGAGGGCCGGGTCAAAGGGTTCCGGGCCGAGCCGGTTCAGAATATCTTCGGGATCTGCAGTCAGTATGAGCCGTCCGAACTTCCGGGTGTCATGAAAGCAGAGGCGGCGCCGGTCGTCGAGCTCGAATATCACCCGATCGTGGGGATCCTCCGGGGAACCGGCGGGACGAAGGTGGAATTGACCGGTCATTCGCAGGTGGACCAGCAGAGTCTGGTCCCGGTTGAGGCGAAATACCATGTATTTCCCTCGGCGGTGGAGCTGCTGCAGGACCAGTCCGCTGATGCGAGCCTGAAAATCACCTGCCTTTAGAGGACGGACGCTCCGGGGCCATAGTACTCGGCAGTCGTTGATCCGCCGGCCGATGATCCGCGAGTTCAAGAGGTCGTTGATGCTGGTCTGTATCTCCGGCAGTTCGGGCACTTCTTTGTCTCCGACTATCGCTGCAGCAGCGGGTGGGCCTCTTTGAGCGACTGGATGATCGGTACTCCCTGGGGTAGATGTTCGGTGCCAAAACCCAGAGGCGAAACCGGCCAATCCAATTTTCCGAATGGTCTATATGGCATTTTCATAGTAGTATTATAGGTGAAGAGAAGGATCGAATAAAGGAGCGTGTATGAAACGGCAAGAGATTGGAAGGCGGTATTTCCCCAAGGGGATGCCCCGATTGTGGTGCCCCTTGATCAGTCACTACCAGAGGGACGGGAGTTTCGACCAGGGGCGAACGGAGGCCCATATCGCCCATCTCCGAAGGTATGTGGGCGCCTTTCTCGCCCCCGGCTCGACCGGTGACGGATGGGAGATGGACAAGGGGCGACGATCCGATCTGATCGAAATGCTGAAGAAGACTATAGAAGCGGCGAACGGCCGGCTTCTGGTCGGAGTGCTGGAGACCGAGCTCGGCGCGGCGGCTCGGGAGGTCCGCAGCCTGGCCGAACGGTACGACTTCGAGGAGGATCCATGTCTCTGCGGCGTCACCGTGACCGCACCGAAGGGAGCGGAGCTGGACCAGGAGGTCATCGCCGCCGAGTTGGCGGAGGTACTGGAGCAGGAAATCCCCACCGCCCTCTATCAGCTGCCCCAAATCACCGAGAACGAGATCCAGCCGGAGACGACGGTACGGCTGGCGGCGGAGTTTCCCAACTTCTACCTCTTCAAGGACACCAGCGGGGAGGATGCGGTGGCCATGTCCGACGGAGTACCGGAGGATGTCTTTCTGCTGCGCGGGGCCGAGGGGGACTATCTGAGCTGGTACCGTGCAGCGGGGGGACCGTACGACGGTTTCCTGCTGAGTACCGCCAACGGTTTCGCCCCGCAGCTGAGCCGGATCATCGAGCTCAGCGAACAGGCCGAACGAGAGCCCGAGGACAGAGCCGCCCTCAAAGAGGCGAAGGAGCTTTCCGCCCTGCTGAGTCGGGTGGTTCAAGACTGTTTTGCGACGGTGCAGGACCTGCCCTTCGGCAACCCCTTCGCCAACGCCAACAAGGCGGTGGACCACTGGATGGCCTTCGGTCCCGGGGCGATGAAGAAGAGTCTCCCCTACACCTGTTCGGGGTATCAGATCCCCAAGGAAGTTATCGACCGAGTCGGGACGCTTCTCTCCGACGCTGCACTGTTGCCCTCTCGATCTTATCTCGATTAGACTTGGTGGCAGAGGCGGAGCTTTTTTCAAAGAAACGAGGAGCGGCGAGATGAATATCATAGTTGGACACAGCAACATGGACCTCGACTGTCTGGGGTCTCTGGTGCTGGCCACATACCTGTACCCAGATTATAAAATGGTCAAGAGTCGTCTCTTGCACCCGGTGGCGCGGAAGGCCCAGAACATTTTTCAACACCAGGTCGACTTTCTCCACCCCAAGGACCTGGAAGGACAGGAGGTGGAGCGGATGGTCATCGTGGATACGCGTACCTACAGCCGAGTTAAGGAGTATTTCGATTTTATCGCCACCGAAGTGGAGGAGATCGAGGTGGAGATATACGACCACCACCCCGGCGACCAGAACAGTTTTCCCGAGGCCATGGTCCACGAGATGCCCTGTGGTGCCAACACCAGCCAGATCGGGATGGAGCTTATGCGGCGGGGGATCCGTCCGGGACCCAACGAGGCGACCATCGCTCTGGCCGGGATCTACGCCGACACGGGCAACTTCACCCACGAGAACGTGGTGGAGGCGGATTTCCAGGTCGCCTCTTTCCTGCTCGAATCGGGGGCCTCGCTGAATCTGGTCAAGACCCTGCTCACCCCCCTGACGGACAAGTACCAGATCACCCTGTTCCACGAGCTGCTCAACCGGCTGGAGTACAGCACCATCCACGGCCATCGGGTCATCACCAGTTACTGGGAGGTGGAGAACGAAGCCTCCGGACTGGGCGCGGTGGTGGAGACGGTCTTCGAAGTGGAGGACCAGGACGTCTACTTCGCCCTTTTCCATTTCAAGAAGAAAAAAAAGACCCTGATCATCGCCCGGAACCACAAGGACAAGATCAACCTCAACGAGATCCTGAAGGATTTCGGCGGCGGGGGCCACGAGAAGGCCGCCTCGGCGACGGTGAAGGAGATGGACGGTCCCAAGGTCTACGCCAAGCTGCTGGGGCACCTGGACCGGCTCCTGGTTCCGGCGGTCACCGCCGAGGAACTGATGAGCTCCCCGGTGCAGGTGATCGACCAGGAGGCCAGCCTTCTGGAGGCGTCGCTGTACATGGAGAAGATCTCCCATACCGGCTTGCCGGTGGTTGCTGGGGATCATCAGCTGGCGGGCTTTCTCACCCTTCGCGATATTATGAAGGGCCGCCGGGCCGAACAGATGCACGCCCCGGTGAAGGCCTACATGAGCAAGCAGCTGGTCACCGCCGAACGGCAGACCAGCATCCGCGAGCTGGAGGACCTGCTTTTTCAAAACAACATCGGCCACCTGCCGGTGGTGGACGACGGGTCGATCGTCGGGATCATTACCAGGACCGACTACCTGCGGTACAAGCAGTCCCGGTCCCGGCAGCGGCGGGCGGTCCTGCAGGAGATGGGACTCGAAGTGGGAGAGCCCACGGCTGCTTACTGATCGTACGACACCCGCCCATTGTCCTTGCGCGGCTTCGCGGTATACATTGAACCATGTCGTTTTCACAGTTGCGCCCCCTGCTGAAAATAGCCCTGCCTTTGATGGCGGGCAACCTGGTGCAGACCCTCTACAACCTCACGGACACCTATTTTT
>OMKS01003186.1_pt1 | contig 13218 bp, 6 predicted proteins | sample 1674721 | NCBI WGS metagenome assembly OMKS01 (sample SAMN06264996, study PRJEB25208) | sediment metagenome | isolation source: hot spring sediment | place: USA: California | collected 2014-09-02 | reverse complement strand
TTTTTCAAGCAGAAGACGGCATACGAGATCTAGTACGGTCTCGTGGGCTCGGAGATGTGTATAAGAGACAGGTCGGGTTCGGGCCGCGGCGGCGAGGTCCTCTCGGGTCAACTCGCCGATAACACGCGGGAATTCCTCCAGCCAGCCCGGGCCGAAACCGTAGGCCTCGGCGAAGGTCAACTCTCGGAGCTTGCCGGAAGTACTGCTGTAGCCGAGCGGGAAACTGCCAGTGAAGTAGTTGCGGGCGGTTTCGGTTTCGCGCTCGGTCGGGCCGGATTCGTGCATCCGCCGGATTTCGTAGCGTATCCGGCGGATGGCCTCGGCCGGGTCCGCGGTCTGAACCGTGGCCCGGAACGCGCCGGGCAGGGCCAGCCGGTCAAACCAGCAACGTACGTCGTAGGCAAGCCCGCCTTCGACCCGGACCGATTCGCCGAGCCTCGAGGCGATGGCCGAGCCGCCGAGCACGAACGACATCAGCCGGGCGGCCTGCAGGTCCGTGTCGAATACCGACAGACCGGGATGGCCCATAATGACGTAGCTCTGGCTCATTTCCGGCCGGGTGATGGCGCGGGCCCGGATGCCGGGTGGGAAGTCGAAGCCCGGCACAGTCGGCCGCTCGACGCGGGCGGATGCGGGCCAGTCACCGAACAGGCTTCGCACCCGGCCGAGCAGGTCTTCGCGTTCGACCGCACCGACGATGATGAGGAAGCAGTTGCCCGGGTGCCAGTGCGCGGCGTGGAAGGACCGGACGTCATCGGGCGTGAGTCCGGGCAGGTCCGCGGTGTCACCACATTCGTCACGAGTGTAGGGGTGCTGGTCGCCGAAGAGCAGGCGGTCGAAATCGGCCTCGACCACGGTGTTGGGACGGTCCCAGTCACGGCGGGCCCGGGTCAGGGTCAGGGCCCGTTCGCGTTCGAACTCGGATTCCGGGAAGGAGGCGGAGCGGGCCGCCTCGGCGAGCAGGGTCAGTGCGGTATCAAGATACTCGCTCAGCGTCATCAGCTCCGAGTAGGAAAAGTCGTAGCCGGAACCTGCGTTGCGGCGGATACCGAGGAACTCGATGGTTTCGGTAATCTCTTCCGCACTGCGGAATGCGGTGCCGTCGAGGAGGAGCCGGGCGGTGAGATTGGCGGTGCCACTACGCCCCCCGGGGTCCAGGGTTGCGCCGGAGCGGCTGACCAGCCGCATTGAGACCGCGGGTACGCTATGGTCTTCATAGGTCAGCACAACCAGTCCGTTTTCGAGCGAGTCGCGGTAGACCGGCAGGCTCGGGACCGCGAAGAGGATGCCGCAGGCCGCGAGCAGGGTGAGCAGGGGTTTCATCTCGCCTCCGTTTGCGGTGGGAGCAGGGCCCCGACCGTCTGGAACTCGGGCCGGAGCCAGTCCCGGGCAAAGGCCATCACCTCGTCGGTGCCGATGCGGCGGGTGCGTTCGAGCTCCCGGTCGAACTCCCGCCAGTCGTCGGTGAGCGCCCAGTAGCTGGCGATGAGGTACGCGACCCGGCCCGCGTTGTCACGCGCGAAGACCTCATTGGCGACAAGGCCGTTGCGGACCCGTTCGAGTTCGCGTTCCTCGACCGGCTCTTCTGCGAGTCGGGCAATCTCCTCGGTTACGACCCGCTCTATGGCCGGGATGCTCTCCTCGTTGTTCGGGGTAATCATCAACATCAGCAGGCCGGGGTCGCGTTGGGCCGTCGGCCAGACGTTGACCGAGGTGGCGAGCCTGGTTTCGACGACCAGCCGGCGATGGAGCCGGGAAAGCCGGCCATCGCCGAGCACCGCTGCGGTTACCGCCGCCGCGTTGTAGCCGACAGTATCGCGCCGACCGGGCATCCGGTAGCCGATGAGCAGGGCCGGGGCCGAGGTGCGCATCCGGACCTCGACCCGGCGCGCGCCGCGCTGGTCCGGTTCGATGTCGTAGAAGTCCACCTTGGGAACCGGTTTACCCCTGAGCCGTCCGAAGTGCTTCGCGACCAAGGTTCTGACCTTGTCCGGCCGGACATCACCGGCGATGACCAGCACCGCATTGGCCGGGTTGTACCAGGTGCGGTACCATTCCTCGACCGCCGACCGGGTGTAGTTGCGGATATCGTCCGACCAGCCGATTGTCGGGTTGCGCTGGGGGTTGGCCTGGAACGCGGTTGCGAAGAAGTCGGTCCAGAGCCGGCGGGTCGGCTGGTTGTCGCTCAGGCGCCATTCTTCGCTCACGACCTCCCTCTCCGGGATGAAATCCTCGTCGAGGAAGATGCAGGCGTGCATCCGGGCGGCCTCGAGCTTGAGCGCGAGCTCCCAGCGGTCCGCGGCAAATACTTCGAAGTAGCCGCTGTACCAGGTCGAGGTGAAGCCGTTGCTCTGCCCGCCGTGTTCCTGGACCAGTTGAGAGAATCCATCCGGGGGCCAGGCCGGCGAACGCTTGAAGACCATATGCTCGGTCATGTGGCTGATGCCGGTCCGGCCGACAGGTTCGTAGTAGGAACCGACCCGGTACCAGACGTGGGTGGCCACGACCGGGGCGGAGGAGTCAACGTAGATGATGACGCGCAGGCCGTTGGCAAGTTCGTAGTCGGTGATGCGCTCGGCAATCCCGGCCCAGCCGAGGGCTTGCACGCAGAGCAGAAGGAGCGCGGCGCGTTTCGGTCCTTTCACTGCGTTACCACCACGCGCACCGGTGCACGTTCCATGCCTGCGAGCCGGGCGAAATAGACCCCGGCCGGGACGTTGGCACCCCGCGTGTCGCGCAGGTTCCAGTTCAGTTCGCGGCTGGTCACAGCCAGGGTCTCAATCCGCCGGCCCGTGGCGTCGTGGATCAGGACGCGGGTGCCGGGCGCAGGCCGGTCGAGCAGGAACCGCACCACGCCCGCAGACGGGTTGCGGGCGACGCTGAGGTGCGGGGCGGGCAGGGGAGAGGGTTCTGCACCGGCCACGCCGGTGTAGTTGACACCTTCGATGGCGTCAAGATGAAAAGCGGAGGCGGCCTCGAGCCGGACGTAGCGCGCGCTGTCGAGTCCGACCGTGTTGAGGTCGAAGCCGGTTTCGGCCGCGTTCGCGGTGCCGATGGTGGTCCATGGTCCTTCCCAGTGGTTGGCGACCTTGACCGTGGCGGTACCGGTGCCGGTCGGCCGGTAGACGACGAAGTCGGTGCCGGTCCGGTTCACGATCGGCCGGTTCATATCAATGGCGATGTACTTGCCGGCATCGAGTTGATAGGTCACTCCGTCGCGCGGGCCGATGGCCCGGGTCGGGTAGGTGCGGTTCGAGGAAGGCGTGTTGATGTAGAAGGCGTACATCACCCGGAAGCCGAACAGCGGGGCGGTGACATCGGGCATGAGTGCCACGTCTACGGTCACCGCCGAGTCACCCGAGTTGGGTACCACCACGTCGGTAATGGTCGTGTCCCGGTATCCCGGGGCCCGGAAGGTCAGGGAGTAGGTCCCGGGCAGGTAGAAGCGGTGGTACATCCCGGTTTCCGAGTGGGTGTAGCTGTGCCAGTCGGCCGGGCCGACCCAGACCTGGGCATGGACCGGCTCACCGGTCCCGGCGTCGCTGACGGTGCCGTTGATGCCGTGGCCGGCGCGGTGGAAGAACTCGAGCATTGCGCCCCGGTTCCGATCGAAAGTCGGGATTATCTGCGAGGCGGGCGGTGTCTTGGTGGCGTGGACCTCGATGGACCAGCCCATCGAGCCATCGAACCCGTAGTTGAAGTCCTTGGTCGAGCCGTTGATGCTGTACATCGAGTCCGCGCCCTGGCCGTAGGTGTAGCCGTTGTAGCTGTCGTATCGGCCGGACAGGAAGTGGATGAGGTTGCGCTCCGGAATGGCGTTGACCGAAGAACCGCAGTAGCTCCACGGGTAGGAGATGAACTCGATGCCGGCGTGATAGCTGACGTAGATGACGAACGGGTGGCGCAGGATGTGCGCCAACTGGGCCCGGGATTCCGGTTCGCTCATCGGGCCTGTGCCCCGGCCTGAGCCGCTCTGCCACATCCAGCCCCAGTTGCGGTTCAGGTCTACGCTCCGGTCATTGTAGCGCCGGGCCCGGACGTAGCCGTCCGGGTTCACCATCGGCACCAGCCAGATTTCCCGGGTATCAACCAGTCGGGTTACGAGCGTGTCGGTCCCGTAATTCGCGGCGAGGTGCTTGATCATCTCCATCGTTACGGCCCAGGCTATCTTCTCATCGCCGTGAATCGCGCCCTCGAAGTAGAGCGCGGGACGTGTGCCGACCGCCTGTGGTTCGGAGGAGAACTTCATCGCCAGTACCAGCCGGTTGCTGGTCGAGAGGCCGAGTGTTTCCAGCTTCACGAACGAGGAGTTGTTCGTGGCGATGGTCATCATCGTGTCCCGGAAATGCTCATAGTCCATATACCAGGCATCGTCGGCCCGGGTCAGGGCGTTGTGTCGGTAGACTTCGTCAATGCGCGGGACGGTGACGATGACGCCCAGTCCCCGGTTGCGCAGGAGCGTCTGCTGGTTCCGGGTCGCTTCCAGTTCCCAGCCGCCGGGCCGCGGGCCGTTGATGATGATGCCGAGCTCCTCGAGCCCGGGCAGTTCCTCGCGGGTGAGCCCGGAAACCACGACAAGGTCCCGGCCCGCTTCCGCGAGCGCGGGCGGCGAAACTGCGGCCATCGCGGCCAGCACCAGCACAACGAGATACGAGAACCTGTTCATCGCGGATCTCCTTTGGAGTATCGAATCAGGCAAGTCTCTTTCGACAACACCTTATGATAGGCCGACAGTTTCGGCAGTCAACGCGGGTCGTCTTGCGGGCGGTCGGCCCGGGGACCGCCGCCGGGCGGCCTCTTCGGATCAGCGCCGGCCGCGCGGTCGGCGCCGGTTCGTGATCTCGAAGGTGTCGCCGGTGACGATGTAGCGGTCGGGTTCAACGGCGACGCGGATGTTGCCGACCACGGTGCGGACGCGGTTTCTGGGCAGGAGCGCGGCCAACCCGGTGTCCGCGGATGAGGCGGGGCCGGGCCGTCGCAGGCGATAGACCTGGCGGCGGTTGCGGCTCAGGCGCTGGAGTACCTGCAGTCCCGCTTCGCCGGCAAAGGAGTCCGCGCCGGGGATGATGACCGCTTGCGGGTTGAGGTCGCGGATTGCCCGGGGCGGCGTGCGGCGGCCGAGGCTGACCATCTCCACCGGGCCGTAGGCCTCGGCGATGCTTGCGGCCAGCGGTCGGTCGTGCTCGTCCGGCCCTTCGGTGAGTCCGCTGGTGATGAGCAGTTCGAAATCGTGCCAGCTGACGAGCAGGGCGAGGCTGTGGTCTTCCTCGACCGGTCGCTTCGTGCGCTCCGTGTCGAGCGCCCGGCCGTTCCCGGCGACGCAGAGGACCGTGACCGCACCGAGCTTGACCGCATCGCCCGGACGCATCGAGCGCCGCCGGCTGGCGGCAACCTGCCGGTACTGCCGGAACTCGGGCGAGGAAGCACTGCGGCCCCGGTCGAGGCAGTCGAAGAGGACGCCTTCTTCGCCCCCGAGACAGCGGATGACTTCGTCGAGCCCGCCGATGCGGCCCGGCGTGTAGTTGGTGGCGATGGTGTAGTCGAGCTCGCGGACGCCCAAGCTGTCGAGGAGAGGGTAGATGATGTTCGCACCGGCGTAGGTCGGGCCGCCGTCAATCAGGCAGGTACGGTGGTCGGGCGTCCGAATGAGCGTGGCGTGGCCGTCGCCGACGGCGACGAAGATGATCTCCAGCGGTGGTTCGCTGACGGGAGACCGGCAGACAAGCGCCGAGAGGAAGAGCAGGATCAGACCGGCAAGAGCGAACGCGCGCGCCCTCAGCACCGTGCGGACGAAAGACCGCAGACTCGTGAACATATTCGATATCCCTCCATTTGCGTCCGGGCGGAACCGGACCAACGGATAATTATACCCGGAGCGGGCATCGGGGTCAAAGCGGTTTGCGCTCGGGCTAGAAGGTGCGGCCGACCTGGAAGTGCGGTTCCCAGCGGCCGCCGCCTTCGCGGTCGAAGCCGTAGCCGAAGTCGAAGCCGAGCAGGCCGAGCATCGGGATTTCGATGCGGACGCCGACCCCGGCGCCGCGCTTGAGGTCGGAGAGGTTGACCCGGCCGATGTCGTTCCAGGTGTTGCCGGCGTCACCGAAGGCGATGAAAGAGAGTTCGCGGCTGAGGCGGAGCTTGAACTCGGTCGAGAACAGCGCCAGCGCCTTGCCGCCGATGGCGTAGCCGCCCTGGTAGGGGCCGATACTGCGGTCGCCGTAGCCGCGGACACCGTCCGGCCCGGTGCCGCCGGCGTAGAACCGGTCGGGCAGGGGTACCGTGTCCCGGGCGCTGAAGCCGTCAATGTAGCCGAAGCGGAACCGGCCCATCAGCCCGAACTTCCAGAAGAGCGGGAAGTAGTGGGCGGCGTCGAGCGTATGGCGGTGGTAGCGGATGTCGCCGACGCTGGTGGCGATGCCGTAGGTGATGGCGGAGCCGGAGAGCGGGTTGAAGATGTAGTCGCGGGAGTCCCGGGTCAGGGTCAGGCTGGGGACGAAGGCGGTGCGGTGGACCGTGTCCCGGCGGACATCGTAGGGGCTGTCCGGGTCCGGGTCGTAGTCCTTGGCGATGGAGCCGGGCGGAACGTAGGCGTCGTTGACACGCAGGCCGAGGTAGGCCCGCGTGTAGTCGAGCGGCACAGGCCGCGAGAAGGACACGCCGCCGCCCAACTCCTGGCGGTCATAGTAGGCGTACTTGCGGGTGAGGTAGGAGACGTCGGCCCCGGCCGAGGTCGGGGTGTCGAACAGCCACGGCTCGGTGAATCCGAGCGCGATGTTGGTGAGCTTGCCGCCCCGTTCGAGCTTGATGTTGGCGCGCTGGCCCCGGCCGAAGAGGTTGGGTTGCTGGAGTTCGAGGTAGCCGGTGATGCCGTCCGGGCCGGAGTAGGTGATGCCCGCGCCGATGGTGCCGAAGAAGCCTTTCTCCTTGACCCGGTAGATGAGGTCAATCGTCCCTTCCTCGTCGGCGCGGCGGTGGTCGAGCTGGACGTCTTCGAAGAAGCCGAGATTGAAGATGTCGCGCTGACTGCGGATGATTTCACTGCGGCGGAAGCGGTACCCGGGCAGGGAGCTGACCTCGCGGCGGATGACCTTGTCGTGGGTCTGCTCGTTGCCCTCGATGCGGACGAGCCGGACCAGCGCGGGGTCATTCTCGATGATGTCGTAGCTGATGTCAACGGTGTCGCCGCGAAGCTGTTCGGTCGGCTGGACCTGGGCGTAGATGTAACCTTCTTCGGAGTAAAGGCCGTGGATGCCGGCGAGGGCGGCCTGGGCGAGGTCGGTGTTGTAGACCGTGCCCTCGCGCAGCCGGCCGGTGACCGCCTCAAGGTCGGACCGGGCGATGACCGAGTCGCCGCGGATGGTGACCCGGCCGAAATGGTAGCGTGGGCCCTCCTCGATGAAGACGGTAATCGAGACCCAGCCGGCATCGAAACTCATCTCGTAGTCGAGGACCCGGGCGTCGAGGTGGCCGTTACGCTTGTAGAATTGGACGATGCGGTCGAGGTCCTTGATGAATTCGTCCTCGATGAGCTGGGCCTTGCGGTACCAGGTCTTGGGGCGGTTGGTGAGGTTGATGCCGATCTGGGAGGCGGTGAATGCCTCGTTGCCGCTGAAGTCGAGCCGGCGGATGCGGACCTGGTCACCTTCCTCGATACGGAGCGTGACCTCGATGCGGCCCGCGGTATCGGGCGGGCTCGAATCCGCCTCGACGGTGACGAGCAGGAAGCCCCTTTCCTTGTACAGGTCGAGGACTTCCCGTTGCCACTCGAAGAGCCGGCGGTCGGTCAGCACTTCGCCGGGCCGGGCCTTGGTGCGGGTCTCGAGGTCCTTGAGCTTGACCCGGCGGTTGCCGCTGAACTTGAGCCGGGCCAGGCGCGGGTACTCGGTAACCCGGAAGACGATGCGCACCCCGTCGGCGAGCATCGAAGTATCGGCGCGGACCTGCCGGAACAGGCCGAGTCCGTGGATGCGCCGGATGGCGTCGGCGAGCGCGGACTGGAGGCCGGCCGGGGTGAAGGCTTCGCCCCGGGCGATGCCCGCGGTGCGGACGACGAGCATCGAGTCCGCGCCCTCGGTTCGGGCCTCGACGCCGACGACGATGAGCTGGCCCGGCACCGGCCGGGCCTCGGGCGGGGCGGCGAGGAGCAGGGCGACGAGAAGCGCGGTCACTCGGTGGTGGTTGTTTTCGCCTCGGGGGAAGCCTTGCTCCCGGACTCGTCGGCCGGTTCGAATACCAGCCGGCCGTCGGTGCGGTCAACACGGATGGTTGAGCCTTCCGGGAACCGGCCCTTGAGCAGTTCCTCGGCCAGCGGGTCCTCGATGAGCCGCCGGAGCGCGCGCCGGACCGGCCGCGCGCCGAACTGCGGGTCGAAGCCTTCCTCGACGAGCAGGTCGCGGGCGGTCGGGCTGAGCCGGAGCGCGATGCGGCGACGGCGCAGGCGGGCGGTCAGGTCCTCGAGCTGGATTTCGACGATTGCTTCCATCTGCCCGCGGTCCAGCGGCCGGAAGACGATGACCTCGTCAACGCGGTTCAGGAACTCGGGCCGGAAGAAGCGCTTGACCTCGGTCATCACCTTCTCTTTCATCGCTTCGTAGTCGGCCGCCGCGCCGTCGGCCTTGAAGCCGAAGCCGGAGATGCCGCGAATCTCGGTCGAGGCGATGTTGGAGGTCATGATGATGACGGTGTTCTTGAAGCTGACCCGGCGGCCGAGCGAATCGGTGACCTGGCCGTCCTCGAGCATCTGGAGCAGGATGTTGAAGACGTCGGGGTGGGCCTTTTCGATCTCGTCGAAGAGCACGACCGAGTACTGCTTGCGCCGGACCTTCTCGGTGAGCTGGCCGCCTTCCTCGTAGCCGACATAGCCGGGCGGCGCGCCGACCAGTCGGGAGACGTTGAACTTCTCCATATACTCGGACATGTCGAAGCGGATGAGCGCGTCCTCGTCGCCGAACATGAACCGGGCCAGCACCCGGGCGAGCTCGGTCTTGCCGACCCCGGTCGGGCCGAGGAAGATGAACGAGCCGATCGGCCGGCGCGGGTCCTTGACGCCAGCCCGCGAGCGGCGGATGGCGCGGGCGATGGCGGTGATGGCGTGGTCCTGGCCGACGATGCGGGTGCGGACCTCGTCTTCCATCCGGAGCAGCCGGGTGGATTCCTTCTCCTCGAGCTTGGCGAGCGGTACCGAGGTCCAGGCGCTGACGACGTAGGCGACGTCCTCCTCCGAGACGACCGGGAAACTGCCCTTCTTCTCCCACTCCCGCCGCTTGCGCATCAGGTAGTCGGTGAGCTTGCGCTGTTCGTCGCGGGCCTCGGCCGCCTTCTCGAACTCCTGCTTGCGCACCGCCGCTTCCTTGGCCGCGGCAAACTTTTCGATGCGGCGTTCGAGTTCGTCCAGCTCCGGGTTGATGACCGGCCGCATCAGCTTGACCCGCGAGCCGGCTTCGTCAATGACGTCAATCGCCTTGTCGGGCAGGAAGCGGTCGGCGATGTAGCGTTCGGCGAGATGAGCGGCGCTTTCGATGGCGGCGTCGGTGTAGGCGACGTTGTGGTGGAGCTCGTAGCGTTCCTTCAGGCCCTTGAGAATCTCGACGGTCTGCTCGACCGTCGGCGGTTCGACCAGGATCTTCTGGAACCGGCGCTCGAGCGCCGAATGCTTTTCGATGTGGCGGCGGTATTCTTCGAGCGTCGTCGCGCCGATGGCCTGGACCTCGCCGCGGGCGAGCGCGGGCTTGAGGATGTTGGAGGCGTCAATCGCGCCTTCGGCCGCACCCGCGCCGATGATGGTGTGCAGTTCGTCAATGAAGACGATGCAGTCGGAGCGCTGTTGGATTTCGTTGAGGATGCTCTTCAGCCGCTCCTCGAACTGGCCGCGGTACTTGGTGCCGGCGACGATGGCGGCCATATCGAGCGCGAGCACGCGCCGGTCGCGGAGTACGCTCGGCACCCGGCCGCCGACGATACGCTGGGCCAGGCCCTCGACGATTGCGGTCTTGCCGACCCCGGCCTCGCCGATGAGCACCGGGTTGTTCTTCTTGCGCCGGGCGAGAATCTGGATGACGCGCTCGATTTCCCGGTCCCGGCCGATGATCGGGTCCAGCTTCTCCTCGCGGGCGAGCTGGGTCAGGTCGCGCGAGAAGTAGTCGAGCGCGGGCGTCTTCGAGCGCGAGCGGGAGGGCTGGCCGGGCTTGCCGCCCAGCAGTTTCACCGTCTCGTTGCGGACCAGGTCAATGTCAATACCCAGGTTCTGGAGGACCTGGCAACCGAGGCCGCGCTCCTCGCGGAGCAGGCCGAGGAGCAGGTGCTCGGTGCCGATGTAGGTATGGTTCATCTTCCGGGCTTCTTCCACGCCGTAGTTCAGGGCCGAGCGTGCCTCCTGGTTGAGCGGCACATCGCCCAGCACCAGCGTCTCGGAGCCGGTGTCCACCGCCTCTTCGATCGCCCGGCGCAACTCTTCGAGGTTCATGCCCAGGTTGGTGAGTACGACCGCGGCCACGCCCTCGCCTTCCTTGAGCAGGCCGAGGAGGAGATGTTCGGTGCCGATGTGGTCGTGATGGAGGCGGACCGCCTCCTGGCGGGCCAGGTTGATGACCTTGCGGACTCGTTCGGTGAATCTTTCCTGCATATTCCCTCAGAGTGTATGTCGTCGGTCAGGTGAGTCAAGCGGGCCGGGCGAAAGCAGTGTCTCAAGCGCCGCGGCGGTGTGGACCGGTTCGCGGCAGGAGTTGTTCGCGCAGTAGAACGCGGTCGGCCGGCCGCCGAATGCCCGGCGGTCGCGGACGAGCGGGGAGAGCTCGGCCAGCGCGGGGTCCGCTTCGGCGCCGCGCACCAGGACCACGGTGCGGTCCGGGTCCGGGTGGCGGCGCAGGGTTTCCACGAAACCCCTTTCCTCCGCCGGGTCGGGCAGGAAGAGCACGACCTCGCTCCCGGCGGCCGGTGACCGGTCCAGCGCGGAGAGCATCGTCGCGAAGGCGGTCGGCCAGCGGCGCATCACCGGGTAGAACCGGCGCAGGATTTCCAGCGCCGCCTCGCGCAGGTCCGTGCGGCCGGTGAGCCGGGCCAGGTCGAGCAGGTTGTGGGCCGCCACCGCGTTGCCGGAAGGAACCGGCGAATCGTAGCCGCTCACGGTCGCGGATACCAGCCCGGGTGCGGCCGGGTCCTGCGTGGCGAGCGCACCGTCGGGGGTGCGGAACAAGGTGAGCATCCGGTCGGTCAGGTCGCGGGCGAGGAACAGGTGGCCGGGGTCGAAGTCCGAGGCGTAGAGGTCGAGAAAGCCCCGGGCGACAAGGGCATAGTCGGCGAGCAGGCCGGGCACCGGTTCCCGGCCCGGCCGTTCGAGGTGGTTCAGGTCTCGTCCCCGGACAAGGCGTGACCGGATGAACGTCGCCAGCGACCGTGCCCGGCCGAGCAGGGCTTCATCACCCAGGAGCTGGTGGCCCCGGGCCAGCGCGGACAGCGCGAGCCCGTTCCAGTCGGCCAGGACCTTCTCGTCCCGGCGCAGGGGTGCGCGCCGGTTCCGGGCCGCCAGCAACCGGGCGCGGATATCGGCCAGTTTCGGCCAGAAGTCGTCGGGCGACAGCTTGTGGGCGCGGAGGAGAAGCTCGACCGGCTGGGCGATGCGGAGCACGTTCCGGCCCTCGAAGACCCCTTCTTTCGTCACCCCGTAGAGGTCAACGGCGAGCGGGGTGAGTTCGGGTCCGAGCGCGGCCTCGAACTCCTCCCGGCTCCAGGTGTGGTGCGCGCCCTCGATGCCGCCGCTGTCCGCGTCCTGCGAGGCGCAGTAGCCGCCGGCGGGCGCGCGCATTTCGCGCTCGAGGTAGTCCAGCGTCTCCCGGGCCACCGCCCGCCAGGCCTCGTTGCCGGTCGCGGCAAAGGCCTCGGTGTAGAGCCGGGCGAGCAGGGCGTTATCGTAGAGCATCTTCTCGAAATGGGGGACAAGCCATGCGGTATCGGTCGAATAGCGATGAAACCCGCCGCCGACCTGGTCATAGATGCCGCCCTCGGACATCCGGAGCAGGGTCAGCTCGACCATCTCGCGACAGCTGTCAAAGCCCGGCCGCGCGGAGAGCCGGAGCAGGAGCTCAAGGTCGGTCGGGTTCGGGAACCGGGGCGCGACCCCGAAGCCGCCCTGCTCCGAATCGAACGCCTCGAGGCGCTGACGGTAGTAGGCGTTGAGCACGTCCGGGGCGAGCTCGCCCTCGGCCCGCTCCAGGCGTGAGAGGCCGTCCAGCTTCTCGACGATGGCCGCGGCGGCGCGGTCCACCGCCTCGCGCTCGGTGCGGAAGTAGTGGGCCGCGGAAAGCAGGACGCGCTTGAAACCGGGCAGGCCGTGGCGCGGCTCGGGCGGGAAGTAGGTCCCGCCGTAGAACGGCTTCAGGTCCGGAGTCAGGAACACGGAGAGCGGCCAGCCGCCGGACCCGGTCAGAATCCGCATCGCCTCCATATACGTCTCGTCCACGTCCGGCCGCTCTTCCCGGTCCACCTTGATGCAGACGAACTGCTCGTTCAGGATGGCCGCGGTCTCCTCGTCCGCGAAGCTCTCCCGGGCCATCACGTGGCACCAGTGGCAGGCCGAATAGCCGATGGAGAGGAAGATCGGCCTGCTCTCGGTGTGCGCTCGCTCCCAGGCCTCCGGCCCCCACGGGTACCAGTCAACCGGGTTCTCGGCATGCTCCAGCAGGTAAAGAGAACTCTCGGAGGCCAGTCGGTTGCGGGCAGACTTGCTGTTCAACAACTGTTAGACGGCTTACTCGGGGCCAAGATGCGGAAAAACAGAGATGTCGGGTAAGAAGATGGGTGGACGCGGACGGCTTGGACCGAAAGACGGAGCAACCGCCGATGGACGCCGGGGGATATGGCCGATTCCGTTGTCCGAGCGGTAGCGGTCTCTCATTTGATGCTCTGCATCAGGCCCCGCCCGTGACTGCTGCCTCCAGGCAAGAACAACCGGACGCGGTAAAGGAGCAGGACGACTTCGTTCGAGACACCGGACATCGCCCGGGGCTCTCCGGATGTAACGCCGGGCGTCGGCACCGTGCGACCGGCGTAGACGGGTGAAGAGTGAGCGGTCCGGTGTACGGGGCAGACGCCGGCGGAGTGCGGTGCGCAGTGTCCGACGCAAACCCCGCCGGTCTGACCGGTGCAGTTCCCGCCCTGTTCCCTATTGACGCCCCTGTCTCGGCCGACGAGGGGGTATACCCCGGGTATACCCCCCAACCGTCTCCT
>OMKS01003185.1_pt1 | contig 13219 bp, 6 predicted proteins | sample 1674721 | NCBI WGS metagenome assembly OMKS01 (sample SAMN06264996, study PRJEB25208) | sediment metagenome | isolation source: hot spring sediment | place: USA: California | collected 2014-09-02 | reverse complement strand
CTACACTATCCTCTTCGTCGGCAGCGTCAGATGTGTATAAGAGACAGTGTCAAAACTGATAAAACAACATGCATCACTCAGGGACGGGAGAATATCGAAATCATCCGTTTACTTTTCCGGCTCACAAAAGATTTGAAAATCATCTCTATAGAAAAATTTATACATGCCAACGAATACATTGAAAATATATCGAAACAACTTACCGGCTGGCAACGGTCGGCTAAGTAAAGGTAATGCCGGAGTCCGGGTTAACTATGGCAACCCGGAGTGTGCAGAATTAGTCCAGGCAATCTCCAGGCTCTGTAAATACCGGATAACAAAACGATTAATCCGGTTGGGGTTTGGTATAACAGATTGTATGTCCTGCAATATGGCTGTACAACAAATCAATGATTGTCAATTATCCGGAGCCTTGCCCGGAGGTAACCGCAACAGTGATGGCAGCTTCAACAATTTGGGCAGCAACGGCAACTGGTGCCCCTCCACCGAGAACTCATCCACCAACGCCTGGAACCGGAACATGAACAGCAGTAATGGAGAAGTGAACCGGAACAACAACAACAAGACGAACAGCTTCTCCCTGCGCTGCCTCAAGGACTTATTACCCACTATGCGCATAGCAGTCTGCCCGCCGCAGGCGGGTAGACTTGCCAGGTGGGAAAATTAGCCTGAATAATTCAAAAAGTTGAATAATTATTTGAAAAATAAATACATAGCCCCGACCTTCAGGTCGGGGAAAAAAGGAAACGAATGGTAGTTATGGGCTTCAGCCCATTACAGATATTTTTACGAATAACGCAGTTTAGAATCGAATGCAAACATCCTTGTTCAACACAGAAAAATTACCGCTTGCTTATCATTTGAGCAAAGAACATTTGTTTGCAGCGTATTACGATTGCAGGCGCAACAAACGAAATTCAAGCAGCGCCCTGAAATATGAATTAAATTATGAAAGCAATTTATTGCAGCTTTACGAGGAAATCATCACTGGAAATTATAATCCTGCTCCAGGATTTTGTTTTATCATCAAGAAACCAGTGAAACGTGAGGTTTTTGCTCCTGCTTTTCGCGACCGGGTGGTTCATCACCTGCTCTTCAATTACTTATCGCCAATATTTGAAAAGGCTTTTTTACCCGACGGCTACAGTTGCCGAAAAGGGAAAGGAACTCACTACGGCATTAAGCGGGTTGACCATTTCATCCGATCCTACTCGGATAACTACCAGAAAAACTGCTACATACTTAAACTGGATATCAAGGGTTATTTTATGAGTATTGACAGGGTATTGCTATACGATAAACTAAAAAGTGTACTGCTGAATCAAAAACAAAAACCGGAGTTTGATATGAGCCGCATTTGCTATTTGCCACATATTTTTTGGTTCCCAGTTTTCAGACAATTATGAATAATTATTTTTGCGCTGCAAAGATATGAGCCATTCATCACAAGCCTGCTGCAGAAGAAAAGGCTGCTTTCAGAAGTATCATGAATTCTTACCTGGGAATTATGAAGCATTATAAAACATACAAACTAAGAAAACGAATGATTTGGAACAACTTAAGTGCCTGGTGGTGGAATCATGTTTTTTTGAGAGGAGGTTATGCCAGGTTTGTTATTAGAAACCATGGAATTCAGGGCGTTTACGCCCTTCAACCCAACTAACAACAAAAAACGAAAAAACCATGAGCCACACCTACTCCCGCATCTGGATGCATTACATCACGCACACAAAAAACAACCAACCTTTGCTAAGCAAAACGCTCATTCCTCTGCTGATTGAGCACTTCAAGGACAAGTACAAGACAGGTGGAGAAATATACGTGAACACAGCCAATGGCGTTGCCGACCATTTTCACCTGTTGGTTGGGCAAATACCAACAATCAGCCCATCGAAGGTTGCCAACCTGATCAAGGGCGAATCATCGCACTGGATCAACAGCAACGATTTTATTCCACAGAAGTTTGCCTGGCAGGATGGGTTCAGTGTGTTTTCGGTATCACACAGCATGGTGCAGGCTGTAAGGAATTACATTCTCAACCAGGAAGAACACCACCGCACGATGACCTACGAAGAAGAGGTGAGGCGTTTCCTGAAAGCGCACGACATTGAGATCAATTTACGAAACCATGAATGAATTGATTGGAAATAAGGGCGTAAACGCCCTCCTGTATTGCTGCGGGGAGGCGCTCAGTTTACCCGGCCATAAATGGCCGGGCAACGGAGCCTGGTGGGTCGAAAAATCAGTGGTTCGGTACTCCATAGCCCAGCGCTCCGTAGCTCAATTTTCGGGAGCCCAGCCTTCCATAGCCCAGCGCTCCGTGGCTCAATTCTCGGGAGCCCAGTTTTCCATAGCCCAGCGCTTCGTAGCTCAATTTTCGGAAGCCCAGTTTTCCAAAGCCCAGCGCTTCGTAGCTCAATTTTTGGAAGCCCAGTTTCCCATAGCCCAGCGCTTCAGCGCTGGGATAAGAAACGCCCCGGAACCCATCTCCGCTGAGGGCGTTTACGCCCTTTTAATTCCCGGGAAACCCAATAGGAAAGGGCGTAAACGCCCTCCAGCCGTCTGGTCTGGCGTATTTTCGAGCCCAGGCGTGAACGCCAGGGCTACGGAACCGGATGGCGTGAGAGCCCAGGATACGGAAATGGATAGCCTTAACACCCGTGCTAAGGAAACCGCTGAATCAATCTACAACAATAAATCCTGCTTAATCAATTGAAACCAAACTCTCAATAAATATGAAACCAAGAAATCTACTCCTGTTGATAATAATAACAACAGCATTTGCCAGGCCGGTTCCATTATTCGGTCAGGCAATTTTGATTGGCTATTCTGATGTTTTCAAAATGGGCAACGAAATGCATGAATACCCCAGCATCATTGGCTACAGCGGAGTTTTTGATATGAATTCACGTGGGCAGTATTTTGAGGGGTATTCGGGATTGTTTGAACTAAACGCTACTTTTAGTTTCATAGCATCGCCGACTGCAGTTCAGCCTTTTATGCCTGTTCAGTTTACGCCTATAATTCAGGGTATTAATCAGCCTGTAAGCTGGCTGTGGAATTTTGGAGATTTGTCATTTGGGATGAATCGCCTTCAGCAAAATCCGGTTCATCATTATACCAAATCGGGCCATTATACTGTAAGGCTCACTGTAACCGATATAAACGGAGTGCAGCATACTGCGATCAAAAACAATTATATTTTGGTAGGTGGTGCAGGTATTCACTTGCAAATTGCTATAACCAATCCCGGAAGTGCTCTGGAAATAACCAAAGTTGGGTATCATTACAAAACGAAACAAAACAAGCAAACGGAATCACATCTGGTAACTTTTGATGTGGTAAACGGCGAGGCATTTATCAACAACTTTCCTGCGCTTGCCGGCGTGCCTGAGGAAAGTGAGCTAATAACTTCCTTTGATAATCAGATTATCCTGTTTGACCAAAACAATACACGCCGGGGACAAATTCATTTTGAATATGAGCCAGAAAATGAGCTTGGGCATAGAAGGGATGCCATCCTTATTTTGCACAACGACAACGAGATATGCGCCGGAAATGCTTTTCCTTATTCAACAGATTCACCTGAATATGACCCGCTCTGGAAGTATTATCAGATAGGGGAATACCCTGTTTCGATGCTGATACCGCCCAATAACACTTTCCAGTCAAATTACACCAAGATGCCTTTGTTGCTTATTCATGGCTGGGAAGGCGCTTTTGTTTTAAACTCAAATCCAGATGCAGTGGCTTCTGCCAACGAAACTTCTTACTGGTTTACCACGGTTTATGAGCTCAATAAATCCAATTATCCGTTTGATGCATGGCAGTATTATTATCCTTACAACGATGCACATAAACACCTGGCAATCTGCCTGAAATCTGCATTAGAGAAGCTTAAAACATATTACCTAAATCAGAAAATTCGCCTGGTAACACATAGCATGGGAGGATTGGTAACATTGCAATATCTTACTGAATATTCACCACATGCAATAAACTATGTTGAGAAAGTACTGTTCAGTGCACCACCAGCTCATGGTTCTTTAGGAGCTAATCTATATTACAAAACCCCGGGAAGTCCTTTATTGGAGTCTGCAATAGAAATGGATGCTAATGCTCCAGCAGTGAGGGACATGAAACTTGGAAGTGATGCTACGTGGTTCATTTATGACAATGCCTTGCCCGATCTGAATAATTCGGGTGTTACTTCCGATGACTATTTCTCATTAATCGGAACTACATATAAATGGTATTTATCTGATAAGAAGTTTCTTGCATTTGATAGAATAGGTTGGTGGGCAGGAATACAAACACCTCATTCCTCTGTTCATCCCGAAGCAGCTAATCACCACGATGGCATTGTGGCTATCAGTTCCGCATCCCTACTTAACAAAGGAGTTGGGTTTGCCACTTTTCATGGAAATCATAATGATGCCAAAAATATGCAGAGCTTTAAAAGAGGAAATAAAAACAGGCAAAATATTGGAGAATCTACACTGCTACCAGAAATAATCAAACAATATTTTACCCAAAACCAAACAGGCTTTTTCAGTTACTTGCAGGGCGAAGATAATATTACAGCGGTTGTTAAGCCTGACAGGACGGTTCTTAAACCTGCCGGTCAGAATACTATTGGCAATCTTAACACCAGCAACGGAGTAAATTATCAGAAAGGTATATTAACAATCGAGTTAACTGAAGGCACAGGCGTACCTGAGTACCGGGCCTACTATCATGCAGCAAGTAAAACACTTGGATTGAGTGTTGATAAGATAAAGGCCAAAGGTTATTCAAGTATTGGCGTTTTTAAACGCGTTATCAACAACAACATTCCTACTAACAGATATTTCTATAACGATAAAGTCTTTCTTGCAAAAGATAACAGCAAAGATGACAGGTCGCTAACCTATAACGGTTGTGCCATTGAACTCAAAGAGGGAGTCAACACAATTTTTATCGAAGACCAGCAACAGCAAATTTGCTTTTACGATACTGTGCTTTTCAGGTTTTGTGAAACCCGGCATAAAACACTCAACACAACCATGCCTGCATTAAGAACTGCTGAAAATAACTATACTGATTCAAAATCCGGCAAAGTTTTGCAGGCAGGTGCTGCAGCGCTTGATTCATTATTGTTGCCATTCTATATTGATGACCAGGCAGTATCTGTCAGATATTCCCTTTCATCCTTTGAGTCAGTTATAGAGGATATCCCTGTATGGATCAAGCTAAAATTACCCGACGGTACAATTGCTGATTCAACTTTTGCAGGGTTAAACTATCATCACAATAAGCGCCTCGGCATAATTACCATGGAGCTTAACAACCCAATGCCTGGATTGTGGCATATATGGCTTGAGACTGAGGAACCGGTCAAAGATGAAATTTCATACGCCGGTGTTGCCAACATACAATCGGATGTTTATGCATTCCTGGAAGATACAACATCGGTTGTTGCCGCAAGTGTTCCCCACGCCCTAAAAGCTGGATTACAGGTTGATGACCTTAATCTGACTTCAGGGTTTAGTGTAATCGCTACTATTATCAATCCAGATTGGGAAGAAGAAGTTTTTGACATCACAGCAAGTGCCACAATGCAGGATTCTTGCTTTATTTTCAGCCTTGATTATAACTTTGACCTTTCGGGCAATTATCGTATTAAGTACAACATTGACGGAGTCTACAACACCTTCAATTTTGAACGCTGCCTGCATCAGTTCATCAGGGCAACAGATACTATTCCGGTGCTTTCCATTCCGGATATCACCCTCAGGCAGAATAACCATTTGGCAGAACTTGACCTACTTAGCTACACAAGGAATATCAATGATTTTGACACCATTTATTTTTCTTCAGAAATCATAAGCTCAAACATTGATACCCTGGTTTTCACCGCTTCATTTGATGCAAGCACACTCAGGGCATACCTGCACACCAATCTTTCTGACACCGGCCTGGTTGTGATTCGTTATGTATGTCATTATGATGAGAATGTGGTTGCTGACACAGTCATGGTAAACATTTTATTGCCGGATATTGCATTAAGTGATGTAAGTTTGTCGGAGACCACCTTTGGCAACCAGTCAGAAATCATTGTTGACTATTCACTGAATAACACCGGTAATTTCCATACAGGCGCTTATGAAGTGAGGTATTATATCACTCAGGATTCCAGCTTGCAGCTAAGTGATTTTGCACTTGGAGCTATTGAGATATCATATCATACACCAGATTCGCTCATTAACATTACTGACACTATTCAAATCCCGGAAATTCCTTTTGCTGGCAATTATTACCTGATGATAAAGGCTGATGCTACCGGCTTAATTGCTGAAACTGATGAGGAGAATAATATTATTGTGATTCCCATCATGTTAAATCTACCTCCGGATCCACCAACAATTATTTCGGCTTTGCCAGGCAATGAAGAGGTATATTTATCCTGGACGGCCAACTATCAAACAGGAATCACGGGTTATGTAATTCATTATGGGACTGATACAACGGCAGCTTTGAACCAAGTCTATCCATTCAGCACAGATACAACTTATCTTGTAACAGGTCTCACAAACGACAGCACTTATTATTTTGCTGTTAGTTGCTACCGAACATTTGACAATCCAAGTGCGCTATCTGCGTTTGTTTCTGCAACTCCAAGAGACATTTCTGAGGTTGTACTTTTAAATGACATTACCCTCACCTCTGACTCCGACACTTGCTTCTCCGCCACCCAAACAATCATCGTTTCAGATTTTATTGTTGAAAACGAGGCAATGGTTAGGCTAATAGCAGGAGAAAATATACAACTTCTGCCATTAACACAGGTTCAAACTGGCGCTCATTTCCACGCTTTTATTGACACCACCGGCACTTTCTGTCAGCAGCCGGAAAGCATACTTTCATCTATTGATATAATTGATGCTATAACAGAATGGCGATCTACAAGCAAGGAACACATGGAGCAGTTTTTCAAGGTCTTCCCCAACCCCACCACCGGCTATTTCACCCTTGAATTATTGAAAGCTGATGCTGAAGCCACCATTTCGGTTTCAATATTTACCATGATGGGAGAGATAATTTTACAGACTGAGTTGCCATCACAGAAAAGTTATGAATTCAACCTTTCTAACCATCCATTGGGAATTTATCTCATTCGGGTAATTGCTGGCGATGAGATGGGGGTAGAGAAAGTTATCAGAGATTAACAGGTATGAGTAAGGGTCTGGCGCATAGATAGATTTTTGTCCTTTACAAGAAGACTCTGTCCTACTTATGGTACGCCTTCCGCTCGGCAGTTAGATGTGATGACAGTCGAGGTCATTTAAAACCTTAACCAAATTGCCATTTTGGGATTATCTCCGGCATACAGCCTTCCCATGCATTACCCCGAACACAGTTTTTTTGATTACTTCTATGACCTGTTTACTTTATTCATTATGATAATTGTAATATTGCAACTGCCAGATACGGTAGATGAAAAAGATGTTAAAATACAGTTTGCTGCATATCTTTTGAGGATGAGGTGCTGTCGTCCGGTCAGGCAGCAAACCTGGCTGGTATTTCTAAAAGAGAATTTATTGAGACAGTCGGTCAGTTCGGCGTTTCTGTATTTGGAGAGTGTGATAAAGATGTACTTCTGAATGGTTGCGACAGGCGGATTATCAAAAACAAAAAAAAGAAGAAGTTCTCAAATCTTTGGAGGGAGATAGGCTCCGGTAATAGCCGGAATTACCAATTATACCTGGTTGCAGTTACTCTCAGAAATTGGAGGTGATCTAAGCACATGGCCAACAGAAAAACACTTTACAAGTTGGCTTGGCCTTGCCCCCGGACAACATTGGTCAGGAAAAACCAACCGCAATAAACGCAAAAAGTGGCACCCCAAAGCAGGCCAAATATTTAGAAAAATCGCACACGGTCTGATCAATAGTGAAAATCTGGCCATTGGTTCGTTTGGTCGCTGATTAAGGAGTAGAAAAAGCCCAACCAAAGCCATCAAAGCGATAGCGCGAAAAATTGCAGAATATTATTGGCGAGTAATGGTCAAAGGTGCCGATTATGTTGAAAAAGGAATACTCGAATATGAGAAAAAACTTCTTTTCCAAAAACGAAAATCTGCCGAAAGATTAGTTCATGAACTTAATCTAAAACTCTCAGAATATCAATTTGTTATGTAAATATGTCATAGATACGAGTTTTTCAGCACAAGCAGGAAAATGAGGAGAAATCTCCTGCTCGTTTAGCTCCTCTACCATGGCAGCGAAGGGTTGAATCAGTTCAGAGCAAGGTTAAATTATTTCAGCATATCTTGTGCATCCTCAAATGTGCACATTAGGTTGCGGTCGCCGTAGGCATCGTCAATGCGGGTAACGGAGGGCCAGTATTTATCTTTTTTCAGGTAGGGCGCCGGGAAGGCAGCTTTTTCTCTTGAATAAGGATATTTCCACTCGCCAACCACCAGCATTTCGCAGGTATGCGGGGCATTTTTAATAACGCTGTCCTGCAATGTCACTTTGCCATCGTCAATCTCGCGCAACTCATCACGGATGATGAGCATGGCATCGCAGAAGCGGTCGAGTTCCGATAAAGGCTCGCTTTCAGTGGGTTCAACCATCAGGGTTCCAACAACCGGAAAAGCCACAGTAGGCGCATGAAAGCCAAAATCCATCAGGCGTTTGGCTATATCAAGGGCATTGGCCCCACCTGAGCGGCTGAAGCAGTTGCAGTCAATGATCATTTCGTGCGCCACCCAGCCATTTTTGCCCACATAAAGGATTTTGTAATCACCTTCGAGCCGGGCCTTGATGTAGTTGGCATTGAGCATGGCATATTTTGTTGCTTCGGTAAGACCCTTTCCTCCAAGCAGTTTAATGTAGGCATAGGAAATGGTCAGGATCATGGCGCTACCAAATGGAGCGGCAGCAACCACCAGATCACTTTTGTCACCTCCGGTTCTCACAACGGGATGCACCGGCAGGAAAGGAACCAGGTGCTCTGCAACGCCGATGGGGCCGGCGCCCGGACCACCACCACCGTGCGGAATAGCGAAGGTTTTGTGAAGGTTCAAATGAGTAACATCGGCACCCAGGATGGCAGGATTCGTCAGCCCGACCTGGGCATTCATATTGGCGCCGTCCATATAAACCTGTCCGCCGTTTTCGTGAATAATGTTGATTGCATCCAGGATGCCTTCCTCATAAACCCCGTGTGTTGAAGGATAGGTGATCATGGCAGCAGCCAGGTTGTTGCGGTGTTTTTCGGCTTTTAGCTTCAGGTCTTCGAGATCAATGTTGCCAAGCGGATCGGTTTTTACCACAACCACCTTCATGCCTGCCATCGCGCTGCTGGCAGGATTGGTTCCGTGAGCGGATGCCGGGATCAGACAAATATTCCGGTGACCCTGGCCGAGTGATTTCAGGTATTCGCTTATCACCTGCAAGCCGGTGTATTCGCCCGAAGCGCCCGAATTAGGCTGGAACGAGATGCGGGCATAGCCGGTTATTTCGCAAAGGTCTTTTTCGAGTTGCTCAATCAGTCGGTAATAACCCCGTGCCTGATCGGCAGGAGCAAAAGGATGGATGGCGCCAAATTCCGGCCAACTCAAGGCAAACATTTCCGTTGCCGCATTTAATTTCATGGTGCAGGAGCCCAGCGGGATCATCGTACGGTTCAGAGCCAGGTCGCGATTTTCAAGTTTTTTCATGAACCGCATCATGTCGGTTTCGCTGTGGTAAGTATTAAAACTTTCATGGGTCAGGAATTTGCTGTTACGTTTGAATGCTGAACCAAAAGTTTCAATCTTTCTGCATTCAACCGGGTCGCAAACAAAAGGACGATAAGGTTTTCCGGAAACTCCGGCAAAGATTTCGAGCATCTCGTTAATATCGTCGAGCTTTGTAATTTCGTCAATGCTGATTCCAAAATGCCGGTCATCGAAGTAGCGGAAATTCATTTTTTTCGCAAGGGCTGCCTCGCGTAACATTTCCATTCTGGCACCGGCGGGGATCTCAAAATAAAGTGTATCAAAAAAGTTTTTATTTTTTTGTTTGAACCCATACTGGGCTGACTCATTGTTCAGCACACCGGCAAGGATGTTGATGTGCCGTGCAATTTCGCGAATGCCATCAGGCCCGTGGTATGCCGCCCACATCCCCGACATAATTGCCAGCAATGCCTGCGCTGTACAGATGTTTGAAGTAGCGCGTTCGCGTTTGATGTGTTGCTCGCGGGTTTGCAGTGCCATGCGAAGCGCGCGGTTTCCCTGTGCATCAATTGAAACGCCGATGATACGTCCGGGAATGTGGCGCTTGAAATCCTCCTTAGCGGCAAAATATCCGGCATGGGGGCCTCCAAATCCCATGGGCAGCCCAAAGCGCTGGTTTGAACCAACCACCACATCGGCGCCCCATTCTCCCGGGGGAGTTAGCAGAGCCAGACTGAGCAAGTCAGCAGCAACAGCAACAGCAATGCCCATACCGGCGGCATTATCAGCAAGCCCGCGGTAATCATGGATATCGCCTTTGTCGTCAGGGTATTGAACCATCACACCAAAAACACTGTCATGCAACTCAAAATCTTTATAATTTCCGGTAACGATTTTAATATCCAGCGGATTGGCGCGGGTTTGCAGCACGGCCAGTGTTTGCGGAAACATGCTTTCCGAAACCATGAAAACATTGGCGTTCGCCTTCACCTTATCCCGTGGGCGGGCGTTATAAAGCATGATCATGGCTTCGGCGGCGGCGGTAGCCTCATCCAGCAGCGATGCATTGGCCAGTGGCATGCCGGTCAAATCGCTGATCATGGTTTGATACATCAGCAAAGCCTCGAGGCGACCCTGCGAAATCTCGGCCTGGTAAGGTGTGTAAGAAGTATACCATCCCGGGTTTTCAAGAATATTTCGCTGAATCACGCCAGGCATGATGCAATTGTAATAGCCCATGCCGATAAAAGATTTGTAAATCTTGTTTTGCGAACCCAGTTCCCGCAAATGGCTGATGAGTTCATACTCATTAAGTCCGTCGGGCAGTTTAAGTTCCGATTTTAGTCTGATGGCTGCCGGCACAGTTTGATCAATAAGTTCATCGAGTGAGCTCAGACCCATGAACTTCAGCATCTGTGATGCATCTTCTTTGCTGGGTCCGTTGTGTCGTTTTAAGAAATTGTTCGTTAACATTATTAAAAATTTATAGCATTAAAATGTCTGTTTGGCAAAAAGTTGCTGGTTTACCCCGTGAAATGTGAGGCACGAACGATTTCACTGGGGTTACTTGTTGCTGGCCTGCCCCGTGAAATGCGAGGAACGAGCCTATTTCAACGGGGTTGCTGTTCCGACCTCCCCGACTTCGTCCCAATAGCTATCGGGACGGGAGCTATTGGGACAGAACCTCGTCCCTCGCTCCATCATCCCTTCGTCTCTATGTCTCCCTCTCTCCTTCTCTCCCCGTCTTCTTCTCTCCTCTCTAACCAAAAATTCTTTGTACCAGTTCAACAATCAGCTTGTTCAGCCCGATGGAGGTTCCCACAAAAACAATACTTACCATACTCATGAGCTTAATCAGGATATTGATGCTGGGGCCGGAGGTGTCTTTAAACGGATCGCCAACGGTATCGCCAACAACGGCCGCTTTATGGGGGTCGCTTCCTTTGCCACCATATTTTCCACCTTCGATGTATTTTTTGGCGTTATCCCAGGCGCCTCCTGAGTTTGCCATCATAATAGCCAATACAAAACCGCTGGTAAGTGCTCCGGCCAGCAGGGCAATCACTGATGCCGGGCCAAAAAGAATACCCACCACAATTGGTGTAATTACAGCCATGAGTGAGGGTGTGATCATTTCGCGCTGGGCTCCTTTGGTGCTTATTTCAACACAACGGGCATAATCAGGCTTATCTTTCCCGAGCAGGATGCCCGGCAATTCTTTAAACTGTCGCCTTACTTCCTCAACCATTGCCTGGGCGGCTCGGCCAACGGCACCCATTGACATGGATGAGAAAACAAAAGGCAGCACAGCACCAATGAACAAACCAATCAGGACGAGAGGATCCATGATATTGACTGTCAAGTGCCACAATCCATCCGAGAACTCAAGGAATGAATCATATCCCGAACTTTGTGCCCTAGAAAATGCCTCATTCCAGTTAGCGCGGTTTACCATATCAAGTTTCAGCGCCTCCATAATTTTGTGACCATATTCAGCCAGCAATGCAAGGGCAGTGAGTGCAGCGCTACCGATGGCAAAACCTTTTCCGGTAGCAGCGGTGGTGTTGCCAAGTGCATCCAGCGCATCGGTACGTCTGCGAACCTTTGGATCCATGCCTGCCATTTCGGCAATACCACCGGCATTGTCGGCTACCGGGCCGTAGGCATCGGTAGCAAGAGTGATTCCCAGGGTACTGAGCATCCCTACTGCTGCCAGGCCAATTCCGTATAATCCAAACATTCCGCCACCGGCGAAATAATAAGCTCCTAATGTTGCGATCACAATAGTTAAAACAGGAATAGCCGTTGATTTCATACCCAGGGCAATCCCGCCAATGATTACAGTAGCCGGGCCGGTTTGCGCTGTGCCTGAAAGATTTTGGGTAGGCTTATAATTATCAGATGTATAATATTCGGTAAAATAGCCGATCACATTTCCGGCAATCAGGCCAACCATCATTGAGCCCCACAGCCCGATGTTGCTCATGCCAAGCAACCACCACACGATGAAAAAAGAAGCAACAGAAATGATGGCCGTTGAGCTGTAAATTCCGGTGCGCAGCGCTTTTAGAAGTGTTTTCTGTGTGGCGTCGTCATCGGCTTTTACCAGGAAGGTTCCGAAAATAGATGCCAGAACTGCCACCACAGCTATCATTCCGGGCAATAAGATGTACTGATAAACAAGTGCTTCCCTGAGGGATTCTTCCCAACCTGAAGTTACAGCCAGGGCAGCAAAAGCACCCAGCGCCATGGTAGCTACAATAGAACCGACATAGCTTTCGTAGAGGTCGGCGCCCATACCGGCAACATCGCCTACGTTATCGCCCACGTTGTCGGCAATGGTTGCGGGGTTACGGGGGTCGTCTTCCGGAATACCGGCTTCTACCTTGCCAACCAGATCGGCACCAACATCAGCGGCTTTGGTATAAATACCGCCGCCCAAACGTGCAAAAAGTGCCATGGCCGAGGCTCCCATGCCGAAGGTGATCATGATTGGCGGGATATCATAAATAG
>OMKS01003184.1_pt1 | contig 13219 bp, 11 predicted proteins | sample 1674721 | NCBI WGS metagenome assembly OMKS01 (sample SAMN06264996, study PRJEB25208) | sediment metagenome | isolation source: hot spring sediment | place: USA: California | collected 2014-09-02 | reverse complement strand
GGTTAATGTAAATAAGATGGGAGGCTGTCAATGACGAAACCTGTCCGTAAACAAGCGCGGTATTGGATTTGTCCTCAACCATAATCTTTGAGAATAAAGCCGCGGCATTTACCGTGGACGCACCGCTCTCTGCCGTCAGAGTGAGCCCTGTTATTATTATCGAAGAGGTGAGCGAATCCCCCGGATTCTCAAATATAACATCCATAAAACGCACATCAGCCTCGCCCCTCTCAGCAAGCCCGCTGTTCACGGGGTCATAACTTATAAAAACCTCTTCAGCGCGCTTTTGGATGAGTGTTATGCCGCTCTCCATGGGAAAAACATCGTTATTTGCCGTAACGGTTATATACTGCCCCGATGTGTAATCATACGCGCCCACATCAGCATCCGACGACAGCACGATTTTAAACGCGCTGCCCTCTGCCCCGGCTGCCACAGAGACCTTTACATTTGCTGTTACGGAATTGGCAGAGCCCGGGCTGACGTTTATTGAGCCGATAAACGGTATCTCTATGTATGTATCCGCTGATAAGACAGGCGCTTCAGCGTAAACAATTGACGTGTTCGCCCTGTTGTCTATCCTTACCGCGCTGATTACGGAATTCGCGGCCAGTGAGTTTCCGCTGCTGTCAAAGACGCCGAGCCTGAGAGAGCCGACCGAGGCTATGCCCGTATCAGGGTTGAGAAAGTTAAGCGCCATTGCCGTTATGCCCTGCTGGGACTCATTCACATATTGGGGCATCAGCGGAGTGCTTCTTACCGCCGCCTCTGTAGCCGGGTCAATCACCTGCAGGTTTGATGTCTTCATGGGAAACGAGCTGCCGGAGGCCGCTGATACGGCCACGGCTGTTTTTCCGTTATAATCAACAGCGCGGATATGCGTTGATGAATTTATATTGAGCTTGCAGTAACTCTCCTCAGGCGACTCCTGAATCGATATATATATTTTGGCTGTCCTGCTTGAGCCCGCAGGCACAACAAGCGTTTCAGCCAGTTCCACATAAACCCTTGTGCCCGAAGAGGGTATCGCGGTTTGAACTGCCAGAGTATTATTTAAGCTGTCAAGGATGGTGATTTTTGACATTATGGAATCAGGAATTATCCCCGTGCCAAGCTCGTTTTCAACGGTAATTGTGACTGCCCTTATCTCAACAGAGGCAAATGCCCCGGAATTGGGATGCGTAAATACCATATCCATTGAATGGACATTTTCCTGGCCGCGCGCAGCCACAGCAGGCATCCTGTTTACATAAGATACGTTTATGCCTGACGCGGGTGACTGCACAAGCGCGGTAGAGCCGGTAAACGGCAGGGCGCCTGCGGCAGGAACTGCGCTTTCGGAGCTGCCGTCAAATGAGGCTATATCTCCCGGCGCGGCCACTGACACATTAAAACTCTCCGCGGTTATGCCGGGCAAAATATCCGCGGTTATTGTCAAAGCCGCGGCCTCTCCCGCGCTTATTGTTATATTCTGCGCGAAACTCACATATACCTTGTCTGACGCGGGAAGCGAAGATATCTGGCCTATGACCGAGCCCCCGCTTAAAACCTTTAACGCTGAAAAAAGCTGGTTCGCGTTGTAAGACGGGGTTGACGCGGCGGTTATTGTCACGCCCTTTATGACGCAGTCAGCGTATGTGGTTACGGATTCAGGATGCGCGAATGTAAGGCTGAGAAGAGGAGCGCCCTGCTGGCCCTTTGTCACCGCGCTTCCTATTATATCGTCAAAAGATGCGTTAAGAGACGCGACAGCGTTTGTGAGAATACCCCGCGATGTTTCCATGGGGAACGAGAAACCCGAATATGCCTCAATTGTGTTTGACGAGGGCGACACAATATCAGTGTTCTGGTTAAGCCTTATGCCCGCGTCGTATGTATTTGCAGCGGGGATTATGTCAAGGTAAACCGTGACTGTCTTTTCAGCGCCGCCTCCTGCCACGCTTAAGGGCGGTGAGAATGCGACATTCATCTGCGGGTTTGAAGGCACAGCCGTGAACGAGGCGTATTCAGTGGCCCCGTCGCTCACAACAACCCTGCCGAATACGGTATCCGCGTTTATCGCGCCGCTGTGGTTCATTGCCGTGATTTTCAGGCCCGTGATATTGACAGCGGTGCTGCCCGTGTTCCTGAAACCCACCACACCGGCAGAAACTGCCTCCTGTCCCCTGTTTATCTTTTCGGGCATTGCGTTATAAAACGAGGCCAGTATCTTGGCCGGGTTTACTATTGTCTGCGTGGAAGTGTTCGTGGACGCAACTGGCGGCCCCGTCGCTCCGGACGAAAAGAGGAGCCCGTTTTTCGCAACACCGAATTTTGTTGTCCTGTTATCCGCCGCGTTGTCAGCAATGTTCAGGGTTACATAAAAAGCGGACCCGTTTACCACCTCGTGGTTAATTGAAGCCAGCCGCCACTCTTTTGTGCCAATCCTCGTCATCGTGCCCACAAGCACAGCGCTTCCGACGTCAAATGCGCCGCCTGAAGCCTGGTACCATACTCTGGCTGATGATATGTCACCGGGCTGGTCAGCTGTGCCGTTTGTGTTGTTTACGGTTATTGAGGTGAGATTGTCCCTTAAACCGTTGTCGCTGATGTCAAGGTGAAAGACAAGCCTGTTTGTCTGGCCCGGCCCAAACTCAGCAGCAGGAACGTTAACAAGGGATATTCCCGTCACCCGCGCGTATGCCTGGGGCACAGCCAGTAACAGGATGAGTATTGCGAGGGTTATATGGCGTGCCATTATTCCCCTTTTTGCCCGTAGGAAACATCTTTTTTCTCCCCGGGAACAAAAGGCCGGTGCATATTATAGACCATCTCTATCTTGTCTTCATTATAGTTGTATACAAGCCCTGCAATGTCTCCGGGCAGCGCATATACAGGAAACTCAAAACATTCCCCTTTTTTGATTGTTTTGCGCCTTTTCCCGGTATCAACATAACCGCTCTCGAATAATTCGTTTAACTTCGAAGGCTTTTCCACTTGTTTCCTCAAATTCAATCGATTTTAACAATAATTTAATAAGTTAATTATACAGACAATGTCTGATTTTGTCAAATAATAACAGTCCCGTTTTTTATTTTTTTGCGTTTTTGTCAATTTTATGATTTTTTGGGGTATCTTCCATTATATTGTCGTATGTTCTATTATCATATTGTATTGTATATTATTTTATACCTGATGTATCTACAAAGGGGGGATTTTTAGGTAATTATGATATTTGAGCATCTTTCAGCTTATAAATATCGCAAACTTCCTTCGATTTCACTCAGGATTCAAAGTTTGCACCTACACAATCAACTACATTAAAAACCACACAACCACACCACGTACGCGCCTGCGTCACCCTGAAACCTGAAACACTGAAATCCAACTTCAAAATTGCAAATTCAAAATTTTAACTTTCTTCACATATACAATTTCTGCGCTATGTCTGTTGTCGTGTCTATGAAGTATCCCGGCAGTATTCCTATTGCCAGTATTGATAGTATTGTGGCCACAAGCACAATTTTTATGCTCAGCGGCACATCAACTTTTAACGCACCGGGTTTTGACTCCCTGATGTAAACCTGCTTCAGCACCATCAGGTAATAGTAAAGCGAGACTGTGGAATTGAGCGCGGCGAGAATGACCAGCCACAGGTATCCCTTCTGCATTGCCGCGTAAAAGAGATAGAACTTTCCGACAAAACCGGCCAGAGGCGGGATTCCCGCGAGAGACAGGAGCCCGAGCATAAACACAAGCGAGAGCATCGGGTTTCTCCGGGCAAGCCCCGCGTAATCCTCAATCTCATCCGAGCCCGTTGACCTGTAAACCGCCGCAATGGCCGCGAAGACCGCTATGTTGGTAAGCGTGTATGCCAGAAGGTAAAAAAGAACCGAACTCACACCCACGACTGACGCGCCCACAAAACCCACAAGTATGTAGCCTGCCTGGGATATCGAGGAATAGGCAATCAGCCTCTTCATGTTTTTCTGCGGTATGGCTATCAGGTTTCCTATTGTCATCGTAAGCGCTGCCATCACAGCCATTATCGGCACCCATACATAAACCGCGTTTATAAGGCCGTAAGAGAATATCCTCACTATGAAAATAAACCCCGCTGCCTTTGACGCCACGGATATAAAAGCCGTCACAGGCGTGGGCGCGCCCGTATAAACATCGGGCGTCCAGACGTGCATGGGCACGGCAGAGAGCTTGAATGCCGAGCCCAGGAGTACAAGTATCACACCGATTATAAACACCGGCTCCATCACTCCCGCGGATGTAAAAAAGAGTATCTGGTCAAGATATGTGGTCCGCGTTACTCCGTAAACAAGGGAGATTCCGTAAAGAAGCAGTCCCGAGGATGCCGCGCCCAGTATCAGGTATTTGATTCCCGCTTCGTGCGAACGGTCGTCATCCTTGTAAAACGCGGCCAGCGCGTAAAGCGATATTGTGGCAAGCTCAAGGCCCACATACATAGTGATAAGCTCCCGCGAAGAGGCGAGAAACATCATGCCGAGAGTGGACGCGGCCAGCAGCATGTAATAGGCGCCCGCGTATTTGGGTTTGACCCTCGCGGTTTCAGCGGACATGAGCGCGCAAAGAGAGGAGCCCAGGAGAAACACAATCTTTGAGAACCAGGCAATCCCGTCATAAACATAGGCGCCTGAAAAAAGCACCCCCTCTTTCCTGTTTAAAAATATGATGACAGCAAGCGCGGCTGAAGCGGCCGCGTAAAAATAAGGTATAAGCTTCTTTTTCCCCGTGGAAAAATCCAGAAGCAGTATCATCACAGCTATGAGCGCGAGCGCCATCTCGTCAAACATCAGCATAAAATTCAATTTCGTCCCTCCATTTTTACATTCCGCCCAGTTTTAGGGCAATCGGCAGCACTGACCCGTGTATCACCTTCATTATATGGAACGGGTAAATCCCGACAACTATTATGAAAAACATCAGGATAAAAAGGGCCGCGTACTCTATTTTGTTCGCGTCCTTTAAGCTCTCAAAACCTTCCTTAAGCGGCCCGAAAAAAGAGCGCTGCACAAGGCGCAGCACGTAAAAGGCCGTCACCACTATTGAAGTGGCTGCTATTATGGTAAGCACCGGATACTTCATGAACCCGCCCACAAACACGGTTATCTCGGCAACAAAACCGCTCATGCCGGGAAGCCCCAGCGAGCAAAGGCAGGTCATTACAAAAAAGACGGCCAGCACAGGCATCTTTTTCGCGAGCCCTGACATCTTTGAGATGTCCCTTGTGTGCGTCCTGCCGTAAACCATTCCCACCAGACCGAAGAAGAGGCCCGTCATGATGCCGTGAGAGAACATCTGCAAAACCGCGCCGCTTAAGGCTATTGAATTTTCCGCGGCAATGCCGAAGAGCACTATGCCCATGTGGCTGACTGAGGAATATGCCACGATGTATTTCAGGTCCTTCTGCGCGACAGCCCCTATTGAGCCGTAAACAATATTGACAAGCGTGAGTATCAGGACAACAGGCAGCCAGAATTTCGCGCCCTCAGGCAGCAGCCACACCGCTATTACAAGGCACCCGTAGGCGCCGAGCTTCATCAGCACGCCCGCGTGAAGCATAGATACCGCTGTCGGAGCGGACGCGTGGCCGTCAGGCGACCATGTGTGGAACGGCCACAGGGCAGCGAGTATGCCGAAGCCCACAAAGAGTATGGGGAAAAAAGCCTTCTGGAAAGTTATCCCGTATTTGACCTGCTCCAAAACATCAAAATCAAATGTATAAATGCCCGTAGCCGCGCCGCAGGCAAAAAATAACCCGAGTATGCCCGCGAGTATGAGCGCGCTCCCGACCATCAGGTATAGGGTCAGCTTCATCGCGGAATACTCCCTGTCGCCCGTGCCCCATATTCCTATGAGAAGGTACATCGGAAGCACGGCAATCTCGTAGAACAGGAAGAAGAGAAAAAGATTGTATGTCATGAAAACGCCGAAGACTCCCGTGGTAAGCGTGAGCAGGAGCATAAAGAACTCTTTCGGCCTGTATGTGATCTCCCATGACGCCAGTATGCCCGCCACTATTATGATTCCCGTCAGCAGGACAAGCGTGACATTGATTCCGCTTACCCCCATGAAATAGTTGATGCCTATTGTTGCGGCCCACTCGTGGCGCTCCACAAACTGCAGCCCGCCCGTGTTGTAATCATAGGCAAAAAAGAGCAGTATGGAGAGTATGAAGGCAATTGTTGACGGAATCAATGCAGTGAGCCTTACCAGCCTGTGGTTGTCCCCCGGCACAAACAGAAGAAGCAGGACCGAGAGCAGCGGCAAGCAGTATATTATAGTCAGTATGGGTATCTCATTTAAAAAAGAGAGCGCCTCAATCATTGTCTTCCTCCAAACATTTTAAGCGCTTCGGGGTCATATACCGCGAAAGCCGCTATCACGACTATCACGCCGCAGAATATAAAGAGCGCGTAATCCTGCACCCTGCCCGTTATTGAGAGCCTCAGCTTCACGCCGAGCCAGCGCGTAATAAACGCGCTCAAATTGACCGCGCCGTCAACAACGTGCCTGTCAAACCATTTTATGATTTCAGCGAGCCTGAGAAATACGGCTTTTATTACAAACAGGTAAATCTCGTCAATGTAGAACTTGTTTTTGGAGAGGCCGTAAAGAGGGCCGGCAGCCTTCCTGACAGCGTCCGGCTTTAACACGCCGAAGAGGTACATTATAAGCGCGAGGCCGATTCCGCTTAATGCTATGACGCTTGATTTTACCGCGACGCCCATATTAAAAGGGGCTCCGTGCGGGTGCTCCCCAAAATAGAGGAACGTGCCGATATTCTTCTCCATTCCCGGTATTGCCACCCATCCGGCTGATACGGAGAGAACAGCCAGTATTATGAGCGGCACGGTCATTACAGCCGGAGACTCGTGCGCGTGAGCGTAAGCGCGCTCATCCCTCGGCTTGCCCGCGAATGTGAGCAGGTAAAGCCTGAACATATAAAAAGCCGTAAGAAACGCGGTAAACGAGGCCGTGTAATAAAGCGGCTTGTTGCCCGAATCAAGAAGCACGGTCAGTATCTCATCCTTTGACCAGAACCCTGCCAGAGGAAATATCCCGGATATGGCGAGCGCGGCCACAAGAAAGGTTATGGAAGTAACCGGCATTTTTTTATGCAGGCCGCCCATGTTCCATATATTGTTTGTGTGTACCGCGTGAATCACGCTGCCCGCGCCAAGGAATAAAAGAGCCTTGAAAAAAGCGTGCGTAAAGAGGTGGAACATGCCGGCTGTATAGCCGCCCGCGCCGAGCGCGAGCATCATGAAGCCGAGCTGCGAGAGCGTCGAGTAAGCGAGAACCCTCTTTATATCCTCCTGCGTAAGCGCGATTAAAGCCGCCAGCAGCGCGGTGAAACACCCGATATACGCTATTACCATCATTGCCTCGGGCGAGAGGCTGAATATTCCGAAGAGCCTCGCGACCATGAATACGCCTGCCGCTACCATTGTTGCCGCGTGTATCAGCGCTGATACGGGCGTCGGGCCCTCCATCGCGTCCGGGAGCCAGACGTGAAACGGGAACTGGCCGCTCTTGCCCGCGGCGCCCGAAAAAAGGCAGATTACCGCGGCGGTAAAGAGCACCGCTGATATGGCTCCGACGCTCACCGCTGTGCGCGCCCACGCCTCCATCTCAAGGAAGTTGAATGTTCCCGCGTTAAACCCGAGTATCAGTATTCCCGCAAGAAACCCGAGGTCGCCGAAACGGGTGACAACAAAGGCCTTTTTAGCCGCTGCCGAAGCTTCGGGCTTTTGATACCAAAAACCAATGAGAAGATATGAGGAGAGCCCCACAAGCTCCCAGAAAATGTAAAGCTGAATCAGGTTGTTTGAAATGACTATCCCAAGCATGGAGAAGGAAAATAATGATATGAATCCGAAGAACCTCGAGAAGCTTTCGTCCCCTTTCATATACCCCACGGAATAGATAAGGACAAGCAGGCTTATGGACGTGACCACTATGAGCATTATTGATGTAAGGGGGTTTATGAGTATGCCTATGTCCATGCGCACATCACCGATGTGCATCCAGGGCAGGCTCAGCTCATAAGCCGCGGGATGCGGCGCCAGCTGCGAAGACAGCACATAAAGCGCCAGAAGAAACGACCCTGCCATCGCTGTTATGGCCGTCAACGCGCTTGCCATCTTATAACGCCCCGCAAACGCGGAGATAATCACAAACGCCGCAAGCGGAAGCACCGGTATAAGAAGCCCTGCTGTCAAGTACTGGTTCACTCCTTAATCCTCCTTAAGTACAGTTTCAAGCTTCATGTTTCAAGTTCAAATTCAACTACTGCCTTGCTTTTAGCCCTAATCTTTCACTTGCAAATTTAAAATTCAAAATTTCAATTGCGCATCAGCCTCATTTCGTCCGCGTTTACAACGCGCCTTCTTCTGTAAATCGCCAGTATTATCGCAAGCGCAAGCACGCTCTCCGCGGCCGCGACCGCTATGATAAAGAGCGCGAAGAGCTCTCCCTGGGCCGCTGACGGCGCCACAAACTTTGAAAAAGCCACCATATTTATGTTGACCGCGTTAAATATAAGCTCAAGCGACATAAGAATCGTAATCGCGTTTTTCCTGGTTATCACGCCGAATATCCCTATGGAAAAAAGCAGGGCGCTCAGCACTGTATAATGCATCAGGGTAATCATTCTTTCTCTCCCGTGTCCTTTGATACGATAACGACAGCGCCGATAAGCGCCGCCAGAAGAAGCATTGAGACAGCCTCAAACGGCACCACAAAATCCGTCAGGAGCAGCCTGCCGATAAGTTCTGTGTTGTCAGCGCCTGACGCGGGCGCCCTGGACATCCTTGAGGCCCAGTCGGTCTTAAGCATTGCCGAGATAATGAGCGCGGCAGTGAGCGCGGAGGCCAGGAGAGCCGGGACAACAGCCGTTTTGCGCGGCGCGTTCATGTCGCCCGTAATTTCCCTTGTCATGTTAATCACAAATATGGTCAGGACAACAACAGCGCCTATATATATGAGAACCTGTATGCCCGCCACAAAATAGGAGCTCAAAAGCACGTAAATTCCCGCGACTCCAAAGAGCGAAAGCGCTAGCCAGAGCGCCGCGTGGAAAAGGTTTCTTGATATTACAACCATGAGCCCTGCTATGAGTATCATTGCCGCGAATCCGTAAAACAGGATTGACTCAGCCATTTGAAGCCTCCCCTTTTCCGGCCGCGGTTTCTTCCCTGAATTTCGACTTCCACCACGCGCCCTTTGCGCCGTCGAGCCTCAGGTTTTCAGCCGTGAGCTCCTGCATGAGGGTTTCCCTGTCATAAACCGCCAGCTCATATTCATCCGACATCACAATCGCCGCGAACGGGCACGACTCAACGCACATATTGCAGAAAATACAGGTGCCGAGGTTGTAATAATACTTCGCCGCCCTGGGCTTTGGCTTACCGTCTTCCCCTGTCTCTTTTTCAATCTCTATGGAGCGGTTCGGGCACGCCTTGACGCACATCATGCAGGCAGTGCACCTGTGAGCGCCTTTGTCAGGGTCAACAGGAAGCACGAGCCGCCCCCTGAAGCGGAGCGGTATTTCGGGCCGCACATCAGGATACCGGAGCGTAAAAGGCTTCCTGAAAAAATGCTTCAGTGTGACGCCAAGCCCCTCGCACAGGCTCAACACTCCTTTTATGATATCTGCCGCGTACTTAAACATACATCTCCTTTAGATAAATTTAATGACTATCGCCGTAACCAGCAGGTTTACAAGCGCAATAGGCAGCAGGTATTTCCACGAGAACTGCATCAGGTGGTCCACCCTGATTCTCGGGAATGTCCAGCGCATCCACATAAGGACAGTGACAACAGCGTAAGTCTTGATGATGAACCATACAAACGGCGGAAAAAACGGGCCTTCCCATCCGCCCAGAAAGAGCGTCACGGCGACAGCGCTCACTATAAACAGGTTTGTGTATTCCGCCAGGAAGAAAAAGGCGAACTTCATCCCCGAATATTCCGTTATGAAACCCGACACAAGCTCGGACTCTGCCTCGGGCAGGTCAAAGGGCGCCCTGTTTATCTCGGCGTTTGCCGCTATCAGAAAAATCAGGAACGCTATCGGCTGGTATATGACAAACCACCTGTACCCTGCCTGCGCCTCAACTATGCCGCCCATCTTCATCGTGCCGGCCAGCATCACTATGCCGAGTATTACCACAAGCACAGGTATCTCATAGGCCACTATCTGCGCCGCAGAGCGCATGCCGCCCATGAGCGAGTATTTGTTGTTGGATGCCCACCCGCCCGCGAGCAGCCCTATTACAGCCAGTCCGCTGACAGCCAGTATGTAAAGAATCCCTATGCTCAAGTCAGCGGCAATAAGGCCGTTGCCGAAGGGTATAACGAGCATGGTTAAAAATGTTCCGAGAAAAACAATACCCGGCGCCAGTATGAATACTACCCTGTCAACCTTTGACGGGTTTATGTCTTCCTTAATAAGAAGCTTGACCGTGTCAGCCACGGTCTGGAGCAGGCCGAGCGGCCCGACCCTGTTTGGCCCTATCCTTATCTGCAGCTTTGCCGAGAACTTTCTTTCATAATATATAATCCACAGCGCGTTTACGGCTACGAACCCGAATACGGCAGCCGCGACCGCAAACTGTATCATAAGGTCAAGAAAGACCGGCGGCACGCTGAATCCCGCCCATGCTTTGTGCAGCCACCGGTAAAACTCCGACAGCGGCTCTCCTGAATTATACAGCAGTTCTCTTATCAGTTCCATCTCTTCCCCGTTTTCCATGTCATCTGTCTATCTCCGGTATTACAATGTCCAGGCTTCCCATTATCGCGACAAGGTCGGCTATCTTAACGCCCGCGCACATTTCGTTTAAGGCGCTCAAATTCGAGAACGACGGGCTCCTGAATTTGACCCTGTAGGGCTTATCGGTTCCCGCGCTCACCACATAAGCGCCCACTTCGCCTCTCGGGCCTTCAACCTTGGCGTAACAGCCGCCGGGCGTCGGCTTGATTATCTTCGGGGCCTTGGCCGAAATTTCGCCTTCAGGCAGGGTGTCAATCGCCTGCCTCAAGATGGAAGCGCTCTGCCTCATCTCATTCATCCTTATTTTGCATCTGTCCCAGGAGTCGCCGTTTTTTTCCGAACAAACCTCAAACGAAAAATTCTCATAACCCGAGTATGGAGCCAGTTTTCTCAGGTCAATATCACAGCCCGATGCCCTTAAATTCGGGCCAGTAACGCCGTAGCTTATGGCATTCTCTTTTTTCAGCACGCCTATGGATTTTGTCCTTGCCTTAAAAATAACATTGTCAATAAAAAGCGCCTCGTACTCATCCACCATATCATTGAAATTTTCCAGGAACTTATTGAGCCCTTCCACAAATCCCGTCGGCAGGTCGTTTTTCACGCCGCCGATTCTTAAGGCATGATGCGTCAGCCTGTTGCCTGTCTGCATTTCTATGAGCGTGATTAGATTTTCCCTCTCGCGGAAAGCGTACCATATGGGCGTAAGCGCTCCCATGTCTATCCCGTACGCGGCGAACCAGAGCAGATGGCTCATTATCCTGTTCATCTCGGCAAGGATAACCCTTATGTGCCGGCCGCGGTTCGGCACCTCCAGCCCCATCAGTTTTTCAACAGCCAGGGCATAAGCCAGGTTGTAGCTCACAGCGGAGAGGTAATCCATCCTGTCCGTATAGGGCATTACCTGGTCATATTTCCTGTTCTCGCATATCTTCTCTATGCTTGAATGTATGTAGCCCGGGTCGGGCTGAAGGTTTACGACAACCTCGCCGTCCATCCGGAGCAGTATGCGCAGCACGCCGTGAGTAGCCGGATGCTGAGGCCCCATGCTTAACACATATTCGTCTGATGTAAGCTCCTGTATCTCAAAAGCCGTCTTCTGTTCCATTTTTTTCCGTTTCTTTTCCGGTTTTTTTCTTAATTTTCAACTTTCAGTTTTCAACTTTCAGTTTTCCTTATTCCGGCATCCTTTTCATGTCTCCGCCGCTGAAATCCTTCCTCAGCGGCGCCTTGATATCAGGCGTTAAAATCAGGTTTTCGGGATGAGGATGGTTTTTAAACGTGATACCGAACATCTCTGCCGCTTCCCGCTCGTGCCACTCAGCTGTCCTGTAAATATCGGATACTGTCTCAACCTCCGCGGCCTGCCTGCTCAGTTTCACCTTTATCCTCGCGCTGTCCTTTGAGCTGTTTGAAAAGAGCTCATACACGGCCTCAATTGTGTTTTCCTGCGGCATGTCAAGCGCTGTCATAAAACTCATCCAGTCAAAACCCAGGCTGTCCCTCATATATATAAGGAGGGAACGCAGCGAGGAGGGCTTCACATAAGCGTTTAATACGCCCAGATCCTCTTTTGAATCCTCTATTTCAGCCTTTTGTTTAATCTTTTCAAGCAGTTCCCGGACAGTCACTCTTCACTTCCTGATTTTCTGCGCCATTATTTTCTTCTGAAGCTTTATGAATCCGTCAATCAGCGCCTCGGGCCTCGGCGGGCAGCCCGGTATGTAAACATCAACAGGTATGAGCTTGTCAACACCCATAACGACCGAGTATGAATCATAAATAAAAGGCCCCCCCGAAATCGCGCAAGCGCCCATTGCCATGACGTATTTGGGGCCGGGCATCTGCTCGTAGAGCCTCTTTACGACAGGCGCCATTTTTTTGGAGACCGTGCCCGCGACTACCATTACGTCCGCGCGCCTCGGCGAGGCAGCCGGCACTTCAAACCCGAAACGCGACCAGTCTGTCTTTGTCCCTCCCGTATGCATCATCTCAATGGCGCAGCAGCGAAGCCCGAAAGTCACGGTCCAAAGCGAGTTCGCGCGGGAGGCGTTTATTGCCCACTCAACGGATGTCATGATTACAGGGGCGCCGGGAATCTTTTTTATCAGTTCATTGTCAACGCCGTTCATCAATCCCATTTGAGTTCCCCTTTTTTCCACGCGTAGGCGAGCCCGAGGATAAGTATGAATACAAAAATCAGAACCTCCACAAGCGGAAGCATCCCTTCCATCTTTGTGTAAACAACCGCCCACGGCAGGAGGAAGACCGCCTCTACGGCGAATATGACGTATAAAAGGGCGAAGACATAAAACCTGATGTTATACCTGAAGTTGCCGCTGCCCACAGGGTCAACGCCGCACTCATACGTGGTGAGTTTTTCGGGTGTGGGGTCATAGGGCATAAGCAGCCTGTTCGCTATGATTC
>OMKS01003183.1_pt1 | contig 13226 bp, 13 predicted proteins | sample 1674721 | NCBI WGS metagenome assembly OMKS01 (sample SAMN06264996, study PRJEB25208) | sediment metagenome | isolation source: hot spring sediment | place: USA: California | collected 2014-09-02 | reverse complement strand
TTTTTTCGACCTGCTCCGGGACGGGGGGAGTTAAAGCAGGTAGTCGGTCCGGACGTTGCCCAGGGCCGCAAAGATGCTGGCCCGGCGGCGGGGGTCGTTGCCGGTGATGGCGGCCAGCAGGTTGCGCATTTCGTGGCGTTTGGAGTTGTCGGTGAGCGGGCAGGGGTTGGCCACCGGCTCCACGGCGAACAGTTGACCAAGCCGGCGGATCATCGTTTTGTCCAGCAGGGCCAGGGGGCGGATCATTCGCAGGCGGCCGTTAAAGAGGCGCTGGTTGGGGACCATGGTGCTGAGGTTGCCGCCGTAGAGCAGGTTGAGGAGAAAGGTTTCGATGATATCTTCCTGGTGATGGCCCAGGGCCAGCTTGTTGCACTCTTTCTCCCGGGCCAGCTCAAAAAGGCGGGTTCGGCGGCGGGTGGAGCAGTGATAACAGCAATTTTTGGCCGCCTCGGCCTCCATGGCCTCGGGGCCGAAGGGGGTTTCTTCAATATAATAGGGCAGGCCCAGTTTTTCGAGTTGGGCCCGCACCGCCGCCGAGGTGCCGGCCAAGGGGCCGGAGGGGGGCTGGCCCGGACCCCACGTGCCGTACAGCTCAGCCCGGGGGCGGTAGCCGGCAAACCCCATGTCCAGGTGGACTGCCAGCAGCTCGTAGTGAATCGGGGCCTTGCGCCGCCAGAGATCGAGCAGGCGGCAGAGTACCAGGCTGTCGATGCCGCCGGAAACGGCGATCATCACCTGGTCGCCGTCGGCCAGCATCCGGTATTGGTGCATGGCCCGACCGATCAAGCGGTTGATCTCCGGGGGGATCAATCCGGGGTCGTTGATCGGCGGCGGGTTTGCGGCAGGTTCGCTGGGAGCGCCCATTATTAAGGTTAGAGGCTGCCCTTGGAGGAGAGTGCTCCCTGCAGGCGCTGATCGGGGCGGGTGGCCTGGTCCAGGGCCCGGCCCAAGGCCTTGAAGGTCGCCTCCAGGATGTGGTGACTGTTCTCGCCGTGGGCCATCTCCAGATGCAGGGTGAGTCCGCCGTGGAGGGCAAAGGCGCGCAGGAACTCCTTGGCCAAGGCGGTGTCGAAGCTGCCCACCTTGGCGTCGGGCACCGTTATGCCGTAATGGAGGAAGGGGCGGTTGGAGCAGTCCAGGGTGACCCGGACCAGGGCTTCATCCATGGGCACCGCCGCCTCGCCGTAACGGGAGATCCCGGCCAGATCGCCCAGGGCCTGCTTTAAGGCCTGACCCAAAGCGATTCCCAGATCTTCGACGGTGTGATGATCGTCAACTTCAGTATCGCCGCTGGCGGAGATCTCCAGGTTGAAAAAGCCGTGTACCGCCATCAGGGTCAGCATGTGATCCATGAAGCCGACACCGGTGTTGATGGAGGTTGCTCCCCGTCCGTCCAGGGTCAGGGCCAGTTTGATGTCGGTTTCCTTGGTGCGGCGCTGGATCTCGCCGCAACGGGTTTGGGCGCTCATGTTCGCAGTTTTCCTCCCGGTTGATCTGATCGTTTTGGAGCCGGCGGCCAGTTTAACCGTGACCCGGGCGTAAAGGCAAGAGCTTAAGCTGACCCCCGGGCTTTGGTAGGTAAAAAATGGTGGGGGTGAGGTAAGTTTTGGCCGGTTTTTATGTTGACAAGGACCCGTCCCACTGGTATATAGTCGCCCTTTAAACGCAGCCGTTGAGCGGGAATAACTCAGTGGTAGAGTGCAACCTTGCCAAGGTTGAAGTCGCGAGTTCGAATCTCGTTTCCCGCTCCAATATTTTTTTTAGGGGAAGCACATGAAAACCCATCTGGTGCCGGTCAATGACATTGATCGTAAATGGTACGTGGTTGACGCCGAGGAGATGATCCTGGGTCGTCTGGCCTCGGAGATTGCCACCCGTTTGCGCGGCAAGCACAAGCCCATCTACAGTACCTTCATGGACACCGGTGACTTTGTCGTCGTACTCAATGCCGGCAAGGTGAAGCTCACCGGCAATAAGTGGGACGACAAGGTTTACTATCGACACACCGGCCACATAGGCGGTCTGAAGCAGGAAACCGCTTCCGAGTTGCGGGACAGCAAGCCGGAGGAGCTGATCATCCGGGCAGTGAAGGGGATGCTGCCGAAGAACTCCCTGGGCCGCAAACAATTGAAAAAACTCAAGGTATATTCCGGTACCGAACATCCCCACTCGGCCCAGCAACCGGAAGCCCTCAAGTTGTAGTCCAACCCCCTATTCAGGAGTTTGAGAGATCATGGCAGATAACAGCATTTACGCCACCGGCAAGCGCAAGACAGCGATCGCGCGGGTCTGGTTGAAGCCGGGCAGCGGCCAGATTCTGGTCAACAAGCGGGCGTTGGAAGATTATTTCGATGGCGGCGAATATTCGCGGGCGGTGGTGGAAAAACCGCTGGTGATCACCGAAACCAAGGTTAAGTTCGACGTCATGGCCACTCTGCGTGGCGGCGGTAAGAATGCCCAGGCCGAGGCTCTGCGCCACGGGATATCCCGGGCCCTGACCGAGGCCGATCCCGAGTTGCGTACCACCTTGAAGCGGGCCGGCCTCCTGACCCGTGACCCCCGGAGCAAGGAGCGGAAAAAGTATGGCCAGCGTGCGGCGCGGGCCAGATTCCAGTTCTCCAAGCGTTAAAGCGGAGGCGAGGCCGCCTTTTCGGCCTCGGAATCGTCAGCCTATGCACGACGGCAAAAGGGAAGGTGCTCGCCAAGAGCTCCTTCCCTTTTTTGCGTTGTACCTCCCGGGTGGGCCGTCCCCGGGCTATTTTGCCAGGAGAAGGGGGAACTGTTGATGATAAAAGTTGGAATTATCGGAGCTTCCGGCTATACCGGGGCCGAACTGGTGCGCCTGCTGGTCAATCACCCGCAGGTTGAACTCACCCTGGCCACCTCCCGCCAGTACGCCGGGAAGGCCCTGGCTCAGGTTTTCCCCCATCTGGCGGGAAGAACCGGTCTGGTCTGTGAGGACCCAACCGGTCTGGATCCCGCCGGCCGGGCCGATCTTTTTTTCACCGCCGTGCCCCATCAGACCGCCATGTCGGTGGTGCCGGGTCTGCTGGCCACCGGGGCCAAGGTGATCGATCTCTCGGCCGATTTTCGTCTCCACCAGCGGCAGGTTTACGAACAGTGGTATCAGCCCCACTCGGCGCCGGAGCTCCTGGCCGAAGCGGTCTACGGCCTGCCGGAACTGCATCGGGAGGCTATCGCCAAGGCCCGACTGGTGGCCAATCCCGGTTGCTATCCCACCACTGTTCTGCTGGCCTTGGCCCCCCTGCTCAAGGCGCGGTGTATCGATCCGGATAGCCTGGTCATCGACGCCAAAAGCGGCACTTCCGGGGCGGGGCGAGCCGCCGCGGTGGGGACCCTCTACTGCGAGGTGACCGACGGCTTTCGGGCCTACAAGGTGGCCGAACATCGCCACACCCCCGAAATCGAACAGGAACTGGGCCTGCTCTGCGGCCGTTCCTTGGCGGTCAGCTTTACGCCCCACCTGGTGCCGATGTCCCGGGGAATGCTCAGCACCATCTATGCCCAGTTGACCGTAAAGATCGATCAGGCCGCCCTGAGCAAGCTGCTGACCGATTTTTATGCCGGGGAACCCTTTGTGCGGGTGCTGCCCGACGGGCAGTTGCCGGCCACCCAGTATGTCCGGGGCAGCAACTTCTGTGATCTGGCCCTGCGGCTGGACAGCCGCACTGGCCGGGTGATCGTGCTCTCGGCCATCGATAATCTGGTCAAGGGCGCGGCCGGTCAGGCGGTACAGAATCTCAACCTGCTTTGCGGTTTCCCCGAAGAGCAGGGCTTGCAGCTGGTGCCGCTGTTTCCTTAAAGGTTTTCATGGCCGCCGCTAACGTTAAGCTGACCATCGCCTATGACGGCACCGCTTATGACGGTTGGCAACGCCAGCGTGACCGTCCCACCATCCAGGAATCGCTGGAGGTTGCCCTGGGCCGGATGCTGGGGCATCGGGTGGTGGTCCATGGAGCCGGCCGGACCGACGCCGGGGTCCATGCCCTGGGGATGGTGGCCAACTTCCAACCCGAGCGGAGCCTGCCTTTGGAGGCTTACCGGCGGGGATTGAACAGCATGCTGCCGCCCGATATTCGCATTCTGGCGGCCGAGGAGGTCGAACCCGGGTTTCACGCCCGTTTTAGTGCCCGGGGTAAGGCTTACCTCTATTTTTTTACCACCGCCGCGGTCATGCCCCCCTGTCGGCGCCTCTATTGCGCCCATTTTCCCGGCGCGTTTGATCTGGAGGCGACGCGGGCGGCCCTGCCGCAGCTTATCGGGGAACATGACTTTTCTTCCTTTGAAGCCGCCGGTTCGCGCACTCGGGCTGGAGATGAAAAGGCCGAGCGGGGGCGGGGCGCGGTGCGCTGCTTGACTCGCTTGACTCTGGAGCGGGATGAAACGGGGTGGGGTTTTGCGGTGGGCCAGAGTCAGGCGGGAGGGGCAAGCTATCGCCTGCTGGTGGCCGGTGACGGTTTCCTGCGCCATATGGTGCGCAATATTGCCGGAACCCTGATTGAGGTGGGTCGGGGCCGGCGGCGGCCGGAATCGCTGGGCGAGTTGCTGGCCCTTGGTGATCGCGCCCAGGCCGGTCCCACCGCTCCGGCCTGCGGTTTGACCCTGTGGCAGGTTTACTATTAATATTAACTGGATCAGTTAACCCACTGGAGGTAAGGACGATTATGGATGCTCCCGTTGAACTGGCGGCCCGGGTGAAAGAGATCAAGGCTTCGCCTACCCTGGCGGTTGATGCCAAGGCCAAGGCGTTGAAGGCCGAGGGCGCCGATGTGTTGAATTTCAGCGTCGGAGAGCCGGATTTCGACACTCCGGCCCATGTGCGGGAGGCGGGCAAGGAGGCCATCGATCAGGGTTTCACCCGTTACACCCCGGTTCCCGGCATCCTGCCTCTGCGCCAGGCGGTTTGTGACCGGATGGCCGCCGACCACGGCTGGCACTATCAGCCGGACCAGATCCAGGTCAGCTGCGGCGGCAAGCATGGGCTCTACAACATGGCCCAGGCCCTGTTCGGCCCCGGCGATGAAGTGCTGGTGCCGGCCCCCTACTGGGTTAGTTACCCGCCGATTGTTCAGCTGGCCGGCGCCACTCCGGTGATCGTGCCCCTGGATGAAAAGAGCGATTTCGACCTGGACCCGGCGGTGCTGGTACGCTACGCCACCGCCAAAACCCGGGGCATTATTCTCAACAGCCCCTCCAACCCCACCGGCTCGGTACTTTCCGCCAGGGCCCTGGAAGCCATTGGTGAACTGGCCCTGGAGCGGGGCTGGGTGGTGATCTCCGACGATATTTACGACACCATCGTTTATGGGGGCGGGAAGTTGCCCCACATTCTGGATGTGGACCCCCGACTGGCCCAGCGAACCCTGATCCTCAACGGGGTTTCCAAGTCGTTCGCCATGACCGGCTGGCGGATCGGCTATACCGCCGGCCCCAAGCATATCATCGCGGCCATGAACAAGATCCAGAGTCAGGCCACCTCCAACCCCTCCTCGGTGGCCCAGAAGGCGGCCCTGGCGGCCCTGACCGGCCCCCAGGATTTTCCCCAGGAGATGCGGGATGCCTTTTTGCCCCGGCTTGATTTCATCATCGGCGCTCTGACCGCCATCCCGGGGGTGAGCTGCGTGCGTCCCCGGGGGGCTTTCTATGTCTTTCCCAATGTTTCCGCCTATTTCGGCAAAAAGAGCGGCAGCGGCAAGGTGATCAATGATTCGGTGAGCCTGGCCGATTATCTGCTGGAGGAGGCTTTGCTGGCCACGGTGCCGGGGGCGGCCTTTGGGGCCGACCAGTTTATCCGTTTCTCTTTTGCCACCTCGATGGAGATTCTGGAGGAGGGGATGCAAAGACTGGCCAAAGCCTTGGGGGGTTTGGTCTAAACAGTTTTGCCGGGGGATGGGTGTCCATCCCCCGTTCGGCGGCGGTGGGTGGGGTGACCTCAGTGGGTGGCGTCGGCGTGGCCGGGTTCACTTAAAGCCCAGGTCCAGCTGTCCAGCGGCCTTTCCTTGGAAAGGGCCTTTTCTCCATTACTGGTGTAGCAGACATAGACCCAGTCCGGGCCCTTGATGAAGATGCGAATCAAGCCCAGAGTGGGGTGCTTAAACCAGCCCTCGCGAAACGATCCTTCCATTTTTTACCCTCTTTCTTCCCTTGCGGTTGTTGCTTGTGGGTTTTGGCGCTCAACGGGCCGGCCCCATGGGGTGCCGCCCAGGCTTGTCATTATTTATCCAGACAAAGAGTGATGCATTCCTGGCATTTTTCCGGGGTCTTGCCGCCCAGGCAGTATCGGCTGAAGCTTTTGATCCAGTCAGCTCCCCCCCGCGGGCAGTCATCGATGAAACGCATCAGCAGGCTCAGGCGATCGATGATCTCCCGGGGGGCGGTGTGCTCGATCCGGCAGGCCCCCTCTTCAGCCAGCTCTTCATCCACCGCCAGAACCCGCAGGAAAAAGCTCTTCAACGCCTGGTGGCGCTGGATAACATCCCGGGCGGCCTTCTCCCCGGCGGGGGTCAGGGTGATCACCTCGTAGGGGGCGTAGTTGATCAGCCCTTTCTGGGAGAGGGACCGGAAGGCCTCGGTCACCGACGAACGGCTCACCTTGAGCCGGGCGGCGATCTCCTTGGCCCGGGCCACCTGCTTCTCGGCCACGATATGGTGGATGGTCTCCAGGTAATCTTCCAGGCTGGCGCTGAGTCGTGTTCCGCTTTTGGGCATAGCTTTAGTTCCTTGATGAACTGTTTTCGGAAGCTCTAAAATAATTTAGGCAGCCACTTATTGTCAAGTTTTTCCCGAACCTTCACCAGACCTCACGCAGCCCCTGCTGCTTGCGGGCCAGGTCCACCAGCCGTTCCAGTTCCGTCTGCCAGGAAGCATGGACCCGGGCGGCGGAGGGGGCGATCAGTTCCGGCAGCCCGTAAACCAGGCGATCGGAAGCCCCGGAGGCTTCGATCACCGCCTCGATGGAGCGGGCGCCGAACCTGTATTCAGCCAGCAGCAGCCGCAGCAGCAGGCCGGAGGTTTTGCGGGCCGCCTTTTTCCAGTGGGTGTCCATCTGGTGGGCGATGATAAAGGCCCGCTTGATCAGGATCCGCCGCAGTCGGGCCAGCTCCTGGGGACCGGCCTTGCCGCAGAGCAGTTCGGGGGGGATGACGATATCGTCGATATCCAGCACCACCCGCAGCCGGCTGAGGAAATCGGGAATTTTAAGGGTGCGGGCCAGTTGCAGGGTTTCCGGCTGGGCGGGGTTGAGCAGAGCGGCCATGCCGTCGTAGCTGGCCTTGACGCCGCCGGCAAAGACGAAGATGGAGCGGCCGATGTTGTAAGGCACCCCATGGACATAGGTGATGCCGTCCTGCATGGCGGGCAGAAAGTAGCGCAGGTAGCCGAATTCATGGCGATCGTAACGGCAGTCGAACTCATCCCAGAAGACGATGGGCACCTTGCCCTTGGCCACCGAGGCCCGGATGGCGTCGATGGCGCTGTTGATCTCGGCCGGGCCTTCGAACTGGGTCAGGTTGAATTCGAAGAAATCAAAGGGATTGATATCGAAGCGGCGCCCGATCACCCGGGCCACCTCCTTGACCGCGAATGATTTACCCGATCCCGGCGGTCCGAAAACCCCCACGCAGAGCGGCCGCTGTACCTGTTCGCGGGAAACGTAGGAGTCCATTACGTTCTGCAGGGTTACCACCGTTTCGATTTCGGCGGGGTCGGTGGTGCGCAGATGGCCGACGTGGAACATCCGCAACTCCTCAAACCCCTTCTTCCAACTCACCTCGTTTTTCAGATAGTGGAGTACCTCGGCGATCACCCCGATGCAATCGCCGGCCATCGGCCCCATCCGCTGGCGGACAAAGGGGCTGGCGGGCCAGGGAAAGAAGTCGCGAATCGCCTCTTTTTTGGTCTCGTGCCACTGTTGGCAGGAGACCAGCTCCAGCACCCGCTCGAACTCGGGGGTCAGGGGCGGTAGTTTGATGAAGCAGGGGTCCTCCTCCCGCTCCAGATAGGAGCAGGGGCGGCCGTTGAGAAAAACCGAGGCGAAATCCAGCTCCGGCAGGCGCAGGGCCTGGTCGAAGGCGTAACCCCCCTCGTGCAGTTGCCGCCAGTTTTTCAGCAGCCGGGTGGAGTAATCGAAGAAGGCGTTGCGGGAGAACAGCGGGGCGCCGGACTGCAACCAGTCCCCGGCCAGTAGCGAGGTGGCCAGGGTGTCGTAGCAGGGCGCCGAACCCTTGTGCCGGGGAGAACTCTTCTCGGGCAGGCGACCCCGCCGATGGCAGAAAAAACCGCCTTCGGGGCCCACATACATCACTCCATGGGGATACATCTCCACCACGATATGGCAGAGAAAGCGATCATTTTCCCAGAGGCCCACCTCCGAGGTGCGCAGGGCCCGCAAGGCCATGGCCACAATGGTTTCCCAGATCACCGAACTGTCCATCTCCATCCGGGTGGTTTCCAGGTCGGAGAGTCGGCAGAAGAGACAGAATTTTTCCCCGAAACGCGTGGCCCACTCCCGCCAGTGGGCCACGCCGATCCCTAGGGCAATCACCCAGGCGTCGGGGTTGATCGCGGCCAACTCGGCGCTGGCGGCGGGGGGATGGCCGGAGTCGTCCACCACCATGATCCCCCGGTTCCCCCCCAGGATCGCCCGATTATCGGCGGTGATCTCCAGGTCGTGGGTGCTGACCCGCCGACCCTCCGGGGGCAAAAACTGCTGGAACATGAACCAGCCTTTTTCCGCTTTGCTGCCGGGGGCGGCCAGGCGGTTACGGAAAATCTGGTAGATCTCCTTTGGTTCCCCGTAAGTGAAGGAGTCGATGGCCGGGGCCGGCTCGGTGCCCCCCAGGAAGGCGGTCAGCCAGGTGTGGGTCTGTTCCAGACGGCCATGTTCGATGCTCACCGCGCCGGCCAGCAGCTCGATCTGATCGCCGGGATTGTAGCCGTAAGCCGGCAGGCTGCCCTCCTGCAGCAGGCTGACCTCCTTGACCGGCATATTGGTGATCCGCACTTTGGAGCCCAGGAGCAGTACTTTGCCTTGCTCGTCGGCGTGTCGTGGGGTTGTATTCTTTTTGGCCATGGTTCTATTCCCTGCTTGGTTGAAAAAACGGTGCTGCCATAAAGCTGGTTGCGTATGATAGCAGTCCTTACTGAAAAAGCCAAAGCCTAAGGGAATTACATTTTTTCTTGGTGTGTGGCCGGTTTTTTTTCGTATAATGCCCCTGGTCGTTCGGTCGGAGGGTGTAAAGGCGTGACTGGCCCTTAAAATTCAGGGAGAGTGGGGCGGCAGGCGGTTGCCTGTCGGGCCTCGGCTATTGGATAGATGCGTATCACGGATCTGCTGCCCAAAGATGAAAAGGAGAAGGCCACTATCCTGGTTGCCGTTGTCGTGACCACCTTGGCGGCGGCTTTTTTCTATCAGGGGATTCTGCTCCACAACCGGACCATCGAGGGGGTTATTCACGAGCAACAGGAGTCGATCGCGATAACCATCAGCAATGTTGATCACTATTATTTCACCCCCTACCAGAATCGCCTGCACAGCCTCCTGCTGCTCAACCCGGGAATTGGCGAGGCCCTGTATAACCGGGACCGCCAGGGTCTCTACCGGTTGACCCTCCCCTTTTATCAGGCCCTGCTGCGCGAGAACCTCAGTCTGTATGTCATGCATTACCACCTGCCGGATGGCCACTCCTTTCTCCGGATGCACACCCCGGAAAAGTTTGGCGATGATCTTCGCCAGATCCGGCCGGCCATCCAGCATGTTCACCGGGAGCAAAAAGCGACCAACTGCTACGAGACCGGGATCTATGGCGTCTTTTATCGGGTCATCCAGCCGGTTTTCCACCAGGGTTCCTACGCTGGGGCGGTTGAGTTGGGAATCCGGGTCGATACCGTACTTGAATCCCTCCAGAAGCAGTTGGGGTCACCGCTCGCCACCTATTTTCTGACCGACCACTGGCAGGGGGTAATTGCCGACGAGGAGAACATCGTTCTGGGCCAACATCTCCTGCTGACCCATGGTGATCACCTTTTTCGGCAACTGCCCGGGAACCTCGATCTCTCTCTGCGAGAGCAGCGCTTCAGCCTTGACGGCAACTCCTATCTGCTCCATACCTTTCCGTTTTTTTCCGATTTTAAAGGTGAGCTGCTGGGCGGTTTTGTGGTCATTCAGGAGATCACCGGCGCCTTGGCCGCCAAGCGGGCCTTTGTCGTCCGCTCCCTGCTTTTTGCCGCCATCCTACTGGTTCTTACCCTGACGGCTCTCCATCTCAGTTTCGGCAAGCTGATCGGTAAGCTGGTCAGCTCCCACTCCGCCTGGGAGCGTACCTTTGATGCCATTGGCGATATCGTTACCATCATGGACGGCAATCTCCGGATTGTCCGGGCCAACAAGGCCGCTTATCGAGTCCTGGGGGTCGAGCCCGGCAGCCTTATCGGCCAGCACTGTTACCGGGTGTTTGCCGACCTGCCCGCCGCCTGTGAGGGCTGTCCGGGGGTCGATACCGTGGAGCAATGCCGGGTGAACTCGGCGGAGATCCACCATCTCAAACTGGGTAAAACCTTTCTGACCACCACCTCGCCGGTGGCCGACGAGAGGGGTGAATTTACCCAAATTGTCCATATCGCCAAGGATATCACCGAGAAGCTTGCCCTGGAGCGTCAGTTGCGCCAGGCCCAGAAGATGGAGGCCATCGGCAACCTGGCCGGCGGGATTGCCCATGACTTCAACAATATTTTGACGGCCATCGGCGGTTATGTCCAACTGATCCTGCTCGAGGTCGGCCGTGACGAGCGGATCGCTCAAAATGCCGTCCAGGTCAGGGCCGCCATCAAACGGGCCACCGACCTGGTCAACCAGATCCTCACCTTCAGCCGGCAAACCGAACACGCTAAAAAGTCGATTCAGGTTGCCCCGATCATTAAAGAGGCATTAAAGCTGCTGCGCTCCTCCATTCCCGTCTCCATCGAACTGCGGCAATCCCTGGACAGCGCCGCCAGCATTATCGGGGACCCCTCGCAAATCCATCAGATTGTCATGAATCTGGTCACCAACGCCTACCACTCCATGCTGGAGGGCGGCGGGGTATTGGGAGTCACCCTGCGGGAGATCGTGATTGAAGCGGGCGAGAGAAGGCCGGAACTGGCCATGCTGCCCCCGGGCCGCTACCTGCGGCTGGAGGTCAGCGACACCGGTTGCGGCATGGATCGGGAGACGGTGGCTAAAATCTTTGAACCCTATTTCACCACCAAGGAGATCGGCAAGGGAACCGGTCTGGGTCTGGCCGTGGTCCACGGTATTGTCAACAGCCACCACGGGATCATAAAGGTGTACAGCGAACCGGGTCAGGGAACCATCTTTCATGTCTATCTGCCCATTGCCGATTGTGAACCCGATCCGCTTCCCGCCCAAGAGATTTCGGAGCCGGTGCGGGGTGGCAGCGAGCATGTTCTCTTTGTTGATGATGAGGAGAATATCAGCGAGTTGGCCCGGGAGATTCTTACCTTTTACGGCTATCGGGTAACCGTCTGCTACAATGGGGCCGAGGCGGTCAAGAGCCTCCAGGCCGAGCCGGATCGCTACGACCTGGTGGTCACCGATCTGACCATGCCGGTCATGAACGGCCTGCAGCTGGCCGCCGAGGTCAAAGCCCTGCGCCCGCAAACCCCCGTTATCTTATGCAGCGGCCATAGCGAAATAACCAGCAAGGCCGAGGCGGTGGCCCAAGGGATCGATCTCTATCTGCAGAAGCCCTTGGAAATGACCGACCTGGCCCGGGCCGTCAGGGAGCTGCTGGATATTAAGACGGATGGGGCACCGGGCTCCGGGGCAAAAAAGGGGGGGCGGAGTCATAGGCCGTCGCATTGATTAAACCTTGGAATGGGTGGCGTTATGAAAATCGTGGACCACAGGCTTACTACCGAATTTGCCGACAATGACTGGGTTGATAAGAGCGGTGGCAAATTCGCCCCCGGCCTCCCGGACACCGTCGTAATCCATTATACCGGGGGCGGCAGCCTGGCATCGGCCCTCAACACTTTCAAGGACCCCAAGGTCAGCGCCTCGGCCCATGTGCTAGTCGACAAAGATGGCCGGTTGGTGCAGCTGGTGCCGTTTGATCGGATCGCCTGGCATGCCGGCATCAGCGCCTACCTGGACCGCAACGGGCTGAACAGTTACTCCCTCGGGATTGAGGTGGTCAATGCCGGCAAACTGGAGAAGAGCGGCTCGCTCTATCGCTCCTGGTTCGGCCGGAGCTACCCGGAGGAGGAGGTGGTCAGGGCCGTGCATCGCAACGAGGAGGAGCCATCCTATTGGGAGCGGTTCACCCAGGAACAGATTGAAACGGTGTTGAACCTTTGCCAGGCCTTAAAAAACCGCTATCAGATCTGCCACATCCTTGGCCACGAGGAGATCTCCCCGGGGCGCAAGATCGATCCCGGTCCGGCCTTCCCTCTGGACAAACTCCGGGACCGCCTCCTGCATGACAATAGAAAAGATGAGCAGGAGAGCGGCGGTGAGACCCGGATCTCCGGGGTCGTCCGGGCCCAGGCCCTCAACGTCCGCTCGGGTCCTTCAGTCAACAGCCCCACCATCGTTCAGCCCCTCTCCCGCAACACCGAGCTGCAGATTCTCGATGAGCAAAAGGGCTGGTACCAGGTGGAGGTAAAAGTCCGGGGCTGGGTGGCCGGGAAGTTCGTCGAAAAGATTTCCTCCTCATGAAGGGTGGCGGGTTCGGTGGAGCCTGAAGACTACAGGAGATAAAGCAGGAGGTGGATGCAGGCCAGGGCGTAAATTCCGGCCAGCACATCGTCCAGGACGATGCCCAGGCCGCCGTGGCAGCGGCTGTCGATCAGGCGGATCGGCCAGGGCTTGAGGATATCGAAGAAGCGGAAGAGCAGAAAGGCCCCCAGCCAGGCCAGGGGGGTGGCCGGCACGGCGATCAGGGCGATCAGCATGCCGATGATCTCGTCGATCACCACCATGCCGGGGTCGGGCCGGTCGAGGATCTTTTCCGCCATCCCTGCCACCACCACCGCCAAGATAAAGATGGCGACCAGGGCCAGGGTGTAGGTAAGCGGTGCCAGAGTCAGCAACAGGAGCTGGATAGGGAAGGCGGGCAGGGTGCCCCAGGTGCCGGGGGCTTTGGGCAGCCGGCCCAGGCCGAAGCCGGTGGCCAGCAGCATAACCAGCCTATCCATCCTGCTCCTCC
>OMKS01003182.1_pt1 | contig 13236 bp, 16 predicted proteins | sample 1674721 | NCBI WGS metagenome assembly OMKS01 (sample SAMN06264996, study PRJEB25208) | sediment metagenome | isolation source: hot spring sediment | place: USA: California | collected 2014-09-02 | reverse complement strand
CCCATGCCGTAAAGCTGGCCAGCCTTTTCCTCGAATCGCCGGATCAGCAGCATCTCGCGGTAGAACCTCATCAGTTCTTCGCGGGAAGTGTTTGATTTAGAGACGGTTTTCGCGGGCGTCTTGCGCGTGGCCATCGGGCGGCGCCTCCTCTGTGCGAAAATGGTTTAACGTTAAACGAAATATTAGCAGACAGAAGCGCCAAGGGCGAGCGGTTTTCCCGGGTCCGCGCGGCGACCGTACTGCGCCGCAAGAGTTTTTCAAAAGTCTTGCGTCCCGCCTCAGCGGATCACGATTTCGTCGGCGCGGATCAGGCCCAGCACGACGCGGGCACGTTCGTCCAGCAGGTCGAGGTCGAGATAGCCGTCCGACAGCCGCCGGGTGCGGTTCTCCAGATCCGCGAGTTCCGCCTCCAGCCCGGCCTTTTCGGCGCGCAGCCGCTCGGCATCGGCCTCGATCTGGATGCGCCGGAAGAGCCCGTAATCGCCCTGAACGGCGGCAAAGGTGAAATACATCGCCAATGACGCGCCGATCCCCAGAAAGACCAGCGCGCCCAAGGCCGGGCGATTGTGCGGAGCGCTCATGTAACCTGCCTCTTGCACCGCCTCCCGGAGGCGCTTGGGGGCAGTCTACTGCAAGCGGCCCGCCCGGGGAATCCCCATTTTTCCGGCCCCTGCGCGCTCAGCCCTCCAGGGCTGCGACGCCCGGCAGCGTCTTGCCTTCCATCCATTCGAGGAACGCGCCGCCCGCGGTCGAGATGTAGCTGAACGCCTCGGACGCCCCCGCACCGTTCAGCGCCGCGACCGTGTCGCCGCCCCCGGCGACCGAGACCAAGGCGCCCGATTTCGTCAGTTCGGCGGCCTTCTGCGCGGCGGCATTGGTCGCCGCATCGAACGGGTCGATCTCGAAGGCGCCAAGCGGGCCGTTCCAGATCAGCGTCTTGCACTTTGCAAAGATCTCCTCGATCCGGGCCACGGTCTCGGGACCCGCGTCCAGGATCATTGCATCTGCCGGGCAGGCATCGGCCGCCACCGTCACGTTCTCGGCGCCCGCGCGGAACTCGCGCGCGCAGACCACATCGACGGGCAGTACGATCTCGCAGCCCGCGGCCTTGGCCTTGTCCAGAATGTCGCGCGCGGTGCCCGCCATGTCATGCTCGCACAGCGACTTGCCGACATTGATGCCCTGCGCTGCAAGGAAGGTGTTGGCCATCCCGCCGCCGATCACCAGGTAATCGACCTTGGCCACCAGGTTGCCCAGCAGGTCGAGCTTGGTCGAGACCTTTGCCCCGCCGACCACGGCCACCACCGGACGCTCGGGGGTTGCCAGCGCGCTTTCCAGCGCCTTCAGTTCGGCCTCCATGTTGCGCCCCGCGCAGGACGGCAGCAGCCGCGCGATGCCTTCGGTCGAGGCATGCGCCCGGTGCGCGACCGAAAAGGCGTCGTTGACGTAGACATCGCCCAGCGCGGCCAGCGCCGCCGCCAGTGCCGGATCGTTCTTTTCCTCGCCCGCATGGAAACGGGTGTTCTCCAGCAGCAGGATGTCACCCTCGGACAGCGCGGCCACCGCCTGTTTCGCGGGCAGCCCGATGCAGTCCTCGGCGAAGATCACGCCGCGCCCGAAGGCCGCTTCCAGCGCGGGCAGCGTGACCTTGAGGCTCATCTCGGGCACGACCTCGCCCTTGGGTCGGCCGAAATGCGCCAGAAGCACCGGCTTGCCGCCCTTGGCGAGGATGTCCTTCACCGTTGGGACAATCCGTTCGATTCGGGTGGCGTCGGTCACCCGGCCATCTTCGACCGGCACGTTGATGTCGACGCGCACCAGCGCGACCTTGCCGGCAAGCTCCATGTCGTCGAGGGTTTTCCAGGCCATGCGTCATCCTCCCGCGGGGTTCCAGTTTGCCGCTAGATCGCCCGAACCTGCCCGCAAGGTCAATCCTCGCATCCGCCATGGGCCTTTTCATCGGCAATCGGTCGCACTAGGGTCGCGCGCGAACCCTACCGACCAGGAGACGCAGATGGCCGAGATCAAGGACCCCGAGAACACGATCCTGATGGAGCTGAAGGGCGGGCGCGTCGTCATCGAGCTCTTGCCCGACGTGGCCCCGAAACATTGCGAACGCATGAAGGACCTCGCCCGTGCGGGCGCCTATGACAACGTCGTGTTCCACCGGGTGATCGACGGCTTCATGGCCCAGACCGGCGACGTGGCCCATGGCAATGCGGAAAAGGACTTCAACCTGCGTCGGGCTGGCACGGGCGGGTCCGATCTGCCCGATCTGCCGGCCGAATTCTCGAAACTGCCGCATGACCGGGGCACGATCGGCGCGGCGCGGGCGCAGAACCCGAACTCGGCCAATTCGCAGTTCTTCATCAACTTCACCGACAACCATTTCCTGAACGGCCAATACACGGTCTATGGCCGCGTCGTCGAGGGGATGGAGCATGTCGACGCCATCACCCGCGGCGAGCCGCCCGCCGATCCCGACCGGATGCTCAGCGTCAAGGTGGCCGCCGATGCGTAGTCTCGCGCTTGTCCTGATGCTGGCCGCCGGTCCGGCGGCCGCCACCGGGCTTCAGATCGAGGTCGCGGGCGAGGGGGCGAATGGCCGGATCGTGATCGACCTGTTCGAGGATGTCGCGCCGAACCATGTCGCGCGGATCACCGAACTGGCCAAGGCCGGGGCCTATGACGATGTGGTGTTCCACCGGGTGATCGACGGCTTCATGGCCCAGACCGGCGACGTCGAATTCGGCAAGCTGGGCGCGGACATGCGCCGCGCCGGCATGGGTGGGTCCGACCAGCCGAACCTTGCCGCCGAATTCTCGGACCGCCCGTTCGAGCGTGGGGTGGTCGGCATGGCGCGCGCCGCCGATCCCGACAGCGCGAATTCGCAGTTCTTCATCATGTTTGCGCCCGCGCCGCATCTGAACGGTCAGTACACCGTGGTCGGCCAGGTGCGCTCGGGGATGGAGATCGTCGACGCGATCAAGCGCGGCACCGGGCGCAATGGCGCCGTCACCGGCCAGCCCGACCGGATGGTGAAGGTCACCGTCACCGACTGATCCGGGATAGCGCAAAGGCAGCGGCCCGTGCCAGGGCCGCCACCGCTTGGCTGCCCGGCGCATCCAGCGTGGTCGCGCCGAGCGGCACTCCTTCGGCGCCGGTGCCCAGTTTGAACCGCGCCAGATCGGGCGCGTTCTCGGTGTCCAGCAACCCCAGTTCCAGCGCCGTGAGGCCCTGCGCCTTCAGCGCAAGGATCGCGCGCCACATGATCAGATTGTGGGCGTTCGCCGCACGCCCCGCCGCAGAGGTCCAGCCCAGGTGATAGCTCGCCCAGGGGGGGTGGATCAGGAACAGCATCCCAGCGACCGGCCGCCCGCCCGCATGGGCACTGACCAGCAGCGTCTCGCCCGCCCGCGCCCAGGCCAGCGCGTAGGCAGGCGGCAGGCGGCCATAGCGGCGGGCGCGGGCCTGCGCCGCTTCCTCACGCAGTAGCCAGTGGGCGGGGTCATCGGGCAGGGGACCCTCGGCCAGTGTCAGTCCGGCTGATTCGGACCGTCTCAGCCGGTTGCGCCATTTCTGATGCAGCCCCGCGCGCAGCGTGCAGGCATCGGAGCCCAGCGAAAGGCGCGCGACATGGCCGCCCGTCATCATGGAAAGCCACGGCCCGCCTGCAGCCGGATCGACGCCCGCCACGGGCTCGGGCGTTACGATCACCCCCCGATGATCGGCGCGGAGGCCATTGATCAGCGCCGCATGCGCGTCCCTCAGGGCGCCTTCCGGGAGGTCAGGTGCGAAAACCGGACCTCGCGAGATCAGGGCCACGCGGCCGACCAGCGACCAGTTCCGGCTCAGAACCTGCGCAGAACCCAGCACCTTGCCATTCTCGTGCCAGTCGAGCCAGCGCACGGAACGGCCCAGCGCGGCACAGACCGCACCATGGGTCGGATGCTGCTGCATCGGCAAACCCGCGCCGTCGGGCGGGCGCGGCAGGTCGGCCTCGGTCCAGACAATCGTCATACTCTTGTTAACCATGAGATAAGCTAAGACATGGTAAACGGCCCTATGGCCAAGCCGCGCAAGACCGTCATGGGCATCCACGCCCCGCCGCCCCGGCCAACCCGCGCCGGGGCACTCTGGCTGGCGCTGGCAATCACCCTGCCGCTGGCGGGACTGCTTGGGCTTTTCCTTCTCGTGATACCCTTCTGAGATGATCTCCGTTTTCTGGACGGGTTTGCGGCGTGGCTGAACTTGCCTCGCGTTCCGGCTGCCGCCTTCAGGTCGTGACCCCGACCGGACATGGGTTGGCCGGGACGACACCGGCGGCTGCATCGCGTCATCGGCCGCCACAGGAGGAAGAGCAGGAGCCTGATGCGAAGATGACGATGCGTCACGATCCGCCGGTTTCAGGAACGAAGATGCCTCCAGGAAATCCGTGGCCGTTCCGTTTCCACGGGGACGCGATTTTCACGGGGACGCGATGCCGGTATCTGTCTGCTGCGCGACATGCCCGTGGGCCACTGACATCGTCTTGAGAATGGCGTGAACCGGCTCGCCGGGCTTCAGCGCAAGCATCTCGCAGGCGCGACATGTGATCCGGGCCATGATCTCGTCTTCGCCCACGGCGACGCGCACCAGAACCCCCGGTCCCTCCCCCGGGGTGACCGTCACGACGCGCCCTGTGAGGATGTTCTGTGCCGAAAGCTCCTCGGGCTGCGCCCGCGACAGGATCGCCCCATGGGCGAGGATGCGCACCCTGTGCCGCTGTCCCGGCGCCGCGTCCAGGCGAGGCAGCCAGATCGGGCCGCCCGCCGTCTCAAGGCGCGCCGTCCCGTCCGCCTCCTGTGCGGCGACCCGCGCGGAAAGCATCGCCGCGATTTCACACAAACCCAATTGCCTGAGGGCCACCGGGTCGGACATGACCGCTGCGGTGCAGCCGGCTGCGACGATCTTGCCGCGCTCGATGACCACCATTCGGTCGGCCAGCACCTGCGCCTCGCCGATGTCATGGGTCACGAGGACGACCGGTATCGACAGTTGCGCCCGCAGGCCGATGAGTTCCTCGTGCAGCCGCTCGCGTGTGGCGCGGTCCACCGCCGAGAACGGCTCGACCAGCAGGAGCACCTCCGGCCGCCGCGCCAGCGCCCGGGCCAGTGCCACACGGCGCTTCTGTCCGCCTGACAAGTCCGCCGGACGACGGTGCCCGAGATCGCCGAGATGGACGAGTTGCAACAGACGCTCCGCCTCCGCCGCACGCTCGCGTGCGGGCAGATCGCCCATAACGGCGATCACATCGCCTGCCGCCGTCATGTGCGGGAACAGCGCGAAGTCCTGTAACACGAGTCCCGCACGCCTGCGATGGGGGGGTAACCGAGATGTTCCGCGCGGTATCGAGCCAGGCGCTGCCCGCTATCTCGACCCGAGCCGTGTCAGGCTGCCAGAACCCGGCGATCGTCCTGGGCGTCGTGGTCTTGCCGGACCCGGACGGGCCCACCGGCGCAATCAGTTCTGCCTCGCTGACCTCGAAGGACAGGTCCAGCGGAATGGATGCAACGGCCTTGAGCGTGACCTTGAGTGTCATTGCCCCAGCCTCCGACCGACGCGAGCCGACAGCGCGAAGGTCGTGGCGATGGTGAAGAGCGAGATGGCCACCAGCACCGCCGACATGGTCGCGGCCGCCTCCATGTCGAAGGCCTGGACGCGGTCATAGATCGCTATGGCGTTCGTCCTCGTCTCGCCGGGGATCGAGCCGCCCACCATCAGAACTATGCCGAATTCACCCAGAGTATGCGCGAAGGTCAGCACCATCGCCGTCACCACTCCCGGCCAGGCCAGCGGCAGTTCGGATTTCCAAACGGCGCGCAGCGGCGACAGGCCGCTGGACGCGGCGGCTTCTCGCAGTGAATTCGGAATCGCCTCGAAGGCGCGCTGTGCGGGCTGGATCGCGAAGGGCAGATTGAAGATGACGGAGGCCACGACCAATCCTTCGAAGGTAAAGACAAGCTGGTGGCCGAACAGGTCTTGCCAGAACGCGCCCACGGGCGAGTTCCGGCCGAGCGCGACAAGCAGGTAGAAGCCGAAAACGGTAGGCGGCAACACGAGAGGCAGCATCACCAGCCCCTCGACAAGCCCTTTCCCGCGTCGCTTTGGCCGCGCCCTCATTGCATTCTGGCGCATCAGCCGTTCGATACGGTGCAGCCCGCAGGACAGCCCATCTTCAAGCACATCGCGCCAGACACGGCGGGCACGATCTTATCTTCGTGTCCACGAAACCGGCAGCAGCTCACCATTCGCAACCCGAAAGATCGAAACGCGCCATGACCGCCTCCTCGAAGGACCGTGAATCAGGGCGCTGAGACAACGGGAAGCCCGTTTATGAGTTCAGACCCTAATCCTTGCCCGGCATCGGCGGTCCGGTCGCCTCTGCCGAGGTCGGCGACCGGGCTGCGGCGCGCGGCGTTCCTCTCCTCCGGTGCATTCCGCGCCCCGACCACCGGGGGACGAACCTTCGGTGTCACTGGCCATTGCATCGCGCGGCGGTTGTCGCGATATCAGCAGGGCAGCCAAGGCAACGCCATGCCGCAAAGCAATAAGCGCACCGGACGTCGGCCGTCCCTGTCCATGCCGATCCTCAGAACCTCGCGCGCGCAGCATCGGGCGGGGAACCTGACGCTGGGAAGCCTTCTCGCCGGCCTGGGCGAGCGGTCTTTCGGTTGGGCCATCGTGGTGTTCTCGCTGATCACGATCCTGCCGTTGCCGCCGGGCTCGTCGGTGATTACCGCGCTGCCGCTTCTGGTGACCACGCTTCAGATGACACTTGGCTTTCCCCATGTGCGGCTGCCCGGCCCGCTGGCCCGGATGCAGATCGACCGGCAGAAACTGCGCCGGAGGCTGCTGGGGTTGCGACCGGTGACCCGGCGGCTGGAACGCAGGTTGCGCCCGCGCCTTGAGGTGCTTTTTGCACGCAGGCAAGAGCCGCTGCTTGGACTGGCGCTGTTCGTGATCGCTTCACGCTGTTTCTGCCGGTGCCGGGCAGCGGATGGTTTCCGGCGATCGCGCTGTTCATCGTGGGCGTCGGGTTGGTCGATCGCGACGGCGTGGTCGCGGTGCTCGGGCTTGCCTTCGGTGCCTTTGCGGTGCTGCTGACGGTCGTGATCGTCCTGTCCCTTGCCGGAGGTGCCGAAGCGATGATGGGGTGACCGCCTGCACCGGCCCTCTGGGCGATTCCCGGCAAGCGGTTCCGTCCACTACCGAAATGCCGAAAATGCGGCAGCGCAGCATCGGTTGTCGGAAAACTGACAAGCAGCGCCCAGCTCGCCGGGGAAAATCGGCGAAATTGCGGGACCTGTTCGCGCCATCCATGGACATGTCAGGCGCGTCGGCCGATTCTTTGCCGAGAAGTGAGGACGACATGATTTCCACCCCCTTTGAGCCACGTCACCCTCAGGCCGCGGGAAGCCAGCAGATCGAGCGCTTCCCGCTGAACACCGTTTGCGAGGCGGCGAAGATCCTGACCGGCGCCAGCGACCCGATCGCGGCGATGCCTTCGGTTCTGAACGTGCTTTCGTCGTTCATGGGTCTTCGGATGGGGACGCTGGCGCTGCTGGACGACAAGAGCAGGACGGCAGGCGATGGCAAGCCGGTGAACCCCTTCGTTATCGCCGCGACAACGCATGGTGCAACCTGCGCGCCGCCCGAGATCCGGGCGCTGCCGATCCGGGCGACGCGGCAGGTGTTTCGCACCGGTCTCGCGCAATGTCCGCGACGAATTGGACGAGGCCGCAATCCCGCCCGGGGCGCCGCATGACCGGCTGACACTGATCGCGGTTCCGATCCGCGAACAGAACCATTTGCCCTATGTGATTGGCGTGTTGGGCGCCTGGCGCGATCTCGAAGAGGGAGGTCTGCGCTACCTCGAAGAGGATCAGCGCGTGCTCACGATGGTTGCCGCGATCATGGAACAGTCGATCAAGTTCCGCCGACTCGTCACGCGGGATCGCGAGCGGCTGATGGAAGAGACATGTCAGGCGCTGCATTCCGTCAGCGAGACGGCTGTCGATGATTGCCGACTGCGCGACCAGCCGATCAAGGGCATCATCGGCGACAGCCCCGCGATCAAGGCGGTGACGGCACAGATCCGAAAGGTTGCGCGGACCAATACCCCCGTGCTGCTGCGTGGCGAAAGCGGTACCGGCAAGGAACTGTTCGCGAAGGCCGTGCGTGCGCTGTCTGACCGCCGCGACCGTCCCTTCGTCAAGATCAACTGCACGGCGCTGAGCCAGAGCCTTCTGGAATCCGAGCTTTTCGGCCGTGAAAGGGTGTCCTTTACCGGCGCGATCGCCCAGAAGAAAGGCCGGTTCGAACTGGCCGATACCGGCACCCTCTTCCTGGACGAGATCGGCGAGATCGGCCCCGAGTTTCAGGCGAAGCTCCTGCGCAGCCTGCAGGAGGGCGAGTTCGAGAGGGTCGGCGGGGCGAAGACGCTCAAGGTCGATGTGCGGCTGGTGACGGCAACGAACCGCGATCTCGAGGCTGCCGTGGCGCGGGGCGATTTCCGGGCGGACCCTTATTTCCGCATCTGCGTGGTGCCGATCGTCCTGCCGCCCCTGCGCGAGCGCCTGGAGGATGTGCCGCGTTCGGCGCGGGTCTTTATTGACCGGTTCAACGCCCAGAACGGCATGGAAAAGCGGATGACTCCGGCCGCCATGGCAGCCCACGCGCGCTACCAGTTCCCGGGCAATGTCCGCGAGCTCGAGAACTGCGTCAGCCGGGTCGCCGCGCTTTCTTCGGGCAGCGAGATCGACAAGCGCGAACTGGCCTGCATGCAGGGCACCTGTCTTTCAGCAGAGCTTTGGCGCATGCAGTCGGGCGATCGTTCGCCCATCGGCGGGCTGGGCGCGGTTCGCATGCCGCTTCCGGTGATCGACAGCGGTGCGGGCCAGCGCCCGCCGGTCCCGCCCGCGCCGCCGGGGTTCGGCGAACCGGCGTCCCCCACCGCCTTCGCGCCACCTGCGACGCCTGCGTCGCCGACAACCGACGAGTCTGACGACACCGGCGACGAACGCGCGCGCCTGATCGACGCGATGGAGCGGGCTGGCTGGGTTCAGGCCAAGGCTGCCCGCCTCCTGGGCCTGACGCCGCGCCAGATCGGCTATGCGCTCAGGAAGCATGGAATCGAACTGCGCAAGTTCTGGCAGGCGCTTTGCGCACGGGCGGGGGACCGCCCGATTTCGGCCGGGCCGTCAAGCAAGAGGCGCGCGGGGCAGGGGGGCGGTCCTCGCGCGGCTCGACGCGGCCAGCCGGCTCCCGCATCCCGCCTCGCCCATCCTGAATGTCGCGTTTCCGACGCGCTGTCAGCGCGATACGCTCGTGTGGGGTGGTGATGAACCACGCGAAGGTGACGCGATCGTCCAGCACCGCATTTGCCCGCGCGGACTGCGGGGATCATGCTAGGCTTCGCCGATGGAGATGAATGTCGTCCAGCGCCAGACCCAAGGCCTGGCGATGACCGCGAAGATGCAGGCCTCGCTGCGGATCCTGCAGATGAGCCAGTCAGACCTGACCGCCCACCTGGCCGAGGCGACGCTGGAAAATCCCTGTCTCGAGGTGCGCATGCCCGAAGTGGCACCGTCCGTGCCCTCGGGCCTTGGTGGCCGGACGCAAAACGCCGATTTCGACCCGGTGGCCGCGCTGGCCGAGGGCAAGCCCAGTCTCTACCAGCATGTCGGTCGGCAGGTCGCGCAGGCCTTTCCGCATCCAGCCGCCCAGCGCGTTGCGCTGGCTTTTGCCGAGGTGCTGGAGCCTGCCGGATGGCTGGGCAGCCCGGTCGATCAGGTGGCCCGCGCCGCCGGTGTGCCGCTGGTCGTGGCCGAAACGGTGCTGGCGCGGTTGCAGCAATTCGAGCCCGCCGGGCTTTTCGCCCGCAGCCTGACCGAATGCCTGCGCCTGCAGGCTGCCGACAAGGGCCTTCTGACAGGGAGCTTGGGGTGATCCTCGACAACCTCGCGCTGCTGGCCGAGGGTCGGATCGACGACCTGGCCGAGATATGCGACGGCACACCTGACGACGTGCGTGCGGCTCTGGTCACGATCCGCGGACTGGACCCAAAGCCGGGGATGGCCTTCGCCGCCTCCGAAATGCCGGTGCTTCCGCCTGACCTGTGCCTGACCCGGGGCGCGGACGGATGGAAGGTGGACCTGAACCGCTCGGTCCTGCCCGGGCTGCGCGTGACGGCCGGACCCGAAAGCGCGGGCGATGCCGCGGCGCGGGCCCGGCTGTCCTCGGCCCGGTCGCGGGCGCACTGGCCGGTGCGTGCGGTCGAAGGCGGCAGGCAACGCTTCTGCTGACCGCAGGGTTTCTTGTCCGTCACCAGACCGATTTCCTGACGGCAGGTCCCGAGGCTTTGCGCCCGCTGTTGACCGAAGAGGCGGCCGCCGAACTGGGCCTCCACCCCTCGACCATCAGCCGCGCGCTGGCCTATCGCACCATCCAGACCCCGCGCGGCACGCTGCCTTTGCGCGCCTTCTTCAGCCGGGCCTTCACGCCGGGATCGGGGGCGGATGGGCCTTCGCGGGACGCGCTGATCGCACTGGTGGGCCGGATCGTGGCCGCCGAGGATGCCGCGCGTCCGCTCAGCGATGCCGATATCGTCCGCCGGGCCGAGGCTGAGGGTGCACGGCGGGCCCGGCGCACGGTTGCAAAGTATCGCGACATGCTGGAGATCCCGTCTTCTTATGGCCGCCGCAAGCGGGCAGCCTAGCCCGCGGCCGCGCGTGCGGTGAACGCTGTCGTCCCGGCAGCAAAGGCATCGGCCCGGGCCTGCAACGCGGCGTGGTGGGGCGAGCGGATGCAGGTCGGGTCAGTGGCCGTGGCGTCGCCCACCAGCGCCATCGCCTGGCAGCGGCAGCCGCCGAAGTCGATCGTCTTGCGCTCGCAGGACGCGCAGGGCTCGGGCATCCAGTCGGTGCTGCGATAGGCGTTGAAGGCGCTGCCCTCATACCAGATCTCGTGCAAGGGCCGGTCCTGCACCCGGTCAAGGACAAGCCCCGGAATGGTCTGCGCCGCGTGGCAGGGCAGTACCAGCCCGTCGGGGGCCACGTTCAGCCCGGTCGAGCCCCAGCCGCCCATGCAGGGCTTGGGGTAACCGGAATGGTAGTCGGCGGGGACGTAGTCGATCACCAGCACCCCTTTCAGCCGGGCGCGGGCCTCGGCCACGATGGCATCCGCCTCGCGCGCCTGCTCGCGCGTCGGCATCAGCGCGTCGCGGTTCATCAGCGACCAGCCGTGGAACTGGACGGTGGCGACTTCGATCCGGCGCGCGCCCATCTCTACGCCCATCTCGATGGCGCGCGGCAACTGGTGCAGGTTCTGGCGGTGCAGCACCGCGTTCAGCGTCAGCGGAAAGCCGATCTCGCGGATCCAGCGGGCGACATCCATCTTGCGCGCGAACCCGCCGCGATAGCCGCCGATCCGGTCGGCCATCTCGGCATCGGTGCCCTGAAGCGAAAGCTGGATATGGTCGAGCCCGGCCGCGTCCAGTTCCCTCAGTCTTTTCTCGGTCAGCCCGATCCCCGAGGTGATGAGGTTGGTGTAAAGCCCCGCCTCGCGCGCGGCGATCTCGTCCTCGGGCGCGGCATATGTCGCGGCAAGCCGCGCGCGCAGGTCGTCGTTCAGCATCGCGCAGCCGGGGATGTAGAAGGCCGAGCCGCCGCCGCCGGTGAGATGGACGCCCACGGTCTGTTCGCCCACCAGATCGGTCTCGACCGTCTCGCCCTCAAGGTAAAGCGGCACCTTGCCGGGAACGGCAAACAGTTCTGCCCACAGCCCCGGCGCAAGCCGGAACGGGATGCCCAGCGCCACGGTCTTTCGTGCGACCACCCGTTCGTTCAGCGCACCGAAGATTGGGTTCTGCGCCAGAACCTCGTTGATGCCTGCGGTGGCGAACAGGTCAAAGGGCTGCATCTCGCGCTGCGTCAGCAGGCCCGCCACATGGTCGATATCGCCATTGGTCACGAGAATCGATTTAAGCGGCACCTCGCGCAGGCCGGTGGGGTGCAGCGCCACGCAGACCGTGAACTGGCGCCTGATATCGGGCGAGGCGTTCAGGATCGCCCAGTCCTCGCTGTTGCCCGTGACCGCCAGGGAAGATCGGGTCTGGGCAGGTATCGAGCCCCGCCTTGCAAGGCGACAATTCTCGCAGCCGCAATTCCATTGGGGCAATCCACCACCGGCAGCCGCCCCGAGGATATGCGCGCGGAATCCCAAAGTGGCCTCCGCGCGCAGCCGCTCGGAACAGGCCGCCCTGATCGTCGCCGCTGTCCGGGCCGTACATGTTGATTTCCATGCCGCACTCGATCTTGCGGAGGGTGGGTTTGGTCCAGGCCATGATGAGTTTTCCCTGAAGTTCCCGCAGGACGGGGGAAGGATCGGCCTAGGCGGCCCCTGCTTCAAAAGAATTGTTCTAAGAAATTATAAAAACGGCGCGAGCAGAGGGGTTTAGCCGTCCAGCTCTGCCACCGGTTCCAGCACGAAGCCACGGTTTCGCAGGGTGCGCAGCTCGAATCCGAAGTCCCGCGTGGGGGCCAGCTTGCGGCGGAGGTAGCCGATATGGACATCGACGACGTTCTCGGAACTGGTGCCCTCGCGTGTCCAGAGCCGGTCGAACAGGTCCGCGCGCGACAGGACTTCGCCGCGATGGCTCCACAGAAGGTCCAGAAGCGCGAATTCCCGCTCGGTCAGCGTGACGCTGGCCGCCGGACCGTGGACGGTGCGGGTTGCCGGGTCCAGCCGCGGGGCAGGGGCGAGGCCCGCGCGGCGCGCGCGACGTTCCTGCACCTTGAGACGGGTCACCAACTCATCAAAGGCGAAGGGCTTGGCGATGTAGTCATCCGCGCCCGCATCCAGTCCGACGGTGCGGTCCTCTACCTCGGACAGCGCGCTCAGCATCAGGATCGGCGTGCGGATGCCCTCGGCGCGCAACTCGCGCACCAGTTCGATGCCGCTGTCCGGGCCGATCGTGACGTCGACGATCGCCGCTCCCGGCCGGTCCTCGCGGAACCTCTTGCGCGCCTCCTCGACGCGATGGGCGCAGATCGTACGATATCCATGCAACGCAAGTCCCCGGGCCAGCGCCGAGGTGATCTCGGGGTCGTCGTCCACGATCAGGATGCTGTTGGCGGTTTCGGCCATCGCGGGACGTCACGCCTCGATCAGGGGCAGGCGCAACGCGACCAGCAT
>OMKS01003181.1_pt1 | contig 13246 bp, 12 predicted proteins | sample 1674721 | NCBI WGS metagenome assembly OMKS01 (sample SAMN06264996, study PRJEB25208) | sediment metagenome | isolation source: hot spring sediment | place: USA: California | collected 2014-09-02 | reverse complement strand
CTGATAAAGTCCCTGCTCACCGGGAAGAAAAAAGTGCCACTCCTGACCATCGGTTAATATTGCAAAAGGAATTCCCTGATGAAATGCATATTCAAAAAGTTGCTTCTCGAATCCCTCTGCATTGCCAACCTGTTTAACTTCAATTAACACCATCGGTTTGTTACGGGGATGACACAATGCAAAATCTACTCTTTTACCGAAAATGGAATATTCCGGAATAACTATTTCAGCATCAAAAATATCCCAACCTAAAACGCTCAATAAACGTAAAACAATTCCTTGGGAAACAGATGCTTCACTTGTGAAACGTCCATGTTTAATATCATTTGCAATTGATTTGATTGTGTTTTTTATATCCATGGTCAAATAAATTTTGGTAGCTTCCAGATTTAATTTATAGGCATAATACTTGATTCCTAAAGGGTTTAAAAGTAAGTAACTTTTGTTAAAAACACAAAATAGAAAAACATGGTTATATTTAAGCGAAAATGTGCTGAAAGGCATTACTTTAATATTCATTCTTCCAACGCAAACCACACAGCCGCTTTTATTCCATCTGCGGCGCTCGAAATAATTCCTCCGGCATAGCCGCTTCCCTCGCCTACGATGAAAAGGTTTTCAAAACCTTCGCAGCGTCCGTTGGGCTGGCGTAACACCTGCACCGGCAAGGAGGTTTTGCTTTCCAATCCCAGCAAATTTCCGGTTTCAAACCCTTTTATTTTACGGATAAAATCAGTTAGGCCTGCCTGCATGGAATTTACAACCGTTTCCGGCAGCAACTTCCAAAGCGGCGCTGCCACCAAACCCAGCGGGTAACTGCTTTCAAAAGTGGATTTCTGGTTCTGCTTTTTCAAAAACCCGGCAATGCTGCAGGCCGGTGCGCGATAATTTCCGGTGTGCTCATAAAATGCCCTTTCCATCTGCTCCACCCATTCCAGCGCTTCCATCGGTGAAACCGTTTTTCCGGCCAACTCGTCGGGATGGATGCCGGTCACACAAGCTGCGTTGGCAAATGGGCCGTTGCGGCGGTAGTAGCTCATGCCGTTTACAATGTTGGTTTCGGGGTAGGCTGCGGCAGGCACCACGGTTCCGCCGGGGAACATGCAAAACGAAAAAACCGGGTGGTTGCCGTCGGCCTGTGAGGTGAGCCGGTATTCGGCCGCTTTTACTCCCGGCAATTTTTCATGTCCCCACTGCGCCAGGTTAATGATTTCCTGCCGGTGTTCCATCCGACTGCCCATGGCAAAATTTTTTGTACGGAATTTCCAGCGTTTTTTGCTGTTGAGGCTCTCCTCCTTTAATTTCAGGGGAGCTCACTCCCACTCTTAATTGCCACGAAACCTTGGGTTTATGCCGGGCATCCAGACTTTTATGTTCCACCTGAAACGAAAAACTGCGGATGCGCAGCATTTTGCCAATCCGGTGTCGCAGTTGCTCTTCGGAATACCCTGTAGGCAGTTTTAATGTTATTGATTTGAATCCCATTCTTAGTTGTTATTCCTACAAAATTTGCAAAACTTTTTCCCTGCCCCGAAAAACTGCTGTACAACAGCAAAACAAATGTACGCATCAATAGGTAACCAGGCATTCAAAATCGTCTGATTATATATCAAATAACTTGTTTGCAGAGGATTTATCCGGAAAAACATTGATTGTTTCTAAATAAGAGTTGTAAAGAAAAATGTCCGGTAATCCTTTCATAAATTATTATTTTTGGGCTTTATTTTTAATACATCATCCTTTTTGTAAAAATAAACCATTGAGAATGTTGAAAAAACTTTTTACATACCTGCGAAAAAGATTGCTCCTCGTCCTTTTTATCGGTTTTGTTGCGGGCCTTCTTTTTACCATTTATACCCATAAAATTCTGGAATATACTTCCACCAACGAGTCGTGTGAAATCTGTCATGTTCACCCGCACGTTTTCGATTCGTGGAAACTGTCCACACATTACGACAATCCGTCAGGATTTCAGGCCAGGTGTGTGGATTGCCACCTTCCGCCAAAAGGAGAGGGTTACCTGAAGGAAAAAATGATTGCCGCCATACGCGATGTTTACGGGCTGGTTTTTAAAGACAGTGCCGACTACAACTGGGAACTGAAATCGACCCTGGAATACGCGCAGCACCATGTATTTAAAGAGTCGTGCCTGCATTGCCACCGGAATTTATTTCCGCTAACCCTGAGCAAGGAAGGCCAGGACGCCCACCTGTATTACAGTCAGAATGAAGACGATTTGCGCTGCATCAACTGCCACCTGAATGTGGGCCATTACGACCCCAATGCCATTCATGCGGCCAATGTTGATTTTGGCATGAGCAGAGACGAAACCCGGGAAGTTTTTACCGAAGCGGCTCAGGTTGTCGCCCTGGAAGATTTCACCGAAACCATACCCAATTCAACTGTTTCATTCAACATGAAAGCCATTCCGGGGGGATCGTTTAAAATAGGAAGTCCCGATAATGAGCAGATGCGTAACCCCGACGAAGGGCCGCAAAAAGAGGTAAACATCAGTCCGTTCTTTATGGCGGAAATTGAGGTTACCTGGAACGAATACCTGGCTTTTTACGACGCCACAGCCGGCGAAGGGCGCTCAACCGATACCGAGGGTGCACGCACTGAAGCTGATGTGGATGCCATCTCCGGCCCCACACCTCCCTACGGCCAACCCGACCAAAACTGGGGCATGGGAACACGGCCGGCCATTACTATGACTTACCATGCTGCCGAAACCTATTGCCAGTGGTTGTCGCAGGTTACCGGAAAAACATATCGCCTGCCTACCGAGGCCGAATGGGAATATGCCGCCAGAGCCGGAACAGAAACGCCTTACTTTTTTGAAGGTCAACCCAGAGATTTTTCCCCAAAAGGTTTATTCGGAAGGTTGTTTGGCAAAAGCAGTGACCTGATTAACCAGTATGTGATTTATGCTGAAAACAGCCGCGGAAGAACGGAAGAACCCGATGCGGTGGAGCCCAACCCGTTTGGACTAAAAAACATGCTGGGGAATGTGATGGAGTATTGTTCCGACTGGTATGCCGAAGATGCTTTTGAAAACCTTCCCGACGGCGCTTTTGACCCAAAAGGACCGCCAACCGGCGAAGAGCGCGTGGTAAAAGGAGGTGCCTTCAGAAGTTCTGTGGGCGAAGTGCGCAGCGCCTCGCGCGACTATACCCGCTCCGAAGACTGGATGCGCACCGACCCGCAAATGCCCAAAAGCACCTGGTGGCTGTCCGACTGTAATTATGTCGGATTCAGAGTTGTTTGTGAATTTGACGAGAATACTGGAAAAAATAATTAATTTAGAGTTCTAAATTCAACTAAAATCATCGAATTATGAGTAGTAATAATTTTTCAAGACGTAAATTTTTAGCTGGCGCAGCTACTGTTGGTGCAGCCAGCGCTATGGGAGTAGGAACTTTGGCATCGTGCAGCGGAGGTGGTGGAACATCAGGAGCTGCCAGTGTATTCGATTTCAAAAAAAGAGATTATAAACTTCCGCCAATGCTTGAAACAGCGCCCGACGGGCCGATATTGAAAGCCGGAGTTATTGGATGTGGAGGACGTGGCACAGGCGCCGCATTAAACTTTCTTGATGCAGGACCAAACTTAACCATTACTGCACTTGGCGATGTATTCCAGGACAGGATTGACAATTGCCGCGAAAAAATTAAAACCGAAAAAGGTGTCGAAGTTCCACTGGAAAATTGTTTTGTGGGATTCGATAATTTCGAAAAAGTAATCGATTCGGGTGTGGACATTGTTATTCTGGCAACTCCGCCAAAATTCAGGCCCGAACATTTCGAAGCTGCTGTGAAGGCACGCAAACATGTATTTATGGAAAAACCACTGGCCGTTGACTCTGCCGGAATCCGTCAGATCATTACTGCATCCAAAATGGCTGATGCACAGGGCCTGAAAGTGGTTACAGGTACGCAGCGCCGCCACCAGCACAACTATGTAAACCTTTGGAACGAAATTAACAACAACAATGGCATCGGCCATATTGTTTCGGCCAACGTTTACTGGAATGGTGGTAAATTGTGGCACCGCGACAATAACCCAAGCTGGAGCGAAATGGAATGGATGATTCGCGACTGGGTGAACTGGACTTGGCTTTCGGGCGACCATATTGTTGAACAACATGTGCACAACATCGACGTAGCCAACTGGTTTATTGGGGAACATCCAATTAAAGCAGTTGGTTTTGGTTCACGTCAGCGCAGGGTAACCGGCGACCAGTACGATAATTTCAGCATTGACTTTATTTACGAAGACGGACGTCATGTGCACAGCATGTGCCGCCAGATTAACGGCTGCGCCAATGGTGTTTACGAAATTTTCCACGGAACAAAAGCAATAGCAATCACATCAGGTGGCAAAAACCAGATTGTAGATGCAGCCGGAAATCAATTGTTCGAGGCTCAGGGTTCTGAAACCAGTCCTTACGTTCAGGAACATATTAACCTGGTGACCTGCATTCGTCAGAACATTCCGTTTAACGAAGCTGAAGCCACAGCAGAATCGAACCTGGTGGCCATTATGGGACGGGTATCGGCCTACACCGGCAAAGAGGTTACGTACGACGAAATGATGAACGCCGACATGAAACTGGGCCCAACAACATACATTATGGGCGACATTGGCTATATTGAAAAAGCTGAAGTGCCCGTGCCCGGAACACTCGAAAGATAATTTGCAAAGGTGACGGCTCCGTTGGTTTTACGGAGTTTTTAACCTGAAAATAAATCAATCAACCAGGCAAAGGCCATCCGTCAACTGGCGGGTGGCTTTTTGCATTTTACCATTTCTTCAAAAAAAGAAAAATTAAAGACCACGGGGCTGAAAATCACTATAAAAATTTACTTTTGTAACCCTTATTACAGCAAAGCAAACAAAGCAGTTGAATTATGAAAAGATTAAAAATAAAGGAAATTTTAGCCGCGGGAAAACCCGGCGCAGGAATCCTGGCAAAAGGATGGGTAAGAACCCGGAGAGGAAGTAAAAATGTAAACTTTATTGCCCTGAATGACGGATCGACCATCCATAACCTGCAGGTGGTTGCCGATGCAGCCAAATTTGACGAACAACTGCTTCGCGAAATAAACACCGGGGCAGCCCTTTCGGTGGAAGGGGTGCTGGCCGAATCGCAAGGAAGCGGACAAAGCGTGGAACTGCTGGCCGAAAAAATAGAATTGTTGGGGAAATCCGATCCCGATAAATACCCTATTCAACCCAAAAAACATACGCTCGAGTTTTTGCGCGAAAATGCCCACCTGCGTTTCCGCACCAATACCTTCGGAGCTGTTTTCCGCATCAGGCATGCCATGGCTTATGCCATTCACAAATACTTTAACGAAAAAGGATTTTACTACCTGCATACGCCCATTGTTACAGCCAGCGATGCCGAAGGCGCCGGGCAAATGTTCAGGGTAACCACACTCGATGCGGTTAAACCACCGCTTACGCAAGAGGACAAACCCGATTACAGCAAAGACTTTTTCGGACGGCCCACCAACCTTACCGTATCGGGTCAGCTCGAGGGTGAACTAGGAGCGCTCGCACTGGGCGAAATTTATACCTTCGGGCCAACTTTTCGGGCCGAAAACTCGAACACCACCCGCCACCTGGCCGAATTCTGGATGATTGAACCGGAAATGGCTTTCTACGATTTGAAAGACAATATGGACCTGGCCGAAGAGTTCCTGAAATACCTGATTAAATATGCACTGGAAAACTGCAGCGACGATCTGAAATTTTTGTCTGACCGCCTGAAACAGGAAGAGAAAAACAAACCGCAGGACCAGCGCTCGATGGATTTGGTGGAAAAACTGGAATTCGTTCTGAACAGCGAATTTATCAGACTCACCTACACCGAGGCCATCGATATTCTGAAAAACTCAAAACCCTATAAAAAGAATAAATTTCAGTTTCCGGTTGACTGGGGCGTTGACCTGCAAAGCGAGCACGAGCGCTACCTGGTAGAAAAACACTTCAAATGCCCTGTAATTCTTACCGATTACCCGCGCGAAATAAAGGCTTTTTACATGAAGCAAAACGACGATGGCAAAACCGTTCGCGCCATGGATGTGCTGTTCCCGCAAATCGGTGAAATTATTGGCGGTTCGCAACGCGAGGAGGTGCTGGAAAAGCTGGAAGCCCGCATGAAAGAAATGGATATTCCGACAGAGGAAATGTGGTGGTACCTCGATACCCGCCGGTTTGGAAGTGTGGTGCACAGTGGTTTCGGGCTGGGATTTGAGCGTTTTGTGCAGTTTGTTACCGGCATGGGCAACATCCGCGACGTGATTGCTTTTCCGAGAACACCGAAAAATGCAGAATTCTGATGTTCCGGGGTTGAACTCCATTGAAAAAATAGTAAATTTACACATTTAAAAGAGGGAAATGGAGCAGAAACTCACATTACAACAAAAACTGCTGCAAAAGCTTTCACCACAGCAAATACAGGTGATTAAGCTTTTGGAAATCCCCACTATGCAGCTCGAACAACGAATTAAAAAAGAATTGGAGGAGAACCCGGTGCTGGAGCTGGAATCGGATAACCCCGAAAACCAGGATTCCAACGAGAACAACGAAAACGAACCAGGCGACGACATCGACAACGACGAATTTACGGTTGACGACTACCTGCCCGACGACGACGAAATTCCTACCTATAAAACCAATACCAACAATTATTCAAAAGACGATAAATACATCGATATTCCCTTTTCGGTAGGCATTTCGTTCCACGAAAGCCTTTACGACCAGCTGGGCATGGTGAACCTTTCGGAGCAGGACAAGAAACTGGCCGAATACATCATTGGCAACATCGACGACGACGGATACCTCAGGCGCGATTTGCTCTCCATAAGCGACGATTTGGCCTTTAACATGAACATGGAAGTTTCCGAAGAAAAGCTTACTGAAATTTTGCGCACTGTGCAGCGGTTCGACCCGCCGGGCGTTGGCGCCCGCAATTTGAGGGAATGTTTGTTGCTGCAGCTTAACCGGAAAAAAGGAAACAACCACGAACTGGCGCATACCATCATAAAAGACCACTTTGAAGAATTTACCCGGAAACATTACGAAAAAATAAAGAAAAAGCTGAACCTTACCGACGAAGAGCTGAAGGAGGGAATCGGGAAAGTACTTAAATTGAACCCAAAGCCGGGAAGCTCGTACAGCAATCCGCTGAACAAATCGAACCAGCATATTATTCCCGATTTTATGCTCGAAAATGTGGACGGGGAGCTGAGCCTTTCGCTCAACCAGCAAAATGTGCCCGACCTGAAAATAAACGACACCTACCTCGATATGCTGCATGCTTTGGTCAATCAAAACAAGCAAAAAAACAAAAACAATAAGGATGCGTTTGTTTTTGTAAAACAAAAAGTGGAATCGGCCAAATGGTTTATCGACGCCATCAGGCAGCGAAACCATACCCTGCTGCTTACCATGTCTGAAATCATCAACTTTCAGAAAGAATACTTTAAAGAAGGCGACGAAACCAAACTAAAGCCGATGATTCTGAAAGATATTGCCGAAAGAACAAACCTCGATATTTCCACCATTTCAAGGGTATCGAACAGCAAATACATTCAAACCCACTTTGGCATTTACCCGCTGAAATATTTCTTCTCGGAAGGCATGCAAAAAGAGGACGGAGAAGAGGTTTCGACACGGGAAATCAAAAAAATACTTCACGACTGTATTGACAATGAAGATAAAAGCAAGCCGCTAACCGACGAAAAACTGACAAAAATTTTAAAAGAAAAGTCGTATAACATTGCCCGCCGGACAGTAGCCAAATACCGCGAACAACTGAATATACCGGTAGCCCGGCTTCGCAAGAAACTTTAGCATGGCAAAAAAAGCAGCCCAAATCATTTCATTCATCCTCCACCCGGCCATTATACCCACGCTGGGTTTTCTTCTTTTGTTTCAATCGGGGTTCTATTTTTCATTTTTAACCTGGGAAGCCAAGCGTTTTGTGCTGATGATTGTTTTGTTTGCCACCGGCATTTTACCGCTGCTGGCCATGGCTCTTACAGCCATTAACCCAAAATTTAAACCGGGGTTTGAAACAGGAACCCAGCGGGCCCTGCCCCTGGTGTTTTCGTCGGTAACCTACTACCTGGGGTATATGATGCTGAACCGGATAAATGCCTATCCCATTTTCAAAATTTTTCTGATTGCCTCGGTGCTGGTCATTGTGGGATTGCTGGTGCTTTCGCTCAAATGGAAAATAAGCAGCCACATGGCAGCGCTGGGAGGTCTGACAGGAACCTTGCTGGCGCTTTCGTTCCGCACCGGCACCAACCCCGTGTGGGCCATAGCTGTGGTAATTGTTGCTTCGGGGCTTGCCGGAACAGCCCGCCTCATTCTGGGCAAAAACAAACTTTGGCACCTGGAGGCCGGCTATGCACTGGGATTCACTGTTTTATACCTGGTGATCTATTTCGTCTGAACTATTCAACATACTTGTAACCAATCCCTTTCAGCGTTTTAATATGGTCGTTACCAATTTTTTCGCGCAGTTTGCGAATGTGCACGTCGATGGTACGGTCGCCAACCACCACATTTTCGCCCCACACCGTGCTGTAAATTTCCTCGCGGGTAAACACTTTCCCGGGTTTTGAAACCAGCAGCGACAACAGTTCAAATTCTTTGCGCGGCAAAACCATCTCGTTGCCATCAATCCGTATAAGGTACCTTTCCTTGTCAATCACCAGGTTTCCCACCGAAACGGTAGTTGCATCGCCTGCATAGGTCACCGGGGCGGCAACAGTTTCGCCGGTGCGTTTTAGCAACGCTTTCACCCGGCTAATGAGCACCTTGGGCCTAACCGGCTTGGCAATGTAATCGTCGGCGCCCGCCTCAAAACCGGCAATCTGCGAATAGTCTTCGCCCCTTGCAGTAAGAAAGGCAATGAGGGTGTTATTCAGCGACGGAATTTTTCTGATTTCTTCACAGGCTGCAATGCCGTCCATCTCGGGCATCATCACATCGAGAATAATGAGGTGGGGCTGCTTTTTTTCGGCCAGCTCAATGGCTTCCACACCGTTTTGGGCGGTATAAACAATAAAGCCCTCTTTCTCGAGGTTGTAGCTAATAAATTCCAGAATATCAATCTCGTCGTCAACCAGCAGAATTTTGAATTTGTTTTCGCTCATCGGAATAATGTATTACAAAACAACAAAAGTAACAGATATTTATTACAGAACCATTAAAGTTCTTGAATAACGAATCACACAAAGTTATTGTTATTATTTGGCTTTTTCAAGTGTGAAGTTAAAAGTTGTGCCCTGATCGACCACGCTTCGCACATGAATGGACTGATTGTGCGCTTCAATGATATGTTTCACAATGGAAAGGCCCAGCCCTGTTCCCCCCTGTTCGCGCGAACGCGATTTATCGGCCCGGTAGAAACGTTCAAAAACACGCGGCAGGTGTTTTTTTTCAATTCCTATGCCGTTGTCGGAAACCTCAACCATGAGGTTGTCGTCCAAATCGTGAAACGACACCTGAACGTAACCTTCTTTTTTCCCGTATTTAATTCCGTTCACAATTAGGTTGGTGAGTACTTCGAGAATCCGGTTCCGGTCGGCTTTTACAAACACCGGTTTGTGCGGAGGATTTACAATTTCCAGCGAAATGCTCCGCTCTTTTGCCTGCCAGTGTTCCATTTCAAACACATCCTTCACCGTTTTCACAATGTCGAACTTCACCATGTTCAGCTTCAGCTCTCCCGACTCCAGCTTGGTAATCGATTCCAGATCTTCCACAATGGAAACCATGCGATCGATGCTTTTTTCGGTGCGTTTCAGGTAAAGCATGTTAATTTTCGGGTCGTCGAGCCCCCCTTCTATTAACGTGAGAATATATCCCTGAATGTTGAAAATCGGGGTTTTCAGCTCGTGCGACACATTGCCCACAAACTCTTTCCGGTAGCGCTCCAGCTCCTTCAGCCTTTCAATTTCCTTCATTTGTGCCTTGGCCCACTCTTCAACCTCGAATTTTACATTGGAAAGCAGGTTGGTGGAATCGGACGATTTTTCGGCCAGCTTTTTCCCGCTCAACGGCAAATCCTTAATGGTTTTATACACCGGGCGTATTTTATCGGAGATGTATTTGTTAATCACAAACATCACGTAAAAATAGGCGGCCAGAAAAAATACAATGATAAATACCAGCAACACCAGTATTCCGGGCGAAAACCACCACGTAAAAACCAGCAAAAGGGTAGCCAGCGCTGTAAGCAGCAGAGAAATATAAATGGTGAGTTGCCGGGATGAATATGTTTTCATAAATCAATCAATTTCGAACATCAAAGAAATGAAATAAACCTGTTAAAAACCTGCAAATCTCATTAATTCATTCATAATTAGGCTGCAAGTTCATTTATTTTTCAACGCACCGTTATTTTTGTTAAAAGCATTAATAAAAATTTGATGGATAGTTAATGTTTTTTTAATATTTTAGTCCGCGATAAGCAGTTAATTCGCAGCTATATTTGCCGCCTGTTAAAAAATAGATAATGGAAAATATTTACCTTATCATTGTTGTTGTCCTCTTCGTACTGGCTATTTCCGATTTAGTTGTTGGTGTAAGTAACGATGCCGTTAATTTTTTGAATTCCGCCTTTGGTTCGAAGGCTGCGCCCAAATGGCTCATTTTTTTAATGGCCGGGCTGGGTGTGCTCATTGGCGCAACCTTTTCAAGCGGCATGATGGAGGTGGCCCGAAAAGGCATTTTTCACCCCGACATGTTTGTTTTTTCCGAAATCATTGTCATTTTTCTGGCGGTGATGATAACGGACGTTATCCTGCTCGACATGTTCAACACCTTTGGTATGCCCACCTCCACTACGGTGTCCATTGTGTTTGAGCTGCTCGGTTCGGCAGTGGCCGTTTCGCTGGTAAAAATCAAAGCACTGGGCGGTTCAATCGGCGAATTATCCAACTACATCAATTCCGAAAAAGCGCTGGCCATTATTACCGGTATATTGCTGTCGGTGCTCATTGCCTTTACGATAGGAGCGCTGGTTCAATACATTACCCGCCTTATTTTCACCTTCAACTACCGGAGAAACATGAAATACTTCGGTTCGCTGTTTGGCGGGTTTGCCATAACTTCCATTACCTATTTTATACTGATAAAAGGGATTGACGGGTCGGCTTTTGCAGAAATCCATGTTCGAAACGGGCAAAAATTAAGCGAGTGGGTAATGACACACACCGGTGTTTTGCTCCTCTACAGTTTCATTGCGTGGGTCATAATCATCCAGCTGTTAAAATGGCTTTTCAATATAAAAGTGCTGAAGCTCACTGTGCTGATTGGCACCTTTGCCCTGGCCATGGCCTTTGCCGGAAACGACCTTGTAAACTTCATAGGAGTTCCGCTGGCCGGGTTCAGTTCATTTAAAGCCTGGCTGGGCTCGGGCGGTGTTGCGCCCGAGGCCTTTACCATGGAAATGCTGGCTGGCAAGGTGAGCACACCCACCTTTATGCTACTCATTGCCGGGCTTATCATGATTACCACCCTCATTTTTTCAAAAAAAGCACAATCGGTGGTGAATACTTCGGTGGATTTATCGAGGCAAACCGAAGGCACAGAGCGCTTTAATTCAAACATGATTGCAAGAGTCATCGTCAGAAATTCCTCGTGGTTGCATAAAAACGTCGAAAAGGTTTTCCCCGATTCTTTCATTCAAAAAATTAATGACCGCTTTACACCGCCTGAAAGAGACGACCAGGGCAATCCCGACGCCCCGGCATTCGACAAAATAAGGGCATCGGTAAACCTGTTGGTAGCCAGCATCTTAATTGCCATTGGCACATCGCTCAAGCTGCCGCTTTCAACCACCTATGTAACGTTTATGGTGGCCATGGGTACTTCGCTGTCAGACCGGGCCTGGGGCCGCGAAAGTGCGGTTTACCGCATCTCGGGGGTTTTTGCGGTAATCGGAGGTTGGTTTTTAACAGCAATCATTGCTTTTACGGTAGCCGCCGTTGTAGCAATGGTTATATCCATTGGCGGAATGATGATGATTTTTGTTTTTGTTGCCGTGGCCATATTTATGGTAATCCGCACCCATTTGCTGTTTAAAAAACGCAATCAGATTGATTTAGCCGAAGAAGAGGAAACCATTACCGAAAAAGATGAAACCGACAAGGTGATGGAAAAATGCCGGAAACAGGTGATAAAATCCATTTTGCTGGCCGATCAAATTTTTTCCAAAAGCATCGAAAATTTCCTCAAAGAGGAACGCTCGCTGCTGAAAGATTCGCTGAAGCTGAAAGACAGCCTGAATAAAAAATCGAAAAAACAGAAGAATAAAGTACTGAGCACCATCTCGAAAATTGAAGAAAACGTAGATTCAGGACATTTCTATGTTCAGGTAGTGGACTACCAGCGCGAACTGGCCCATTCGCTGAACTTTTTGGTAGAACCGCTTTACCAGCATCTGGACAACAACCATAAACCATTCAACGAACCTCAAATGGAGGAAATGGAAAACCTGAAAAAAGAAATCAATCATTTCTTTAACTTTGCCGTGGAGCTCGTTAAACAAAACAAATTTAACCAGATACCGGATTTAATCAAACAGCGCGACAACTTGCTGGTATTGCTGGAAGAAATGGAAATTTCACAGATAAAACGCATTAAGGCCAGAGCAGTGAATACCCGCAATTCGGTGTTGTTCTTCAATACCATTTCCGAAACCAAAAACATGCTGCTGCATGCCATTAATCTGATTAAAGCACACCGCGATTTTATAGTGGTTACGCAAAAAGCAATCAAATAAAACAGCTCGGAAGAAAATCCAAACATCAGCTACGACATCGAGGGACTGGCCATTTACAACAGCGGCAACGGCGAAGGTTACCTGGTGGCCTCATCGCAGGGCAATTACTCATTTGCCGTATTCCAACGGCAGGGCGACAACAAGTACCTCGGCAGCTTTCGCATTGTTGACGGCGAAATTGACGGCGCCGAAGAAACCGACGGCATTGAAATTACCAGCACACCGCTGCCCGGCTACCCCAAAGGAATTCTGGTGGTGCACGACGGCTACAACCGCGACGGCCGCAAACTGAAAAGCCAGAATTTTAAACTGGTTGACTGGAAAGAGGTGGAAAAAGTGATTCAGCAGGCAGCAGAAGCGCAACGTACAATTGAGCAGCACAATTGAGCAGGTGGACTTTGAGCCACCAGCTCAAGCTCAACATGGTGCTGCAAC
>OMKS01003178.1_pt1 | contig 13257 bp, 7 predicted proteins | sample 1674721 | NCBI WGS metagenome assembly OMKS01 (sample SAMN06264996, study PRJEB25208) | sediment metagenome | isolation source: hot spring sediment | place: USA: California | collected 2014-09-02 | reverse complement strand
GTCAAAAAGAATAATGCTAGACGTGTTTACGTCCAGCTTCCGGAAGGATTGAAGACTTCTGCAATAGATATTGCAGAAAAAATCGAATCTGAAACAGGGGCGGTCGTCTTAACGCAAGTCGACCCATGCTATGGCGCCTGCGACATCAACGAGGACGAAATCGAAAAACTGGGCGTCGACATGATAATACACTTCGGCCACACGCCGTTTGAAAAGAAATAACCCTAGTACTGCTGGACGTCTTCCAGCTTTGCTTCCGGATTGTTTTCCATTATCCCGAACACGTTTCCTTCCGTGTCCTGGAAGTATGCGAGGTATCCGACGCCCGGTATCGCCTGCATCGGGCTTAATATTTTTCCGCCGGATTGCGTGATTTTCTGCATGAATATTTCGACTGAGGGCACGTCGATTGTGTTGACGAGCATTGCGCCGGGCATCTTTTTGGAGAGTCCTCCATCGATTCCCGGGCCCTCGTCCCCTGTCTTTATCAGCCAGTATGGTGCGGGACCCTCCCACTCCTCAAAACTCCAGCCGAATACTTCCCGATAAAAGCTTATGGCCCGTTCGGGATTATCCGCCGCAATGTCGAAATGGACTACTCTTGGCATAAGTCAAAACACCTTATTAAAACATTTGATGAGGCAGTTAAATATTCAGTAGGTCCATCCGCTTGACGCGTGTATCTGCTTTTCCTCGTCGATTATGAGGGCTTCAACGCCGTCAAGGGATTCTATGAGCTTCATGCCGTCTTCCACGCCCAAGACCATTACGGTTGTCGAGAGCGCGTCTGCTTGGGTTGCGGTAGCGGCGACGACTGTCGCGCTCATAACCCCCCGGCTTGAATATCCTGTTTTGGGGTTGACTATGTGGTGGGCGCTCTTGTCGACATAATATCGCTCGTAATCTCCGCTTGTCGCCACGGCCTTGTCCTCAAGATGTATGACGGCCAGATATTCCGTCTGGTTTCTTGGGTTTTGGAGTGCTATCCCCCAGGGGCCGTCAGGTCTTGCTCCGATTGCGCGCATGTCGCCTCCAGCGTCCACAAGGGCGTGTTCGACCCCGTTTTCCCAAAGCTCTGCGATTGCCCTGTCTATAATGTATCCTTTGGCGATGGCGCCGAACGTCAGCTTCATGCCGGGCGCAAGGTATATGCCGGAATCGTTTAGCATGATTTTTTCATATCCCAAAAGCCTGAGGGTCTCGTTCACTTCTTCGGATGTCGGCGGTCTTCCGAGCTCGCCGAACGTGTGTGAGTAGAGGTCGAGTATGGGCTGTACTGTGATGTCAAACGCGCCCCCGCTGACTTGAGAGTAGTGTGAGGATTGCTCGAGTATGTAGACAAGCCGGCGGTCGGGATTTTCAAGATATCCCTGCCGGTTGAGGAGGTAGGCTTGGCTTTGGTTGTCGTAGATGCTGAAGACTTTTTCAAGAGACTGGATTTCCGTGAATGTGTCTTCAACCAACTGTTTCGCAACCTCGGGATTTTGATGGTAGACTGTGATGGTGACGGTAGTGTCCATCAGGCTCTTGGACTCGGAATAACGCTGTAGCTGAGGGTTTAGGCAGCCGAAAAGAAGGAATAATAGTATGAACAGTGGTTGTGCTTTCATTTCTAGTAGGACAGGTTTTCCCAGAACTTGTCGACGCCAATCCGCCCCCCCACGTCAACGTCGAAATGTTTTCCGACCGGCTCGATAATCTCCGGATTGCTTGTGAAAACTTTTGTTATCGCGCTTCTCACCACTTCAACGCCGGCTTTAGTGAGTTTCCCGCACGGCCTCTTGCACCCGACCTCGATCATGCCGAGAGCCTGCATCATCGTCTTTACCGGCACCGGGTTCGGATGCTTGTATGTGACCTGCGTAGTCTGGCCGTTTGGGAGTTTGACGTTTTCGACGGTCTTGACTCCGACTATATCGTACAGCGGCTTCAATGTTTCGTCGAGTTTTTTCGCCTCGTCGAGCCTTCCCTCGAGAAGCATTCGCGTTAATTTTTCTGTTGACGCCGGCGCGATGTTGCTGATGACGGATATCACTCCGCTTGCGCCAATGTTTTTGTCGCTCATCATCTGGAATGTGTTGGGGTCGTCGCCGGAGATTATGTTGAAGTCTTCTCCAACAAGGCTTTTGGTGCGCGCCATCCGTTCGAAATCGCCTGTCGCATCCTTGACTGCGACAAGATTCGGGTTTGTATGGCGGAGTATCGCGAGATCTTCCGGGGAGATGACCGTGACACTGCGTCCGGGTATCGCATAGGATATGAAGTCCATTTCCGGGAACTTTGAAAGCACTGGCTCATAGTATTCTTTTCGAAGCGCGATGCTTGAGGGCTTGTTGTAGTAGCAGTCTACGAGAAGGCACGCGTCGACTCCGGCCTCGACTGCAAGGCCTGTCTCATGCAATGCCTCGTCGGTATTGTTGCTTCCGGTTCCCGCTAAAACCCTGCACCTGCCGTTTATTATTTCTGTTGTTTTCGCGATGATTTCGGAGTGCTCTTTGTGCGTGACTGTCGCTGATTCTCCGGTTGAGCCCATCGGCAGAACACCTGTAGAAGCTTGTGACATCTGGAATTCGAGAAGGTTTTTGAACGCCTCCCAGTCGACGCCGAAGCTTTTGGTGAATGGCGTGACGAGCGCCGTCCACGATCCCGTGTATTTATCGTTCATCGTCCCTCAATTATATGGATTGCTGTTTAATAATCTTGAAATAGGATGTGCGGGATTACTGGATACGTCGGGGGCAGGAACGCCACGGAAGTGCTTTTCGAGATGCTCAAGCGCCTGGAATACCGGGGCTATGATTCGGCGGGAATAGCGTATGTCACTGAAAACGGCATCCGGGTTCCGAAGGACAGGGGCGCTGTGAGCGCTGTTGAGAAGAGCCTGGATTTGAAGGGTGTTTCCTCGAATATCGGGGTCGGCCACACGAGGTGGGCGACGCACGGGGCGCCCTCTCAGATAAACTCTCATCCGCACCCTGACTGCACGGGAGATTTCGTGGTCGCACACAACGGCATCATAGAGAATTATATCCAGTTGAAGAGCGAGCTTGAGGAGCTGGGACACAAGTTCAAGTCGGAGACCGACACCGAGGTTGTCGCGCATTTGATTGAACAGTATTATGATGGCGACCTGCTGAATGCGTTGGAGAAGACGCTCGCGCGTTTGCAAGGAAGCTATGCATTGACAGTATTGTCTTCAAAGCATCTGGACAGGATTCTTGTCGCGCGCTTGAAGAGCCCCATGATAATCGGTTTTGGCGTCGGCGAGATGTTTGTGGCATCGGACGCGCCCGCCTTCATGAAGTACACGAAGAAGGTCCACATCATGCGTGACGGCGAGTACGGCGAGATAACAAAAGACGGAGCCGTCATATTCAATGATGGCAAAAAGATTTCCGTCAAAGCGCAGGAGTTGGACTGGAGTGTCGAGGCCGCGGAAAAAGGAGGCTTCCCGCACTTCATGCTGAAGGAGATCATGGAGGAGCCGGCGTCCGCCGAGCACGCTCTGACAAGCATTGCCAAGATTTCCGAGGTCGCGAAAAAGATTGCGAAGAAGAAGCGGATTATGTTTGTGGCCTGCGGGACGGCTTATCACGCAGGCATGGTCGGAAAGTATGTTTTGGAGAATTTCGGGGTTGAGGCTGAGGCCGAGGTCGCATCAGAGTTCAGGTACAGTACGGCGAAGACCGTGAATCAGGATACCGCCCTGATTGTGGTTTCACAATCCGGGGAGACTGCGGATACTTTGGCCGCGATTGAGGAGGCGAAGAACAAGGGAGCCTATGTTTTGGGTATTGTGAACGTCGTCGGCTCAAGCATCACGCGCGTTGCAGATGATACCGTCTACATACAAAGCGGGCCGGAGATTGCTGTGGCGTCTACGAAAGCTTATATCGGGCAGAGCATCCTGACGACGCTTTTGGCATTGCACATCGCCTTTTCCAAAGAATTCATTTCAAAAGACAAGTTGGACGGGTTTTTGCGGGAGGCAAAGAGCCTGCCGGGCAAGATCCAAAAGATTTTGAGCGACAACAATCTCAAGAGTTTGGCCGAGAAGTGCGCGAACACCAGGACATTCTTCTATATCGGCAGGACATTGAACTATCCGACCGCGCTTGAAGGGGCCCTGAAGATTAAGGAGATAGCATATGTTCACGCTGAGGGTTATGCGGCGGGGGAGTTAAAGCACGGCCCGCTCGCAGTATTGGACGAGGAGACAGTAGTCATCGCGATAAAGAGCGGGAAGAATCTTTCAGATAAGATGGATTCCAACATTCAAGAGGCTAAAGCCCGTAGAGCGACGGTTCTGACAGTTGCAGAATACGGCGACATCAAGGTTCCCGAAACCGTGGACGAGCTGACGCCGATTCTGAATATCGTGCCCCTCCACTTGTTTGCATACTACATCTCAGACTTGAAGGGATTGGACCCGGACAAGCCCCGAAATCTTGCGAAGAGTGTCACAGTAGAGTAAAAATATTTTAGGTAAAATAAGGTTTTATTTTTTGGTTATTAGTTTTTTCGGGGTGTCTACGAGCATTTTCTCGAAGTCTTGTTTTTTCAGGCCGTTTTCCCCGAGGAGTTTCACGTATTCTTTGAGGCAGTCGCTTGGACCGGGGTTTCGGACTTGCCCGCCGTCGCTTGAGAGTATGCATTTCTCGACTCCGATTTCCTTGATCGCGTCAACTTGGGTTTCGAGCGGGTAGTCGCCGGGGTTGTCTCTGTCGAGGTACATTATGTAGCAGTATTCCGACACCGCCCCCTTGTCTGCGAGTTCTGCCTGCACTTCGACGGGCATTGCGATGTCGCGCTGCATCGGGTGCGTTAGGATTACGCGGATGCCCCGGTTTAACGCTTCCTCCGTCATCGTCTTCGCCTCCTGCCAGGATACATGGCCTGTGCCCATGATGCAGTCGTGTTTCGCCATCATGTCGAGGACGTATTCGGCTTTTCTGATTAGCTTGCCGTTCCAGTTAGTGCATTTTATCGCCTTCAGGTCGTCTTTTGTGCGTGGCTTGAAGCTTGGGTCGCCAATCCACTCGGGAGGTATCTCATAGTTGCTCTTGTTGTGGAGCAGGTGGTTTTCCGCGTGCACGGTGGGAAGCCAAACGATTATGGGATGCTCCTTGCTGAGGGTTGCCGATGCGTATACCGCAGAGGGGTTGAATCCCCCCATAAAGTAGTTGAGTGTCACACTCCCTATCAGGTCGATCTCGGTCTTCCCGTGGTTGATTTGTGCGGAATTGATGGAGAGTATTGTTGGGAAGCTGTGGGCCTTGAGGGCGACTCCTTTGATCTTGCCTTCCTCTTCTTCAAGAAGTTGTTCTACAGTGTATTTTCGGGGGAGGATGTCGGGTCCGACGTGGAAGTGGAGGTCGTATGAGCGTTTTATCAAATCTTCGATTTCCTTGTCGTTCATGCTCAAGCCAAACACCTCACATTCTGGTCCAAGACGGTTTCCGAAACTGGGGTTCCCGCCTTGAATATCTTTGGAATTATGGGAGTCCTATTTAATATCTCGTTCGGCGTCTTCGCGTTGAGGACTATGAGATCTGCCGGCGCACCTTTCTCAAGACCGTGGTTTAGGCCCATGATTTTCGCGCCGTTTATCGAAGCCATTTCTGTCAGAAGCTGGGGGTCTTTGTCGCGCGTCATCCGCGTTGCGGACGCCAGCACGTGCATTTCCCGAAGCATCGATGAGTTTCCGAGCGGGTAGAATATATCTCGGATGTTGTCGGTTCCCATTGCCACATTAACTCCTGCTTCGGCCAGTTCTTTCACAAGAGTTATGCTGTTTGACGGTCGGGAGTGGACGTCGTCTGGAAGGTTGAATCGTGTTATCATGTTGGCGCTCGGAGTTACTATCACATTGATTCCGGCCTGTTTGACGAGTTTGATTGTTTCTTTTGCAACCTGTTCTGATTGTGCGGACAGGCTTATGCAGTGTGTGGCCGAAACCCGGCCCTGCATCTTGTTTTCTATTGTTTTTTCGGCGAGTATCGGGAGCATGAAGTTTCTCGGGTCGTTGGACTCGTCAATCTGGACTTCCAAGTCCACACCATATTTTTTCGCGAGCTCGAAAAGTATGTCGATGTGCTGGAGCTGGGCTTCCTCACCTTTTTCCACAAGCGGTAGTCCCCCCAAAAGGTCTGCGCCTTCTTTCAATGCTTCTTCGATTAGCGCCCGGGATTTTTCTTCGACCACGCCTTGCTGTGGGAAAGCGCATGTTTGTAGTGTGACGCACTGTTTCAGCTCGTCTTTAAGCTCGGTCAATGCCTTGAGGGACGTCAGCCCGCAAGTTGAGTCGACGTCAACTTGTGTTCGGATTGCGGTGCAACCATTTGCAAGCATTTCGAGCGCGACTTTTTTGGCGCGCTCTTTGACGTTTTTGACAGTGTAGTTTTTCTTGAATTTCTTGAGGAGTTCCCGGTTTTCCTCAAGGCTCTTGCCGAAATCGGAGGGTTTCATGAGGGAGAGGAGGTCGGCTTTGTCGAGGTGGGTGTGGATGTTGACGAAGCCGGGCGCCACAATCCTGCCCTGCGCGTCGTAGGAGTCGCCAGCCTCGAGTTTTGAACCGGTTTGGGCTATCAGGCCGTTTGAAACGAGAATGTCTAAGGTTTTGTCAGAATAAAGAGTCCTGGCGTTTTGTATAACAAAATCCTGTTTTCCGCTAGCTCCCATGCCAGGTAAGATATACAAATTAGAGGTATAAATACCCGGGGACAGGATTACGCGCCGCTTAGTATGAACCTGCTGGTATCATCGAGGAAGAGGCATCCGTGGTTTATGGGGGTGAAGGCGCGTCTGGCGGTGACGTTTGTGTAGTCTTCGAATGCGAGGCTTCCGGTGTTTAGGCAGGCGATATTGTAGTTGGGCATATTGTATCTGAAGCCGTGTAGAATGCAGTCCACCCGTACCGTCCAGTCTCCGGATTTCGGGCATATGCAGTTGTCTTCCAGCTTGAAGAGATAGGCGGCGCCGGCGTTACTACCAGCATCGTCTTCATATCTGGCTCCGAGAACGGCAGTATCGCCGGAAACGGAAACAGAAAAGCCGAACTCGTCGCCCGCCCCGGTGTCGCCCGCCGTAATCTTGTGCAACTCCTCGAAATGACCGGAAGAATTACGCCTGAAAACATACGCGGCACCAGCATTACTACCAGCCTCGTCCTGACCGGGGGCTCCGACAACAGCGTAATCGCCGGAAACAGAAACCGACCGGCCGAACGCATCAGACGCTCCGGCGTCGCCCGCCATCATCTTGTTGACTTCATAGGCGACGTTATAGTCGCCCACAATGAAGGTGATGTTGCCTTTGAAGGGGTTTTGGAAGGTGTCGTTGCAGTAGACTGTCAGGTTGTATTTTGTCGAACTGTAGTCTCCTTTCCCGAAATTGGTCGTGAAGTTCACGCCGGCCACAGCACTCGAGGAGTTGGTCGCCCCCTCGTCTATCGTATACCAGCAGTAGCCGTTGGCGAGGGTAGTATAGTTTATGGAGGTGATGTTGGAGATGTGGGCCGCGTAGTCTATGGGATAGTATATGTAGACGCGGGCGTTCATTTCAACGTCCATGAACAGGTTGTTGGAGAGAATTACGCCCCTATTGTTGTATGTAGGGTATCCCTCAAGAATAATCGTCAGGTTGTATGGTGAATACCACGTGTAGTCTGTTCCGGACGTGTCATTCCTCACGTATTCGGGCAGGGTTTTCCTCGAAATCCTGCCGTTTGAAGTGGTGTTTTCAGAGAAAGCGGTGTTGGAGTGGTTGTCGTTTAGCGTCACGTTCGCGTCCGGCACTCCGAAACCGTCCATCTTGACTCTGACGTCAAGATACCAGTTCATGAGTAGTGTTCCATTCACGTTTTCATCCCAGCTGATTGTTATCGGAGTTCTGTCGGCCCGGGTCACGTTCGTGAAGTTCCATGTCCCGCCGGTAACGGTATAGTTTGCATGGAAGTCCGGTAGGCTTGAGGAGTTAAGTATGCTGTCGTAGATTGTGAAGCTGTTGACTGCGTCCTCCAGGCATATGGAATAGCCTGCTGTTTTTACGTTCATTCCCGAGAAAACATTGCCTTGCGTTGTCGATTGTAGGAAGATTCCGTAGCCGTTACTACCATAGGTCGTAATCGTATTGTTGTTCAGAGTATTGCCGTTTGAATTTTGATACAGCCAGATTCCATAGCCGTAATTACCGTAGGTTGTAATCGTATTGTTGTTCAGAGTATTGCCATTTGAATTTAGCCATAACTGAATTCCGGGGCTACCCGATGAAGTCGTGATATGGTTGTTGTTTATGTCATTGCTGTTCGAGCCGGAATATAATCGGATTCCGTCGCCTAAACGATGTGTTGACGTGATTGTGTTGTTGTTTATGTTGTTGCTTGAGCTTGTAACTAGGTAAATTCCTATGCTCCCCCAGCTTCCGGGATAGCTTCCTGAAGTGTGGATTATGTTGTTGTTTATGTTATTATTGCTTGAGCCTGAGCCAAGGGAAATTCCGCGGCCATTATAGCCTCCAGTCGTGATGTTGTTGTTTATGTTACTCCCACTGCCACTTACTGCAATTCCTTGGGCGTTGTTTGCTGAAACCGTGATCGTATTGGTTGTTGCATTGTTGTTTGAAATTGAAGATAACTGAATTCCATGGCCGTACCAGTTTGAGGTCGTGATGCTGTTGTTGATTATGCGGTTGTAATTTGAGTTTGAGGTCAAATAGATTCCGCGGGACCAATTGCCGGAAGTAGTAATACTGTTGTTGATTATGCGATTGTAATTCGAGCTTGAGGACAGGTAGATTCCGTGGCCCGTGCTTGCGTTTAGTATGTTGTTTGATAATGTTGACGCGCTTGTGTACGACAAGCTTAGGGACTCGCCAGAGAAGTTTGAGTTTGTTATTGTTATGTTCCTGCTCCAGCCGAATATTACCTGCCCGAAATTTGTGAAATCAGCATGGTCGAATAGGAGATTTTCGACATCATACGTGTAGTTCAGCGGTTTTCCACCTACCAGGTTTGTAGTGTCGAGTATGTTGTCGTAATGGGCGGATTCTGTCCCGGATATTATATAGCTGTTTGTTTGCGTTGAGGTTACGTTATTGCCGAGTATTGTGTTGTCGGAGCTTGAGTCTATAAGGATTCCGCAGCTTTCAACAGATAGTGTTAGGATTGTGTTGTTGTAGATGCCGTTTCTGTTTGCGCCAGAGCTCAATGAAATCCCGTCGCCATATGTGCTTGAAATCAGAATAGTATTGTTTTTTACGTTATTGTCTGAGCCTGATGTTAAAAGGATTCCATCACTTCCTGACGGCGAAATTGCGGTTATGAGGTTGTTGGTTACATTATTGAAGTCTGCTGACGTCCTTAGATAAATGCCTTTGGCGGTGACGGCCGAGATTTTGATTGTGTTGTTGTTTATATTATTGTTTTTTGAGCCGAAATACACGTAGATTCCATGGCCATATCCGCCCGATGTCGTGATGTTGTTGCTTTTTACATTATTGTTGTCCGAGTATGAAAACAGGAAAATACCATAGGCTGTGCCCGTGTTTATCCGGTTGTTTGATATTGTTGATGAGGTCGTGTGAGACAGGCTCAGGGAGTCGCCCGAGAAGTTTGAATTGGTTACCGTGATGTTCCTGCTCCAGGCAAAAAGAACCTGCCCGAATTTAGTGAAATCAACATTATCGTAGACGAGATTGTCAGCGTTATACGTGTAGTTCACACGTTTTCCTTCCGCAAAATTTGAGGTGTCAATCGAATTGTTGTAATGGGAAGAGCTTGCTCCTTGCAGCATATAGCTGATTGTTTGTTCTGAGGTTGCATTATTATTTGTTAAAATGTTGTTTGCGCTTGAAGACAAGTAGATTCCACTATCGAGTGAGGTTATTGTGTTGTTGTTTATATTATTGCTGTTTGCGCCGAGATTCAAGTAGATTCCGGTTGCTGAAGCCGTAATCGTGTTCCCGCTAAGATTATTGTATTTTGAATTCGTGTACAAATAGATTCCATAGCTGTAACCGCCCAGCGTAGTAATCGTGTTGTTGAATATCGTCCCGTTATTTGATTGATAATAGTATATCCCGTACGCCCACCCTCGGGTTGGCGAGACGATCTTGCAGTTTTTCACTGTCGTAAAATTAAAGCCGGCCGAACTAACGCCATAGCCAGTAATGCTTGTCGCATAACTTATCTGATGCCCCCTGCAGTCTATCGTGATGTTGTTGGCTCCGACAGTAAGACAAGTTGCGGTAGAGCTGATTGGCCCGTTCAGGACATACAATTCATTCGGAGTCGACAAAGTCCCGCACTCAGTGACTACAGTCATGCCCGCCGAAACAGTCTGGACAGAAAATAAGGGGGCCAAGAAAGAGAATGCGAATACTGTCGTCCTAATCCTGTTTGCCCCCACCCCCTCGCCTTCTAAGAAATTTAAGCTAGAGCCCACGCTAAAATTTTACGCGCATCCGCCGAAGCATACGTGGGTGCCGTTGCTTTCGATGGCGAGTATTCCCCCGACATAAACCTTGTCGGCGTATACTGCGCCGGTGATGTTGGCGGTTCCAACCACCTCAAGCTCGCGGGTTGGGGCAACTGTTCCGACTCCGACATAACCGTCTGCAACAGTGAAGTTGCCGGTAGTGACATTCAATCCTCCCCCGACTTTCACAGGACTTCCGCCGTAAATCGTGTCGTGGACGGTGAGGTTTCCGGAAATGTTGACGTTCCCGTTTTGGATGCTCGCGTTCGACGTGATTTCAGGCGCCAACAGCCAGAATGATGCGGACTCTCCGCCGCCTGTCGGCCACGCCGTCTTGCAGTCGCCGCTCAAGCAAATCTGAGTAGTATTAATGTAGGGGACGAACAAGGTGCCGGTAATATTCGCGTCGCCTTCAACATGCAAGTCCGTGGTCGGCGCGTTGGTCCCGACTCCGACGCCTCCTGTCGCGAGTATTAGGAACTGGTTGTCGCCGGTGGAGGCGAATCCTGTTGACGTCGAGTCCGCCCAAACGAATGTTCCGTCGTTTTTCGCCCAAGCATGCTGGCCTGCCGCGAAAGAGTATGCGCCTTCAGCCAGGTTGGTGAATCCACCGGGGACTGTCGAGAATACGCCTGTCGCATTGTTGTAGGCGCCTCCGCCGATTGCCGGCGCTGAAGCTTCTCCGCCAGTTATATAATTGTATCCTCCGCCGGAAATAACCGCGCCGTCCGCCTGGTCGACGAAATTGTAGGTGCCGCCTCCGACAGAGGAATACGAGCCTTGGACAAAGTTGTGCATTCCGCCGGAAACCGCCGAGCCCGCCGGCGCCGTAATCGAATTGTTGTATCCTCCGGCGATTGAAAGCATCTGGCCGGTAGCATTGTTTTCAAGTCCGCCTCCGATGAAATTGTGTTTGCCGATTATAAAATTGCTTTCTCCGCCGACAATCGCGTTTTGCTCGCCACCCCAAGTTTCGTCGTAGTGGATGGTGTTGTTTCGGCCTCCGGCAATCACGCTTTGCGGGGTTTCAACAGTATTGTATACTCCGCCCCCGATGACGCCCGCGTTCGCACCGACACTTATCACATTTCCGCCGCCTCCCGCGACAACACTGTAGTTGGTTGAAACGGTATTCAACACTCCGCCGGATATCACGGAGGCTAGGTGCCCCGTCATGGTTGAATCATTCCCTAAATTAACCAGGTTGGTGTCCTGCGCATTAATGTTTCCAGTCGTGACATTCAAGCCTCCCGCAACTTTAACAGGACTCCCGCCAGAAAGTTCTCCGTCGACCGTCAGGTTTCCGACAACCCTCACGTTCCCGTGTTCGATGCTCGCGTTCGACTTGATCTCACCGCTCTCGTTAAACCAGTATGGTGCGAGCGAACTTCCGCCAGTCGGCCACGCGTTCTGGCAGTCGCCGTTCAAGCAGATTTCCGTTGCATTAAGATTCCCGCTCATGACGACAAGGTCGCCGGAAGTAACGTTAATTCCGCCCCCAACCTCAAGGGGACTGCCGCCATACAAGGTTCCGCCAACCCAGACGTCGCCAGTAAGGTTAGTGTCGCCTTCAACATGTAGTAGTTGTGTCGGGGTGTTGGTTCCGATTCCAACCCCGCCGTTCGCCCGTATCAAAAACTGGTTTTCGCCGGTTGACGCGAAGTCCGCGTCAGTCGAATCCGCCCACACGAATGTTCCGTCGTGCGTTATCTTGGCTCTTCTCCCAGCAGCTAACGCGAAGCTCGCGTTGCTGTTGATTATGTTTTTTGAGCCTCCGGGTATTACAGAGTAATAGCCGTCAATATTGTTGTACTGCCCCCCCGTGATGGCTGAAAAAGCCCCGGTAATGTTGTTTTTCATTCCGGCGCCGATGAAGTTCGCGCCCATGTCTGTAGTATGCCCCCAAGTCGCCTCTCCTATTTGGACATTGTCTTCCGGAGTGAAAATCCAATTGTTCTGGCCGCCTCCAATAGTGTTGTAGGAGCCTGAAACAAAATTCCCAGAGCCTCCGGCTATGACATTGTTGCCCCATGTGCCGTTGGCGTAATTGCCCAATCCGGCGCCGATAAAGTTGGCGCCTCCGCCGGCGTAGTTTCCACGCCCCCCGACAACGACAGTATACTCGTCGCCCGCAGTATTGTTGAAACCACCGCCGACAAAATCATAATTGCCGATGGCAGTATTGTGTAACCCGCCCGCGATTACCGCGTAACTTCCCGAAACATTGTTATACGAGCCGCCGAGAATTGCGGAAATATTGCCGGAAACCTCGTTAAGACCTCCGCCCACGATAACCGATGCGCCGCCTGAAGCGGTGTTAAACCCGCCGGCGCCGATGAAAGACGCATTACCTGAAGCGTTGTTTAAAAAACCTCCACCGACAAACGCATTGTCAGCTTCCACACGATTCAAACGTCCGCCGACAATAGAGGAGTAGACTTCTGAAACCGTGTTTCCGGTTCCGCCCAAGACAGAAGAGTATGAGGACGTCACGTCGTTTGAAGGTCCGAGGACAAACCTTGAACCCAACGCCGTGATGTTGTCCGTCACATTAATGTTTCCAACGACAGTCAAAACCTCGTTGGGGCTGGTTGTCCCGATTCCGACTTTGTTTCCGACTGTATCCACATAGAATTCTTCCGCGTCGCCGATCGTGATGTTTCTCCCGTCGAGGGGAATTATCTGGAAGGAGCTGGCCGACAGTGCGAGCGCGAGAAACAGTATTAGTGTTAATGCCGTCTTGTCCAAGCCAAACACGCACGCCATTTTATATATTAATATA
>OMKS01003176.1_pt1 | contig 13258 bp, 10 predicted proteins | sample 1674721 | NCBI WGS metagenome assembly OMKS01 (sample SAMN06264996, study PRJEB25208) | sediment metagenome | isolation source: hot spring sediment | place: USA: California | collected 2014-09-02 | reverse complement strand
ACTGGCTGCTGCGCAACATGAGTTACCGGGCCTTTGCCGGACGCAGGCTCCACCTGATGCGCTATGTGAGAGAACAGCTCTGCGCAACGGCCTACCTCGTCAATGAGGCAGGGGGAATCGGCCATTTCCTGCCGGACTATGAAAAGATGATCTCTCGTGGTATCAGGGGCTACCTCGACTCCATGGGGGATATGCACGGAGACCTCCACGAAGCGGCACGGATCGCCTGCGATGGCCTCGCAGACTTTGCGCTCAGGCTCTCCCATGAGGCACAGAATCGTGCATCCGTGGAACCGGTACCCGAGCGTGCTCAGGAGCTGCGCGAGATCTCCAGGATCTGCGCCAAGGTTCCCATGGAACCTGCAGAGACCCTTCAGGAGGCTTTGCAGTCGCTGTGGCTCACACACATGACTGTGTGCCTTGAAGGGTTGAACTCCGCCGTGTCGCTGGGCAGGATTGACCAGTACCTCTTTCCCTATTTCCTCAAGGATATCGCTGAGAACAGGATCACGAGAGAACAGGCCCTGGAGCTGCTGCTGTGTTTCTCCGCAAAGACCACCGAACATCTCTTCCTGCTCTCGAGCAGGACGAGTGAATACCACGGAGGGTACCTGGTGGCGCAGGCTGCTACCGTGGGTGGCATGGATATGAACGGAAACGATTCGGTGAACGAACTCACGCACCTCTTCCTCGATGTGATGGAACAAGCGGGTCTGAGGGATCCGAACTACATGGCGAGAATCCATGAAAACTCTCCTGAAGACTACGTGGAGCGGGCAGTGGAAGTAGCGTGCAGGGAAAATGCCGTTCCTGGACTCTTCAACGATGAGATCACCATCGCCTCCCTGGTGGCTCACGGGTACACCGAATACGAGGCGCGGAATTTCGGCGTCGTGGGCTGTGTTGAACCCACCATCCCGGGAAAGAGCTTCTGCTCCACCGATGCAGCACTCTTCAATCTTCCCCTGTGTCTGATCCTTGCCCTGAACAAGGGCAGGAGGCTCGGCTCGAGAATGAGGCTCGGCACCACAACCCCGGATCCTGCAACGTTCACCAGTATGGACGATGTACTCCACGCATTCAGGACCCAGGTGGATTTCATGGTAAGCCGCATGATCAAAGATCTCCAGGTTATCGAGCAGGGCAACAGAGATTTTCACCCAACCCCCTTCTCCTCCATGCTCGTCGACGGGTGTCTCCAGAAAGGCAAGGATGTCACCGCCGGAGGTGCGCGCTATAACTCAAGCGGAATTCAGGGGGTGGGAGTGGCAGATGTTGCGGATTCCCTCGCTGCTTTAGATGAGGTGGTATTCACGAAACAGGTTTCTACGATCCCGGAAGTGATCAGAGCCCTCGAAGAAAACTTTGCCCTCACTCCGAAACTCCACGCAGCGCTCCTCACGGCGCCGAAGTTCGGCAACGATCATGAACTGCCGGATGCCTTCGCAGCCCGGGTCGTACAGATCTACCACGACTCCCTCGAACGACATACGTCGACGCGCGGAGGGCCATACATCCCGGGATTCTATTCCTCCACCTGCCACGTGGGCTTCGGGAAGAGGACTGAGGCGCTCCCCAGCGGCAGGAAAAAAGGTGAGCCCTTCGCAGCGAGCCTCGGCTGCTGCAATGGCAGGGACAGGCTCGGCCCCACGGCGCTCCTCAATTCAGTTGCAAAAATCGATTCCACGCTTTCTCCCAACGGGTATGCCGTGAACCTGAGGTTCGACACAGCCTCCCTTCAGGGAGAACAGGCAAAACCCGTGATGACCTCGCTCGTCAAAGGGTTCTTCTCCCAGGGCGGTATGGAGATGCAGCTCAACGTGCTCGACCCGGAGATTTTGGAACAGGCGAGGGATAACCCCGGCAGATACCCCGGCATCGTGGTGAGGGTCGCGGGCTATTGCGCATACTTCGACGAGCTGCCCCTGAGTGTGAAGAACGAGATTATCTCTCGAACCAGGATCGGGCTTGCATAGAAGTACAGGTGTTCGAGGCTGCTGATGCTGCGGCGATCTGCACAATCAGGTGCAGAGAAAACACTGGAGAGGAGTCGATCCGGTCATGCAGGAGTGGAAGGGGATTTTCCGGGAAGATCTGTGTGATGTGTGCGGGAAGTGCCTGAATCTCTGCCCGGTGATGGAGCTCCCCATCGATGAGGCTCAGGCAGAGGTGGGCCGACTCTTGGAAGGTGCGCGGTCGAAACATGCCCTGAGCAGGTGCACATCGTGTATGTCGTGCAATCTCTTCTGCCCTGTGGATGCAAAACCCTTCAGCCTCATCCAGCAGAGGTGGAATGAGAGATACAAACAATGTGGAGCCCCTCCCCTGTACAAATTCGTCTGCCCCACGAGTTCACCTAATATCTGGCAACTCCTGAACATCTTTCTCACGGACGAGGAACGAGGCTGGATTTCGCACTGGATGGACTATGAACCGATGCATGGCGATGAAGTGTTGCTCATCGGCAACTACCTCCACCTCTTTCCATTTATCGTGGGAGGCAGTTCACTCCTGGACCAGTTCCGCCCGGTCGATCGTCTTGATCAGTGGGAGGCGGGGGCATACCTCTACCAGGGCGGATATCTCGATGTAGTACAGAAAATCGCCGTACAGACGAAGAGAGAGTTCGATACCTGGGGTGTAAAGAAAATTGTTCCCATGCTGGACGCCGTCCACCATCTCTTTACCACGGTTCATCCCCGAGAGATGGGTGTGAGCCACGATCAGGAGTTCGTCAATTTCACCGACTGGCTGCTGGAGAAGATAGAAACGGGAGCTGTCGAACTGAAACACCCCGTGAAGAAACTGGTGACAGTACACGACAACTGCTATTCCAAGGCCTTTGGTCAGACCTGCTGGGATTCGCACCGCGAGATCCTGAAGCGCTGCGGATGCACCCTTGTGGAGATGAGGCACAACCGGGAGAATGGCCTTTGCTGCGGATTCGGAAAGGGAGCCTCCTGGACGAGAAATGCGACGCTGCCCTTCGAGATCATCTCCGAAGGCGCCAGAAAATTCAAAGAGGCAGAAGAAACAGGGGCCCAGGCCCTCGTATCCTACTGCGGGGGGTGCATCTACCTGCTCTGGGCGGCACGGGAACTGCTGGGAAGCCCCATGGATGTCTACCACTCCATAGAGATTGTTCGGATGGCCATGGGGGAGACGATCAACTATCCCCAAGATCACATCAGGAGGGCTTGGGACATCATTGCCATCATCTCCTACCAACTCATGATCTCGCTCTTTCAGAAGAATTTCAGCATCGAGAGCCTTCACTACGATGAAACTCGGAGCACTTTCATGCCGAAAGAGTTCAGGATTCTTAAGACCATACGATCACTGCTTGATAGTTCTCTGTTCAGGAGATTCTATGCAGCACTCTTCCGGCAGATCATGCCCCTGGTGAAACTGATCTGATGCTGATGGACGTATCCCTTCGACCGTGTCGGCTCCGGAGAACGAGAAACACCCGGCTGTCCATGGGAACAGTCGGGTGTACGTGAACGCTTTGTTTTTACACGAGACCCTGAAAGATCATCGCGTCGGCGACTTTGACAAACCCAGCAATGTTCGCCCCGACAACATAGTTACCCGGATAGCCGTACTCTGAAGCAGTTTCGTGGCAGTTCCGATGGATGTTGATCATGATCTGGTGGAGTCGTGCGTCCACCTCTTCTTGCGGCCAGCACAGACGCATTGCATTCTGGCTCATCTCAAGTCCGGAAACCGCAACACCACCGGCGTTCGCCGCCTTTCCGGGTCCATAGAGAATTTTCTTTTCGAGGAACAGGTCGACGCCTCCGGGTACGGTCGGCATGTTCGCACCCTCAGAGACGACGTAACACCCGTTGTTCAGGAGCGTCTCTGCGTCCTTGACCGAAATCTCGTTCTGGGTGGCGCTGGGGAAGGCGCAGTCGCAGGGTATTGCCCAGGGCCGTTTTCCTTCATAGTATTCTACGGAGAATTTCTCCGCGTATTCCTTGATCCTGCCCCGATGAACATTCTTGAGCTCCATGACCCAGTTGAGCTTCTCCTCATCGATTCCGTCCTTGTCGTAGATGGTCCCATTGGAATCAGACAGAGATACAACCTTCGCCCCGAAATGCAGGAGCTTCTCTACGGTGTACTGAGAGACATTGCCGGAACCGGATACCGTACACACCTTTCCCGTAAGGCCCTCGTCCCGAGTCCTGAGCATTTCCTCGGCAAAGTACACGGCCCCATATCCCGTTGCTTCAGGCCGGATCAGCGAACCTCCATAGCACAGGGATTTACCGGTGAGCACCGGCGTAAACTCGTTTCGCAGTCTCTTGTACTGACCGAACAGAAACCCGATCTCACGACTGCCGACCCCGATATCTCCAGCGGGAACATCGGTGTCAGGGCCGATGTGGCGGAAGAGTTCGGTCATGAACGACTGGCAGAACCTCATGACCTCGCTGTCAGACTTGCCCTTGGGATCGAAGTCCGAACCTCCCTTGCCCCCGCCCATCGGCAGTGTGGTCAGAGAATTCTTGAAGATCTGTTCAAATCCGAGGAACTTGAGGATGTCAAGATTCACCGTGGGGTGAAACCTGAGTCCGCCTTTATACGGTCCGATGGCGCTGTTGAATTCAACCCGGAATCCTCTGTTGACATGAACCTGCCCTTTGTCATCCTGCCATGGAACACGGAACATGATAACCCGCTCGGGTTCTACAATCCGCTCGAGCACGTTGGTATCACGATACCTCTTGTTTTTCTCCAGTACAGGCCTGAGTGATTCGAGCACTTCACTGACAGACTGCAGAAATGCGGGTTCGTTAGGGTTTTTTTCCCTTACCGACTCAAGTACTCTGCTTACAATAGGCATTGAAAATAGTTCTCCTTTCCCTTGTTCATGAAGCTTATTTTATGTGTAGTTTTTATAAACGGCGGAAAACGCCCTCAGATCTTGGTACTCCATCACCGTGGACATTGCGAGGTTCTCTGCCTCGATCCCCGCCTCTCGAGCAGCTGCAATGGGGTTCATCCCACCGATAAGAATCATGCCGACCTTGTTCACATCAACATTCACCTGGCAAATAGGATCACCCATCTTTCCCATCGTGAGCAGGGATCGTATACCTCTCTTGGCGAGCAGTTCTACGATCTCCTCAACACTCTCCCGGCAGATACCCGCCACCTCCCTGAAGTTTGCCAGAATCTTTCCCTCTCCGTGTTCAATGGCTTCCCTGACACGGGTCATCTTCGCGTTGATAAAGGCCTCTGACGGATCCAGAGAGGTTCCCGAATAGTGGATAAGCTCCACAAATCGCATGGGCGTGTTTTCATGCAACTGGAGGATCCCTCCGAACTTCGAATCCATGGGAATTCCACGCTTGAGGAGAACACCGTTGAACACGATGCTGCATACAGAAGCAAAACCGATGTGTCCTTCGGGCACAGGGATATCACCCAGGAACGTCCCTTCCTCGGCAAGTCCCACGAGGTCGCTGACACAGAGTCCCTTTTCAAAGGCTCCCTTCATATGGTGAAGAGCCTCGGGGAACCTCTCCTTTTGGAAAAGAGAGATGTTCATGGGGATCATGCCTTCTTCGCGCAGGGGGTCAAAGGTGGTTTTATAGGCCAGAATTTCAATCCTTGAAATGGCATAGCCGACCTTATCCTGTACCCGTGCATTCCTGAGTTCCTCTATCCCTTTCTGCGTGATGATCCTGCCGTCTCTCCTGCCGATGAACCTGGTGAGTTCCTTCTGATCCATGAACTGGAGGTGATACCTGACTGCCCTCTCTGAGAGACTTATGCCGTAATCTCTCATCCTGCGGGCAATGATTCGGGCCCCAAGTGGCTGCTGAGCATGGTTTAAGATTCTGAGTATAATGATGCTTTTTCGCTCAATTTCTTCATAGGAAAACATCGCATCCTCCACGGTTATCGGCAGCCGATTGCCGAATTTGATTACATCCTGTTCCAGCACAAGTCAACTGATATTTTCTGCCTGTAGTTCTGCAATGAATCTTGTTTGCATCCATCCATAGTTCTCGTTCTGAACACCACGGAGGACTCTACCCTCCTGAATGCCACGGGTTCACGGATACACTCTCCAAAATCTGTGACACTACCCGCATGCCGGAATTCTCCCCCCTTGGTCACCCTCTCGATGCACATACCCGTTCGCCCTCTGCACCCGTAAAAAACTCTTGGACAAAGATCCGCCAGAGATACGCCTTTACTTCATAAAAAATTTGGCCGAAACTATGGATAGAGAGCTGGACTGCACAAGGAAGCGTCCACGACATCCGCTCTCGAGACAGCTTTCAACTGGAGGAAAATCTATGAGAGTAGCCCTTGTCCTTTCTTTCATGCTCCTGTTTGTTCTGATGCCAGCGCTTGGGTTCTCCCTGGGCTTCGAGGTGGCTCTGACGACCTGGAAGCCCGTCGTTGCAGGAGACTTGTCCTATAGAGCCGTTACCGATTCGGACACCCTTGATCTGGATGATACCTTCGATCTGGATTCTCCCTGGCGACTTTCCGGAAGAGCCAAGCTTGATCTTCCTGTTTTTCCAAACCTTTACCTGATGGCAACCCCGATGGATTTCTCCGGAACCGGAGCGCTGCCAGCCCCTGTGAGTTTCGGCGCAACATCTTTCCCCTCGAATACTGCTCTCGACGCATCACTCGCACTGTCCCTCTATGATGTGGGGCTCTACTACGGTATCCCGTTCATTGGAATCGCAACCTTAGGGATTCTCAACTGTGACGTGGGGGTGAACGCCCGGATGATCGACCTGAGGGCAGAAATCAAAGAGGTTGCTGGTGAACTCAAGGAATCCAAGGAACTCTTCGCTATCCTTCCGCTGGTCTATGGATCCGTTCAGGTCTATCCCATGAAACACCTGTCCATCGAACTCGAAGGCCGTGGCGTCTTCTACGGTGACTATCGTATCCTCAGCATGATCGGCAGGATCAAGGTCCGCCCCTTCTTCCCTGTCTTCGTTGCCGGGGGATACCGGAGTGAAACCATCATCTTTGATTACCGGGGAATCGATATCGATGTGCGCTGCCAGGGCCCCTTCGTTGAGGCTGGAGTTCAATGGTAATGCGCCACAATTTCAAACGTCGCTCTTCCTCATTGACAAAGAGACGCTGGCGAGCATAGGGGACAGGGATGGGAAGGATCAGGGAAAATGTCCTCAGCCTCCTCAGCGAGATTCCGGAGCACGTCACCGTGGTTGCTGCTGCGAAATCACGGAGTGCGGAAGAGATCAGAGAAGCTCTCGATGCCGGTATTACTGCCGTAGGACAGAACTATCTCCAGGAGTCCCGGACGGTGATCGGAGCGATCGGTGATCGGGCGGTGTGGCACTTCATCGGGCATATCCAGAAAAACAAGGTGAAGCACATCATCCCCCTCTTCGACATGATCGAGACCCTTGATTCCGTTGGGCTTGCCACTATGATCGACCAGCATGCCCTCAAGCACAACAAGATCATGCCAGTGCTCATAGAGGTGAATATCGCCCACGAGGAACAGAAAGCAGGGGTGATGCCTGAAGATGTGAAGGATCTGATCCGTGAGCTTTACCCGCTGACCAATATCAGGGTACAGGGACTCATGACCATGGGCCCCTTTCTGGATGATCCCGAGGGACTGAGAACCTACTTCAGGCAGATCCGGACTCTGTTTGAAGAGATCAGGGAACTCGCCATTCCGAACGTGGAAATGACGCATCTCTCCATGGGCATGAGTGATTCCTACCGTATCGCCATCGAAGAAGGGGCCACGATGGTCAGAATCGGGACCCAACTCTTTGGCCCCAGGTCGTGATCTGAACACATCTTATGTTCGGACCAGTACCTGCATTCCTACCCTCACGTCGAGCATTCGAGAGGCAGAATCCGTGTTTGCGGCTATTTCAATGGTAGAGGTACTTCCACAATACAGGGCCGCCTCTCCCGGCTGAATTTCCGAAAATGTCGTGACTATACGAGTGATGGACCTGCCGTTGATGATCGCCTCAACTCCGGGGTGAAGCAGTCTGCAGTCGATGTTCGTAATGATGTTTCCGAAGATGTCCACATGTACCACCTGAGGTCTTGTAACATCGAGAGAAAGAGGATCATGCTTCGGTACCACAGAGAGTTTCTTCAGAGATGGATCTCTCAGTGCCCGGATAACGAGAGGCGCGAAGATATCTCGCGCATGAAAGGTTGAGGATAGTGCTCCCTCGGGCCTCCAGGTGACAACACCAACCTCCTGGGCAGGAAACAGAAAAGAGAACAGGCCATTGTCAGGCCCGAGAAAGAGATGCCCTTCCTTCCTGAGCAACAGAATAGCCCTGTCCGTACCTACGCCCGGATCCACCACGGCCAGGTGAATGGTTCCCTCGGGGAAATATGCAAACGAGGTGGAGAGGATCCATGCCCCCGAGAGAATTCCGAAGGGGGGAATCTCGTGAGTGATATCGGTGATCACGCAATCAGGACATCCCTTCAGGATTACTGCCTTGACCTGGGCCACGTAGGAATCCCGACTTCCGAAATCTGAGAGAAAGCTTACCTGCGGCCTCATGAGAGAACAATTCTAAGCCCAATGAACATGAAGTCAAGGGAGTTCTTGCAAGGGCAACAGGAATCCTCTATAGTTTTCAGCAATGAAGATTACCGAGCAAAACTGTTTCTATCCAGACGCGCACGTCTATTTCGATCCTCAGAACCATGGATACCCACGGAAGGATCTCTGGGTGGGTGACAGGATCCACTGCTGGCATGTCCTCCCAAGAAGCGCCATTGAACAGCAGGTCACCATTGTTCACCTGCATGGAAATGCCGAGAACATGACGTCACACATCACGGGGTCGCTCTTTCTCCTGGACATGGGGTATGCTCTTCTCGCCTTCGACTACAGCGGATATGGGAAGTCCAAGGGTTCTCCAAGCCTGAAGGGCATCCAGCAGGACGCCCGAGAGGTATTTCAGTATGTGTTCGATCACGCAGAACTCTTTGGCAGCGTAATCTTTGGCTTCGGGCAGTCCATGGGGGCCTACACTCTCGCCCGCATTCTTCCGGAATTTCCGTTGCTTAAGGGGGCAATCCTGGAGGCAGGGCTCTCATCGTTCTACGACCTCTTCACCGAGGTCTATCCGTTCATGGAGTGCAGCGTTCCCCACGAAGGGTTCTCGACGCTGGATACCCTGCCAAAAAGCACGGTGCCAAAGCTCTTCATCCACGGAACGAGCGACGCTGTTGTTCCCTACTCACACTCCATCAAGATGCACACTATCGCGGCAGACCCCAAGGAGCTGGTGATCCTGGACGGTGTCGGCCACATCGATGCCCTCTTATCACATCACGCAGACACCTACCGGAACAAGATCAGGGATTTTATTCTCAAGAATTCATAACTCCACCACGTTTACGAGTTTAACAAGGGGACATTTGTCACGAGTCTTGACAAATCCACCCATGAGACTTGACAAAAGGATCATTCCGGTTATTTGTTAAAAACAATATTGTCTTACTGTTTTATTGTGTTACCTTTCCCCAGTGAGGGGTTGTGGCCAAAAGGGGGGTTTTAAAAGGGGGGGATACATCCCCCCCGAAGCTCTCTACTCTACGGAGCAGCCCTCTGACGCGCAGCATCATGCAGTGCATTGCTGATATCGAACACGAGGATTGCATCACGCACATCCACCCTAACGGTCGAGCTATCCTCGATCTCACCGCTGATGAGCGCTCTTCCCAGCCTGGTTTCGAGTTCACGCTGGAGAAATCTCTTCAATGGTCGCGCCCCATAGACCGGATCGAAGCCTTCCTTTGCGATAAACTCTTTTGCAGCATCACTCAGGGAGAAGATAATCTGTCTCTCGGCAAGCCTGTTCTGAAGCTCTCCTGTGAGAATCTCCACGATCTTCTTGATCTCGTCGAGGGTGAGGGCCTTGAACAGCACAATCTCGTCAACCCGGTTCAGAAATTCTGGCCTGAAATGCATGCGCAGCTCGTTCATGACTGTTGTACGGGCACGCTCGTTGATCTGGCCATCTGCAGTCACTCCCTCAACGAGCTCGTGGGAACCGATGTTCGAGGTCATGATGATCACCGTGTTTTTAAAACTCACGGTCCTGCCATGAGAATCCGTGACCCTGCCATCGTCAAGGATCTGGAGGAGAACATTGAATACGTCATGGTGAGCCTTTTCGATCTCGTCAAACAGCACAACGGAGTACGGCTTCCGACGAACCGACTCAGTGAGCTGGCCTCCCTCCTCGTAACCCACGTATCCCGGGGGTGAGCCGATGAGGCGTGATACCGTATGCTTTTCCATGTATTCACTCATATCTATTCTCACCATGTTTTCTTCGGAGTCAAACAGAGCCTCGGCGAGGGTCTTGGCAAGCTCTGTCTTTCCCACCCCTGTGGGGCCAAGGAAGATGAAGGAGCCAATGGGCCTCCGGGGGTCCTTTATCCCCGATCGCGCCCGGATGACCGCGTCTGCCACGGCCTGAACCGCTTCATCCTGGCCCACCACCCTCCGGTGGAGAATCTCGTCGAGCCTGAGGAGCTTTTCCTTTTCTCCCTCTACGAGTCTGGTCACAGGGATCCCGGTCCAGCGCGAGACAATGTCTGCGATGATATCTTCCGTAACATTTTCCCGCAGGAGCCGTTTTTCCCTGGCGTTTGACGTCTGCTCAGCCTCATTGAGCTTGATCTCAAGGGTGGGAAGCTTCCCGTGCCTGAGCTCTGCAGCCCTGTTCAGGTCATACTCCCTCTCTGCACGCTCAATGAGCCGTTTGGTCTCTTCGATCTCTTCCCTGAGCGCCGTCACCTTGTGGATTGCTTCCTTCTCCTCGTCCCATTGCGCACGCATGGCATCGGCCTGTTCCTTGAGACCCGTCAGCTCTCTGCGGAGCTCATCGAGACGGGATTTACTCACCTTGTCTTTTTCTTTCTTGAGGGCAGCTTCCTCGATCTCGAGCTGCATAACCTTACGCGTGACCTCATCAAGTTCAGCAGGCAGGGAATCTATTTCAGTCCTGATCATGGCGCAGGCTTCATCCACGAGGTCTATTGCCTTGTCCGGGAGAAACCTATCGGTGATGTAGCGGTTCGACAGCACCGCGGCTCCCACCAGGGCATTGTCCTGGATCTTCACCCCATGGTGAACCTCGAATCGCTCCTTCAGGCCCCTGAGAATGGATACCGTGTCCTCAACCGTGGGAGGATCGATGGTGACCGGCTGGAAACGTCTTTCAAGGGCCTTGTCCTTTTCGATATACTTCCGGTATTCATCCAGTGTGGTTGCACCGATGCAGTGGAGTTCTCCGCGTGCGAGCATGGGCTTGAGCATGTTCCCGGCGTCCATGGATCCCTCTGCGCGGCCTGCTCCCACGATGTTATGCAGTTCGTCGATGAAGAGGAGAATTCTCCCTTCGCTCGCCTTGATCTCAGAGAGAACCGCCTTGAGACGCTCCTCAAACTCCCCCCTGAACTTCGCTCCTGCAACGAGGGATCCCATGTCAAGGGCAAAGATCGTCTTGTCCTTGAGCCCCTCCGGAACGTCTCCTCGGACAATCCTCTGGGCGAGCCCTTCTACAATTGCAGTCTTTCCGACTCCCGGCTCACCGATGAGCACGGGGTTGTTTTTCGTTTTCCTGGAAAGGATCCTTACCACCCTCCTGATCTCTGCATCCCTGCCGATCACCGGGTCAAGTTTACCGAGATGAGCCTGGGCCACAAGGTCGATTCCATATTTTTCCAGGGCCTCGTAGGCAGTCTCGGGGTTATCGCTGGTGACCCGCTGATTGCCGCGGATGGATGACAGCGCACCCAGCAGCCGGTCCTTGGTTACGTTGAACTGCGCGAGGATCTTTCCTGCAGGAGAGGATTTCCCCTCATCGATCATGGCAAAAAGCAGGTGCTCGACGGATACATACTCATCTTTAAGCCTGATGGCCTCATCCTTCGCTTTCACCAGGATCGTGTTGAATCTCTGAGTTACGTAGACTTTCCCTGGCTCCGCACCAGGACCTGACACCCTCGGTCTCCCTTCGATCTCCTTGTGAACCTCTTTGATAACGGAATCGATGGGCACGTCCATCTTCGTAAAAAGCCGCGGAATCAAACCGTCTGACTGTTCGACAAGGGCGAGGAGGACGTGTTCAACGTCGAGTTCGGTATGTCCGTATCGAACAGCGACATTCTGTGCAGTCTGAATTGCCTCTTGGGATTTCTGCGTAAATTTATTTACATCCATTCCAGTTTCTCCTGGTTTTCGTTGTCCTTTTTCCTGTTTCCTTACTCACTATAGTAGGTTTCCATGCTTGTAAAATCAAGAGGTTAAATGTTGATAACTCGCTTCTCCGGTTTTCACTCCCCATCCTTGAAGCGGCACCACTCACGTCCAGCATAGAACAGAAAAAGAGGAGGGATCTGCTCCCTCCTCTCGTGAATCACACTCCCAGCATCAGCCTTACTCACTCTTGATCGTGATTTTCTTCTGGGTCTGTTTCTCTTTTGCCAGCTTCGGCAGGGAGATTTTCAGCACCCCCTTCTTGAAAGAGGCTTCGGCTTTGTTGCTGTCAACTTCCTGGGGCAGGGGGATCGCCCTCATGAACGAACCGAAGGAGCGCTCGAGGTAGTACACCCCCTTGTCTTTCTGTTCAGCCTCCTCTTTCTTTTCTCCCTTGATCGTGATGGAATCCTTGGTCAGGTTGACCTCGATGTCTTTCTCGTCCATCCCCGGCAACTCTGCAGTGACCTGGATAAACTTCTCGTCTTCCGTCATGTTGATCTGAGGACTGAATTTTCCATAGACATCCCGTTCTTCACCGAAGGTCCTCAACCCAAACCCCTTGAAGAAATCATCGAAGAGTCTGTCCATCTCCCTGCGGAACATATCCACAGGGTGTCCTTCATATTCACCGCTTTCAGCGATATCTTTTCTCCCCCATTTCCACGGAGTCATATATTTCATCACCATATGCTCACCCCCTTATCCAACCTTGATGGGTATCGTTTTTGTCTTGGCTTCCTCTGCTTTCGGCAGCACGATGCTCAGGACGCCATTCTTCAACGAGGCCTCTATTTTGTCACGATCGACATTCTCGTTGAGGGTAAAGGCTCTGTAGTAATCTCCTTCTTCGTACTCTGCGTACGAGAGTGTGTGACCTTCCAAACGCACATCTTTCACCTGCGCTTCGATGGTAAGCACATCATTTTCGAGTGTTATGTTCACGCTCTTCTCATCAGCTCCGGGCATATCTGCATGGATCATAAG
>OMKS01003175.1_pt1 | contig 13260 bp, 12 predicted proteins | sample 1674721 | NCBI WGS metagenome assembly OMKS01 (sample SAMN06264996, study PRJEB25208) | sediment metagenome | isolation source: hot spring sediment | place: USA: California | collected 2014-09-02 | reverse complement strand
AATGATACGGCGACCACCGAGATCTACACTATCCTCTTCGTCGGCAGCGTCAGATGTGTATAAGAGACAGCCCCAAACCCCCACCCCCAGATTTCTGAGAAGGTACCTATAGTAAGAGTGTCGAAAGGGATTATAGCATGAGTTCCGTGAAAATACTCAACGAGAGCAAAGGTAAAGCGATGATCAGAATACTTTTGGTAGACGACCAGGCAACGGTACGCGAAGGCTTGAAGATGCGGTTTGCATTGGAGCCAGACTTGGCGGTGATAGGTGAGGCCGGGAATGGAATGGAGGCGTTGCATGCCGCCCACGCCCTCGACCCCGATGTGATTGTGATGGACGTAGAGATGCCGTTGATGGACGGCGTCACGGCAGCGCGACATTTGCAGGCTGTACTGCCGCACATCGGCATCGTCATGCTCAGCATCCACGGCGACGCTGAAACTCGCGCGTGGGCGCAAGAAGCCGGCGCTGCGACCTTCGTGGAAAAAGAAGGCGCAGTGGAAAACTTGCTAGACGCTATCCGCTGGCTACACCGTGTCTTGGTTACGCTAAAGATTCAGGACGATGCGGCCTCTGCGTAAGTTGACGCTTGCGCTTCTGGGTGAGATGGGCTGTTCTTGCCTTTGCGTCTCGTCCAGGGTAGAATAGCGTCCGGAGGCTGGCGATGAGCGATTCATATCACGACCTGTTGCAACAAGACACGCAGCACCCAGGCGTGCTGCGGTTTGGCGGCGCGCGCATGGCGCTGCTCGACATCGAGGCCGGTTTTTGGGCGCTACGGCATCATCTGGAGGCGTTAGTCGGACGGCAATTGGCCGATACCGTGTTACAGCAGGCCGGAGCCGTGGGCGGCGCATCCTTTGCGCGCGCCTTCGTCGGTTCACAGCCGGAGGACGGCGCACAGGCGTTGCGCGATTGCATCGCCGCCTACCAGGCCGCCGGCTTTGGGCGCTTCGAGGTGGAGACGCTCGACTGGCCGATTGGCCGGGCGGTGATCCGCGCGACGGATGCCTTCGAGGCCTGGTCCGCGACCCGTCACGGCAAAGAAAGGCTGGCCTGTGCTTACACCGCCGGCGTGCTCGTTGGCTTTGTCAACGTGGTTGCCGGTCGCAGCGATGTGGTCTGCGTGGAGCGCGCCTGCCAGGCGCACGGGAGCGACGCCTGCGTGTTCGAGATGCTGCCGGCTGCGTCCGCCGGTGATGCGCCCGCCGTCGCGCTATCGCCCGATCCAGCCCTGGGGCAACAACTCAGCCTGCTCGAAATCCTCTTCGACCGGATACCGATGGGGATTGCCATTCTGGATCAAAACTATGACATCCGCCGCTACAACCCCACCTGGGCCGACTTTGCCAGGCGTTATGCGCCCCCCTCGGGCGCGCCGCTCGAACTCGGCGTCAACTATTTCGACCTCCTGCCCGGCTCAGAACCGATTGCACAGCCTTTGTTCGAACGCGTACTGGCCGGCGAGTCCATCTACCAGGAGGCGCTGCGCTTCGAATCGGGAGGCGTCGTGAGCTATTGGGACGCCGTGCTGGCGCCGATTGTCGAAGGGACCAAGGTCAACGGGATTCTAAACGCCACCACCGATGCCACAGCGCGCGTCCAGGCTATCGAGGAGCTGGCGCGCACGGTCGATGTGCTACGCGAGCGCGAAGAACGGTTGGCGCTCGTTATGCGTGGCACAAACGACGGCATCTGGGATTGGAACGTCGCCACCGGCCAAGTTTATTATTCGCCGCGCTGGAAGGACATGCTCGGCTACACCGACGACGAGATCGCCAATAGTTTCGACGCCTGGCGCGCGCTGATTCATCCAGATGACGCCGCGCAGGCCGTCGGTGCGGTCGAGGCATACCTGGCCGGCGCGTCGCCCCAGTTCTGGCTAGAGCATCGCTTGCGCCACAAAGACGGTTCATACCGCTGGATTCTGGCGCGCGGCGCGGCAGTGCGAGATGAGGCCGGCCTGCCAATGCGCATGGTCGGCTCGCACACCGACATCACCGCACGCAAGCAAGCAGAAGCGTCGCTCCAACACCAGGTCGCGTTCGAGAACATCGTCACCGGGATCTCGACCAAGTTCATCAACCTGACGCCCGAAGAGGTCGATCAGGGCATCCGCGACGCGCTGCAAACGCTCGGTGAATTTGCCGGCGTGGATCGCTGTTACGTCTTCTTGTTCTCCGGCGACCGCACGACGATGAGTTGCACCCATGAATGGTGCGCCGAAGGGATCGCGCCGCAAATGGAGTGGATGCGAAATATGCCGGTGGATGCCTTGCCGTGGTTGAGCTGGCAACTGCTCAACCTGGAAACATTGTACATCTCTAGTCGAGCCGATCTGCCACCCACCGCCGCCGCCGAACACGCCGAGTTCGTGCGCCAGGACATCCAATCGCTGGCCGCAGTGCCGATGGCGTACCGGGGCGCGCCGGTCGGCTTTCTGGGCTTCGACGCGGTGCGCGCGCCCAAGACGTGGTCGGAGCGCGATCTGGCGCTGCTCAAGATCGTAGGCGAGATCGTGGTCAACGCGCTCGATCACCGGCGCGCTCAGGCGATCCAGGACGGTCAGCGCCAGTTCCTGGAACTGTTGGCGACCGGCGGCGGCTTCTCGGAGACGCTGCACACGCTGGTGTGCATTATCGAGGAACAGTGGCCGGGGATGCAAGGGCTGATTTTACTGTTGGATGAGGATGGGCGTCACCTGCACATCGGCGCGGCGGTCACCTTGCCGGAGGAATATACCGCCTCGATTGAAGGGCTGGAGATCGGGCCGCTGGTCGGTTCGTGCGGTACAGCGTGTTACACGCGCGAACGGGTGATCGTCGAGAACATCCACACCGACCCGCGCTGGGACGGGCTGCGCGACCTGGCGGTGAAATACGGCCTGGGCGCGTGCTGGTCGGAGCCGGTACTGGACGCGGACGGGCAGGTGCTCGGCACCTTCGCCATGTACTATCGCCAGCCCCGCGCGCCCACCGAGGCCGAGCTGCGCACGATAGAGACCGCCGCGCACCTGGTCGGCATCGCCATCGAGCATCAACGCGCCAGACAAGAAGTTGAGCAGGCCTACCGGTTGCTCGAACAGCGCGTGCAAGCGCGCACGCGTGAGCTAACCACCCTGCTCCAGGTCGGCCAAAATGTGGTCTCGACACTGGAACTGGAGCAGTTGCTTGGCGTCATCCTCGACCAACTTAACGCCGTCATCCATTACGATGGCGCGTCAATTTTCAGTCTGGATGGCGATACGCTGTCGATGACCGCCTATCGGGGACCGCTGGAAACGTCCCAGGCGATGCAAATTCATTTTCGCCTGGATGAGACGACGCTCAACTCCCGCGTGATCGAACAGCAAAAGCCGGTCATCATCCCCGACACACGGGACGATTCAGAAATGGCGCAGCTCTTCCGCCGGTCGGCCGGCGACGAGTTGGACACGACTTACGCCTACATCCGCGCCTGGATCGGGCTGCCGTTGATCGTTCAAGGGCGCATTATCGGCATGTTGACCCTCGATCACCGCGAGCCGAACGCTTATAGCCAGCAGCAGGCCGAACTGGCGATGGCCTTTGCTAACCAGGCGGCTATCGCCATCGAAAATGCCCGCCTGTACCAGCAAGCAGAACAGGTGGCCGTCTCCGCCGAGCGCAACCGCATCGCCCGCGAGCTGCACGACTCGGTCTCGCAGGCGCTCTACGGCATCGCCTTGGGCACACGCACGGTCCGCACCCTGGTGGATCGTCAACCGGTGGATGACAACATCAAGACCACGTTGGCCAATCCACTGGAGTACGTCCTCTCCCTAGCCGACGCCGGGCTGGCGGAAATGCGCGCCCTCATCTTCGAGCTGCGCCCCGACGCGCTGGAAAAAGAAGGTCTGGTCGTCGCGCTGACCAAACAGGCCGAAGCCGTGCGCGTCCGGCACAAGTTGGACGTGCGTACCGAGTTGTGCGACGAGCCGCCCACGCTGACGCTGAGCGCCAAAGAAGCGCTCTATCGCGTGGCACAGGAGGCGCTGAACAACCTCATCAAACACGCCCACGCGAAAAAAGTTGACCTGCGTTTATACGACTCGACAGACATACTGACGTTGGAGGTACAAGACGACGGTGTGGGTTTCGATCCGCAGGCGGAGTATCCCGGACACCTGGGCCTGCACACCATGCGCGAGCGCGTCGTGCGGTTAGACGGGACGCTGCATATCGAGAGTGCACCAGGTCAGGGGACGACGGTGCGGGCCTCACTGCCCGTTTGAAGAACAACTTCACTCACCCTAACGCATCGCGCAAAGCGTCCGCCAGCGAGAAACTGTACGCCTTGTAGCGCAGCGCGTCCGCCGGATTGTTGCGCCGCCACACCCGGATCGGCATGTACTTCTGCACTTCGTAGAGCAAATAGAACTGGCGGCGAATTTGTGCCGCGGGCGAGGTATCGCGCGGCAAACCGTACCCCTCCCAGAAGGCCGGCTCGCTGATGCCGCAATAGTCGAGCACGGCGAACTCGATCTCCACATCGCCCCACAGCGCCCGGTCGAAGTCCACCAACCCGGTGACGTTGCCCTCGGCATCGACCAGGATGTTTTGTTCCCACACATCCATGTGCAACAAACGCGACGCGACCTCGCGCGCGAAGACTTCGCGGTAAGCGTCCAACAAATCACGGAAGACCTGTGCCTCCGCCTCGGGATACATCCCGCAGGCCACGACATCGTCCAGGAGCATGTTCCACATCACGTGGAAGGCTTCCGCCCAGGTCGGTTGCGGCGGCATCGGACGATGCGCGCCCAGGTAGCCATACAGCCGCTGGCCCAGGTGTGCGCCAGTGGTGAGCGTGTGGAGCGCGCGCAGATGCGTCCCCACTTGCCGGAGCGCCCGCTGGCGCTGCGCCCGACCGAGCATATACGCATCGCTGAGTGGCGTGCCGGGAAGCGCCGTCATCAGCAGGTAATCGCAGTCGATGCGCGCGCGGCTGAAGTCGTGAGCCACCACATCCGCGACCGGGATCGCGGTTTCGGCGCGGATGAGGGCGTGCAAAGCCGGCTCCTGGCGCATCATCAAACGCTCGTAGAAAAGAAAACCCGCATCATCGGGCGGCGCGATGCGCAACACAAAGCGCCCGGCATCACAAGCCACCCAGTACGAACGGTTGTGCTTGCCGGTGGTGATCGGCGTGAGGCGCACCGAGGCCGGATCGGTTTCGATGTGCGCGAGAACTAGCGCGGTCAAAGTGTCGATAGTGTCAGTCATTTCTCAAAATTATAGCATGAGTTCGGCGAAAATACCGGGGGATGCCCTAAAAGTCAGGGTCTTATCATGCTTGCTTCAAGGGGAACGGCAGTTCCTCGTTTTGCGCTGAGATGCAGCAAAAGACGCGGATCTAACGATCCGCTCGAAGCAAAAAAGGGAACCGTAACGAGAACGATGAAGCCCCGGCATGGCCGGGTTGGCCTGCGGCGATCCCAGCCCGCTCGCGTGGAGCATCCTCAAGGATTACGCCGACGTGTTCGTACAATGTCCCGACTACGTCGCGGGCAAAGGGATGCGCGTCTACGCAGTGCCGCTGGCGGGCGATCCTTTCATCGTCTACGGCGAATCCGGCGCGGTGACGCTCGGCGCGTTGTTGTTCGCCATGCAACTGCCGGAGTACGCCGGTTTGCGCGAGCGTCTAGAACTGGGGCCGGATTCATACATCCTCCTGCTCAACACCGAAGGCAACACCGACCCCGACCATTTCCGCCGCATCGTGTGGGAAGGCGGCGAACCGGCGCCAAACCGCTACTGAACTTACACGATGTGAGCGCGTAAAGCAGAAACGAGCTTTTGGTGGAGAACAGCGCCAAAGCCGTGCGGGGCGAGATGTTTACGACTGGCGGGCAACCCGACGCTATCGTCAAAGCCAAGGGGCTGGCCCAAATCTCCGACAACGACCGCTTGGCCGAGGTGGTCGCGCAGGTTCTGGCCGATAACGCCGAGCAAGTTGCCACGTACCTCGCGGGCAAAGAGGGCGTCTACCAATGGCTGATGGGCCAGGTGATGCGCGCCACCCGCGGGCGGGCCGCGCCCGACGTCGTGCGCCAGCTTTTGAGCGCGGCGCTGGATGCGGCACGCGAGGCGGGCGCGTCTGAGGTGTGAAACGCACATGGTTTAGTCTCATAGGGTTTGGCCCAGCGCTAAATGGCAACTGGGGTTATATACTCGGAGTAGAGTTGCAGTATAATAATCCTGAATCCGTACGTTCTTATCGAAAACTAAGGAGGCTTCCATGGCTTTGCTTCACTGCAATTTCTGGTCTGAAGTGTTGCAGCTTTCGTGTTCGATGGATGTGATTTTGCCCGAGCCTAAGCGTTCGGCGGATGGCGAGAGCTTGACGCCGCCGTGCCTATGTCCCACCCTGTACTTACTCCACGGCTTATCGGATGATCACACCATCTGGCAGCGGCGCACGTCCATCGAACGGTATGTGGCGGAGCTGGAGCTGGCTGTCGTTATGCCGGCGGTGGATCGTAGTTTCTACACGGACATGGCGGCGGGCAATCGCTATTGGACGTTTATCAGCACCGAATTACCTGCACTAGCGCAGGCCCTGTTCCCGCTCTCACCTGCGCGGGAGGATACCTTCGTGGCGGGCCTGTCGATGGGCGGCTACGGCGCGTTCAAGCTAGCTTTGAGCTGCCCGGAACGTTTCGCCGCGGCGGCGAGCCTGTCCGGCGCGGTCTATATGGCCGAGTTGCGTCGTGTCCCTGATCCCACATTGCGCGCTGAGTTCAAGCGCATCTTTGGCAACCTTCGACAACTGCCCGGTAGCCGTCACGACTTGTGCTACCTGGCAGAGGAAGTGGCAGCCTCCAAATGGAGAAAGCAACTGGCGCTGTTCCAATGGTGCGGCACCGAGGATTTTCTCTATCGTGACAACCTTCTTTTCCGCGACCATGCCCTGGCGCTGGGATTGAATCTAGCCTACAGCGAAGGGCCGGGAGGCCACACCTGGGATATGTGGGATGCGCAAATCCAGCGCGTGCTGGCGTGGCTGCCGCTCGCGCGTCCGGCGGAAGAGAGCGAAGTAGCCCAGCCCGAGCCAAAACGAATGCAGGAACAATAGGTGTCATCACGTGTCTCGCTCTTTGCTACCGAGGTGGATTATGATCGTCATCGCAGGATTGACCGCTTGCTCCGGGCCGGCTCCCGGCACGACGGCTACGCCCGGCACGACAGCCATGCCGTCACCCACCGCGACGCCGGCGTCAACTGCCGCCGTGCCCCTGACCGCAGACGTCTTCTTCGTCGCGCCGGACGGCGATGACGCCAATCCCGGCACGTTCGCGCAGCCGTGGGCCACCGCCAACCACGCGGCGGAAGTGCTGGAAGCCGGGCAGACCGTCTATCTTCGCGGCGGTCTGTATCCGTTGCCACGGCAGGTTAGGCCCGAAAATTCCGGGCGCGAGGACGCCTGGATCACGTACCGCGCCTACCCCGGCGAGCAACCGGTGCTCGACGCTTCGGCTATCGACAATGACCCGCCCAATAGGTTCTCCCACGACGCCGGGAGTTTCACCATCGAGCGCAAGGCCTACATCCGCGTGATCGGCCTCACGGTGCAGCACTCGTACCAAGCCGGCTTTATGGTGCGCGATTCGCAGCACATCGAGCTGCTCAACAACACCGCCGATACGACGTTCAGCCCCGGCATCGGCGTCTGGCGCACCGACGGTACGGACAAGATCACCGAGCACATCAAGGTCATCGGCAACACCGTCATCCACGCCAATACCTGGGATATGTTGCCCAAGGGCTATGTGAAGAAAGGCGAGCCGCCGCACGAGGCGATCAGCATCGCCGGAGCGCATCACTTCGAGGTTGCCTACAACCACGTCTACGATTGCGACAAAGAGGGCATCAACGTGAAAGAGACCAGCGCGCACGGGCGCGTGCATCACAACTACGTTCACAATGTGGATCGCCAGGGCCTGTACGTGGATAGCTGGTTCGGCGTGCTGGAAGACGTCGAGGTGGACCACAACGTCGTCCACGATTGCCGGGGCGCAGGGATGGCGATTTCGGTGGAGGGCGGGCACGAAGCGCGGAACGTCCGCATCCACCACAACCTGTTCTACAACAACCGGGGCACGGGGATTTTGTTCGGGCGCTGGGGCGGGGACGGGCTGCGCACCGATATTCACATCACGCACAACACCGTGCACCACAACGGCTACGGCCCGGCGAACCCGCCGACGGACTATCACTGGATCACCGGCGGGCTGTATCTCTTCTCCGCCAATCTGGAAAATGTGGAATTCCGCGACAACATCTTCAGCGATAATCGCGGATTCCAGATCGGCTACAGCGACCGCTATCTGCAAGAGGGCGACGACATCGCGGCGATCTTCGCGCAAAAGCAGATCGTCATCACGCACAATCTCATTTACGATGCGAACGCCGTCACGTACCCCATCCGCGCCGGGTGGGCGCCGGATGATTTCGCCGACATCTATGCCTTCAACGGGAAGGATGCGATCATCGGGGAGCCATTGTTCGTGTCACCAGCGGAAGGCAACTTTTACCTCCAACCGGATTCACCCGGCAATGACGCCGGCGCGTTTCCCGCCGCAACGCCGGTAGAATTCTGGTGGAAAGAGCAATTTCCGCCAACGATCGAATAGGATTGTAGGGCGAGTTGCCAACTCGCCCCACAATACCAAGCCATCATTTCCCCTCGTGATGCTCGTGCCGGTGATGAATGTCCGGCGCGTGCGGATGGATGTGTTCCACTATTTCGTGTTCGTGTTCGTGCGCGTGAACGGTATCCAACGCAACCTCTCCTACATGCTGATGCGCATGGTGCCCATCATCGTGCCGGTGACGGTGCGTGTGCTGCAATGAAGGGTGTGTGTGAGGATGAGCATGGACTTCTCCCAAAAGCAACGCCGCCCCGATGGACATGATCACGAAAGCCACGATAAACGACGGTAACACCTGGTCGCGAAACAAAATGAAGGACAAAATCGCGCCGACGAAGGGCGCCGTACCATAGAGAGCGCCGGTGCGCGCCGCACCCAGGCCGCGCAACGCGAGGATAAAGAGCACAATCCCCAATCCGTAGCTGATGCTCCCCAGAAGCATAGCAGCCAGGATCGTCGGCCAACGCGGGAACGGGTTATGCAATACCAATGCAAGCAGCAACGAAAAGCCCCCAGCCCCCAATCCTTTGATTGTCACTGTCGCAAGCGGATCTTTGGCCGACACATTGCGGGTCAGATTATTATCCAATCCCCAGAGCACGCACGCACCCAGCACGCCTACCGCGCCCCACGAAATACCCCATGCACCGCCCGAATTCCAGGTAAGAATGACGCTGGCCAACATAATCAATGTCACGGCCCACCATACGCGTCGCCCGATGGCTTCTTTAAACGCCCAAGCGGCAATGATCGCCGTTGCCACACCCTCGAAGTTGAGCAACAACGAAGCCGTGGCCGCCGGGGTTGCCCGCAGGCTGAACATGAGCACAATGGGCGCAGCCACACCACCGGCCAACAAAGCTCCGATGACCCACAGAAGATCAGCTTTACTGATTTGCGCTTCTGCGTCGGTGGCTTGGGCGCTCACACGCCGCAGTCCCCGGTAGATCGTCAAGCCGATTCCACTGCCGAGATAGAGAAATGCTGCAAGAGGGACAGGCTCAATCTCATCCAACAGCAGTTTAGCGAGCGGGGCGCTGGCTCCAAAGAGAAAGGCCGCGAGCAGGGCCTGGATCACGGGATAAATCCGTATTCGACTCAAATCCTAACTCCACATACGGTCGTGGCTGAAGTCTTTGTCCCAGGCGTCCGTCGGCTCCCACAGCCCCGGCTCATTCGGGTCGAGGTGCGCGGCGATGACCTCGTCGTTGAGCGATTCGATGCCCAGGCCGGGCGTGTCGGGCACGTCGATGAAGCCGTTCTGGATGATCGGCTTGGGCAGGCCGTTGGCGATGTCGTCCCACCAGGGCGTATCGATCGAGTGATTCTCCAGCGCCAGGAAGTTCTCGGTGGCGGCGACGCTGTGAACGGCGGCCATACACGCGATTGGCGATTCGGCCATGTGGACGGCCATGGAGACGCCGTACTCCTGCGCCAGGTCGCCGATTTTCTTGTTCTCGTAGATGCCGCCCGAAGTCAGCAGGTCGGGGTGGATCACCGACACGCCGCCCGACTCGAACAGCGGTTTGAAGTTCTCCTTCAGGTAGATATCCTCGCCGGTGCAGATCGGCGTCGTACACGCGTTCGCCAGCCGCACGTACTGCTCCGTCATCTGCCAGGGGAGCATGTCCTCGTACCAGGCCAGGTTGAACTTGTCCAGCCGGCGCGCGATCTTGATGCAATCCTGCAGGCCGATGTGGCCGAAGTGGTCGGTCGCCAGCGGGACTTCGTAGCCGATGACGGCGCGCACGTCGGCAACGTATTGCTCCAGGTAGTCCAGCCCCGCCTCGGTGACGTGGATGCCGGTGAAGGGGTGCATCACGTTCTGCGTTTCGGCGAATTGGCGGCGCATCGCCCACTGCGTATCGGGATCAGCGCTGCGCATTTGCTCCCAGACTTCGCGCGGCGGCATCAGCTTCTTGATGAAGTCCCGCGGGCCAGACAGCGCCCCCGGCACGTCGCGCAGCAGCCCAATGCCCACATCCATCTTGAGGAAGGTGAAGCCCAGCGCCATCCGTTCTTTGAGTGCCTCGCCCATCGCCGTGCCGGTGTTGCGGCCATGCAAGTCGGTATCGCAGTAGATGCGGACCTTGTCGCGGAACTTGCCACCGAGCATCGCGTGGACGGGCACGCCGTAGGCCTTGCCCGCCAAATCCCACAGCGCCACCTCAATCCCGCAGACGCCGCCGGCCTGCCGCGCGTGGCCGCCGAACTGCTTGATGCGGCGGAAGATTTTGTCGATGTTGCAGGGGTTCTCGCCCAGAATGCGGCTCTTGAGCATCAGCGCGTAGCGCGCGCTGGCCGCGTCGCGGACCTCGCCGTAGCCCTCGATGCCCTGGTTGGTGCTGATTTTGATCAACGGGCAGCGCATCGGCGCGCCGACAATCGTCGCCACCCGCATATCCGTAATCCGCAAGTCCGACGGGCGCGAGTTTATATTGACGTGATTGAGCGTATCTTCGTAAGTAGTCATAACGGTCTTTGATCTCCTGTAGTTTGTTGGTAGACGGTAGACAGTGCGCGAATCTTCGCGTGACGGTAGACGGAGGACTGCCTGGCTAACGTCTCGATATATGGAGGCAAGTTTACCTGTTTTTTCAATATCTGCAATAACGGAAAACTAACCAAACAGAGATTGGAAAGATAAGCATTAACAAAATCGAAAAAGCTGGTATAATCAAAATGTAGCACCTTGAAACGCTATATTGGCCGGGGGAGCCTGAGATGCAGGCTGAGAGGGTATCCATCAGATACCGACCCTAGAACCTGATCTGGATCATACCAGCGGAGGAAGGCGCACCCGATGACAACATCCCTGCACAAGCCTCCGGGCCGCAGGGATGTTTTATTTCTCAACGGATTGAACGGATTGGAACGGATTGGAACGGATTTTTTAACCGCGAATCACGTGAATTTTGTATTAGTCGGGATGATACTAAACACAAAAGCAGCAGATTTTTACCGCCGAGTGCGCTGAGTTCGCTGAGATTTTATGCTATTTCTCTGCGTCCTCAGCGTGCTCAGCGGTGAAAACTGATTTGACCGAGTGTACAATATCTTGTCGACCAGCACAGAATCACGTGAATTTTCGCTAATCTATAAAAGTTTCGCGTAGATTGGCGAGATTAGCGGTTTGTTTTGAAGAGTGTGACCGTTCCAACAAAACGCTCCGCTAATAGAAGTGGCGCGGCAAGTTGCCGCTTCGACTACCGGACTAAGGACTACAGGACTATAAAGACTATGCGTATCATCATCTTTGCCAACGGCATCATCGAGGACCCCGCCGCCGAAGCCGCGCGGTGGGTGCGGCCCGGCGATTGCGTCGTGGCGGCGGACGGGGGGACAAAGCACGCGCTGGCAGCCGGCCTCACGCCCGACCACGTCATCGGTGACCTGGATTCGCTGTCGCCAGAACAGTGCGCGCAGCTCGAAGCCGCCGGAACGACGCTGCACGCGCATCCGCCCGCCAAGGACGAGACCGATCTCGAGCTGGCGCTGACGTGGGCGGCATCACAGCCGGACGTGGTGGCGAAGATTCAGTTCAAGGATTTTTACGAGAACGTCTTCGAAAAAGGCGCCGTTCTATGGGACGGCGATGAATACTACTGGAATTTCATCGGCCACCCATACGTCGGAAGCGAATACTACTTGTATTTTCGCAGTCGCGGCTACGCCCCCAAATGGGCTTTCCTCAACTGCGCAATCACAAGCGCCATATTTGAAATCGCAGTCGAAACCTTCAGCGAGCCTTTCAGCGCGAACGACTTCGTCATTACGCCGCTGCTGGGAAGCGGGCTGGGCTACTTGAGGGAAAAAGCCGGCCTCAGACTTGTAAATTCCGACAACAAATTCCACAAAATGATTTATCTTTCCCTGATTCTTCATTTTGTTGTCATTAGCCTGGTGTTTGTTTCTATCCCTTCCTCTCCACGGCGCATCACTTTCGGGCCGGTTTATTCCGTCCAGCTGGTCGGTTCTGATGTCGCGCTGGGCAGAGAGTCCTCCTCGCTTGGCGATTATATCCAGGATACCCAAACATCAACTTCATCAATTATAAAAAGAGAAATTTCCGGATTAGATTCCGCGCCCATTAAGAAAGAAGACACAAATAAATTAAAAATAGAAAAAGCGATTGAATCAATCAAACAAAAAGAAATCAGTCAGGGCGAGGAAAAAAACACGGTAAGCTCCGGTGTTTCCACTTCCGCCGGCGCGATGGGAGCGTCGGGTCAGGCGACGGCCCACAGAAATGAGTATATCGCGCTGATTCAATCCAGAGTTAAAAGGAACTGGACACTTCCCGCCGCGTTAATGCCGAAAGACAACGTGGAAACAATAATAGAGGTAAAAATATCACGCGGAGGAACTCTGGAACATATCGGATTTGAAAAAAGCTCGGGAAACAAATATTTTGACGATTCCGCGCTCAACGCCGTTAAAAAATCGGCGCCCTTCCCTGTGTTTCCCGCGTATATATCCGGAAATCATATTGATATGGGAATCCGCTTTCATTCCAGGGAGCTACGTTAAACCAAGAAAGGCAGTATTTACATGAAGGAATTTTGTAAAATCGCGTTACTTACGTC
>OMKS01003174.1_pt1 | contig 13262 bp, 10 predicted proteins | sample 1674721 | NCBI WGS metagenome assembly OMKS01 (sample SAMN06264996, study PRJEB25208) | sediment metagenome | isolation source: hot spring sediment | place: USA: California | collected 2014-09-02 | reverse complement strand
CTTCAACCCTCTTAACAAAGCATGTTCGAAATCAATCGGGTTGAGGTCATCATCCAGAAAATGATCCTGTATACCAGGGCCATAGAGCACTCTGTAACGACTGACAGAATCAGTTTCTAAAATAGCATTAATCCGCTCGATCATGATTCACGTGAAGGTTTCTCTGTCGAAAGCCGACCTTCCTCGTCAAGATCATCATGGTTCAAATCGTAAGTGCCAGGTTGCCCTGTGGATTTACTCTCATCACCAACCATCTCAACATGAATGCCCTGCTCACGCAGCACCCGAGCAACGCCGTCGTACCGATTTTGCAGTTCTTCTTCCATGATCGGGCTGGTATCTGAGAAATCGATGGTCACCATGTTGCGAAAACCGTGCTCCGGTGTTATGTCAACCACCGCTTCACCACCAACATCATCCGCTAAAGACAGCCAGAAGGGTTGCTGCACACCGGTGTTTTCTTTGCTATAGTCACACACTTCAAATCCATTTTCTGCCAGCACATCCGCCACGATACTGGCGACGCTGCGCCTGATCTGAGCGTCCAGCGCGTTGTAGCGCGCCTTCATCACAATTTCTGCCAGGCGTTTATCAAACTGGGTGCTTTCTTTTTCTATCCACAACCTGAGCTGGTCGATCGAGATGGTTTGGTCGGTCTGGAATAGTTGGTCTCTCATTGCCACCAATTCACGTTCAAAGGTTGCCAAACTGTCACCCGACCAGTGGTTGACGTATATGGGATCAACATCAGTCAATAGATTCATGGCAAGATCAACGGGAGGGACGAAACGATATTCACGGCTGAGATGCAGATAATCATCAATCCGCTGGAGCGCAAGGCTGCGCAGAAATTGCCATTCCGCCTGTTGTTGTTCCAACTCCAACCTGGCTTTTAACAGATCATTTAACAGGCTTTGACTCTGGCTGACACTGGCTTCTATTAACCCTTCGTGAAAATTTTCAAATGCCTGGTCACTCATCCTCTCAAACAAAAGTAACTCTTTTGGATTGTAAATGTCCCATGGGTAGGTATCGCGCATCCAATCAAATATTAGATTAACCTCTCTTAGTAGATTTGATGCATACTGCCTTTTGGCACCATCGATATTTTCCTCATATTCAAATCGTTCAATGATGCCATCGTGATATTGTCGATACAGGTCCTGTAGTTGCTCAAAAATCTCAGCGATATTTTCATTTTGCTGAAAGATGAGAAAATCGGTGTTGCGTCCCATTTCGATTTCCATGGCGTTCAGTTCTTGCAGAAAATTACGTTCTTGCGCCACGAGTGCGTGACCGGCCTCCTTCTCCAACATGGATAATTCTCGATCAAACGATCGTACCAACTGATGATATTCACGCTGCCGCGCTTCCACCTCATCGGCATGTGCCTGCATCAGACCGGCTGCAATCGCTGCCTCTGACCAGTTGACTTTGCCCCTGGCAGCAATGGCGTCCTGTTCCAATGCCATCAACCGTTCATATTCTGCCCGATCCATCTTCACGGTGACCCGTTTTCTGGCACTCATTCTGCCTCCTGGTGTGTTTCAGATAAACTAATTCCTTGAGAAGAGTTTTGAGAATGAAACCGGTCGATAGCAGAGTCAAAGGCAGCGATGTGCCGGGCATCGGGAATGCCGACCATCATTGCCTGACCCTCAGTCACTTGGATTTCCAACCGGTGTTCCCAGTCAGTAATTTCCTGTGGCTTGATCCGATCACTCAAGAAGTGAATGCGTTGATTGCTGGACCCGAATAATTGACCATTCACCGCCAGTTCCTGCCTGTAAGGGCCGTCGATCAACACATCAATCTCATCCAGGAAATCCTGCACCCCCGGCAATGATGAGACCAATAGTTGGTCAAGTGTATACCCGCTATACACCAGCACATCGAAATCACGGTACTGACGTGCATACCTGAGCATCGCCGTGGTTGATTTGCTTTGCAGCATCGGTTCTCCCCCGCTGATAGAGATGCCACGCACGGCTGGATTGTCAATCAGTAATTCTTGCGACAGGGTCTTTACATTGACCCAATGTACAGGTTCGTGAGATTGCCATTCCGGCGAAATACAGCCGCGGCAGCGCTGGTTGCAGCCCATCACCCACAGCACAGCCCGGTTGCCTGGCCCGAGCGCCTTGCTTGACCGCAGAGATGCGGCGACATTGATGACTTCAAAGTTGTTGTGATACATATGCATATGTCCTATTAAAAAATAATTGGTGTTTCGAAGAAAATGAAACACCAATTATTATAACAGAACTTATGTTCTATTTGTCAAGGTAACACGATATGCGAGTAATTGCAATTTATCCTGTATATTTAGACTCTTCCAGCTGCTTCCTCAATTTCTCCTCTTCACTCATGCCATCGACACTTTCAACGTTCTCATTCTTGTCCACACCACGCATTTCTTCAGCCGCAGCGATCATCGCTTCTCTTGATACTGGACGGCTGAAGCTCCACTTACCACAATGCGGACAACGTTCGAGTTTATGGGTGATGAAATTCCCACTGAATACTTTATAAGCATAGGGCTTCCCGCACTGGTTACAGATGGTTCCCCCATGCACATGATACCCTTTGGGCAGGAGGTTCTCATCAAAATACTCTCCTTGTTTCACCTTCTTGCTCACCGCGCCGGATATCACAAACGACAACGCAACGGCAACCCCGATACCGCCAAAAATGATCAACATGATCGATCCAAGACTGCTATTGGCTTCTTCCTTGCTCAACACGAACGCATTGATGCGATTAGAAGTCAACTCACTGCCATCTGATAATATCCCTTTTGCCCAATATTCATGGTCACCGGGCGGGTAATCATCCGTCGAAAACTGGAAACGGAATGGCGCATCAGTCAGCCTGCCCATCTCGGTATCATCCATGTAGAAGATAACTTCCACAAAGTCAATATCCTCCGGCACCAGGATGCTGAATCGCCCCTGGATCTGATTGCCCATCCCGCCGTAACCAAAGTCCCGGCGCAAACTAATTGAGAAACCCGCCGAATCAGCAGTCGCTACGGTGAACGTCACCAACAAAAACAACACAACCAAGAGAACACTTATTTTTTTCATCTTACTTCCACTTTGTGAGAATGGTCTCGCGTGCAAACAATTGCACACAAAAATACACAACCACCACATCAATGATCAGCACCACCAGCGAGAGCAGCAGCGCCAGCATTGAACTGAATACCAGCACCCCGGTGATCTGTCCAAACATCAGCAGCAGCACCGGCAGAATGATTAAAGAAGAAATCTGTTCTGCAACGCGAGGGTCATTCACTTTTGAAGAAATGATCAGGGCGAAACTGACCGCCAGCAGTGCCAGTAGCGGTCCCAACAACAGGATCGCCGCCAGCCAGCCTACATCCAGGATCGCCAGCAGAACGCTGAACCCACCTGTAATAATCACTGTTCCGATCCCAAATATCACAAACCCCGCCCAGGTTGCCAGCACCGCCGGAATGACGGCTGCCAGCATTTTTCCAACCAGCAATTCCGTAACCGTGATCGGAGTAGCCAGCAAGGGCTCCAGGCTGTGGCGTGTCTTTTCTCCCACCACCGAATAGGCAGCGATATTGACAGGGATAATCATCGGTACCAGGATATAGAGGATGAGAAATTGATTCATCATGGTAGTCATCACGCAATCGGCAGGGTCTGTGCCCTCCTTGCAGATCATCGCCATTTCTTCTGGCAGAGAATCCAACCCGACACTGGCAGGGCCCGATGAGGAGAAAATATACAGGAACCCCAACATCATAGCGGTGAACAACAGGGGCATGATGACGATGACACTCACCACCATCTTGTTTTTGAAGACTTCTGCCCATTCTTTTTTAATGATGACCTTAATTTTCTCCATGGCCGCCCTCCTCGATCAGTTGCAGGTACACATCTTCCAGCGAGTGACGCATTTCTCCCACAAATTGGATGCCCGCACCAACTGCCACCAGGGCATTCACAATGGCGGGGTTATCTTGTTCAGGATTCGCTACCCTCACCACCAGTTTGTTATCCACCGCCTGTACTTCCATCACACCGGATACATTTTCAACCATTGGCGCGATGGCAAGTGCATCCTGTGCCAGGTGAAACACCACCATCCTGCCAAACAAGCGCTGGCGTAATTCTTTGGGCGTACCCTGTGCGATCATGCGGCTGCTGAACAGCCCGATCTCATCACACAACTCATCCGCTTCCTCCATATTATGGGTGCACAATATGATGGTGCGCCCCTGGGTTTTCAGGTCTCGGATGAAATCTCGCACCAGCCGCGCGGAAGCCGGATCCAGCCCGGCAGTCGGTTCATCCAAAAACAGAATACGCGGTTCGTGCATCAAGGTACGGGCAATGGCGAGTTTCTGGCGCATACCTTTCGAATAGGTGCCAGCAAGGTCATCACGCCGATCCCACAAGCCCAGCATACGCAGGTATTTTTCAACCGCTCCCGCGGGATCAGGCACCTCATACAGGCGGGCAAAGATTTCCAGATTTCTCGCCGCCGTCAACTGCTCATACAAACCGGGCGTCTCAGTGAGCACCCCCACCCGCCGCCGGATGTCCTTATCCTGCTTGCCAACCCGCAAACCATCTACCCAGGCTTTGCCCTCGCTGGGTGCTATCAGGGCTGTCAACATACGCACCGTTGTGGTCTTGCCGGCGCCATTGGGGCCTAACAAACCAAACACGCTGCCTTGCGGCACACGCATGGTCAAGTCCTGCACCGCAGTGATATCGCCAAAAAGCCTGGTCAGGCCTTCTGTCCGAATGGCATCCATTGTCGTCATACTCATTCCTTCGTTAACATTCTCCCATCAGGCTATGTTGCCTGGTGGCCTCTTCCTTCAATCCTCATGATTATACCAAATGGAGATTCTGATGCCCAGCCAACGGGCTGATAGATTGGATTGTGTCTCACTTGACCATGTCTGGGCTTCTAAGTACAATAGAGTCCACAAGCGCGGGCGTCGCCAAGTGGTAAGGCATCAGCCTTCCAAGCTGACATTCGCCGGTTCGAATCCGGTCGCCCGCTCTTTTTCTTTTTAAATCGCAGCGCCGCGAACCGCTTTTCTCCAGTACAATAATGGCAGGCACACCACATTCAAGGAGGAATCCCGATGAAAGCTATCATGGTCATGTTTGACACCCTCAACCGCCGCATGCTGTCTGCCTATGGCTGCGAGTGGACCCATACCCCCAACTTCCAGCGCCTGGCAGAACGCACGGTAGTCTTTGACAACAGTTACGCCGGCTCGATGCCCTGCATGCCTGCTCGGCGCGAGATCCACACCGGGCGTTACAATTTCCTGCACCGCTCTTGGGGGCCGTTGGAGCCGTTCGATGTTTCCATGCCCGAAATCCTCAAAGACAACGGCATCTACACCCACCTTGCTACCGATCATTATCATTACTGGGAAGACGGTGGCGCCACCTACCACACCCGCTACAACACCTGGGAATTCTTTCGCGGACAAGAAGGCGACCCCTGGAAAGCCTCGGTGAAAGACCCGTCCATCCCGCCCATGTTGGAAAATCATACCAAGGGATTGCGCCGGCAGGACTGGGTCAACCGCCCCTATTTGAACCGCGAAGAAAAACAACCACAGCCCCAGACCTTTCAGAATGGCATCGAATTCATCCGCAACAACCACCAGGAAGACAACTGGTTCCTGCACATTGAAACCTTCGATCCCCACGAACCGTATTTCACCCAGCAGCACTACAAAGACCTCTATCCGCACGATTACAACAGCCCCCATTTCGATTGGCCTGACTACAAGCGCGTGGACGAAAGCCCCGAGGAAATTGAACACGTCCGCTTTGAATACGCGGCTTTGGTGTCCATGTGCGATCATTACATCGGCAAGATTATCGACATCATGGATGAATACAACCTGTGGGAAGATACCATGCTGATTGTCAACACCGATCATGGTTTCCTGCTGGGCGAACATGATTGGTGGGCGAAGTGCGTCAATCCCTTTTACGATGAGGTCATCCACACGCCTCTCTTCATCTGGGATCCACGCAGCAAAGCCATCGGAAAACGCCGCAGCAGCCTCGTTGCCACCATCGACCTGGCGCCAACGCTGCTGGAATACTTTGGCATCACCCTCCCCGCCAGCATGCAGGGTAAGCCGTTGAAGGAGACCGTCCAGCACGACCAGCCCGTTCACGAAGGAGTGCTGTTCGGCATACATGGCGGGCATGTCAATGTGACCGATGGTCGTTATGTTTATATGCGCGGACCCAAACAACCCAACAATGCGCCCTTATTCGAATACACCCACATGCCCACACATATGCGCGGGCGTTTCTCAGTGGATGAATTGCAGGATATCAGTCTGGCTGAGCCGTTTGATTTCACCCAGGGCTGCCGTACCATGCGCATTCCCGGACGGGTGTGGTCTGAATATGCCCCCTACAAAACCATGCTATTTGATCTGCTCAACGATCCCCACCAGGAAACGCTCCTGCTAGATGATGAAGTAGAACTGCGTATGGCGCAACTGATGTTCGACCTGATGCGTGAAAGCGACGCACCGGCAGAACAATATGAACGTCTTGGCCTGCCCTTGGAGGGTGAGGTCACCCGTGAGCATTTGCTGGCGCGCGAACAGTATGAAGAAGCCCTCAAAGTTCGATAAGAACTGCCCATTCGGGTATACTTTGAGGCGCAATAGCTGTTAGTGGTTCATCTTGCGAGGTGCCATGAAGAAAGCAAGCGATAACACCATCTTTTTTTTCAAAAGTCCCCCATGGCTGGCCTGGGCAACCTTCTTGCTCTTGGTGGCTGGCGCAATCGCTGTGCGCCTGATCGATGTCAACGACCTGCCGCTTGATTACAACCCCACCCGCCAACTGCACTCTTTCATCATGGCGCGCGGTTATTTCTACCAGATGGACACGCCCGCCACACGCGCGTTGCCTCCGCACATCCGCCAATTCGGCATCACCAGCGGAGAAGCCGAACCCGTGATTGAACCACCCCTGTTCGAATACCTGAGCGCTGTTATCTATGCCATACTGGGCGGAGAGAATATCCTGGTGCCGCGTTACTTATCGATCCTGTTTTGGATCTCAGGAGCGCTGCCTTTGTTTCTCATCGCCAAACGTATGATGAACACCAGTGCCGCCTTGGCTACTGCCGCCGTCTACCTGTACCTGCCCTTTGGTGTGATCGCCAGCCGCGCCTTCCAGCCTGATCCGTTGATGGTGACCGCCATCCTGTGGGCGCTCTATTGCCAGTTACGCTGGCATGATCAGGACAACTGGAAAACAGCCCTGGCAGCCGGACTCACCACTGGCTTTGCGGTGCTGGTCAAAGCACCGGCGGTCTTCTTTGTTGGCCTGCCATTGGCAGTCCTTGTGCTCTCCAAGGGGCTAAAAACTACCATCTCCAACAAACGTGTCTATGTGATGGCGTTGTTGGCATTGCTGCCTGCCGTGCTGTATAACTGGCTCAGTGCCACCAGCGGCGGCAACGCCGATTCTATTTTCGGCGGTCGCTTCTTCCCCGCCCTCTACAGTCGTCCCGCCTGGTACGCCGATTGGCTGGCCATGATCAAATACGCTGTCGGAAACCACTTCCTGATCGCAGGCTTGCTGGGCGCCTTGCTCATGAAGAAGAAAGCATTCCGCTGGTTTCTGTTATCGATGTGGCTGGGCTACGTGTTATACGGTTTCGTTTTCGCCTACCACATCTACACGCATGACTACTATCAACTGCCCCTCATCCCGGTGGTGGCACTGGGCGTAGGTGCGGTATTGTCATTGCTCTACCGTCAGATCGCGGCCATGAAACCCGGTTTTTTCATCAAAGTTGCAATCATCCTGCTGTTGATTGCTTCAGTAGCGCTCAGTGTGCGTACCAGCCGCGGTTTGTTGGTGCGCGCTGACTACCGCCATGAAGAAGCCTATTGGCGCGACATGGGCAGTAAATTCGACCAGAACACCCGTGTGATCGCCCTCACCCATGACTACGGCTACCGCCTTGGTTTCTGGGGCTTTCACCGTCCCTCGTTGTGGCCATCGCAAGGTGACCTGACCGCGAACACCCTGATGGGCATTGAGTATCCTGATTTCGCAGATTGGTTTGATGCCCAAACCGAAGGACAGGATTACTTCCTCGTGACCTTGCTCAATGATTTTGCCAGCCAACCAGCCTTGTATGATCACTTGTTTGCCCATTTCCCCTATGAAAGCGGTGACGGGTTATTACCTTTTTGACCTCAACAATCCGCTGCAATCTCCCTGAATAATCCTGAGCATAGAAACCAACAAACCTCCCGAAGATCAGGAGGTTTGTTCTTTTTCATAACCAGGTCAAATGATTACGGCACTGCAATCAGGCGCATGTTGCTGTAAATATCACAGACACCATCCAGATAGCGGCACACACGGAAATAATAGGTCTTGCCCGATTCAAAGCCGGCTATCGTTGCAGTACGGTCTGAAGGCGAACTAACCCGATACCAGTCATTTTCAGGGAAGGTGGGTTGATTGACCACATCAGACCACACTACCTTGAACCCCTGCGGAAAGCTGCCTTCAGCTATCCATTTCACCGTTACAGACCCGCTGCCTTCATCAATGATCGGATTCAAACTGATCGAACTTGCATCCGGTGTCGGTGTTTTCGTTTCGGTGATCGGAAGGGTGATGGTCTTCACGTTGCTATATAGCACACAGGAACCGCTCACAAATTTACACACACAGAAATAATATTTTGTGCCTTGCGTCAAGCCACTCACCACCGTGTTGCGAGCAGTGCTATCGTTCAAATATTTATAGCTGTCGCCAGGATATACAGGCGTTGGATTCGAGGATGAATAAACAACCTTGAACCCATTCGGGAATGAGCCTGAGGCTGTCCACTCGACTTTTACTGCATCATCGTCATAGCTTGACACCGATTGCAGCACCAGCGAATCTGTGCCCCCGTTGCCATCAGACAGGGTGATCTTCTTGACTTCGCTATAGGTGTCGCAGCCACCACTGACAATGCGGCACATGCGGAAGGTATAGGTCTTACCCGCCGTCAGGTTCTTGACAAAAGCAGAGGTCGTAGCTTCCTGGCTGACCACCGCCTGTTCGCTGCCTGGATAGGTCGGTTTGGCAGTTCCCTCAACCCATAAGATACGGTAACCATTGGGGAATGAACCCGTCTTCTGCCATTGAATTTTCACCGTCCCAGGCTCTGTTTCTACCAGCGATTTAATGGAGAGGAAAGGTGCACCTCCCCCAATGGGCGTGGGCGTAGCAGTTTTGGTGGGCTTGGGTGTGGGAGTGGCGGTTTCAGGAACCAGGTAAGAGATAATATTGGAGTAAGTGAGGCAATCGCCGCCGTCTACAATACAAACCCGGTAGTGGTATTCAATACCCGGCAGGAAACCTCCGATCGACAGACTGCGTGCATCTTCGTTCTTCAACCACTTTGATTCACTTTCCGGATAGGTTGGTGTATTGGTATGGCCTGACCAAATCACGCGAAAGCCTTGTGGGGCAGCGCCGTCCAATGTCCACTGTACCGTAACGATTCCTTTTTCATCGGTATCGATCGCTGTCAGGGTAACAGAACCCGCAGGCAGAGCAGTGGCGGTAGGTGTGGCTTCAGCTTCTTTGGTGCGGGTTACTTCACGTTCAGTCTGTTGGCTGGTCTGATCAATAATCTCGTCATTACTGGCGGTTTCAGGAAATACCACCTGGATAGTATCGCTAAAACCGCTGCAAGCACCGTCTTTCACGCGGCACAGACGGAAATAATGCGGGACTTTATCATTGATCTTCACATGGATTTCACGGATATCGTCCTCCATGATCGGCACCCAACCGTGTTGACCGGGCAGCGGAGCAGGATTATCGGGAGACCAGGCCAGCATGAAACCTTCGGGAAAATCACCTTCGGCTTCCCAACGCACCGTCACCGGGCTTTCAGGGTTGGAAGAATCAAACGAAAATGCCACAATTTGCAGGGAATAAATCTCAATCTCGCCCGTGCCATCTCCGCGATCGTCCTCCGCATATTGGGTAAGCACTGTTGTGCGTTCGCCGCAGCCAGAGATCAGTAAGAAGATCACGGCAAAAAACAACACAAAGATAATTTTTCTAATTTTTTCGTTCATACTCGGTTCCTTAGCGAATGAAAACAAAATTACTATCGTCTGGGAACAAGGGGGAATGGGTAACAGCAAAGTTAGCCAGACACAATACTACCCATTAATCATAATTATAGCAAGAGAAAGACTCTATTACCCAAAATTATTGTACCGTATCCTTACAGTCCTGTTAAGCTTGTTCAGAGCACTAAATGACGAACCAGAACATCGACGTTGCCATACAGCAGCAACAATTCGACACCCGCTCTGCACAGGCCTGGGCAAAGGCAGGCAAAACAGAACAATGGGTGCCTGGGAAAATCCTGAACTGGCATATGGCTTAAAACTCGCCCAGCGCTGGTGGCGTGGGCTGATCAAGCCCCCTCTTTCTGCCTTAACATCCGCTTTGGCACAGAAACTGAGCAGGAATGAGTGTCAGATCCTGCCGAATGGTATCCCCGCATTTCTGCATTGGCAGAGTAGAAAGACCTGAGATTACGTACAAAAAACCTCCCTGCGGGGAGGTTTTTTGTATGAGCGCGGAGGGACTCGAACCCGCAACCAATGGCTTAAAAGGCCACTGCTCTACCATTGAGCTACGCGCCCTTAACGGAAAAAATTGTAACACGATTTCTAAGTTTTTTCCAGAAAGCAAGCGCTTTGTTTCTATTCATCCCCGGCCAGATACATGGCTTTTTGCCATGGCTTCATCTTCAACTGTTCCGCCAGCTGTCCGCGCAGAGCAAACAATTCATCGCGCAAAGCGGCAGCTCGTTCAAATTCCAGGGCTTGTGCAGCCGCGCGCATCTCTTTCTCCAGCTGCCCGATGAAGCTCTCCAGGTCTTCAGTAGAAAGCGAACTGGCACGCACCGCAATGCCATACTCCGCGCCGTCTTCTGCGATTGCCATGGCTTTTTCTTTTTCCTTTGGCAGGAGAGAATCAGTCAGATCACGCACAGCTTTGAAGATCGAAATCGGTTCAATGCCGTGTTCGAGGTTGTAGGCAACCTGTTTCTCGCGACGGCGATTGGTCTCATCCAGCGCTTTCTTCATCGCATCAGTCACCTGGTCAGCATACATAATCACTTTGCCATTGACATTACGTGCCGCGCGGCCGATGGTCTGGATCAGGGCGGTGGCAGAACGCAGGAAACCCTGTTTGTCGGCATCCAATACCGCCACCAGCGATACTTCCGGCAGGTCCAGCCCTTCACGAAGCAGGTTGATGCCCACCAGCACATCAAACACACCCATGCGCAGGTCACGCAAAATACTCACCCGTTCGAGGGTGTCAATTTCTGAATGAAGATAATGCACGCGCATGCCTAATTCGAGCAGATAATCAGAAAGGTCTTCTGACATACGCTTGGTCAATGTGGTAACCAGCACGCGCTCCCCTGCTTCCATGCGCTGGTAGATCTCACCCACCAGGTCATCAACCTGCCCCTTGGTTGGGCGCACCTCCACTTGTGGATCCACCAGGCCGGTCGGGCGGATGACCTGATCCACCACCTGGTTCGTAAGCTGCATTTCATACGGGCCGGGCGTGGCGCTGGTGTAAATGGTATGTCCCATATACTTCTCAAATTCATCGAAAGTTAAGGGGCGGTTGTCCATCGCCGAAGGCAGGCGGAAACCATACTCCACCAGCACGCTCTTGCGTGATTGGTCGCCGCGGTACATGCCGCGGATCTGCGGGATGGTCATGTGCGATTCATCAATCACCAGCAGGTAATCTTTCGGGAGATAATCCATCAATGTCCAGGGCGGTGTGCCTCCGGCACGTTGATCGAGATGTCGTGAATAGTTTTCAATCCCGGAGGTATAGCCGACTTCACGCAGCATTTCGAGGTCATACTTGGTACGCTGCTCAATGCGCTGGGCTTCCAGCCATTTTTCCTGCGACTTGAAGTAGTCCACCCGCTCTTTCATTTCACGTTCAATGTCATTGACCGCCTTTTCGAAGCGGTCCTCATTGGTGATGTAATGTTTGGCAGGAAAGATGGAAAGCTCCATCAACTCTTCAAACACCTCGCCGGTTAATGGGCTATACCCCATGATTCGTTCAACCTCATCGCCCCAAAAAGAAATGCGATAAGCCTTGCGTTCTTCATACGCCGGGAAGATCTCGACCACATCACCACGCACACGAAAGACACCCGGACGCAGCTCCAGGTCATTGCGCTGGTATTGAATATCAACCAGTTGCCGCAGCATGGCATTACGGCGGGTGATCTCACCCAAGCGCAGGCTGACAACGCCGGTGTTATAGGCAGTCGGATCCCCCAGACCATAGATACACGAAACCGAAGCAACGATGATCACATCCTGTCGTGAAAGCAGCGCAGTCGTGGCAGCCAGACGCAAGCGGTCAATCTCTTCATTGATCTGGGTTTCCTTTTCAATGTAAAGATCGCTTTTGGGCACATAGGCTTCCGGCTGGTAATAATCGTAATAAGATACGAAGTAATTGACCGAATTATCCGGGAAAAAGTCCTTAAACTCCGCATACAGCTGGGCAGCCAGGGTCTTGTTGTGCGCCATCACCAGGGTAGGCACCTGCAGGTCCTGAATAACATTGGCGATGGTGAAGGTCTTGCCTGTGCCGGTAGCACCCAACAACACCTGATGCGGATAGTTGTGTTCACGGATACCTTTCACCAACGATGCGATCGCATCCGGCTGGTCGCCGGTAGGTTGATAAGGGGCAGTCAATTTGAAGTCCATACCTTTGATTTTAACACAACGGAATTAATAATTCTTGCTGTTAAAAGCAGCAGTGCGGTTTTAATTATGAAACTCCCGACCAAAATTTTACATTGGGCGTTGACCTTGTATATAATAGAGCTATGTTCAAACGAATCATCCAGACCGGCGTGAACCTGACTCGTGTGGGGATACATACCCTGGCGGAAACATTGAAACCTGAATCGCCGCCTGAAGCACCAGCGCCAAAAGAAGCACACCGTCCAAAGCCGACTGCTTCGTCTATCTCTTCCCTGCGAGCTAACCTGATGCGCCAGGCAGGCTTAAAACATAACCGCTCCGGTTCTTCTGCGGATAAACCCCCGGTCATTCTCAAAAGCCGCATTCCTAATCTGATCTTCACGACGGTAGGCAGCGGCAAAACCATTGAACTGGCGAATTT
>OMKS01003173.1_pt1 | contig 13262 bp, 8 predicted proteins | sample 1674721 | NCBI WGS metagenome assembly OMKS01 (sample SAMN06264996, study PRJEB25208) | sediment metagenome | isolation source: hot spring sediment | place: USA: California | collected 2014-09-02 | reverse complement strand
ATAATAGTCTGTCATAATAGTTGTCCCAATCCGGCCTCATATTCCTGATCGACTTCCGCCAGCAGCGCATCAAGACGGCCCGCACCTGCCGCTCACATTTCTCGGCTGCCTTCACAATCATTATATCCCGGCATCCTACCCGCGTCAATTGCAGGCGTGACGAAAAAACCTAACCTTGACGCGCAATCGCGTTAAGTGTATACTGAGCTTGGCTCAAAATAGAGCGAAAGATTTCTGAAACAAGGGTAAGCATATGGAAAAGTTACAAATTGTTCCCCTGGGCGGACTGGGGGAAGTTGGCAAAAATATGATGGTGTTCGAATATGGGCGCAACATTCTCATCGTGGATGTAGGAATGATGTTCCCGGAGAGCGATATGCCGGGCGTGGATTACATCATCCCCGATTATCGCTACCTCGAAGGCAAAGAAGACCGGATTCGCGGCATTGTTATCACCCACGGGCACGAAGATCACATCGGCGCGTTGCCGCACTTCTTGCAGGAGTTCAATGCCCCGGTCTACGCGACGAAGCTGACGCGCGGTTTGATCGAGGTCAAGCTTAACCGGAACTTGCAAAAGCGCGTCAAACTTCAGACGATGGAACCCGGTGACATTCTGCGTCTGGGACCGTTCACCGTCGAACCGTATCACGTCTGCCATAGCATTCCTGACGCGGTCGGGTTAGGTATCGAAACCCCGCTCGGACTCGTCGTTCACAGCGGCGACTACAAGATGGATCACACGCCGGTGGACGGCTGGCCAAGCGACATCGCCAAACTCGCGGAGTTCAACCAGCGCGGCGTTCTGGCATTGCTCGCCGATAGCACGAACTCCGATCAGGCCGGCACCACGCCCTCGGAGTCCACCCTGAACACGGCGCTCGCCGATGTGTTCCGCCAGGCTAAGGGACGTGTTATCGTGGCGACGTTCGCCTCGCTGATCTCGCGCATCCAGCAGGTGATGGACGTGGCCCGGAATGCCGGGCGCAAGGTTGCCATCGCCGGCACGACGATGGTCAAAAACGTCAAGATGGCGCGCCGCCTGGGTTATCTCGACGTGCCCGACGATCTCATCCTGTCGTTGCAGGACATCAACCGTTTGCCCCCGCACCAAGTGACGATTATGGCGACCGGGTCACAGGGAGAGCCGCGCTCGATTATGGGACGGTTGGCAACAGGCCGGCATCCCTCCCTGCGTGTCACGCCGGGGGATACGGTCGTGCTTTCTTCGCACACTATCCCCGGTAATGAGGAGATTGTGCATCGCGTTATCAACCGGCTCTTCCAGAAGGGGGCGAACGTCGTCTATCATCCGGTTGCGCCGGTTCACGTCTCCGGGCACGCCAGCCAGGAAGAGCAGAAGATGCTGCTCAATATCCTGCGCCCCAAGTTCTTTGTGCCCATTCATGGCGAACTGCGTCACCTTAAACAGCACGCGCTGCTGGCTCAAGAGGTCGGCATTCCCAAGCAGAACATTGCCGCGGTGGAAAACGGATATATCCTGCGTCTCTCTCAAGATAGTCTGGAAGTGGGCGAGCGTGTGCCGGGCGGCTACGTTTTCGTGGACGGCACGCTGGTGGGCGACGCCGTCAGCCAGCAGGTCATTCAGGACCGCGAGGCGCTGGCCGTCGCGGGCGTGTGCAGCGTCGTCTTCTCTTACAACCGGCAGCAGGGCGTGGTGATCGGCGAACCGCGCATCACTGCGCGCGGTCTGGCGGCGACGGAAGTCATCGAAGAGTTGACCACGCGCGCGCAGCCCGTGGTGCGCAAGACGGTCCAAGCCACCCGTAGCAACGCTGCACCGGACGAGGTTGAGCGGGCCGTGGGGCGGGCGGTCTCTAATTTCTTCTATGACCAGGTGCAGAGCCGTCCGGAGATGATTGTCGTTGCCGTGCCGCTCGGCTAACGCGAGTCGTTTTTTATCAGCAGATAATTAGTCTGATGACAGTAAAAATCTGCTTCATCTGCTCAATCTGCTGACCAAACTCCACAGATTTATGGCGCAGATTCTCTTCATCTACAAGCAATTCCCCGCTCCCTCGGTCGGTCATGCCGGGGGAGAATCGCTTTTTGGGTTGATGGAGGCCTTGCGCCAGCGTGGACACCGGCTGGCGCTGGTGGCACGGATGCGGGACGAGGAGCGCGCGCTGCTCCCCGCCGTCGAAGCGATCTGCGAGCGCGTCGTCACGGTCCCGCATCATCGTTCTCTGCCGGGATGGCGACCGCTGGCATTGGCGCGCAGTTACCTCGGATTGCGCCGCGCGGCAAAAAAGGCCCTGCGCGAGCTACAGCCTGATCTCGTGCACATCGAAACCACCCAGACCGCTATCGTCCTGCTTGGCCTGTCTTTGCCGCCGTCGTCGTTTCGCACTCAGGACGTGAACTGGTTTATGTGGCAGCAGAAGGCGGCCCGCGCGCGTGGCCTCAAGCGTCTGTGGGCCAAGATGATGGCCGCGTGCTTTCGCACTTTCGAACCGGCGCTGTGCCGCCGTCACGACCTCATCCTCGCTATCTCCGAAGGCGACCGGGCGCTGCTGGCTCCTGTGTGCGGCGACCGCCCATTGCACCTGCTACCGCTGGCCCCGCTGGCCCCGGCTGGCCCCGCTGACCCGGATATCCCGTCTGCGATTCCGCCCGGTAGTTCGACTGTGCTCACCGCAAGCCCGCCGGCGTTGCTCTTCGTCGGCGCGATGGACCGGGCGCACAACCTGGCGGGCGTGACCTGGTTCCTCGATCACGTGTGGCCGTGCATCCACGGGGCACAACCCGGCGTGCGTTTCCACATCGTCGGCGGGCGTCCTCCGGTGGAACTGCAAGCGCGGGCGGATGACGAATCGTGCTTTGTCACCGGCTTTGTGGACGACCTGGCTTCCTGGTACCGGGCAGCGACGGTCTTCGTTTCCCCAATGCTCGTGGCAGGAGGCTTGTTGCAAAAGGTGGTGGATGCGATGGCGCTCGGCGTCCCTGTAGTGGCGACTTCGGTGTGCAACCACGGTCTCGGCGCGACGCCGGGCGAGCACCTGCTGACGGCGGACACGGCAGAAGATTTTGCGGCGGCAGTACTTGCGTTGCTGCGCGATCCCGAAGCGCGCGCGCGCCTGGGCAGCGCCGGGCAGCGCTTCATCCAGACTCGCTACGATACCGAAACTGCCATCGCAGAGTGGGAGGCGGCGCTGACCGAACTACAGACTACAAAAGTCTGAGCACGTATTGTGTCTGGCAGACCTGTCGTTTAGTGTACATACTGGCTCACGCAAGCGCCTCGTGAGACTTTTGTAGTCCGGGTTTTTCACAGGTATGGTATAATTGCTTTCGATGCAACAGAGGAGTCATTCAATGGTGAGGCGAAGGCGCAAAAATACTGTTCCGGCGTTGTTTACCGGGATGTTGGTCATCATTTTCCTGGTCATCGTCGGGGGTATTGCGCTGTCTGCGCTATCGTGGGTGCGTGGAATGATGGCCAGGCCGGGAATTGCGTCAGGATTGCCGGCCAGTAGCGGCCCTAGCGAAAATGTCAAGTACCAATTCGGCCAGATCATTCCGGACTGGACAGGTACGAAGCGTGTGACCGTGCTGCTCCTCGGCATCGATGAGCGCGCGCAGGAGACCGGGCCGTTTCGCACCGATACGATGATGCTGTTGACGCTCGATCCGGCCACGAAGATGGCGGGCGTGCTCTCCATTCCCCGCGATCTGTGGGTGCCCATTCCCGGCTACAACGACGGGCGCATCAACACCGCGCATTTCTTGGGCGACCTCTACAAACACACCGGCGGCGGCCCGATGCTGGCGCGGGATACGGTCGAGTATAACCTGGGTGTGCCAATCGATTACCACGTGCGCCTCAACTTTCAGGCTTTCGTCAGCATGGTGGATATGATCGGCGGCGTCGATATTTACGTTGAGAAGGATATCAACGATCCTCTGTACCCCGATTACCATTACGGCTACGATCCCCTGTACATCCAGGCCGGCTGGCACCACTTCAACGGGGAAATGGCGCTCAAATATGCGCGCACGCGCCACGGGAGCAGCGACTTCGACCGCGCGCGCCGCCAACAGCAGGTGATGTCGGCCATTTTGGAGAAAGTGACCAACATTGGGTTGCTGCCCGACCTGGCGAAGAAAGCGTCCGAAATCTACAAGATGCTCGAAGCGTCCGTGCAAACGGATATGGCCTTGGATCAGATGTTGGCGCTGGCGAACCTGACAACGCAGATCGACCGCTCGACCATTCGCTTTGGTGTGATCGATCAGACCTGCACCCAGGCCTGGATTACGCCTGATGGCGCGCAGGTCTTGATCCCCTTGCGCGACCGGATGCGCGAGGTGCGCGACTACGTCTTCGCCGCCGACATTCCCACGCCCGCGCCGAATCAGAACGGTGCGGCGCAGGGCATTACACCAACGCCAGAACTGGCGACGATCTCCGTGCTGAACGGAACCGCGCGCGCCGGACTGGCAGGGACTACATCCGAGTATTTGCAAGCGCAGGGTCTCGACGTCGCTACCGTCGGCAACGCCGACCGCCAGGATTATGCACAATCGGTGGTGGTGATGCACCGTGACAAGCAGTTAACCGCCGCCCGCATTGCCAGCCTGCTGCACCTGCCGGCCGCATCTGTGGTTAGGGGCGCCGATCCCAACCCGGCGCACGACATCGTGGTGATTCTCGGCAACGATTACGCCGGTCCGCCGCAAGACTAAAATGCAAAGAACAATGGCCTCAACGCAAACCAATCCCTTGCTGCATAAGCTGCCATATAAGCTGCTGATCAACCTGGGTATCCTGTTGATCTACGTGCTCCTGACCGTGGCGGCCGGCTTTGCCGTCTTTGTCAAAGTGCGGCAAGGCGTCTCTGTCTCGGAGATTTTACCGGAGTTCACGATCCGGCAACCGGAGCGCGAAAGCCCCAACGTCGAGCGCGTGGTCGGCGAGACGCTACCGGTGTGGACCGATACCGACCGCATCACCGTGCTAATCTTGGGCATCGATGAGCGCGTCCAGGAGGAAGATTTCTGGCGCACCGATACGATGATGCTGGCAACCCTCGACCCGGTGACGATGCAGGCCGGTGTACTGTCGATCCCCCGCGACCTGTGGGTACCGATCCCCGGTTATACCGAAAACCGTATCAACACGGCGCACTTCCTTGGTGACGCCTACAAACATCCCGGTGGCGGCCCGGCCCTGGCGGTCGAAACGGTGGAATACAATTTAGGAATCGAGATCGACTATTACGTGCGTCTCAACTTCCAGGCGTTTGTTGATTTTGTGGATCGCATTGGGGGTATCACCATCGACGTGCCGGAGACCATTCACGACCCATTGTATCCCACAGCGGACTACGGCTACCAATTGTTTCACGTCGATGCCGGCGTGCATCACTTCTACGGTGAAGAGGCGCTGAAGTATGCCCGTACCCGGCACTCCAGCGGTGGCGACTTCGACCGCGCCCGCCGGCAACAGCAAGTGATCAAGGCAGTCTTCAAGCGGGTCACAGAGGCGAACCTGCTGCCTCAACTGGCCTCGGAGGTTCCGGAGATTCTGCAAATCCTCGAAAAATCCGTCAAGCTTGATCCCAAACTGCAATTGGATGAAATCATCGCGCTTGGCGCTTTGGCAGTCAAAATCAATGCCGACGACATCTGTTTCCGCGTCATTGACGAACGCAGCACATTAACTAAAACGACAATGGACGAGTGGCAGATTCTCATCCCGCTGCGGGATGAAATGCGCCGGGTACGCGACGAAGTCTTCGGCCTGATTGGAAATGGCGAAGTTACCCAGACACTAGAGGGAGAAGCCGCTACCCTGTCGGTGCTCAACGGCACGCAAACAGGTGGGCTGGCCTTCAGCACCTATCAATTCCTCGAGGCGAACGGCCTGCGCGTCCTCGCCTACGATAACGCCGACCGTCAGGACTACGACACATCGCTGGTGATCCTCAACCGCGATAAGCCGATGACGGCGCAGCACATCCTTTCGATACTCAAGCTGCCGCAATCGGCGATCGTTCACGGCAACAATCCCACTGCCGCGCACGACATCGTGGTTATCTTGGGGGCGGATTACGCGAATGGGCAGTGAAGTAGACGGTAGACGGTAGACAGTAGACGGGCGTCCTCACTTGTTGGGGACGCCCGAATGTTTAGAACACTTTCCCGCCCACGCCTGGTTTTACGGTGGCGCGGTCGGAGACCGGCTACAGCTTTTCGGGAATTATACCGTTACGAACCCTAGAAACTACGTACAACTAACGGTAGAAAAATCCTCGCGACGACATCATGCACCACGTTCACCTGCGTATTCGACGGATGCGCCAGCAACAGTGTCTCATCTGGGAGGGCGTAGTACGCTGTGTTGCTGACCTGCGCGTATTCGCTGACGAAGGATTCGGGCGGAACGTTAACCTGGACGGCGAAGGTCACCGTAAGTGGCGTAAAGGCGAGAAGGGCGACGGTGCCGGTGAGCGCGCCACCCGTGTACATCAGTGTATCCGGCGCTGGATCGATGAAGCCCTGCCACGTCAGAGCAGAATCCAGCGGGTCGTAGAGGTGCAGTGTGGTATCGATATCCGTGTAAATGAAGAGCTGGTAACCTAGCGTTTCGCCGTTGGTGACGGTGATAGCCGGTGTAGCCGATTTAACGACGACAGGCGACAACACGGCGTCGATGCCTGCGCGCGTCGTGTCCAGGGTGACGGTCACCGGTGTGGATTCTTCAAGCTCAAGCTGGTTATCGTAGTATTGCGGCGCGTAGATGTGCGTAGGATCGATGAACGCTATATGGTAGTCGATGTCTTGCCCCAAGTTGTCGATCTGATACGTTCCGTCGATAAGGGTGTGGGTGGTGGTCACCGAGACCCATTCGGACCATTCGATAGCCCGGTAAAGGTTAACGCGTACACCTGCCGCGGGACTGGAATCAGGGTATGAGACGGTGCCACCAAGACTGCCCGGCGTTTGCCCGCAGATCTGTCCTGTACCCTCGACGTTCGTAATAGTGGCAAGCCAGGCAGGCACCGGGCCTGTCTTTGGCACACACAAGGCCGTATCATAGAACGCAAAGCGCCGCAGGGAGGCCAGCTTGGTAAGTGTCTCCGGTATTGCGCCACCCAAAGCGTTCCCGTTCAGGTAAAGCCGTGTCAACGTGGTGAGATGGCTGATCTCCCGCGGCAGGGTGGTCAGCGCGTTATCAGCCAGGTAAAGGTACTGCAACGCGATGAGGTTGCTGAACTCCGATGGGAGGGCAGTCAGGGCGTTAGCGCTCAGGCAAATCTCCGTCAGCGTGGTGAGGTTACCGATCTCCCGTGGGAGCGCCGTCAGGGCGTTGTGGCCCATGTAAAGAAGCTGCAACGCAGTAAGATTGCCGATCTCCGGCGGGAGGGTGGTGAGGGCATTGCCGCCCAGGTACAGGGCGTACAAGCCGCTGAGATTGCCGATTTCTGGCGGGAGGGCCGGCAAGGCGTTGCCGGCCAGCGAAAGGGACCGCAACGCTGTAAGGTTGCCGATCTCCGGCGGGATGACGGTCAGGATGTTGTAGTCCAGGAAAAGGTTTTCTAGTGCAATGAGGTTGCCAATCTCTGACGGGAGTGTGGTCACGGCATTGCTCTCCAGACCAAGCCATGTCAACGCGGTGAGGTTGCCAATCTCCGGCGGGAGTGCGGTCACGGCGTTGTCCCACAGGTAAAGCCTCCTCAACGCAGTGAGGTTGCCGATCTCCGGCGGAAGGGCACCGTTGAGGTTGTTGCCAAGCAAGGAAAGCTGCGTCACGTGCTCATCTTCACAGGTGATGCCATACCAGGTGCAAGGTGTGGCGGTCTGAAGCCAGCCGGTCTTGTTGTACCAGGTGTCGCCGCCGGTCGCAGTATAGAGGGCGACCAGCGCCTCGCACTCAATTTGGGGCAGGCCGGTCGCTGTGGAACAATCATAGGCTGTTTGTGTCCGCGTCGATGCCGGCTGTGCGGTCAATCCACCGGCCAATAGTGCATACAGGAGGACCAGATTCACAATGCGCAAAGGTTTTATCATCCAATTCCTCCACACTGAAAGGGGCAGCAGTGTGGCTTGGTCGATAGATGTCTACGGCGCTTCCGGCTGGCCGAGTGGCTGCATAATGATGTAATTGAAGCCGTTCATCGGGATGTGCTCTACCACCCCGTAGTGCTGCCCGATGGCCTCCAGCACCGGCGGTGGGTAGAACTGTGCCCGCATAATGACCAGGCCGAACGCCTCTTGACGGATCATTGCCTCTAACGCACTGGTGTCGAGCAGGCCGTTGTTGTACAAGTTGAGCAACTGGGTGGGATTGGTGATCACCGGCTTACCCGCCAGCATCGTGAAAGCCGCCTCCTCGCTGAAGACCGGCAGATCCGTGCCGCGCACGTACTCCATGATGCGCGCGCCGCCTTCGTAGTCGCGCGGCAGCATAAAATGGCCGACTTGTGTGTAGCCGACCGAATCGTAATAGGGGTAATCGGCATACACCGACTTCCCGGCGACGCCCAGGACGCGCGCGACCGGCCCCCAGAACGGCCCTTCTGTCGGCAGGTGCAACATCCGCGTGGATTGTATCAAGAACAGTAAAGGAATCAATATCGCCAGGTAGCCCTGCAATTGTGGGTGACTCAATCTATGCTGTGGCCGGTCTCCGACCGCGTCACCCCCCGCGACGAAATCCCGCAGCTTGCCCAACGCGAATCCGCTCAGGATGATCGCCGCCGCCACCGACGTGACCCAGTACGCCTCCCCCGCGCCCCATTTGCCGGACATTACCCCGGTGCCGAGCGAGCAGACGAACCAAAGCGCGTAGACCGACAGCGATCCACTATAAGCTTCGTAGAGCACCATGCCCACCGCCAGGATAATGAAGACGGTATGCACCTTGAGCCACGCGCGCGTCAACGCGATCAACTGCGGGAACATATACTCGTTCACGTTGGCGGAAATGGTGTTGAGCCACCACTGCCCGCCGGTGGCCCAATTGATGCCCAGAAAAACCAGCCCGAAGAGCGCGCCAAATATGACCACGCTCACGAGCGCGCGTTTGGGATGGCGCAGCAGTAGATAGCCGAACACCGCCGCCGCCGTGAAGACCGCCAACTGCTTGGCGTATCCTGCCAAAAATAAACATGCCAGTCCCAGCACCAGGTTGCGTTTGCCGTGACGTGGGTTTTCCGCATCCGCGATGAAGAAGACGCAGAGCGTTTCGAAGAACACCATCGTCAGGTGTTGGCGGCATAAGGGGCCAACGTGGTAGACGAAGTTCGAGGCCGTGTACGCCAGCCCCGACATCAGCGGGAGGAAAACGCCGCCCGTGCGGCGACGCACCGTCCACCCGATGGCGAACGCCGTCAGTAGCGTGATGACGAACGAGAGGACGCGCCCGGAAAGCAAGGTCTGCCCGAAAAAGGGGAAGAGCAGGATGTTGAGGATGTGAAACACCGGCGGGTAGTTCGACGAGTAGAAGGGGTACACACTGCTATCGCGATAGGGCCACTCGCCCTGGCTGTGCAGGACGGCGTCGTACAGCTCGAAACTCTCGCCCTGGTCGTAGTCGTAGGGCCAGCGGAAAAGTTCGACGGCGTAAGCGACGTAGACGCCCAGGTAAGCCAGGAACGCCAGCAGCGCCAGGGCCGCAAGTAGCCGTCCGATCCAAAACGTGATACTATGGCCGGTTTTCACTCGTTCGCTGTGGCCGGTCTCTGACCGCGCCACACGCCGGTATTGTGGCTCGCTCGCGGCGGCAGCGGGCGCGTCTCCGAGACGCAACAGTGGAACGCCGCATAGCGCGAGTAACACTCCGCCTGCCAGCAGCGTACCTTCGACCGGGCCGATGCCCGCCCACGCGCCCGCGCCCAGGCGTCCGGCGATCAACAGCACCACATCTGCGCCCAGGCCGGCGAGGATAAGAAAAAGTCCGAGTTGCTTTTTCGAAATCGGCTGATTGAATGTCACCTATGGTAACTCCCCGTATAGGATAAACCACGAATCTTCACGAATCGATTCATTCGTGAAGATTTGGTGAATGCAGACATTCGTGAAAATTCGCGGTTGAATCTCTTTTGATGGGCGCTGAGTCTATCTACGACAGCTCTTCCAGGAATTCTTGCAAGTTGTGGCGGACGGCGTAAGCGGCGGCTTCGGCGCGGTTGGTCAACCCCAGCTTGGAGAGGATGCTGCTCACGTAGTTGCGTACCGTCCCCTCGCCCAGGAAGAGCGCTTTGGCAATCTCTTTGTTTGTGCGCCCCTCGGAGACCAGCCCAAGCACGCGCAATTCTTGCTCGGTCAAATCGTTGAAGGCGGCGGCTTGCTCCTGCCGGGTGGCCTGGCGAACGCGCGCCAGCACACGCTGTGTGACCGCCGGGTCGAGCAGCGCATCCCCCTGTCCCACCCGTTGGATGGCGTGGATCAGTTCCTCGCCACCGCCTTGCTTGAGCACGTACCCCGCTGCACCCGCGCTGATGGCGTCGAAGAGCATCTCGTCTTCAGCGTAGGACGTGAGCATCAGGACCTCGGTGTTAGGCAGGTGCATCTTGATCTCGCGGCACGCCTCAATGCCGTTCTCGCCGGGCATGCGAATGTCCATCACCACCACATCGGGGCGATGCTGCACGGCTTTCTCCACGGCCTCTTTAGCCGAAGATGCTTCATCCACCACCACAAAGTTGGCCTGGTTGCTCAGCAACGAACGCAAGCCCAACCGTACGACTTCGTGATCATCTACAATCAGAATTCTTAGTGTCATGTAACTCCCTTCGTTTACGTGATGCGTGATACGTGAAGGCTTATGCATTACGCTTTAGGTGTATCTTCTCGAAAATCTGGGGGTGGGGGTTTGGGGGCGGGCGCACCGCCCCCAAACCCCCACTTCTCCCCTTTTTATTGAGATGATACCTTTAGGTTATCAATATGGTACGGTCAGGTGAAAAGTGACGCCTTCATTCGGCGCGCTTTCGATGCGTAGCGTGCCGTCCAACATGCGCACGCGCTCACGGATGTTGCGCAAGCCGTGTCCTTTGCTCACCTGAAGCGTCTCCATCCCCACGCCGTCGTCGGAGATGGTAAGGTCCAACGTGTTTTCGTTATATTGTAACACAACCTTGACCCAGCGCGCCCTGGCGTGGCGGGCTGTGTTCGCCAGTGTCTCGCGCACGATCTGGAAGATGTGCCGCCGCCGTTCCATCGACAGGATTTCTACCGGCGCGCCTTCGATATCGAACTCGGTCTCCAGTAGCGTGTTGATGTGAAAATCGCGTAGCAGGCGTTTGATGCCCGATTGTAAGTCGTCGTCCGGCATATCGCTGCGCAGATCGAAGATGTAGCGGCGGATGTCCTGGATTGTCTCGTTCAGGTTGTCCATCACACGGCCTAACTGCGCCTGCGCGCGCATCGGGTCGATGGGGATGACGGGTTGCACGCTTTCCAGAAGCAACCCGGCGGCGTAGATGGACTGGATGATGCCGTCGTGCAGGTCGCGGCCAATCCGCTCACGATCCACGGCCAACGCCTGCAAGCGTTCCACGCCTTCGATCCACCGTTCGATTTCGAGTTGCACGGTGTTCAGGGCGCGATTGAGGCCCAGGGTCAATCCCGCGCCTACCAGGACCCACAACCATTCGGTCGCCATCACCCGCAGGTCATGGTACGGGGCAAGAAACGCCGGGGACGGCAGGTACAAAAGCACGTGCAGGATGCCCAATACGGCCGCCGAGATCTCCACCAGGCGCAGGTAAACCCGGATGCGGCGGCGGAACGTGACATCCAACGTTTGGTGGCTCTGCCGTCTCAGCCCAATCGCTGTCAGCACCCCGCCGGGGAATCCCAACAGGTAATGGGCGAACGTGTTGCCCCATTCGATGATCAAGGGGGCATCTTCGCCCACGCGTTGCGCAGGCCAGGCCAGCCACACGGCCGCGTAGCCGCCAATCCACAGCACGTTCAGCGCGATGAGCCAGCGGCGTCCGTAGACGTGTGCTGTCTCTTCTGACAGAAAGGTCTGGATCCCCAACGCGATCAAGAAAATGTAGCCCCCGCCCAGGATCACCGGCCGGAGGAAAGCGGGTAAGATCACCACCGGCGGGGTCAGATTGGCAAGCATGTCATTCCAGGCTACCACTGCTTCGCAGAGGGCAAACAGGCCTACCCAATACAACCGGCGCGCCAACAGGATGCGCCGGCTCCGGTATTGGAGATAGAACACCGTCAGGCCCAGCGTGAAGAAGCTCAATCCGTGCAGGAAACGTCCAAGTATGACCCCGCTGTTCATAAAGGCATCCTCACGGCCAATACGTCACCGGCCACTCTTCCAATAGTTCCGCCGTAGCGCGGGTGAGCCGCCAACCCTCGGCGGTGCGCACCGTCGCCCATTCGGTGTTCCAGAGGCGTCCGATGATCATCCCCCCCTCGTTGTCCCACGCCGTGACCATCGCCGCGATGCGCGCGCTGTTCTCCGCCTCCGTGCCGGGGATGGTATGGACGCTGCCCACGTTGACCCGCGCCGTGGTCGCAAAACCGGGCACCCACGTCTCGTAGGTGCGCCCTTCCTGGGGAAACAAGAGATTGTACGCGCCCGGCAGGTCGCGGTCATCGAGCGCCAGGTAGAAGGCGATCACGGCGTATTCCGGCTTGTGGGTGGGATATGTCTGCGGGCGATTCAAAGTATACCAACCGTAACGGTCGGACGTCCACCCGTAGGTTTGCTCCTCCCAGGTGAAGATTACGTACCAGGCCAGGCTTGGCGCGTTGCGTACGCGGTAGCCTTCCCAGATTTCGTCCTTGAGGTCGCCATCGACGTTGACGAAGCGGACGCCGGCATCACCGGAGAAGGACCCTAGACGGCGATAGTCGGGTGGCGTTGTCCCATCGTCTTCCCAGGTGAAGAGGTGCAAAAGTGTTTGATTGTTGTCCGCGCGCCCGAAGATGGCGATTTCTGGCTTGCCGTCGGCGTTGACGTCGCGCACCTCGACCTCGCATGTGGGGTATTGGCCCAGGCCTACGTCCGGCGCGCCCGCCTTGGGATATGCCGGTTCCAGCGGATAATACTGGTCAGCCGTGAGGACAAAGGCGCTCAGGCGCGGTGGAGCGGTGTTTTGATGCGCCACCGCCAGCCATTCAGGCGCGCCGTCGCCGGTGGTATCTTCGTAACGCAGGCAGATTAGCGTTGCGTCACCGATCTGTGTACCCACCGCCACTAGCCCTGCATTTGCCAGCCTGTGGATGGCGGATACATCCGGGGTGGGGATGGGGGTCGGCGTGGG
>OMKS01003171.1_pt1 | contig 13268 bp, 9 predicted proteins | sample 1674721 | NCBI WGS metagenome assembly OMKS01 (sample SAMN06264996, study PRJEB25208) | sediment metagenome | isolation source: hot spring sediment | place: USA: California | collected 2014-09-02 | reverse complement strand
TCTAGTACGGTCTCGTGGGATCGGAGATGTGTATAAGAGACAGAATCGACGGGGGCCGGTCATTGGGATCCGGTACCGGGGCAGAGATTGCTTTTCAGACGTTTGAAGAAGAGGATTACGAAGGTAGAAACATTGTCGATCCGCTTATTCAATGGATGAAAGACAATCCTCACGCTCATGAATACGCGGTACAGGCTTTCCTGGGTTTTGAATCCGGGGATCTGACATCCAGGGTTCGTTTCAGTACAGGCGGCAGACTTCTGGACATGTATCTTCAGATTACTGAAAAAACACGGGAACTGTCCATTCTGATTGTGGAAGGTGATGATTTCACCTATCTGGTGGATGAAGGAATATCACGGCGAAGCCACAGACTGGCTGTCGGTCGGGTCGAGAGGGATCCGGATGATCGGCGGATCGTCAATATTTTTTCGACTCAGCAGGCTCCGACGACTGAAAAAACCCGTGATTTCATGAGCCTTTTTCTGTCCTGGTGGAACGAAGGAAAGCCGGTGAGCCGGTGATGAGACTGCCTTCATGGATAAATGGGACGTTTGCGGCGGGAATGGCGGTTTTGATGATGACCGGATGCGCGGGTACGCGTTTAGGTGAAGGACGGACTCCTCCCGGCATCGAACCGGCTCTGGCCCGCTATGTGAAGGGTGAATCAAGCCGCCTCCTGGTTCCTTTCTCGAAACGACAGTCGGCCCGACAGAGTCTGGAACGGGGGATTCATCATTGGAACGTTTATCAGGAATCGCTTGATTCCGGAATCACAGACCGCAGACCGCTGCAGCGAAGCCATGCGTTTTTTTCTGAAGCGGTCGAGAAAAATCCATGGGATGTCAAGGCATTTTTGTATCTCGGCCGGGCCTGTATTGAAATGGCGCGACTCGAGCCGGAATCAAAAACTTTTGCGGACGCTTATCAGGCCTTAAGCCGCGCTTCGGAACTGGATCGGGGCGGCGCGGATATCTGTTATGAATTTGGAGAACTGAAGCGTCTCCTGAAAGACTGGAATGGGGCTCGTCAATGGTATCAGAAAACCCTTGATCGCCTTTGGACCTATGCGTTTCTTCCCGCCGAGCCTCTATCCGAAGGTCCTTCCTTTTTGGATACCACTCTTGTATTCCGATCCCTGTACCGAATCGGAGAAATTCACGTCAGGCTCTATGAAGCCGGGCACGCTTTCAGGTATTTCGAGAACGCTTATCTGTATGCCCGGACCGAGGAAGAAAGAACCCTGCTCGATGATTATCTTCGCTGGCTTCGATGGGGCGACGGAAATATCCGTGCGAGAGAATATTTTGAACAGGCGGTGAATCTTGAATCGGATGGCCGGTTAAATGAGGCGATGAATCAATACCAAAGGGTTCTGGCCGAATTGACCATGGAGGGACCCGCGCGCTGGGAAACCCAGTGGCGTATCGCCCGGCTCGAATACACACTGAATCCCGATTCCGTCCAAAAAGCGGTTGATCGGCTTCGTGCGGTGGTTGAATCGGTTCCGAAATCTTCTGCCGGGGTTGCCGAAGAGCCCTATTCGCTTTACGTGAACGATCTGGCCGTTATGCTGATTCAGCAGTCCAAAAGAAGCGAAAGCCGGGAACAGAGAGAAAACTATCTGGCCGAAGCCGGCGTGCTGGTATCTCCCCTGCAGGGGTCGGCGAGTCTTGCCATGACCCGGCATCTGCAGAACGCCCGTTTTACGGGATTGTTATGGGCCCTGAAAGCCTACAGCTGTTGGGAGCAGCTGGATGAGCGTGAACGGGACGAATGGTTTGTACTGATCAAACGGGTCTGCCGCAGACCCAGAAATCCTTTTCTGCTGCAATACTTCAATGAAAAGGTTCGAAGCCTGCGGACCGGCGGCGCACCGAATATCGATTCGCAGACCGAGTTGATGGCTCTGGAATTCATCCGTTCGGGATATGCGTACCTTGACGATCGGCTGCAGGAAAGATTCGGCGTCCTTCAGCATCAAAAGGAGATCGAAGAATACGGCCGTCTCTATGCGGAGAAAGAAAGGCTCCTGCCGGCCGCGGAGCGGCGCGAAGTGCGCCGCCGCATATCGGAGTTTTATCACCGGCAGTTTGGTCAAAGCGAGGAACACCGGACCATTTTGGAAGAGTGGCGCAATCGTCTTCGAGTGCTGTCGGAGTTCCGCTGATCATGGAACACGTGAACCAATAATAAAAGGAATCGGTTTTTTGAGAAGGTCTGTGATCATTTCGTTTTGTGTGCTTTTCCTTTTCACGGCACCCGGCAGGGGCCGGGATCTTCAGAAACCCGGGCCGGTTCCGCACGGCGTGGACACGGTTCTGGCCCGGCGTGCGTGGGAGAGGTCTGAAAAGATCTGGGTTTCTTCGAAAGCCCGCGATCGGGCCGCGGACATGAGATTATGGGCCAGGGATGCCCTGTCATGGATCACACGGAAACAGGAAGAGGATTCGCAGATATACTTCGAGGAGATCGGCGCTGCGTGTGATACGCTGTCAGCCGCCTTCTCGCTCAACCCTTTGGATCCCGGCATTCTCATGGATCTGGCAAGAGCCTGTCTGCTGCAGGGCACAATCGAGTTTGCTCAAAAAGCCGTTGTCTGTCTGGAAGTCGCTCTGGAACTGGACCGGGGAAATCCGGTTTTATATCGAAGGCTGGGAGAAGCCCATGCCCGAATCGGGAACTGGCAGACAGCGGCCGGATTTTTCAGCAAAGCCTGGCAGACAAGGGTCGATTTCGCGTTTTTTTACATCCAGGGATCAGCCGACAGTCTCGAGGCATTTCAAATTCTGTTTCAATTGGGACAGGCTGCGGTGAAATCCTATCAAGCCGACAGGGCCAGTCAGGCCTTTGAGCAAGCCTTGAAATGGACGTCGCAATCAGAGAGAGTCAGACAGGTTACCGAAATGCTGGAACTGATCGAGTGGGCCCAGGGGGATATTCGGTCCAGAGAACTCTTTACCGAAGCGGAAAGACTTCAAAACAGCGGCCGGCCCACAGAGGCCGCGGAACGGTACCTGACCGTGCTGGAACGAACACGGCATGAAGCATCCCGTGCCTGGCAGGAGACCGCTTACCGGCTGGCGCTTCTGGAGCATGAATATCTGCCTGGGACGCAATATATGCGGCGGCAGCCTAAAAACAGCACGGGACTCGATCGCATGAGGCAGCTGGTTGACTTGACTTCGAATGAACCGGATTCAGCGGTTTCGCCTTATCATGAAGCCTATGGGGTACTTCTCTTTAATGAGGCCATGAAAGCCCTGAATGCGCATCAGGAGACCAGGGCCATGCAGTATCTGATTCAGGGTGTTTTGACCCGATCTTCTGCGGCCGGACGATGCGCCCTGGAGCTGGCCAAGCTGACCCTTCACGCGCCCTGGGAGGGTTTTCTCTGGAGTGTGCATGCTTTAAACGATCCTTGTCTGACCGAAGAGGAGCGGCGTCTTCTTATGCTGCTGTGCCGCAATCTGTCCAGACGTTTGCATAATCCGGAACTGAGTCGCTATTTTCATGACGGTCTGAAATCGGGCAGACTCGAAGAGCCGGAAGACCTATTCCGGCGTATTTTAGTTGTGGAAAGTTTCCGTTCCGCTTACGCGGTTCTGGATGTCCGTCTCGGCCCCTGGACTTCTTCGGCCTGGAACAGAACGGAAGCGTCGGGACGGGAGATTCGTTCGCTTATGGAGACATTGACTGATGAGGAGAGATCGCGGGTTTTACGCGCCATGGATGCGTATTACGGGGATCTGAAACAGGAGACGGCCCGAAGAAACTGGCAGATTTTTTCCAGACCCTGGAGGAATCCATGAACTTGCGGATTGTTTTTCTGATCGGGGTTTGGCTGAACCTTTCGAGTGCGGCCGTCGGATCCGCAGTGGATTTGCCGGCGCCTGACTGGGTGCTGCAGGATTCGCTGATCCGGCTGCTTGAGGGTGATTCTCCCATGTCTTTAAAAAATCCCGAGTCGGCATCCCTCGCGTTTCAGTCAGGATACAATGATTTTTCCCGATATCGTGAGACACGAAGTTTCGAATCGATCGAGCGAGCCTGCCGTCATTTCGAGAAGGCGTTCCTTCTTGATCCGTACAATTCCAATTACCGAAGAGCTCTTCAAAGCGGTTATTCCATACTGGAGAACCGGGCCAGAGAGAATCGTGAATTCAGACAGGCCGTTCTGTTGGCCGAACGAAGATTCCGACTCGATCCTGAATCCTTTGGTTATGCCGGTCATTATCTGCTTGGAGACAGCTATCTGCAGCTGGATTTTCCCGCCTTTGCCGAATCTCATCTAAAAAGGGCCCGTGAATGGCTCACTCAGGATCTGGCCGCGGCACCGCAGGAGAACCGCAAAGAACTGCACAGGGCCATGGCGGCAATCGCGGTCCGGCTCCATGCAGTTTATGTTGCCGAAGGATCTCCTTCTCAGGCCCTGGACGCCCTGGAGATCGCTCTGGCCTATGCCGACCCGGCGGATCATGAGAGTCTGGAAAACCGGGTCGGTTATCTGGAGCGATGGCTTTTCTGGGGCTCTAAATCCGCCCTTGACCTTGAAATTCGGGTCAACCGCGCCATACGAGAGGGGCATTACGAGACCGCACGATCGGGACTGGATTCTCTCGCGCTTCTTTTCCCTGAACCGGGAGAAGCCTGGGTAGAGATTATCCGGCGCAAGGCTCAGTTTCATTTTCAGTATCTTCAGCAGCCCGGCAAAGCCATGGAGATGCTGATGCCCCGGGTTCTTGACGATGAGCTTTCCCTTCCCGAATCCGGAAGGCAGGCCATGCGCGACGATTATGTGTCCATGTGCCTCATCGAAGGAAGCCGGCGCCTGGAACGGGATGACCGGCTCGCCTATACCTTTTTTTGTCAGGGTGCGGCCGTGGAATCACCCTATCGAATCCGCTGTCTTATGGAGCTGTTTCGTTTGAGTCTGAGTCTGCCCGAAGAGGCGGCTTACTGGGGTGAAAGGGTCTGGGCCGAACGGATACAGTTGACCGAAGAAGAGGCGAACCGGGTGACTCTTCAGATGGCCGAAGTCTATCGAAGATTAGGCGATGTGGAGCGTTCAATGAAATTTTATCGAGTATACAAGAAAGGAAGTTCGAATGGGCCAGTGGAATAAAGGTTTTGCTGCTGTCATGGGACTGATCCTAGCCTCAGTATCATTGGGCGGGGAAGGAGTCGTGGTGGATCAGCGGACGCAGTGGGTGGCGGTTGTCACCGATTCAGCGATGATCAGGCGTTTTGTCGAATCGTTCTATATTGTGGAAGACAGCATTTCCAGGCTGGAGATCATCGATGTCAACAACAACGGATTCAGCCGCGGCGATCTTATCCGTACTTTCCCCAATGAAGAGATCTATTTCATGGATGAGCCCGGCCCTGAGATTCAGAATATCATGGATCAATGGAAATTTCAGGCCAATTACAGCGTCACGATCGAGAACACACAGACGCCGGAGCAGTTGGAGAAGAGTCCTTTCAGCAAGGCTGAATACAGTATCGTCGCCGCGTTTCTCCGCGGGCTCAACAGAAACTATCATGACTGGCCGTTGAAGATCTGGATTCAAAGGGACTCGCTTGGGCTCTCTTTTCAGATGTGGGGGTACAAAGAGGACCGTCTGGTCTACGAACCCCCGCCTCCGTCCGGATACGATATTCTGACTCTGATACGAACCGTTTCGGATACCGTGTTTGTTCCTGCAGGAAGGAAACCGAAGGAGTTAGAATGAGACGGTGCGCCGCCGGATGGACCGTTATTCTCTGCATATTTCAGACCCTATCGGGGCTTGAGCCGGCTTCCGCCGGAATACCGGCTGAATGGACAGGGCCGGTTTCCGGCCACTCATCGGTTTCAGTGCCGCTGAACGTTTCGACAGCCGGAAATGTGTCGAAAGTGTTTACTTTCGGAGGACTCGTATTTTTTTCCTACTCCGACGCCTGTACGCTGCAGGTGTACGATGCTTCCTGGCAGATTCGGTGGAGCGGGATACTTTATAATGGCGTGTACCGAAATCTGGTGGAGAGCGTGATTCCTGAAGGCCATTACACCATTATCGGTACCGGCAGCTATTCGGTGATCAGCGGAAATCCCGCCACACGGGTGGTGGGATATTTCGCCCTGGATGGAAGCAGCCGGCCTTTGAGCAGGGATCTGCTCACCTATATGTGCCGGGGCGGGCTCTCGTATACGAATCATTTTTTCGTCTGGGCGTATGAAGATCGCACTGAAGTATCTGTCGAAGACCTTCAAAGCAGACAGATAATCTGGAAGGGAACACTGGACAAGGGCGGGTCGTTCCGGTCTCAGAGCATCAACGATCGGTATCTACGCGTCACCGCCACACGGCCTGTGAGCGCACAAACATACGATGACTGCGGGTTTTTCTATCCCGCAGCCAACAACAGTTTTTATGGGGTCGAGTTTTATGGCTATGGGAACAATCCAAATCCCATGGCACGGATTTGCATCATGGCGTATGAAGACGGTACCCGGTTCCGCCTGGAAGAGACAAACGGTCGGCTGATCCGTGAAGGATTTCTCGATCGCGGAATGATGCAGGTGGAGATCGTGGAGGGAAAGTCGATTTATCTGAATACTTCCAGACCCGTTACTTTGTGTTCCATGCCCTATGTGGATGCGGATCAGCCGTATTATCATCTTATGGAGGTCAAAGGACCCAGTGGGACGGGTATTGATTACGAATTTTTTACTCCGTGTATCAACAACGGTCACCTCGATTTTCTGGCTTTTACGGATCACACACAGATCGTTGTGACGCATATGGAGAAGGGAACGTCCGACACAGTCGTGATGCAGGCCGATCAGCACTACCGTTACCCCACTGTTTTCGGACTTTACCATATTCAGTCCACGGAACGGATCTCGGTGATTGAAAGCGGGGGTTCGGTTCAATGCGGAGCCGATTTCATGACCCTGAATTTCAATGTGATTCCCGATTTCCAGATTCGGGTCGAGCCCGACAGTCTTGCCTTGCCGCCCGGTTACGCGGCCGCATGCAGTGTGTTCTGTGAAGGCCGGTATGGATTCGATGAAACAGTTGATCTGTCCGCCTATCCGCTGCCGGATGGTATCGAAGCGGATTTTCAGCCTGCTTCCATCGTACCGGGGCAGGGATCCCTGCTGCGTATCCGTTCTTCCCTGCATGTGCCGTCTGGGAAAATGACCTTGAATGTGCGGGGTTCATGGGAAGAAAGGGTTCGGGAAGATACCCTGAATCTGTGGTTTTACTCTGCTCCGGCCATACCCATCCGTGTGTCTGCCGCAGCCGTACAGACCGCGGGTTCTGTTTTTCCCGTGGATATTGTCATGGGTGCTGAAGACAGTCCGGTTCCGCCCATGGCGTCTTTCTCATTGGCGCTCGGGTGGGATGAAATGCTTGAAACGGGCGGCAGGCCCGTGGAAGCCGGAGAATGGTTTGAAGAGGGCGGAAATGTGGACCTTTCCGTAAAATATCACCGCGATTCCCTTCGGATTACGGCAGAGCTTACGGATAATTATCACATGGTGTCGGGACACGGCGAAGCGGTTCGTCTCCATTTCGCGGCGCCGAGAAATACGCCTTCAGAGACACGGATCGGCCTGCATTTTATCGGGTCTGCCGGTGCCGATTCCCTGGGCAATCAATGGACATTCAGCGGTGAGCCCTTTTTTTTCCGGGTGGTTCCTCCGGACGGAGTGTCTCCGAATGCCATTACGCCCAATGATGACGGTTACAATGACCGTGTCGAATTTCGAATACCGGAATACATGGAAAAGGGCGGTGAAATTCTCATTTACGATATATGGGGGCGACGGGTTCGGCGGCTGAGAGACGGCCGTTTCTGGGACGGGCGCAATGACAGCGGCGCGCTGGTGCCGCCGGGATCCTATCTCTATGTTGTCAGGGTGAGAGCGCGGGTGATCCGCAGAGGAATGGTGGCCGTGATTCGCTGATCGGGGAGATCATGAGAAAATTGTCGGGGATAAGCGGGTGTGTTTTGTTCACGGGTTTGCTGTTCGCGGCCGCCGGTTCGGCACAGGCCCAGTGGCCGGATCAGGCCGGATCCTCGGACGAGACTCACCGGCTGGGACTCTTTGTGAACCCGGCCCTGGTGCTTTCCAGCGGGCCTCAGGTGATTTCCGGGATGAAGGTATACCATCTGGGCTTTCTGGACCAGGAGTTCGGTTTGAGAAATCAGTTTCTTGCAGGATCCATGACATGGACGGATTGGGGGGGCGCTCTGACGCTTTCTCATTTAAGCACTCCAATGCATACAATGACCCGGGGCGGTTTGTCTCTGGCCTGGAGGAGTTCACGGGTTACAGCCGGTGTGTTTGCCGGGTTCGTTTCACGGTCGTTTCGGGAGGCGAATCTGGACCTTGTGGATCCTGAAGATCCCCTGCTTCAGAACGGATTCTCGAGAACAGGCTTATCGATCGGTGCAGGCCTGCTCTGCCGGCCCGGTGCTTTGTGGCGACTCGGAGCCTCCGTAGGCGATGTCAATCGGCCGAACCTGAGTTTTTCGCCTAAACCTTTGCGGGAACGGCGTCTTGTGAATGTAGAGATCTCTTATTCTCCGTCGGTTTATCGATTGGCTTTGGGATGGACATGGGAAGAAGGAAGGGGGTATCCGAGGGTTGGGGCTTCTGCGGATGTGTTGAGCGCGGGAACGGTTTCTCTGGGTGTGGATTACGGCGGATTCCATGCCGACTGGGAAATGAGCCTGAGCCGGCAAACACGGTTTCGCTATACCTGGCAGATACCGATCTCGTCCATGGCCGCTCAAAGCTACGGGTCTCATCAGATCATGCTGTCTTTTGATCTGAAAGAACCGGTTCGGTCACTCCCTTGCCGGATTCAAGCGGATACAGACAGTGTCTGGATCTCCCAAAAGAAAATAGTCTTTGGAGAGGGAGTGCCCGGGGCCGATTCAATCAGGGCTTGTCTGGCTCTTGAACCGAAAGAGGCGCAGGAACCCGTCGAAGATCCATCCCCCCCGGATCGCCGGCTTTACACGCGCCGATACAATGACTGGATCGACAGCACGAGAAACAAAAATGAAAGCGGAACCCTGCTTGCCCTTGACAGCAGCGGCGTTCGCCGCGCATCAGCCATTCGGAAGTTTCTGGAAAATTCTGAAAAACAAATTCAGGTTCGAATACTTTGCAATGACGGATACAGCAAAGAAACGGCGGATTCCGGTTCTGTTGTTTTTGAAAAGATCGTTCCAGCCGAAAATATCTGGAGATTTCAGGATAGACCGCAAAGAGTGCGGATCTGGGAAGTTCTCATTCAGAATCAAACGGAAACGGTTTACAAAGCAAGCGGTCGGGGGAGGATTCCGGATCGATGGGTCTGGAACTGGCGTGACGGAAACGGAAGCCTCCTGGAGGCGGGCTGGTATACACTGCGCCTTCGGTGGAAAGAAATGGACAACCGGTGGGCCGAGAGCAGCTTGTTTTTCTTTCAGGTTGTCCGGCACCGGCAAAAGATTCACTACGCCATTAAAAAGGATTCACAGCCGTTTTCGAAAGAGTGGTATCTGTATTTATTGCCGATTCACTGAAATTGTTCTTCTGTGAATAAATCGCTTTGATTATTGAGGAACTTTTATTTTATTTGTACGTTTACTATTAACCCGACTTATTCATAAATAGAAAAGATAGGATTGAAAGTCGGGATAACCCGAATAATTCACGGAACTGTTGAGAGTCAAATAAAATCATATAAAAAAATGATTTTATTTGACTCATAATTCTATTTGTGAATTATTCAGGTTAAATATTTTATCATTAGCAATTTCAATGACGAAGGGGTATCAAAAAAAATGAAGCCCGGGTTCACCTGTTTGACTTCGATCAATCGCATCCATTCTGAAAATTTAAAAAACACAACACGCATTGTACTCCCTGGCCTGAGGCGTCGGATAAAAGATCCGTTTCGGATCCTTTTTTTTATGGTGTTTCTCTCCGCACTCCCCGCATTCGCACTCTCTGTAAAAAATGACAGTACCGCATGGCGCGATTCCGCGGTTAGAATATTTCTTGATCTCGATCACAGGCAAAACCATTGGCAGGAATTTTTCAAGACCGACATTCCCTATGTGAATTACGTGAGGGACACTCGGCAGGCTCAGGTTCATATTCTGATCACAACTCAGAGAACCGGAGCCGGCGGAACGGAGTTCACTCTTGTTTTTCTGGGGCAGAAGTCATTCATCAATCAGAACGACACCTTGTTCTATGTGTCCAAGCCCGGAGATACGGATGATATGAACCGCAAAGGGGTGTCCCGAATCATCAAGATGGGGTTGATGCCCTATGTGGTCAAAACACCGATGGCCTCGGATATTGATATTGTATACAAACGGAGAATCACATTTCACGACGGATTGGCCGTCCACGACAAATGGGACAACTGGGTATTCACGGCCCGTGCGAATATTGACCTGCGCGGAGAAGAGAGTACCAGCCGCATTCGGTTCGACGGATCCGTCACGGCCAACCGGATCACTCCGGACTGGAAGATCAGCCTGCACGGAAGAACCGATTATAACGAAAATACCTATAAAACCGATGAGGGGACCATTTCCAGCCATCAGCGGTCAAACCGGTTCAGCGGCATGGCGGTGAAAAGCCTGGGTGAGCATTGGTCTGTCGGCGTGTTCAATTCGCTGTCGGCCTCCACTTTCGCCAATACGGAGTTCAGTATCGAAGCGGCACCGGCCATTGAATACAACCTGTTTCCCTATTCCCAGTCGACCCGGCGTGAATTCCGTCTGCTTTACCGTGCCGGTTATAGCCATATTTGGTATCTGGAAGAAACACTGTACGGAAAAAATGAGGAAGGTCTCGTTTTTGAAAGTCTCGCGGCAACCTATGAGGTTCGTGAGAAATGGGGCAATGTGAGCGCCACTCTCGAAGGATTTCATTACTTTCATGATTTTTCGAAAAACCATCTGAGATTATCCGGCTGGTTTTCCTTTCGCATCTGGGAGGGGCTTTCTCTGAGCCTGTCCGGCAGTTATTCCGTGATCCGCGACCGGCTCGGCATTCCAAAAGGAGATCTGACCGTGGAGGATATTCTGCTGAGCCGAAAGCAGCTGGCCACGGGTTATGATTACCGGCTGCGGCTGGGCATATCCTACACATTTGGATCCATTTACAGCAATGTCGTTAATCCCCGTTTCGGCACCTGAAATCATCGTTAAACACCGATTTGGAATGAGTCATCTTGAACGGACACAAGACCTCTGTTCGCTCAAAGAATCATTTCCTGGTTGAAACATCGAAGAAAATTCATTATATTTAACCCGGATTATTCTGGTTAAAAGTTTCAGGCGGTATATTCCGGCAAGGTAATAATCAAAGGTCTACTCTCGACCTCGAGTGCCTAAACTCCGCCACCTGATGAATATTCCTGACCGGTTTCTATCATGTATTTTACTTGACAGGAGGAAAACCATGAACCGATTTCACCGAAGATGGGCGATTCTGACTTTAATGTTTTTCATCCTGCTCTCCGGAGCCCGGGCGCTCAACCTGGAAGATCAGGTTATCGAGCATACCCTGGACAACGGTTTGCGCATTCTCATGGTTGAACGGTCCGAAGTGCCACGGGTCGTGTGCCATATTTATTACCGTGTCGGTTCTATTTTCGAACGTCCCGGAATAACCGGGATATCCCATTTTCACGAACATATGATGTTCAAAGGAACACGGATGATGGGGGTTTCGGACTTCGAAGCCGATCATCGTCTGAACGTAAAGATCGATTCTCTGATGGATCTTGTCTACAATGAAAAGTATCACAAGAAGAACGGAGACATGGACGCGGTTCGAATCTGGCAGCAGCAGGCTGAAAGCCTGATGAAGGAAGAGAAACAGTATATTATCAAGGATGATTTGTGGGAAACCTACATGAGAAACGGAGGCACCGGCTTGAATGCTTCCACGGGCAAGGAGAGCACCGGATATTACGTTACCCTGCCTGCAAACAAGGTCGAGCTCCAGATGCTGCTTGAATCGGATCGCATGGCCAACGCCTATTTCAGGGAGTTCTATTCCGAAAAAGAAGTGGTGCGCGAGGAAAGGCGGCTGAGCGAGAACCGGCCCGGATATCTTTTTCAGGAACAGCTGAACGCCACGTTTTATGCCGCATCTCCTTACTCATGGGGTGTGATTGGCTGGGATATCGATCTGCAAACCATGACCAAACAGGATATGATCGATTTCAACCGCCAGTATTACGTACCCAATAACGCGGTCGCGGTTTATGTGGGAGATATCGATCCGCAGAAAATTATCCGTATGGCAGAAAAATATTTTGGCTCCATCCCCAGGGGCCCGGAACCGGAACCCATCCGCACCCTGGAACCTCCCCAGCATTGCGAAAAACGTCTCTACGGGGAGGCCCCCACCATGCCTTCCATGACCATACTCTACCACATTCCGCCCGCGGGGCATCCCGATGAAGCGGTCTTCGATGTAATTACCGGTCTTTTGAACGGACGAACCGGCAGGCTGTACAAGTCTCTGGTCCTTGAGAAGGATCTGGCTACGCGCGCTCAGGGTTACGGAATGGTTTCGGCGTATTCCGGGGCGTTCAACTTCGGGGCCCTGCCCAAAACACAGGGTGAAGTCACCATGGAAGACCTGGAACGGGCGCTGGTTGAAGAGATCGACCGACTCAAGAATGAACCGGTAGAAGAGAGAGAACTTCAGAAAGTGAAAAATCAAACGGAAGCCCGTTTTATTCGGGGCCTTCGATCCGACTACGGACTGGCGGCCCGGCTTGGACGGGCCGAGCTCTATCAAGGCTGGCGCGATCTGGACCGATCTTCCGAACGGCTCAACGCCGTGACTGCCGATGATATCATGCGGGTGGCCTCCACCTATTTCGTGAAAGACAACCGGACAGTCGGGATCCTGCTGAGAAAAGAAACCGGAAGCCGGGGTCCGGGGCAGGCAGGCCGCGGATCCTCCCGTTGAATCCGCGAATCCGAAGAATTATTCATTATAGAAGGAGGTACCATGAATCGGCGATTGATCATTCTAACGGGTGCTGCACTGGCGCTGACCGGAATTTGTGTGTTGACGGCCCAGGTGCCCAAACATCCGTCCGAGCTGAAATTCGAGTCTTTGACGTACAATCCGCCCAGGGCAGAAGAATACAGAATCACCCTGTCCAACGGGATGATTGTTTATATGGTGGAAGATCATTCATTGCCGGCAGTGGATCTGCAGGCGTTTATCCGCACCG
>OMKS01003169.1_pt1 | contig 13276 bp, 9 predicted proteins | sample 1674721 | NCBI WGS metagenome assembly OMKS01 (sample SAMN06264996, study PRJEB25208) | sediment metagenome | isolation source: hot spring sediment | place: USA: California | collected 2014-09-02 | reverse complement strand
GGCGGGTATTGGGGCTGGGATCCGGTGGAGAACGCCGGGTTGATGCCCTGGTTGACGGCTACCGCATTGTTGCATGGCCTGGTGATGCAACGAGAGCGAGCGGGATTTCGCGGGTGGAATTTGATTCTGGCCGTTCTCTCGTTTAGCCTGGTTCTTTTCGGCACCTTCGTCACCCGGAGTGGGTGGATTCAATCGCTTCACGCCTTCGCCCATTCCAGTCTCGGCCCTTATCTCTTGGCAACCATTGGGTTGTCCTTGCTCGGACCATTGGTGCTGATGATCCGGCGGCGCTCTATACTGCTTGCGCCACAGCCTTTGGCACGCCCTGTGGATCGTCTGCTCTCCCGGGGTGGAACGTTTCTTCTGACGTTGATCATTTTGTTGACCATTAGCGCCTCGGTCTTCATCGGCAGCGTGATGCCCGTGTTGGCACGATTGGACGCCAGCCCGGCCTGGTTCGATCGGGTGACCGGGCCACAGTTCGGGCTGTTGCTGCTCTTGATGGGCGTTTGTCCATTGCTGGGACGCGCGGCGCAAACGCTTCAGCGCTTGCGTCGTCGGGCCCTGCTTGGGGCCCTGCTTGGGGCCGGGATCGTGCTCGCCGGAGCAATGCTGGCTGGATTTACAAACCCCCTGTCTTGGGTGGGATTTGCCCTGATTGGCCTCGCCGGAACGACGACGGCGATGGCATACGTGATGGATGCCTGGCTCCGCAGCCAGCGCTTGGACGAGGATTTTTGGATCGCGCTCTGGCGCCTATTTGTGTGCAATCGGCGCAAATACGGCGGTTACCTGGTGCACACCGGCGTGATCCTGATGGCGTTGGGAGTCGTGGGCACGCGGATGTACGCTCTCGAGACCGAGGCTGTCTTCTTCCAGGGGGAATCCGCGAGGGTGGCGGGTTATACGCTGACTTACGAGGGTTTCGATCAAGTATATCTTGGCGACCGTTTGACGAGCGAGGCTGCTTTCTCGATCTGGCGGGGAGAACGCTTCCTCACGACACTACGTCCCCAGGTAGATCAGTACGCCAATTACCGGGATCAGATGGTCTCGGCGCCGGCGTTGCATGTTAATTTACGAGAAGATCTGTACCTGGTATTGGCCGGATGGCGTGACGAAGGTGAGATGGTGACCCTGAAAATTTTTGTGAACCCATTGGCCGTCTTTCTCTGGGTGGGTGCTCTGCTCTTTTTGGGCGGCGGGGTAGCGGCGTTATGGCCGGTTGCTCGCCCAGCACACCTATCGGCGCTGGAGATTCGACGGAGAAGAGCGAGAACCTTCGTGGGGGCAGGCGTCGGAGGGGTGGTGTTGATCGCGGTGGCTTTGATGCTGTGGGGAATAGGGGCGGCGGCGGGCCGTTCACAGGCGCGTCTGGCGGGCCGTTTGCGGTCTGGCCTGGAGGCGCCGACTTTTTCCCTGGAACAGCTCGATGGATCGCCATTGGCGCTTGCAGACTTACGGGGAAAAATCGTGGTGGTCAATTTCTGGGCTACCTGGTGCGCACCCTGCGAGGACGAGTTACCCGATTTCCAGGCGGTATGGGAGGCCTATCACGAGCAGGGGGTGACGTTTGTTGGCCTCGCTGTCCAGAGAGAACTGGATGATGTACGCGCGATGACGACCCGTTTCGGGGTGGGGTATCCCGTGGGCCTTGATAGAACGGGCGAGATCGCTGAGTCTTATGGCATTAGCGGCGTGCCCGAAACCTTCGTCGTCGACGCTGAAGGACGGATTGTCTACGTCCACGTGGGGCCGATGGATGCCGAGGCCTTGCAGGTCGTTTTAGACGGTATGCTGGAGGAGGAATGAGAAGTGGGCATTGCTTCTTTGATGGTGGGAGCGGCTGTGGCGGTGGTTGTGATCGCGTATCTCGTCCATCCATTTCGTGTAGTGATTAAAAGAAAAACCCCAGACCCCTACCACCACAACATCCCTATCGAATCCTGGGTCCGCCAACTCAAAAACCCACAGGCGCCCTTCAAAGATAAAGGGTGGGGTGGTGCAGAAACTGTCAACTTTTGTCCCCGCTGCGGGCGCGAGGTTGCGGCAGAGCATCGCTTTTGCCCTGGATGTGGTGTACAATTGCCGGGGAGGGAGTGAATGGATCTGTGCCGGAGTCGCCACCGGAGTCGCCATCACCACGGGCGGATCATCTCGCTTTTTCTGTCACGCTGTGCTTTTGCCGTATTTGTCGTGACAGCGCTATTTTTGCTGACCTGGCAATCGAATCCCCACGCTCAGGATGAGGCTCAGATTTACGATCTTGACACAATCGAGATCACACAGATGCACGTTTTTCTCTCCCTGGCGGATGATCAGTTGCGCGTTGGAGAGCATTATCTGCTAAGCAGCACCGGCGCTCGCCAGGACGAAACTGATGCAGACCAAGATGAAGCATCCGTAGATCGGCGCGTCACGCTGAAATTCACGTTACCCGTGGGCGCCCAGGACATTCGGGTTAGGGAAAAGGAAGATGATGAAAACCGGTTTTTAATCCGAGACAATAGTGTCCTGGATACCCAACCGGTCATTTTGGGCACCTCGACCCGCGAGGTCTTTCTCAGCTACGTACTGCCCTATCGAGAGGGGAGGAAAATATCGCGCACATTCACGCTGCCGGTCGTCTCTATCGCCCTATTTCTGACTGGCGAGGGAGTCGCCGACGGGGTTGTGCTGACTGGGGAACAGGTCTCTTCTGCCGGACTGATTCAAACACAGCTGGGGCCGGCGCTTTCCTATACGGCCGGCCCCTTTTCGATCGGCGATGCGTTCGACTTTGCGCTTATCCCAGTCTCGACCGCTCCGCTCAATGACCGTCGTTCTATGCAAGAGATTAGCATTGGCCTGATGGCCTTGGCGATTGCTGGCGGCATCTTTTACTGGTTATGGCGTCCCTCCACCGTGGGGCCGATGCCCGTGGCTGTACGCCCTCTCGTCGAGGAGATCGTTCGATTGGACGCTGACTTCGAGGCCGGTCAAATCGAGCGACAGCTTTACCGGGAGAGACGTCATACACTGAAACAGCAAATTCGCGAGTGTCTGACAGATTCCCCCCAGGCTCTTGATCCAGATGATTGAAGTTCACAATTTAACGAAATCTTTCGGCCCCCATACTGCGCTACAGGACGTGACTTTCTCGATAGAGACAGGCGCGTCAGTTACGTTGGTGGGGCCGAACGGCGCGGGCAAAACGACCCTCTTGCGCATCCTCGCCACCCTGTCTCGCCCCAGTGGTGGTACGATTCGTGTTGGAGGGCTAGATATTGCCGAGCAGAACCACGCTGTTCGGCAGTGTATTGGGTTCCTTTCTCACAAGCCCCTTTTGTACGAGGACTTGACTGCCGAGGAAAATCTCCGCTTTTATGCCAGGATGTACAACCTGGGCGATATCCAGGAGCGGGTCGAGACACTCCTGGATCGGGTAGAGCTGTTAAGGCGCCGGGACGATCTGGTTCGCACGTTCTCTCGCGGGATGCAACAGCGATTATCGGTCGCTCGCGCGTTGTTGCACAGGCCACAGGTTCTCCTGCTGGATGAGCCTTACACGGGCCTGGATTCAGACGCTGTCCAGATGTTGCTTGATCTCCTGCAAGACCTATCGAGCGATGGAAGCGGCGAATGCACACTCTTGTTGACCACTCACAATCTAGCCCAGGGCTTGAGGACAGGGCGGCGGGTGATGATCCTGCATCGAGGGCGCTTGGTCTACGACGTGCTCCGCGAGGCGATAGATGTGACGACGTTTTCCGACACCTACCGTCGTCTTACAATGCGCACTTAAAAAAAAAGGAGGGCCATGGTATAATTTTTTCTGTGTCGTTCGGCACACCTATGGCGTTCTGAGTCACGTGATTATAACAACGAGGAGGCAAGTACGTGAAATTACACGAATATCAGTCTAAGCGGCTCTTTGCCGCGCACGGCGTGCCCATTCCCAAGGGGGAAGTAGCGAAAACACCCGAGGAGGCGCGCCGCATTGCTGAAGAACTGGGTGGGGCCGTTATCGTCAAGTCCCAGGTGCTGGTGGGAGGGCGCGGCAAGGCCGGGGGTATCAAATTGGCCCAAAACCCGGCCGAGGCCGAGCAACTGGCCGGGGAAATTCTAGGACTCGAGATCAAGGGTTTACCTGTGCGCAAGGTGTTGTTGGACGAGGCCGCCGACATCAAAAAGGAAATTTACCTTGGTATCGTCATCGACCGCGCCAATCGGCGAGCAGTGATGATGGCTTCTTCAGAGGGCGGCGTCGAGATTGAGGAAGTTGCCCGAAGCAATCCCGACGCGATCAAAAAGGTGACGATCGATCCGTTCTTGGGGCTGCGAGGGTTCCAGACCCTGGAACTGGCCAAGGGAATCGGTCTGGCGATAGATCAATTCCGCGCTTTCGATCGTATTGCCCAGGGGCTTTATCAGTCATTTCTGGCTTACGATGCCTCGCTGGCCGAGATCAATCCATTGGTAGTGACGGGCGAAGGAGAGCTACTAGCAGTCGATGGCAAGATGTTGATCGATGACAACGCATTGTTCCGCCATCCTGATCTGGCCGAGATGCGCGACGTCGACGAGGAGACCTCGACCGAGCGCGAAGCGCGGGAGGCTGGCCTGAGTTACGTGCAACTCGATGGCGAGATTGGTTGTATGGTCAACGGGGCCGGATTAGCGATGGCGACGATGGACATCATCAAACACTTTGGCGGCGAGCCAGCAAATTTCCTCGACATCGGCGGCGGCGCCAAGGCGGAACGAGTGGCCACAGCCCTGCGGTTGATTTTAGACGACCCAAACGTCAAGGCGGTATTGTTCAACATCTTTGGCGGCATCACTCGCTGTGACGAGGTGGCGAGAGGTATCCTCACGGCGTTCGAAGAGGTCAAACCTACAGTGCCATTGGTCACGCGTCTGGTTGGCACGAATGAGGAAGAGGGGCGCGAGATACTCGATCAATCTGATTATCATTTGATCACGGCTTCGACGTTAGCCAAGGCAGCCCAGAAAGCGGTCGCCGCTGCCAAAGGCGAGTTATCGGGATAGGGGGATACAATGGCAATTCTAGTCGACAAAGATACACGATTGCTCGTGCAGGGCATCACAGGCCGCGAGGGAGAATTCCACAGTGAGCAGATGCTGACATATGGCACAAACGTCGTAGCCGGCGTGACGCCCGGCAAGGGAGGACAAAAGGCTTGCAATGGACAGGTGCCGGTCTTCGATACCGTCGTCGAGGCGATCGCCGAGACCGGGGCTAACGTCTCCATCGTCTACGTGCCGGCTCGCTTTGCCGCCGACGCCGTCATCGAGGCGGCTTCGGCAGGCATCCCGTTGGTGGTATGCATCACCGAGGGGATTCCCACGCAAGATATGATCCGGGTACGGGCATACCTGGATCAGCAGGACACCCGGATGGTGGGGCCCAACTGTCCCGGCTTGCTCTCGCCGGATCAGGCCAAGGTGGGCATCATGCCGGGTCACATCGCGACGCCGGGGCCGGTGGGGGTCGTGTCTCGATCCGGAACGCTGACGTATGAGGTGGTCTACGCTCTCACGGCGCGGGGTATCGGTCAAACGACCTGTGTCGGTATCGGTGGAGATCCCATCATCGGCACGACGTTTATTGACACGTTGAAATTGTTCGAGGCGGATCCCCAGACGGAGCAGGTGGTCCTCATTGGTGAGATCGGGGGCAGCGACGAGGAACGGGCAGCCGCATATATCGACCAATCCATGAGCAAGCCGGTCACGGCCTTCATCGCCGGGCGCACGGCGCCCCCGGGCAAGCGGATGGGGCACGCCGGGGCGATCATCCAGGGTGGCAGCGGCACGGCGGCCGAGAAAATCGCCGCTTTCGAAGCGGTCGGTGTGAAGGTAGCAGAACATCCAGAGCAGATCGCCGATCTCGTCGCCCAGAACTAAATACCCTTTCGAAAAAGTTGAGAGCAGTCAGTCGGTGTCTATGCTTATGCGTCATCGGCTGACTGCTGCTCTTAATTCTCAATCTTAATTCTCAATCTTAATTCTCAATCTTAATTCTCAATCTTAATTCTCAATCTTAATTCTCAATCTTAATTCTTAGCCTTCAGAGGAATTTTATCTTTGAATCGTCAAATGCTGTTTATCGGCCTGGCTCTGGCCCTGGGGCTCGTGGCTGCGGCACCGTTCCTGACACGTCCCGGGCTGCCACGCCAGACTGACGCGGAGCTACACGTTTATCGGGCTGCAGAGTTAGGTCACCTGCTGCGGGCCGGCGTTTTCTATCCCCGGTGGGCGCCGGATTTCTACTTCGGTTATGGATACCCGATTTTCAATTATTATGCCCCGATGACCTATTACGTCGCCAATCTCTTCGGCGTTCTGCCGGGACTCGACATCGTCGGCGGCGCCAAGGCGGTGTTTGTCCTGGGCCTCGTTCTGGCCTCAATGGGGAGCTATCTTCTGGGCAGCGATCTCTTTGGCCCCAAGGGTGGGGTGCTGGCGGCCGCCTCTTTTGTCCTCTCTCCCTACATCGTCTTTATCGACCCACACGCCCGGGGGGCGCTGGCTGAACACTTCGCCCTGTGTCTACTGCCGTTGTCCTTTTATGCTTTTGGGCGCTTGATGCGTGGGGTAGGGGGGCGCTGGGCATTTGCCGGAAGTGTCCTGTCGTTGGCGGGAATCGTATTTAGCCACAATTTGATCGGCCTGGTCGCTGCTTTTCTGTTGCTTTTCTACTGGCTGTGGCTGGCGTTGTCCGGTCAAAGAAAACGGGCCGGGTGGGGTTGGTTAGCCCTGGCTCTGGCGGCATGTGTGATCGCGTGTTTCTGGCTGCCTTTCGTGTTCGAACGGAGTGCTATCAAACTGGAGGTCACCGGCCCGGGCCATTTCGATTTTCGGGAACATTTCTTGTCCTGGACCGAGTTGTTTGCGCCCTCTCGCGTGCTCGATATGCGGGCGACGGCACCTCATCATCGCTTCAATCTGGGCGTAGCACAATGGACGTTGGCGCTGTTGGGCGTCATAGGGATCTTGCGCTTCTGGCTGCGCCGGCGGGATGACGAAACGCGAGACGTCTCACAAGCCTCGCCCGTTTCGCGAAACACCTCGTTCCACTTCTCGTATTTTGTGCTCGCCGGAGCCGGATTGATCTTCTTGATGCTGCCGGGTTCACAGGCGATTTGGGAACGCATACCGGGAATGTCCTACCTTCAATTTCCCTGGCGGTTGCTGGGCGTAGCCAACGTGATGCTTGCAGTTTGCGCCGCCAGCATCGTCGCGCTGGTGCCCTCTCGACGCTGGTGCATAGGCATCGCAACATTTGGACTCGCCCTGGTGCTCGTGACAGCTTTGCCGGTCCTTTACCCGCCGCTGTGGAATCCTGACTTTGGCGGCACGTCACCCTACGACATCATTGTCTGGGAACAAAACAGCCTGGCCCTGGGGACGACGTCGACGGGAGACTTCTTGCCGGTCGACGCCGCTCGTGCGCCACTGGTTCCAATGCCTTCATTGATCCAATCTTACCGAGAACCAGGACCAATCGACCGAGTCAACCGGGACGTTCTGCCTGACGATGCACAATTGGAAATCGTCAGCCAGGGGCCCTTGCACGACCGCTTTTCTATCTCGACGTCGCAAGCATTTATCTTGCGGCTCTATACGTTCTATTTTCCGGGATGGCGGGCTTACGTAGACGGAGAGGAGGTATCGATTGAAATCGCGCATCCCGAGGGCTTCATCACGCTCCAGATACCAGCGGGCGAACACGACGTCATCGTTCGTTTCGAGGATACGCCGCCGCGCACGGCGGGCTGGATCATCTCCGGCGTCGCCTGGGTGATGCTGGGACTTTCTACACTCATCTTCGGCGCCGTCGGCCATTCATCTGCGCCAGATTCACTGGCGATCGAGCAGCGTGCGTGCTGTCACTCCTTCCGTTGGCTGGCAGGTGTGCTGGTGGCTTTTGTGTTGCTGAAAGTGTTCGTCATCGACCCGCAGGATGATTGGTTTCGATACACCTCTCCCCAGGGGAGGGCCCGGGCCGCCGAACAGGAGTTGAACGTCAACTTTGGTGGGCAGATAGCGCTCCTGGGATACGATCTGCCAAAGCAGCGCGTTCGATCGGGCGAACAGTTGCCGGTCACACTTTATTGGCAAGCGTTGTCCCCAATGGGTACCGATTATCAGACATTTCTCCATCTTGTGCGTCCTGGACACGTCTTGTGGGGCCAGGAGGATCACCTCAATCCGGCCGGTCTTCCGACGACCCGTTGGGCCCTGGACAAGTACGTGTGGGATTCGTATAGTCTTCACATTTTGCCGGGCATTCCTCCCGGGGAGTATATGCTCAACGTGGGGGTCTATTCGATGGGTGGGGGGTATCGCCTGGAACGATATGATGAACAGGGGCAATCCCTTGGCACCAGTGCGCCGATCGCCTCTATCGAGGTGCTGGTGCCTCGACGCCAGCCAGCGGTTCGCGACTTGGATCTGACGAGAGAGCTGCTTACCACTTACCCCGATGGGGGGGTGACGTTGTTGGGATATATACAGGAGAGCGAAGAGGTTGTTTTGCCTGGCACCTGGTCGTTGGTGTTGCTGTGGCGAGCCGAGCGGGATAGACCGGAAGCGCAGACGCGGGATGTCATCTTATGGGACGCCGGTGGCAGAGAAGTGTGGCGCGAGTCCGGTGTACCGGCGGCAGGCGTCTATCCGTTTGACGTGTGGCAGGCAGGCGAGCTCATTCGCGATCCAATTCGGTTGACAACGTCAGCGATCTTTTCAGATGGCGCTCTGCCAGATGGGCCTTACCAATTTGGGATCGAGTTGAAGGATAACGCAGGCGCCTCTCTGTGGCCTGAAGGGTTACGCGACGTTCCGCCTCTCATTCTCGGAGACGTGGAATTTATTCAACCGGATTCCGGATAAGGAGAAGCGAATGTTGCAAAAATGGCGGGGCTGGCAGATCGTGTTAGCTTTGGCGGGTATAGCAGTTCTGGTGCTGCTGATTGCCTGGCCGCTGCGCACCCTGTCTACCGATGATCCTTACATCACCTACCGCTACGCGCGCAACCTGGCTACAGGCCGTGGCCTGGTCTATAACGTCGGAGAGCGGGTGCTCAGCACGACTGCGCCTTTTTACGCAGTGATTCTGGCAACGGGAAATGCATGGTTGGGCATTGATATTCCTGCGTTCAGTAACGCGCTGGGTGCGCTGTCTTTCTGGGCGGCGGCCAGCGCGATTTTTCTGCTCGGCCAGTGCCATGGTCACCCGTGGGCTGGATTCGTCGCGGCGCTCGTATGTGCTTCGTCGCCATTGCTCTGGCTGACGTTGGGATTCGAAACTGGCGTCTACGTCGCACTGGTCTGCTGGGCCTTCTGGGCCTTCTCTGTCGAGCGCCGGCTTTTTTGCGCGCTTCTTCTGGCGTTGGCTACCCTCGTTCGCAATGATGCCATTGTCGCTGCGGTGCTGATTGGATTTGCCTGGTGGATCGAGCATCGACGCACACCCTGGCCCTGGCGTTACGTCGTGCGCTGCGCTGCACTCTATGCCGGCATGGTTGGCGCGTGGGCAACCTGGCTCACGCTGCAGTTTGGCTCCCCGATCCCGGTCACGTTGATGGCCAAATCAATCCAGGCGCGCTTCGGGCTGACCGGCTTCTACTCGAACACCACCTTCCTGGAAGGGCTGACGATTTTGTGGCGAGCCTGGATCGGACAGACGTGGATCTACTGGCTGGCGTTGCCGGCGCTCGTATTGGGGACGCTCGCTTTGCGCCGCGCGCGCTGGGCCTGGGGTTTAGCGGGATGGAGCACCCTGGCGATAGGCGCCTACGTCATCTTGGGGGTGGCGCCCTATCCCTGGTATTATGCGCCGTTGGCTCCACTGTTGGCGTTATTGTTGGGGATAGGGGTGGAATGCTTTCTTACCTGGAGTCGGGCCTGGGGTCGGGCCTGGGGTCGGGCCTTTTTCACAATCGCGATGGCCCTGCCCCTGCTCGTCGCCCAGTTCATCTCGGTCAGCCAGATGGCTGCAGCCATTCACGGCCCAGTCCCGCCGCCAGCCGAGATCGAAGCCAAGGTGCTGCCCGAGGCCAAGACGAGCATCTACCGGCGTGTGGGGGAGTGGCTCGCATCTAACACCCCGGCCGAAGCTACCGTCGGCGTGACGGAGGTCGGCGTGATGGGCTACTACGCCGAACGGCCGATGTTAGATTTCCTGGGCCTTCTTCAACCGGAAGTGGCGCAAGCCTTGGCGCGAGGCGATATCCTCTGGAGTGTGCCGGCCTACGCGCCCGACTACCTGGCGCTGACGGCGGTCAATCCACTCTATACTTACCCCATTCTGAAGGATCGCTGGTTTCAACAAACTTACCGGCCTGAGATGACTTTTAGGGACGCCCGCTTCTGGGGCAGCCCGATCACCGTCTACCGGCGTGTTGGGGATGCGCCGCCGCTAGAGTCCTATGAGGTCAACTTGCCGGTGATGGATGACGTGACGCTGGTTTCCTGGGCTGCCGATCGGGTGATCTTGGACCCCGGGACTTCTCTGCGCACGCGCTTGACGTGGCGCACCACGGATCCGGATATTTTGGACGGCGCACAGGTCTCCGTTTACCTGGTGGACGCCGCTTGGCACGAGATTGGACAACGCGCGTGGCTTTACGAGACGTCCGCCTGGTCCAAGGACGACGAGGTGGACGTTTACCACCCACTGCTCGTGGCGGAACACGTCCCGGCGGGGCGTTACGGGCTGCGCGTACGGATCGAGGACACTGGCGGGGCTGAGGTGTTCGAGGGAGAGGTAGGCTGGCTCAAGTCTCCACCGGCGGTTACTGTCCCGCCAGACGCCACGCCGTTAGATGTGGATGCAGGCTTTGCCCGGTTGGCGGGTTATACGCTGAGCCCGGAACCGCCGTTACAGCCCGGCCAGCCGCTGACATTGACACTCTACTGGGCCGTGCAAGCGCCTGCTGATCGCGATTGGAGCATCTTCGTGCATCTACTAGACGAGGCTGGAGAACGTATCGCCCAGGGAGATGGACAGCCCTTCAATGCGCGTTACCCCAGCACTGCGTGGGGCGCTGGCGAGATCATCCCTGACAAACATGCTCTTTCGTTGCCCAATCCGTTGCCCGATGGCCCCTACCAGATGCTGGTCGGCATGTATGACCTGGCTAACGGCGAGCGGTTGGCCCTGTTCGATGCTGATGGGCATCCATTGCCAGACCGAGCTGCGTCCTTGGAAATCTCTCAATAAATGAAAAAGAAGGAGGAAAGCGATGTTTGATATGACCAAAGTGGATCGGCTTAAGGCTGCCATTCAAGGCGAACGGGTGGATCGGGTGCCCGTTGCCCTATGGCGTCATTTCCCAGGAGACGATTATCGTCCAGAGGATTTGGCCCGGGCAACGGTGGATTTTCAACAACGATTCGACTTCGATTTCGTCAAGGTGACACCGGCGAGCGGCTTTTGCCTGAAGGACTGGGGCTCCAGGGATCGGTGGGTGGGGAACTTGGAAGGGACACGTGAATACACACATTATCCCATTCAATCGCCCGATGATTGGCGAGAGATCAAGCCCCTGGACCCCACGAAAGGAGAACTGAGCGCGCAGTTGCGCTGCCTTCGTCTCATCGCCGGGGCGTTAGGAAAAGATACGCCATTCATCCAGACCATTTTCAGTCCATTGGCTCAAGCCAAGAATCTGGTCGGGCGGGATAATTTACTGACCCACTTGCGCCTTTATCCCGAAGCAATGCACGAAGGCCTGCAGACGATTACGACAAGCATTGCTCGTTTTATTGAAGCTGCAATTGATACGGGCATTGCGGGCGTGTTCTACGCAGTACAACACGCACAATATGGCCTGCTTGCCGAAGACGAATACCGCACCTTCGGCGTGCCATATGATCAACAGGCGTTGGAACCTGCAGGATCGTTGTGGCTCAACGTGTTACACCTGCACGGAGCCGACGTCATGTTCGACCTGCTGGCCGATTATCCAGTGCAAGTCATCAACTGGCACGATCGAGAGACGCGACCGACACTATCGGAGGCCCAGCAGCGATTCGACGGCGCAGTGTGCGGCGGGATCCAACAGTGGGACGTGATGGTGCGCGGCGCCCCTGACGACGTACAGAAGCAAGCCATAGATGCGATGAAACAGACAGGCGGACGGCGCTTTATCCTGGGAACAGGATGCGTCACGCCCGTCATTGCGCCCATTTCAAACATCCGGGCTGCACGCGAGGCGGTCACCGAAGGATGAAAAAGGGGATATGGGTCGTGATGGTGCTAGATGGTGCTAGTTTGAGTGTTCCTTGAGCGTACGGGCCAAGATATCTTCCCTATCTGAGAGGTCTGGCTGTTTACGCTTGGCTCGACGGTCACTCTTGCGCTTGCGAGACTGGGCCTGCTCCAAAGCGATCTCCATTGAGGTCATCATAGGCTCTTTCTCGGCCTCAGCTTGAATACCCGCCATCACCTCGTCCTGGATACCCAGCATACTGAGATCGATTCGATGTCGGCGTCGATCCACTTTGAGAATCCGAACCTCTACGTCATCGCCCATACTTAGCAATTCTGACGGGTGACGGACGTAACCGGAAGACATCTCTCGCACGTGGAGCAAGCCGGGCCGTTCGGCGCCGATGTCGACGAAAGCCCCATACGACTCCAGTCGAGTCACGTTGCCGGTGTAGATCTGCCCGTCTTTCAATTCAGACCAGGTCACGTCGGGCGGCTTGACCATCGTCAGACCGATGCGGCCCTTATTCGGTTTGACGTCGGTGACCCACACAGTCACGTTATCGCCAGGCTCGACGACATCGGCCACGCGATTGACGCGTTTGGGCGAAAGCTGAGAGATGTGAACCATCCCGTCATACTCCAACCCCAGGTCAATCACGGCTCCGTACAGGTGGGTTTCTTTGACGACGCCCTTGAGCTGCATCTTAGGTTCTACGTCTTGAATGGATTGTGGTTGTACTTGTTCTTCTGTCACGTGTAACTCCTATTCTTGATTAAGATTGTTTGCGGAGGCATTATATCGTAGGATGGAGAGGTGTCAAGTTGTTTAGGCTCTCTGGGGTTTCGTATGGTGTGTAGGACTGTGCTAGGGCCTGTCTGGCGCAACATTTAACTTCCGACTATAAATATTATGTAAAGTAGAAACCTGGGAATGGGCCTACTTTACATAACTAATAAAAGGGAAAACGAAGGCCTCTTAAAATTTTTACGCAAATCGTGCCAAACAGTGAATTTTTTTGAGTAAAATGTTAAATTCTCTGTGCTCTCTGTGTC
>OMKS01003167.1_pt1 | contig 13277 bp, 13 predicted proteins | sample 1674721 | NCBI WGS metagenome assembly OMKS01 (sample SAMN06264996, study PRJEB25208) | sediment metagenome | isolation source: hot spring sediment | place: USA: California | collected 2014-09-02 | reverse complement strand
AATGATACGGCGACCACCGAGATCTACACTATCCTCTTCGTCGGCAGCGTCAGATGTGTATAAGAGACAGTCCTCCAGCCGATATCCTGCCACCTGGGACTGAGTCATGCCCTGGTACTGCCGCCGCAGAGCATAATTGATTTGAAGGTTGCCCGCAGAGAAAAGGTCGTACTTAGCATTGACGGACAAATTGAATTGCCATTGTCAGACGGGCAAAATATCAGAGTGAAGCTCAGCCCTCACGTGACTCGCTTTTTAAGAATTCAGGGGCTAACCTATTTTTATAGTTCGCTGTGGCAAAAACTGGGAGGAAGAAGGCATGAAAGCTGATATAAAGGTTGATAGGGCAAGAGTGAGCGATGCTGCTTCCATGCACCAGATGATCAGTCGTTTTGCTGATAAAGGGGAGATGCTGCCTCGTGCCTTATCTGAGTTATACGAGGACATTAGAGATTATTTCGTAGTCAGGCAAGAAGACAGGATTATCGCTTGCGCGGCATTGCACGTTACCTGGGCTGATTTAGCGGAAATCAGGTCGCTGGCTGTCGATGAAAGGGAGCAAAACCAGAAGATTGGCTCCTTGCTGGTCCAGGCCTGTCTGGAAGAGGCTGGGGGATTGGGCATACCCAGGGTTTTCTGCCTCGTTCGCAAGCCGGCTTTTTTTGAAAAACATGGCTTTCAGCTAATCGACAAAACGGAGCTGCCCCAGAAGGTATGGGCGGAATGCTATCGCTGCCCCAAGTTTCCTGACTGCGATGAAGTAGCTCTTGTTCGCCACCTTTGAAGCTGTCATAAGAGTATGTTGAGGAAGTTTAGTAATGTGTCATCTTAGGGGAGCCAAACAACCAAAGAATCCTAAAACTACGAACCAAATCGTAGGGGAGGGTCTTGTACCCTCCCTGTTAAACCATTGGGGCGAGGATAAGCCTCGCCCCTACGAACCAAACTATTAGACGAGTGAGTACAATATAAAGTATGGTGAATCTGGAAAAGACGATAGCTAGCCAGCAGATTTATCAGGGGCCCGCGGTAAACATACGTGTGGACACCGTGGTGAAAGCCGGGGGCAGAAAGACCACCCGAGACGTGGTGGAGCACAGCGATTGTGTAGCTGTAGTGCCGCTTGATGAACAAGATAAGGTCCTCCTGGTTCGCCAATTCCGCTATCCGGTGGGTAAGTTTCTTCTGGAGATACCGGCTGGTGGCATTGACTCAGGTGAAGAGCCCGTTGACGCCGTGCGCCGCGAATTACAGGAGGAAATTGGCTATTTCCCGCGGGAAATAGCCAAACTGGGGGGCTTTTACTCCATCCCGGGCTATGGCACGGAGTACCTCCATTGCTTTGTGGCTACCGACCTTGTGCCCGCCCGTCTCGTGGCCGAAGACACTGACGACATCGAGTTGGTCCGAGTCTCCCTGGATGAGATACCACAACTTATCGCCTCAGGCGAAATCTGCGATGCCAAAAGCATCGCCGCCCTGCTTATGTTCCTCTTCAAACGGCGAAATTGGCAATAATTGCCTGGCCCAGGGAGATGCCACCATCGTTACAGGGTACTTGTCGGTGGGTAAAAACCCGTAAACCGCTGCCTTCCAGCAAGCTGACGGTTTTTCTCAACAGTAAACGATTCTGGAACACGCCGCCGCTTAGGGCTACCTGGCTGATTCCGATTTCGCCGGCTATCAAATGACACATCTCGTTCGTCATCCGGGCCACGGTATTGTGGAATTTGACCGATATCCTCCCCCTCGAGACGCCCTGGCGTAATTCCTCTATTACAGATGAGAGTATGTCCTTCAGGTGTACGATTCTTATTCCCTTGTCCTCTACTACTTGGTATGGGTAACTTTCTTGAGTATCAGAGATTGCTTCGTCGAGTTCCCTCGCTTTGCTCGGGACAGGCCTCGCAATGACAGAAGAATAGGCAGCCATTTCCAGTTCCACCGCAGCCTGTCCTTCGTAATCTATCTCGCCCCGTATGCTTAACAAGGCTGATATGGCATCAAAAAGGCGTCCCATGCTTGAGGTAAGCGGGGAATTTATCTTTCTTTCTATCTGGCGCTTGATAACCTCTATTTCAACTTCGCTCACTTGCGCGATGGAAGCTAGTCCGGATTGCTTCGCCCCGATGAAATCGGGGCTCGCAATGACAGCATCGAGGGCGTCTTCCCCCAATAGCGTGAGAATGTAGCCGATGGCGGTGCGGTAGGGTCTTTTTATCGCCGCCTCTCCGCCGGGCAAAGGCAGGTATTCCAAATGTCCTGCTCTGTTAAAACTACTGTAGTCGGCGACCAGGAATTCCCCTCCCCAGATATTCCCATCGGCACCCAACCCCGTGCCATCGAAGGCAACTCCTATAACAGGGGACTCCAGCCCGTTGTCAACCATGCAACTGGCGATATGGGCATGGTGGTGCTGCACGGGAACAAGCTTCATACCGGACTCGCCTAACTCACGGGCATATTTGGTGGCCAGGTAATCGGGGTGGAGGTCATGAGCAACGATTTCAGGCTCTATATGAAAAAGTCTTTTGTACAGGGATATAGTGCTGTCAAAATGCTCCAGGGTTTCCATATTCTCCATATCGCCTATATGCTGGGATACGAAGGCATAATTGTCTTTGGTCAGGCAAAAAGTATTCTTCTCCTCAGCTCCGCAGCCAAGTACCTGCCTGGCCTCAAATGGTAGGCGGATGGGATAGGGAGCATAGCTCCGCGCCCGCCTTACAAGCTGACTTGTGCCCCTTTCCACTATAGCCACGCTGTCATCGTAGCGGGAATAGATATCCCGATTATGGACCAAAAAGTAATCGGCAATACCGGAAAGCCTCCTTAATGCTTCGTCATTGTCTCTGGCAATAGGCTCCTCGCTGAGATTGCCGCTGGTCATTACTAAGGGTAAGCCCGTATCCCTGAGCAGTATGTGGTGAAGAGGTGTATAGGGCAGCATAATCCCCAGGAACCGTAAATTCGGCGCTACCTGCCGAGCCACAGATGAGTCCTCTCTCCACCTCGTGAGCACGATGGGGCTTTGAGGTGAGGCGAGCAAATTTTCCTCCTCCGGCGAGACATAGCAATGCTTTTTAGCTTCGTCCACAGTGGCGACCATTATGGCAAAAGGCTTGGATGGGCGCTTCTTCCTCTGTCGCAATGCCTTGACTACAGTATCGTTCGTGGCATCGCAAGCCAGGAGAAAACCTCCCAAGCCCTTAATAGCCACGATTTTCCCTGCTTTAAGGAGTTGACTGGCAGCGGCAATAGCGTCAGACGTGCTCACCGCATAGCCCTGGTTATCAAGCAGCTCGACCTGGGGGCCGCATTTCGGGCAGGCGTTAGGCTGGGCATGGAATCGGCGGTCCAGGGGATTATCATATTCCGCCTGGCATTGGGGGCACATCCGGAAGTGACGCATGGTGGTTTTGGGGCGGTCATAGGGCATATCCTCAATTATGGTAAAGCGCGGGCCGCAATTGGTGCAGTTGGTAAAGGGGTAACGGTAGCGGCGGTCTTCGGGATTTAGCAACTCGCCGAGGCAAGCCCGGCAGGTAGCAATGTCCGGAGAGATAAGCTGATATTTCCCTTCTTGTGCCTGGCTGTGCCGAATTTCAAATTTTTTATAGCCACGAGGTGGGTGATACCCAATGGTTATGTTCTCGATGTGGGCGAGTGGAGGGGCTTTTATCGCAAGCTCCAGTTTAAATTGCTCAATAGCCTGTGCTTCACCTTCTACCTCAATCTTGACGTCCTCTGAAGTGTTGCAGACCCATCCCTTAAGATTGTGTTCGACAGCCAGTCCATAGACGAACGGCCTGAAGCCGACGCCCTGAACAATGCCGCGGACGCTAATAGACGCTAACTTGAGGGATTGCCCTGTTACTTCTGACATATAACGCGGTTCTCGAAGAATCTAATAATCGGTTTGAATTTACTAACACGCTTTTAGCTACCGGGCGTGGGTATAAAACTGCTAAACATGATACCTCATGTCAGAGGTACTAGCAAGTTGAAGTGGACTATGTTTTGGGTCGTAGTGAATGGGACTCTTTATCAACCGTCTGGGCTTGCACATTTAGCCGTTTACCCGTAAAATGCTTAACGTTGCCCCCATCGTCTAGAGGCCTAGGACATCAGCCTTTCAAGCTGAAGACCAGGGGTTCGAATCCCCTTGGGGGCATTTCTTACGTTAATCTATCTTCTAATCAGGATGTCATAGGTGCGAATCCTGTACGGCTCACTAGCTAAATCAACTGTCAATAGTTAAAAATCACAGTTTCGTGACATATTGCACAATCGTATACAGGGTGTCAGGAACTGTTTTTTTTCACGCTCAGAGACATACTTTTCGTATCTTTTAATCGAAGCCGTGCCAGGTGCTTACGTTATCCAACGGCTCTCGTTCGGAGCGGAGTTGATTTACAGGGTCATCCCAGTCAGGGTAGCCGACCGCTATTCCCAGCACTATAACCTTGGAATCTGGTATGCCCAACACCTTCCTCAAAACATCAGGATACACGACAGCCTGTATTTGAGGAATAGTTCCCAGCCCATACCTGGTAGCCAGCAGCATTATATTCTCAGCTACCAAGCCACAATCGAATAAAGGCCAGATATTTAAAGTGTCGCCCTGCCGATAGAAAGAGCGGTCAATATAGATGTAGATTACGCAGGGAGCTTCGAATAATCTCAGGCCTTGCAAGATCCACCATCTCCTCTTTTCCTTGTCTTCCCTGCTTATTCCCTTTAGCTCGAGAACTCTCCTGCCCACAACACGGTAACGAGTATCGTAAGGCTGGGGAAATTCTCGAGGACGAGGAATATCGGGATTGTCTTCTTCTGCCGCTGCTGCCTTTTCAACAAAGGCTTGCCTTATTTCCTCCAACTTCTTTCCGGTCGCTATGGCGAATTGCCAGGGCTGGGTGTTCCCCCAGGAAGGAGCTCGCAAAGCCAGCTCCAATATCTCCTTCAGAATTTCTGGGGGCAGGGGGTCGGATTTAAAAGCCCGAATGCTCTTCCTGTGTTGGATAGCTTCAACGATTTCCATGCCTGGATTGTCTCCTTTCCCTTATTATTCTAGATTTAGACGTACTTCACTATTTTAACCCACTATGAGGCAACTTTCACCCCTCCCAGTCACCTTCACCAATAAGCGGCACGAAATAATGACCGCCTGAGCTCTCTACCTGATTTCCTTGCTCAGTTTAGTGACCCGAGAAATTCCTGCTGCCACTAATATGCCAGCCTCGTAGCCACTTCCCGTACCGAATTCCAAAGCCTGTATCATCCAGAGCCACAATAAATGGTTGAGAGATAGTTTGTCCGGAGTCGATGAGTTCTAGTTCAGATTAGTTCAGGCATAAAACGCTGATAGTGGCTGGTGTTGACGGGGCTCAATACCACCCTGTAATTTGCGTCTGGCAAAGTCATAATGCCAGGCCTGTGACGACTACGGTCATCGAATTTAAGTCCTACCAGTCGCCAACATCGCATTGCCCTACGTCATTCAAGCCCACAGCAATCACGGTACCGTCGGTCTTAAGCCCTACCGTGTGACCAAGACCCGCGGCAATGTCGACGATGCCAGTCCAGGTGCCGACGTTGCGTTGTCCGTCGCCGTTGTATCCCACGGCGACCACGGTGCCGCCGCTCTTGCGCCCCACCGTATGCAAGCCTCCTGCGGCGACCTGTTTGATATCCGTCCAGCCGTCAACGTCGCACTGCCCATAGGCGTTATATCCTACGGCGACTATCGTGCCGTCGGACTTGACCCCCACCGTGTGCTGCCAGCCTGCGGCGACCTGAATGATATCCGTCCAGTCACCAACTTCACACTGCCCATCGTTGTTCAGTCCCGTGGCGACTACTGTACCGTCGGTCTTAAGCCCCACCGTGTGAGCGTAGCCTGCGGCGACCTGTTTGATGCCCGTCCAGCCGCCGACATCGCACTGCCCGGCACCGTTCCATCCCGTGGCGACCACGGTGCCATCGGTCTTAAGCCCCACCGTGTGACTAGAGCCTGCGGCGACCTGGGTGATGCCAGTCCAGGTGCCGACATTACGTTGTCCGTAGTTGTTCCGCCCCACAGCGACCGCGGTGCGGTCGGCCTTAAGCCCTACCGTGTGAAAGTAGCCTGCGTCGCCACCGATGATGTCCGTCCAGCCACCGACTTTGCATTGTAAGTGGTAATTGGATCCCACGGCAACCACAGTACCATCAGCCTTAAACCCCACCGTGTGATGCTCGCCGCAAGCGACCCGAGTAACAGGGTAACGAGTAGGATCACTACCATCACCATCGCTAGAGCAGCCTCCCATCCCGGCAATTAAGGCTACCATAACCAACAAGATGCTAACTCTTGCCACATAATGGCATCTCCTCAAACTAAGCATTATCTTCATACTTCACCTTCTTCATAACAGTCAGGCTTTCCAAAATCTCTAGCTTATGGTATGTCACCGTCTCCGCACTGTCAAGGTTTTTTTCGCGGTTTTTTCAGAATTTCATCTGCCTTTTCATTCTCCCCAGGCACCTTCGCCAATAAGTGGTACGAAATAGCAGCCGCCTAAGTTTTCTATATTGTTTCCTTTCCTTAATTTAGTGACCCTCAGTAATTCTTGCTGCCACCGGGAGCCTACAGGGATTACCAATCGTCCATTCAAAGCTAGTTGGTCCAGAAGAACTTGAGGGACGCGGGGAGCACCGGCGGAAACTATAATAGCATCGTAAGGGGCTTCTTCCGGCCAACCCAAAGTTTTACCAGCCACGCGGACTTCAATGTTGGAATAACCAAGCTTATCCAGAACTTGCTTGGCCGACTCCGCCAGTTCAGGAATGCACTCTACGGTGACCACCTTCTGGGCCAACTCGGCTAATATGGCAGCCTCGTAGCCACTTCCCGTACCCAGCTCCAGTACATGTTCATCCCCCCTGAGTTCCAAAGCCTGTACCATCAGAGCCACGATGAATGGTTGGGAGATGGTCTGGCCGAAGCCGATGCTCAAAGGTCTATCATCATAAGCAGAATAATAATGCTCCGGTGGTACAAAGGCTTCACGAGGAACGCGCCTCATGGCTTCAATTACACGCCTGTCGGCAATTTCGAAGTCAAGATGTCTAAGTAAATTCTGCCTTGCCCGTTCTAAATCCGCCACAGTTCACCAGCCGGGGATGCCAACAAAAGACAGTATTATGAGAACAAAAATTATAGCTCCGGCAATGATGCCGATGCGTTTTAGTTCAGGCATAATATGTTGATAGCGGCTGGTCGAATCTTGAGTTTTTGGGGATACCCTCACCGATGACTGTACCTCAGCAGGCAGCGGCTTCGGTTGTTGCGAATGTCTTTCCTGTACTGCCTTTACTGGTCTAGCCTGATGCCTGGCTTTAGCACGCCGTGATTTTTTCGCCATTTATCCCTACCTTGGTGAAGATTGCTTATAAATTCTTGTACTGGAAAGATATGCATGACCTAAAAGTTGCTGGAGTTGATGGAGTTCAATACCATCCTGTAATTTACGTCTGGCAAAGCTGTGACGCAAGGCCTGTGGTGTGACCTTATCGCCCAGCCCGGCCCTGGAGGCATAACCTTTAACAATCTGCCAGAATCCTTGCCTGGTCAATCGCTTACCACGTCGGTTAAGAAATAGGGCTTCTTCTTTCTCGTCATATAGTAAGTCCAGCCTGTCATTTCTGAGGAAATTTTTTAAAATCGGGTTTAAGCGATAGTCGAAGGGGACTTGTCTATCAGGACCAACATGCACACAATTTTGCTCCAAATCAATATCCTTAACATTTAATGACACCAATTCGGTGATGCGTAAACCAGTGGCATAAAGTAATTCCAGCATCACAGCGTCTCTTTTAGCTTCCGGAGTGGATAGCTTTGTTACCTCGGCAAGCAACCTCTGAAACTCAGAGGAAGATAAAAAATTACGTGAATGCCTGCTTACCTGTGGAGAAGGCAAATTTTGTGTCGGATTTTCCTTCATCCTCCCGGAATCAATCATAAATTTGAAAAATGATTTGGCTGATGCCACCTTGCGAGCTGTCGTGGCCATGGAGTATCTCTTTTCCCTGAGCTTGAGTAAATAGCTCTTCAAAAGCTCATCATAGGACTTGATTAAGCCCTTCGCCTGCTCTACGGCAACAAAGTCTGCCATTTGAGTCAAATCGTTGCGATAAGCAGCCGCGGTATTCTGAGAATAGCCTTTCTCTTGGGTCAAATATTGGAGGAAGGCAGCGATATCCGGCTTCATCATGGTTATATCATAGTTATTTTAGCACAACCCGAGTCATTTTTGTCTCTATACAAGCCACTTTGCTACAATAAATTTGCCATGAAACCAGAGCAATTAAATCCTCCCACGAGAATCGTGAGATTTTCGTGGGAACCCGTTGAATCTAAAAGCAAATCGATGGGGGATTCCCAAAAAGGCGCGCGCCTTTTTGGGACTAAATCAAAAGCCTTGCCAGCCAGGCCCGGAGTTTACCTATTTAAGGATAAAGAAGGTAAGGTTATTTATGTTGGCAAGGCTGCTAACTTGAGTAATCGGGTGAAGAGTTACTTTGGTGCCCCCTCTAGCCTATCATCCAAGGTTCAAAGATTAGTGGCAAAAATAGAAGATTTCGAGTTCATAGTCACCAGTTCGGAGCAAGAGGCGCTTATTTTGGAATGCAACCTGATAAAGAAATACGCTCCACGGTACAACGTGCGACTTAAAGACAATAAGACTTTCCCTTACCTCAAAATCAGCGTCAATGAAGATTGGCCTGGTATTTACGTCACCCGTCGGGTCCAGAAAGACGGAGCCAGATATTTTGGGCCTTTTGCCAGCGCCGGCTCGGTACGCAAAACTTTAAGGTTAATAAAGAAAATATTCCCCTTTCGCAGTTGCAGCAAGCGTATCGATGGTAAAGATAAGCGGCCCTGCCTCAATTACTATATCCACCGCTGTCTCGGTCCATGTATCGGGGCAGTGGAAAAACAAGAGTATCGCGAACTAATAAACCAGGTCATATTGTTTTTGCAGGGGAAGCAGGAGCTTGTCCTTCGTGAATTAAACGCCAGGATGAAAGCAGCAGCGCGGCAACTTCAGTTCGAGAAGGCAGCCTTGCTGCGTGACCAAATACAGGCCATAGAAAACGTCATAGAGGGGCAGAGGATTGCTATAACATTGCAGGGGGAACAGGACATTATCGGTCTGGCACGAGATGGCAGCCAGGCTTATGTCGCACTCTTCTTTATTCGCAACAATAAACTCATTGGCCAGGACCATTTTATTATGGAAGGCACCCGGGGTGAGCCTCCCGGGCAAATAATAACCAGTTTTGTGAAACAATACTATGCCTCGGCTTCATATATCCCACCGCTGATATTGCTTCAGCACCCGGTGGACGAGCCGGCAGTACTTTCAGAATGGCTCGGACAGCAAAGAGGGAGCAGAGTGGAACTTCAAGTGCCGCGGCGGGGAAACAAAAAGAAGCTGGTGGATACCGTAGCCGAAAATGCAGTCAGAGGTTTACAACTGGTCCGAGCTAAAGAAACGAGGGCGGAAGTTATAAGCTCAGGATTACAAGAGCTAAAAACTAGGCTGTGCCTGCCTAAAATGCCCCGAAGAATAGAATGTTACGACGTCTCCAATATTCAGGGCGCTCTGGCTGTGGGCAGCATGGTTGTTCTGGAAAAAGGCTGGCCTAAACCAGCACATTACCGCCGTTTCCGCATTAAAACTGTGTCTGGTGCTGACGATTATGCCATGATTCAAGAGATACTGAGACGCAGGTTCAAACGGGGCCTGACAATCGAAGATACCTGGACAGTTCCCGACCTCGTCCTCATCGATGGTGGCAGGGGACAACTTAACGCTGCCCTGGAGGTGAGGCAAGAACTAGGGCTGGACGCCATCCCCATGGTCAGCCTGGCTAAGGAAAACGAGGAGGTATTTATACCCGGCGACCCACAGCCAATTTATATAGCTAAAGATTCCCCTGCTCTCCATATACTACAACGAGCCAGGGATGAAGCCCACCGCTTCGCTATAAGTTACCACCGGAGGTTACGTCACAAAGAGGTTACTGCTTCTGCCCTGGATAACATCCCCGGCATCGGGCCAAAACGCAAGAGGGCTTTGTTAAAAAAGTTCGGCTCAATTGAAGCTATCAAAGAGGCCTCATTGGAGGAACTCAGCCTGACACAAGGCATGACCCTGGCTCTGGGACAAAAAATCAAGGAATATTCAGGAAATTCCCCAGTGTTATAGCATTCTTGACCGCAAAAGCCTCGGCATCGTTATTAAAATAGATGTAGCTGGCTTTAACGTTTTGTCCGAGCCGGGCAATCTTGTGTGCCCATTGAGAAAGCTCTTCGTCAGAGTAGCAACTGGAATATAGCCCCTCGCTGCCGTGGAAACGGACGTAGGCAAAATCGCTGGTAGCGACAAGGGGACAACCGAAGCCAGGCATGTCGAAAACACACAACCCAACATTGCGTCCTCGTAAAATATCGAATACGGCGTCATCAATCCAGGACTCGTGGCGAAATTCAATTACATGCTGATATTCTGGCGGCAATGAAGATAAGAAACTCTCTAATAGGTCATCGTTGCGCTTCATGTTGGGCGGCAGTTGATATAGCAGAGGGCCCAGTTTTTCTCCCAGAAGACTCGCCCGGGATAGGAAGTTCTCCACCGCCGAACCTAAATTCTTTAACCTTTTTATATGCGTGATGAAGCGACTCCCCTTAACAGAAAAAACGAAGTTATCGGGTGTGGATTCCTGCCAGGTGGTGAACGCTTTCTCCGAAGGAAGACGGTAAAAGCTATTATTGAGCTCTACAGTATTGAATTGCCGGGCATAAAATGATAACCATTTTGACTTGGGCAGTTCCTCAGGGTAATAAAGCCCCCGCCAGTGCTCATAATGCCAGCCGCTACAACCGATGTAATACTTCACCGACATATTGCCTCACTCTGATTTTTGGGTAACCACATTATAGCCTTTCGTATAATTTTGTATAAACTCTCTCCCTTTCCGGATTTTGTAGTTGCCCCGATGGAATCGGGACACGATAGCCCAATAAATTGGGCAACTACGTTTTTAAATGGCCAGGGAAGAGAGGGTTATTAATGATTTATACAGAAGCTAGGCCCGGCAATAATTCCGATTTCATCGGAGCAAGTATTGACTTCAGCCCCATGATACATCCACAATAAGCATCCGTGGAAATACTTGGAATATTTCTATTCGCACTGCTGGGTCTGGTCGTGGGCAGCTTCCTCAATGTCTGCATTGACCGTCTGCCCCAGGACAAGTCTATTGCATATCCTCCATCTCATTGCGAGGCTTGCCAGCACAGGCTGGCTGTTAAAGACCTCGTCCCTGTATTTAGCTATCTCAGGCTTCGCGGTCGTTGCCGGTACTGCCAGTCTGCTATATCCCGGAGGATATTCTGGGTAGAGCTTGCCACCGGACTGATATTCGCTTTCCTTTATTGGTGGTGTGTTGTCTTTAACCCGGAGTTGGGAATCGTGGCTTTTTGGATTATGGCCTTCTACGCCTGCCTGTTCACTGTAGTTTTTGTCATCGACCTGGAGCACGGGCTCATCCTGAACAAGGTGGTCTATCCCGGCATGGTCGTGGCTTTGCTTCTGGCTTTGGTGCCTCAGCCCTGGATTACCCGGTCAATAGTTACCGTCGGAGTTGCCAATGCGGCACTGGGTGGAGCTATTGGCTTCGTCATTTTCTTTTTGATTGCCATAATCTTCCAGGGCAGCATGGGTTGGGGAGATGTTAAGCTGGTTGGTCTGATTGGTCTGGCTGCCGGCTTTCCTCTGATTATAATCTCCATAATTATGGCGGGGATACTCGGTGGTGTAGTAGCCCTGGCCCTGGTGATAGCCAGGAAGAGAAACTTCAAGGGGACGATTCCTTTCGGTCCCTTTCTAACACTGGCTGCCATGATAACATTGCTCTGGGGAAGTAATATACTGAGCTGGTACCTGCCACCGATGTGACACAGCGCAGGCTTATTTTCTTTTGAACAGGGCGAAGAAACGGTCTTGATATTCCGAGAACAGGCCCCAGCGGTTCAACTCAACCGCCAGCTCCGGGACTCGGGAAAGGTTGCGACTCGCTTGCTCGAAAAGCTCTTCAATGTAATCTCGAGCACCCTGGGGCACTCCACTGGCATCTATGTCCAGAAAGCCCCTGCGGTCAAACTCGGCTATATTAGTGTGAACCGACTTGGTAGTTAGTTCATAGATGAACATGAGCAAGGATACGTCCCATGATTCCTCCACCCCCCTGATTATGGTGCTTAAGTGATTACGCTGCTCCTCTATTTGGGAGTTGAGTTTGTTTATAACCTGCTTAATAGGCTCGGAGACAACATCCATCCCCCTGAATTCGTTCTTATACCGGTAAAAAATGCCCGACTCATAAGGGCGTTCCTGAGCCATCATAGCTATGTATTTCTTCGCCTGCTCACTGAAACCCTCCACATTGACCAGGTAAGCAGGAGTAACAATTTTGGGCCTTTCCGCGATTACCTTTCCATCCCTGACCACACTAACATTTCCCACCAGTTCAGTGACAACATAATAATTAATGACAGAACTGCCAAAAGTGTCCAGTTCTCGCCGTGGCGCCCGGATTAATTCCGTGTGCTCCAGTGCATATTTAATTCTGTCATCCATCGCCATAACAGACCTCAATCCAATTCGCCATTCTCTGCCCCTTTATATTTCGTCATTGCGAGCCCCGACTTGTCGGGGCGTGGCAATCCCGACCCATCCACGAGATTGCTTCGTCGCCCCGATTCATCAGGGCTCCTCGCAATGACGGGGTAGAGGTGTTATTCTCAGCCATTCGCTACTTGCTATTTTACTAAATAAACATCTTGATTTTGTAAAAGTTACGCCTCACTTTATCCTTGCCGATGATTATGCTGCCCATTTCAGTGCTATGGCCGGGAACAAGGCACTCCACATCAAGCCGGGACAGTTCGTCAATACTCTTCCTTAGCAAGGCAGGACTGCCACCGGGAAAATCAGTCCTGCCTATGCTACCGGCAAAGACCACATCACCGGTGACCAGTATTTTATCCTCCTCCAGATACAGGGAAATGGAACCGGGAGAATGTCCTGGGGTAAGAAACACTCTGACTGCCAACCTGTTATCTTTAGCCCCCAGGGATAAATCACCCTCCTTGAGATCTGTCTCTTATACACATCTCCGAGCCCACGAGACCGTACTAGATCTCGTATGCCGTCTTCTGCTTGAAA
>OMKS01003166.1_pt1 | contig 13282 bp, 8 predicted proteins | sample 1674721 | NCBI WGS metagenome assembly OMKS01 (sample SAMN06264996, study PRJEB25208) | sediment metagenome | isolation source: hot spring sediment | place: USA: California | collected 2014-09-02 | reverse complement strand
CGCAGCAGCGCTTTTTTGGTAGTATCCTGAGAAGTTTGAATTTTCACGATTCGCGGCAGACTAATGCGCGAGATTTGGCTGAGTTTATCGCGGAAATCGCGCGAGAGAGTGGTCATCTCATCAAAAGACGATACGTTCTTCTGGTGCAGCCATTTCATGACCTGGCGCGCGCGATATTTTTCCTTGCCCAGGGATGAAATAAAATCTTCCATTTCCTCCAGCGTAAAATCGGGCAGATTGGGCACGGAATTTTCTGCGCTTTTAACCATGAAGCATTTTCTGCAGGTTTTGGGCAATGGCGTCGATGAAGCCCTGCGTGTTAACTTTTTTGTTGGAAGATTTCTTTTCCGCCAAAGCGAGTAAGTCGCCGGTCATCGTTCCACCTTCCACGGTGGCGATGGCCGCCTTTTCAAGTTTATCGGCAAAATTTATTACATCCGGTGTTTTGTCAAGTTCTCCGCGTTTGCGCAGGCCGCCAGACCAGGCAAAAATCAGCGCCATGGAATTGCTTGACGTTTCCTCTCCTTTTAAGTGCTTGTAGTAGTGTTTCTGCACCGTGCCGTGCGCCGCTTCATATTCGTACCAGCCATTGGGTGAAACAAGGACTGATGTCATCATCGCCAGCGAGCCACAGGCGGAGGCGATCATATCTGATAACACATCTCCATCATAATTTTTCAGCGCCCAGAGCATGCCGCCTTCGCTTTTCATGATGCGTGCGACGGCATCGTCAATAAGAGTGAAGAAATATTCAATTCCCGCTTTTTTGAATTTATCTTTCCAGTTCTTTTCAAATTCGACATCAAATATTTCGCGGAAACCCGCGTCATAAATCTTGGAAATAGTGTCTTTAGTGGAAAACCATAAATCAATTTTTTCGCTAAGCGCGTAGGTAAAGCAGGCGCGGGCGAAACTTACAATAGACTCCTCCAGGTTATGGTTTACCTGAACGATGCCTTTTGAGGGAAAATCAAATACAGGGATACTATTTGCGTGGCCGTCACTGGGCGTAAAAACAATTTCCAGTTTTCCCGCGGCGGGAATCCGCATCTCGAAATTGCTGTAAACATCGCCGTAGGCGTGACGGCCGATGGTTATTGGTTTTTTCCAGGAAGACACGGCCGGACTGATGTTCGATACGAAAATCGGTTTTCTGAAAACCGTGCCGTCAAGCATGGCGCGAATCGTGCCGTTGGGGCTTTTCCATGCCTTTTTTAATTTGTATTCTTCCACGCGGTCTTCGTTGGGCGTGATAGTGGCGCATTTGATGCCGACGCCGTATTTCTGAATGGCGCGCGCCGCGTCTATGGTTACCTGGTCATCAGTATCATCACGGTGTTTGACGTGCAGGTCATAGTAATCGATATCCATTTCCAGATAGGGAAAAAGAAGTTTTTCCTTGATCATCTGCCACATAACGCGGGTCATTTCGTCTCCGTCCATTTCGACAAGTGTAGTTTTAACTTTAATTTTTTTTGCCATACGTAAAGCTGCTCCGTGTTTATAATTATTTATTGCTTGGTATCGCGAAGATTCAGCGCGCCGCCGGCCAGAATTATTTTCCTTTGCCTGGCCGATAAGGCGCATGACGTGTAAAAAGATGTTGCTTTGGCTTTGTTTTGAATCAAAATATCGCCGCCTGATGAGATTATCCCGCGGATGCCGGCAATAATAAGCTGATCTCCCTGTTCGATTTGGTCGTAATCGGTCTCGATGCAAAAAGTAAGCGGCAGAATGCCAAAGTTTACCAGATTGGCGGCGTGTATTCTTTCGAATGATTTGGCAATGACGGCGCGCACGCCCAGATACATGGGGCAGATAGCGGCATGTTCGCGCGAAGAGCCCTGACCATAGGACAAACCGGCCACGATAATATTTTGTCGGCCTGATTCTTTAATCCGGCTTGCGCGAGTGGCAAAAGTCGCATCCAAATTTTCAAAGACAAACTTAGAATATTTCGGAATGTTGGAGCGGTATTTCATCCGCGCCCCCGCGGGAATAATATGGTCGGTGGTTATTTTGTCGCCGACTTTTATCGACACCTCCGCCTCGATGTTTTCCGGAAGCGGCGAATTCACCGGCGGTTCTCCTATGTTGGGGCCGCGGTAAATTTTTACCGCTTTCCCGCTTTTTTTCGGATGTTCGATGAGCGAGTCATCGACAAGAAAAGTTTTGGGTATTTTTACCTGGGGGTAAGGGTTTTTCAATTCGCGCGGGTCAATGAATTTCCCCGTCAGCGCCGCGGCAGCGGCCGTTTCCGGGCTTACCAGGTAAACATCCGCGTCCATTGTTCCGGAACGCCCCGGAAAATTGCGGTTGGATGTCCGCAGGGAGACGCCGCCTGATTGCGGGCTCTGGCTGTTGCCGATGCAGAAGCCGCAGGCGTTTTCCATCAGCCTGGCACCGGAAGAAATAAGCATTGCCAAATAGCCTTCTTTAGCCAGGTTTTCCAAAACCTGTTTCGAACCGGGCGCCAGAATGAAACTGACGTTAGGGTAAGCGACTTTGCCTTTGAGAATTCTGGCCACGGTAACCAGGTCTTTATAGGAAGAATTGGTGCAGCTTCCCAGACATACCTGGTTAACGGGTATCTTTTTCATGCTTTTCACCGTGGCGATATTGTCCGGGCTGTGCGGTCTTGCCGTAAGCGGCACGATTTTGGATAAATCGATATCGACGACTTTGGCGTAAGCCGCGTCTTTGTCCGCTTCTAATTTCACAAAATCTTTTTTTCTTTTTTGCGATGCCAGAAACTTCAATGTTTCCCCGTCACTGGGGAAAACAGAAGTCGTCACGCCGCATTCCGCGCCCATGTTGGCGATAGTGGCGCGCTCGGGCACGCTCAATGTTTTCAATCCATCTCCGCCGTATTCGAAAACAGTGCCCACGTTTCCCTTGGTGGTAAAAATTTGCAGAATCCTGAGGATGATATCCTTGGCGGACACCCATGGTCTGAGTCGACCGGTGAGATTTATTTTAATCACTTTCGGGCAGGTAAGATAAAAAGGTTTTCCGGCCATGGCCAGCGCGACATCCAGGCCACCGGCGCCGATGGCGAACATGCCCAACGCCCCGCCGGTGGGCGTGTGACTGTCCGAGCCAATGAGAGTTTTTCCCGGCGCGCCGAATCTTTCCAGATGCACCTGATGACATATTCCGTTTCCCGCGCGCGAAAGCACGATGCTGTATTTTTGCGCCACAGTTTGAAGATAACGGTGGTCGTCGGCGTTTTCAAAGCCAATCTGAATCGTGTTGTGGTCGATGTAGCTTGCCGACAATTCGGTTTTTACTTTCGGGAGATTCATGGCTTCGAACTGCAGATAAGCCATGGTTCCCGTGGCATCCTGCGTGAGCGTCTGGTCGATGCGGATGCCTATTTCCTCTCCAGGTATAAGTTTGCCGGAAAGTAAATGGCGCTCCAGAATTTTTTCAACTGCGTTTTTTCCCATCAATTAATCCTTGGGCAGAAGAATTATCGTAATACGGCGATTCTTTGCCCGGCCTTCGGGCGTGGAATTATCCGCTACCGGCTGATATTCTCCGTAAGCCGTCGCGGAAAGAATCCGCGGGTCGATTCCCTGTTCCTGCAGGAATCTGGTGACATTGATGGCGCGCGCGTGTGAGAGTTCCCAGTTTGTAGGATATTTATGCGCCAGCCTGCTGCCTATCGGAACGTTGTCCGTGTGTCCTTCGATGCTGATACTCTTGTCTTTCACATTCTTTAATATATCCACTACTCTTTTCAGTACCGCGAGGCCTTCTTGTTTCACTTGCGCTTCGCCGGAATCGAAGAGAATCTTATCCACCACGTCCATGGTCAGTTTTCCCTTGAGCTCAGTGATGGTGATTTGTCCCTTGGCGATTTCGTCTTTCATTTCCTCAAGTAAATCTTTATAGGTTTCGCTTTCCTCTTCGGCTTCTTTCGCTTTTGTTTCCAGTTTCGAGATTTTTCCTTTCAGCGCGTTGATTTCATCTACAAGCGCGCTGTTTTTTTCTTTTTGGGCCGCCAGCTGCCCCGCCAGCGAGTCGGCTTCTTCCGATTTTTTTATATATGTGCTTTGCGTGACCAGACAGCCGTTAAAAAAGAGTACGGCAATGAAAATTGTTATGGCAGAAAAAATATTATTTTTCATTTTTTGCATCCTCCTTTTTTTCGGATAGACGTAATCTAAAAAACGAATAAACGAATCACGCCGAGCTTATATAATAAACTTAACGGATAATCAATCGACAAATAACATCTGAAAAAATTAGGGGAATTACAAATTGTAGCCTGGTTCGGGAAAGTTGCTCAAAATAGCTTTTTTTTGTTACGTTGGATTCCCTGAAGGACTTTTTGATAAACGAAAAAAGGCTTGACAAAAGAAATTGATGTGCTAAGAAGCCCAAAAAGCTGGGTGCTAAACTGACATAGTGATTCCAGTACGTTGCCTCCATTTTATATCAAATTTTTTCACACAGCATATTCAAGAGTCTGAATTAATCAGAGCTTAGCTGCTCTGTAATTTTTAGGAGGATGATTATGTTCGGGAAAAAATCATTATCTTTAGTATTATTATTTTTATTTTTGTGTTTTAACATTACTTCCTGCGGCGGCGGAGGCGGTGGAGGCTTTTTCGGCGGCGGATCTGGAGGCAGAGTAAATAATTACGATGTTAATCTAGCCTCGCTTCAGGTTTCTCCAGGGGTGCTTTCCTTTTCTCAAAACAAAATTAGTTATGAGGTAGATGTTGAAAACAATGTGGAAACCGTGAGCATAACTGCCCAAGCTGTGGACGAAGAGGCAACAATTAGCATAAACGGGACTGATTTTGAGGATTATCGAGGCGAAGAGGAGATGCCTGTTGAAGAGGGCAGACGGGAATTGGTTGAGATTACTGTTAGAGCGCCTGACGGAGTAACCAGCAAAACATATGTTGTTTCAATATACAGAAACTTACCCACGTTAAGCAATAACGCGAGCCTGGAAAATCTGGTCTTATCACAAGGGGCTTTATCGCCGGAGTTTGCGGCCAACAAACTCGGCTATAACGTAGAGGTTGCCCATGTTGTTTCATCTGTAACTGTTACTCCCACCGTTGCCGGTGTTGGCGCGACGGTTACGGTGAATGGTACGGAAGTTCCCTCCGACACAGCATCCGGCGCTATAGATCTCAGTTACGGTATGGGCAATGTAATACATGTGGTGGTAACCGCTCAGAACGGGACAACGACGAAAACTTATACCGTTGTGGTGAACAGGCTGAATGCTCCGAGCAGCAACGCAGATCTAGCGTTTTTACATTTATCGGCGGGTGTTTTATCTCCCGATTTCTCGAAAGATACAACCGGCTATAACGCGGAGGTTGCCCATAATGTTTCATCTGTAACTGTTACTCCTATCGTTGCCGGTGTTGGTGCGACAGTCACGATAAATGGGACAGTAGTTTCCTCCGGTGATGCTTCTGATGACATAGCTCTGGAGGTAGGGGAAAATGATGCTATTACTGTCGAAGTCACCGCTCAGGACGGCACAACGACAAAAACGTATAGTGTTACGGTGACCAGGTTGCAATACCTGAGCGATAACGCTGATTTATCCGGATTGTCATTATCGGCTGGAACTTTATCTCCTCCTTTCTCGAAAGATACAACCGGCTATAACGTAGAGGTTGCCCACAATGTTTCATCTGTAACTGTTACTCCCACCGTTGCCGGTGTTGGCGCGACGGTTACGGTGAATGGTACGGAAGTTCCCTCCGACACAGCATCCGGCGCTATAGATCTCAGTTACGGTATGGGCAATGTAATACATGTGGTGGTAACCGCTCAGAACGGGACAACGACGAAAACTTATACCGTTGTGGTAACGCGTCAGCAAGAAATTCTTAGTGATAACGCTGATTTATCCGGATTGTCATTATCGCAGGGTGCTTTATCTCCCGGGTTTGATGCGAATAAAACCGTTTATATTGCTGAAGTTTCCTATAATATTGAGTCTGTAGAGGTCACTCCCACTGTTGCGGGTGACAGCGCGACGGTTACGGTGAATGGTACGGAAGTTCCCTCCGGCACAGCTTTCGGGCCCATAGAACTCGATTACGGTATAGATAATTTAATATACGTGGTGGTAACCGCGCAGAGCGGGGCAACAAAGGTCTATGCCGTTGTCGTAAACAGGCTTTTTGAACATCAGAGCGACAATGCAAATTTGGCCAATCTGGTCTTATCGGCAGATACCGCTTTAGATCCCGTATTTTCGTCTGATGACAGCACTTATACCGCAGAGGTTGCTCACGAGGTTTCATCCATAACAGCTACTCCCACGGCCGAATCTACGACGGCAAAGATTAAGGTGAATGGAAACCAGGTAATTTCCGGCAGTTCTTCATGGCCAATTGCTCGCGGCACAACTGCGATAAACGTCGAGGTAGTCGCGCAAAACGGCGTAACGACCAAAATTTACACGGTTGTCTTAACCTGGCTTGATGCTCCCAGTAACAACGCTGATTTAGTAGGTTTGTCATTGTCGCAAGGGATTTTAGACCCGCTGTTTGACAGAAATACTACTGACTATCACGCCGAAGTGCCTTCCAACATTTCGTCTCTTACGGTTACTCCCATCACCGCCGGTGCGGGCGCTGCGGTTAAGGTGAATGGCCAGGCGGTACAGTCCGGGACGGCTTCGCCCGGCATTGCTCTTGAACCGGGTACAAATTACATATACGTGGAAGTAACCGCGCAGGACAATACAACGAAAAAAACATATAATGTCCAGGTGACGAAGTTATTCACAGTGACTTATGTCAGCGAAGGACATACTTCAGGAACAGCTCCCGCGGACACCACTGGCTACAGATATAATGATCCGTTTACCGTTTTAGGAAATACCGGCAACCTCATCGGGCAGTATGTCGGAGGAGCCCATGCTGATTCAGGAATCAGGCAAAGCTTTGTTCGGTGGACTGACGGGACCAATTATTATTTGCCGGGGCAGACATTTAACATAGAAAAAAATATGACTCTTCATGCTGTTTACACCACGGGCAATAATGTTTTGCGGAAAATCGGCCCTGCCGGGGGATGGGTTTTTTATGACCACGGAAGCGAAGCAAGCTGGGGCAGGTATCTTGAAGCAGCGCCCGCGTCAACGGATGCGTCAGCGGTATTAGGGCAGACCATAATGTGGCAATATCCAGTGGGCAGAGTTTGGAATACAGATAGCCGCATTGGCTACGGCCGGTCCAATACACAGAGAATAATGGCTTGGTTGGCAAGTAATCCTCAGGGCGATATCATTGCCGCTCAGTTTTGTGATGAACTTTCATACGGCGGCTATAATGACTGGTTCCTGCCATCGCAGGATGAATTAAACAAAATGTGGGTTAATTTGGCCAGAGGGACTAATGATGATGACGGCATTGCAACATATTCTCCCGTCGGTGATTTCCGTCGTGACATCTATTGGAGTTCAACTGAAAGTGACAGAGACGGTGCGATGGGGCGGAGTTTCTTTCACGGCGAAGCCGCCTATTTCTGGAAACAATTTGGCCGGCAGGTTCGTGCTGTCCGTGCTTTTTAAAAATTGATTCATTTCCAAAAGAGGCAAAGAGATTTGTAAATTTCTTTGCCTCTTTTTTTAAGGCCATCTTTTTGCATGAATATTCTAACCTGCTGCAGGAGGAAAAGAAAATGCGAATGGCGCCCAAACCGCTATTCGCTTAAAGAATTATTTCGCGCGACTTGTCTTCCGGTGTCAGACATCATCGCCGCGCAGCTCCTTTATACGCACGGCGCGCTGGAATCTTATCCGGAAAAAATCGGAGTCCATGCTGTCAATGCGGATGACCTTACCTGTGGATGAAGCGTGAACGAACTGGCCGTTACCTATGTAAATTCCCACATGACCCAGCGGGCGGCGGATGTTGAAAAAAAAGATCGCCTTGAAGCAGCCTTTTACGTTCGACAATTTTTTACCGTGTAGTAAGATTGTGCCGAAGCTACGATCTGGGTTGAAAACAAAAACGCCAAAATTAAAAAAACAAAAAACTTTACACTGAACACCGTATTCCTTCAGATGGCGCGCATTCGCATCTCCTTGGGAGACGGATGAAATCCGTCCAGAAGCTTTCTTGAGTGCCGGATTGTGTTTAGGAAAATTAACGGGAAATATTAAGATCTGATTGCCGACAACGCGCCTCTAAACTTTTGAGTGCACGCTAATACTAAAGAAAATCATGCATGTCAAATATATTTTGCAATCTTTTTTAAAAGAATATAAAAATCGTCACTAAGCAAACAGGCCTTTACGTCTAACAGGTAGAGATGAATATATTTGTGAGACATTGGAAAAAAATAGTATTAGGAGCGCTAATTTTTTTCGCAGCCGCGTTTATCGTTGATATAGGGCGGTATTTTTTTTACCCCGATGTGAAACAGCTAAAAAAACATAATCCGGAAAAAACAGCATTTATGGAATACCGCGAAAATATCTGGCGTCAAAAAGGAGTGCCCAAAAACATCGATAAAAGGTGGGTGCCGTTTTCCCGAATATCTCCCTGGGTGGTTAAAGCGGTGATTATCGCGGAAGACCATAAATTCTGGTCGCACAACGGGTTTGATTTTGCATCCATCAGGCAGGCGCTCGAGAGGAATATTAGAAAGGGCGAAATTAAAGTCGGCGGAAGCACGATATCCCAGCAGCTGGCGAAAAATTTGTTTCTTTCCCCGTCCAAAAATCCGGTAAGGAAAATCAAAGAAGCGATACTCACCTGGCGGCTGGAAAGAAACTTAAGCAAAAAAAGAATTATCGAGCTTTATCTGAATGTGGCTGAATGGGGAGATGGAATTTTCGGCATCGAAGCGGCGGCGCAGCATCACTTCTTCCGAAGCGCTTCCGGCCTGACCATGCGCGAGGCGGCAATGCTTGCCGCCATTTTGCCCAGCCCGCTGCGTTACCGGACTGACGGCACGTCAAGATATGTGGAAAATCAGGCAGATAGAATATATCAGTTTATGATTAATCAGGGCAGTGTTATTGACGAAGATGAGGAAGTTATGAGTGAGAGGGATGAAAACATTCCCCTGTGGTATTAAATAGAAATAAGTCCTCGGCAAATAGAAAAACTTCAGCCATGAAAGTAAGATATTTCATTTTTGTTGCCTTGATTTTTGTCAGCTCCTGCGGGCGGGATGCGGCAGTGAACCGCCACGCTTTTCACCCGGAGGTAACCAGGCCTCACGTCTGGCAGCCACTTCCCGAAGGTGTGCGGGAAGTATACATCAAAACAAATGATGATGTTTACCTGCAATGTTTTTTTCTTCCCCATGATTCATCACGAAATATCGCTCTTTTTTTTCACGGCAATTCCGGGAATGTCTATCGGCGCATGCCGGAGCTGCTTAATTTGTCTGCGACAGGACTCAATGTTCTGGGGGTAGGATACAGGGGATACGGCAAAAGCACCGGCAAACCCACGGAAAAAGGAATTTATGAAGACGGCGCCTCCGCGCTGAAGTATGCCATGGAAACTTTGGACTACAGCTATAGTGAAATTTTTCTGTACGGCAGATCACTGGGCACGCTCGTGGCGCTGGAAACCGCGCGCAACAAAAAAGTTGCGGGAATAATTCTGGTCACACCCCTGACTAGCGGCAGGGAAATAACCAGAGCGCACGGTATGAGGTTTCTTTCACTGTTTGTCGGTGATGTTTTGAATAACATGAAAAAACTTCCGGATATTGTTTCTCCCGTGATGATTATCCACGGAGACGCAGATAAGATTGTTCCCTGGGAGATGGGTAACCGCATTTATGAGTCGCTTACCGGCTCGCGGCAGATGATTACCATTATCAACGGGAGACACAACAATCTGGAGGAGGTAAATCCCGCTTTATACTGGAATTCCATTTCCGAGTTTGTGCTCGCCTACGGCGCGCCTGCTCTGGATGAATCAAGCAACGAATAAAAAAAGCCGGGAACAAAAAACGCAACATCCCGGCTTTTTCTTTTGCTCTTTTCGCTTTTTCAGATTGTTTCAATAACACAAGCCATGGACACGCCGCCGCCGCCGCAAAGCGTGGCCATGCCCAGAGTTTTTCCTCGTTTGCGCATTGAATGTAACAGCGTGACCAAAATTCTGCATCCGGTGGAGCCGACCGGATGGCCCAGGCCGATTCCGGAACCGTTAATATTGGTTAGCTCGCGTTTGAGTTTTAATTCTTTCTCGCAGCCCAGATACTGCGCCGCGAAAGCTTCGTTGAGTTCAATCTGCTCAAAATCACTGATTTTCAAACCGGACTTTTTCATCAGATCGTTTACCGCCGGCACCGGCCCCAATCCCATGACTGAAGGATGACACGCTCCGCGCCCCACGGCGGTGATGCGCGCCAGTGGCTTTAAACCCAGCTCTTCGGCTTTTTTTGCCGACATGATGACCATCGCGCTGGCGCCGTCGTTGATGCCGGAAGCGTTTCCCGCCGTTACTTTGCCGATTTTTGGAACAAAAGCGGGCGGCAATTTTTTCAAATCATCCATAGTTAATCCCGGGCGGAAGTGTTCATCTTTATCGAAAATTTTAGGTGCTTTACCTTTCTTTTGCGGTATTTCCACCGGCACGATTTCATCGGCAAAATCTCCCTGGAGCGTGGCTCGCTCCGCGCTGTTGTGGCTGCGCAGAGCTACTTCATCCATCTCTTCGCGGCTGATGTTATGCATTTCGGCGATAAACTCCGCTGTTAGTCCCATTATGTAAGGTTTGCCCCGATACATATCGATTAGCGCTCCTTCTTTGAGCGGGCCTTTTTCCGGACCGGGTATAATATGCGAGCCGCAATGCAGGGCGCGGATTAAATTATCCACCAAAACCTGATCCTGCAGACGGTAGCCCCACCTTGCCCCAGGCGCGGAATAAGCGACGCCGGACATATGCTCCATGCCGCCGGCTAAAATTACATCCGCCATGCCGGACTGAATCATTGCCATTCCCGAGATGACAGCTTCCATTCCCGATATGCAGACGCGGTTAATCGTGACGGCGGTAATGCCTTCCGGTATGCCGGCCAGAAGCTGAGCCACACGGGTGACATTAAGCGTGTCCGCCGGTTCCATACAGCAGCCGAAGCGCACATCATCTATGATAGAGGCGTCGATTCCCGCGCGCTTTACCGCTTCCTTCATTACCACGCTTCCCAGCGTTGCCGCGTTTACATCTTTCAGGCTTCCGCCGAAAGTCCCTACGGCCGTGCGGCAGGCAGAAACAATTACTACATCTTCCATGTTTTAATCTCCTTTGTATTGAGGTTTATTTTTCAGGGCAATTACAAATCAAATAAGACAAGAGCGAACAGTGGTTTTTGCTGATGCCCATTATGAATATTACCCTTAATTCAACAAATCATCTGAAATTGATGAAGTCTCTTGCTCCAATGTTTTTACGCGCAGCATTCCACGCGATTGCGCCCTTTCTTTTTGGCTTCATACAGAGCGGTATCGGCGCGGTGAATAGTTTTTTCAACGTCCTCTTTTGGTTGATATTGTGTCAGTCCCAGAGAGGCAGTAATTATGATATCATCGCCCAATTCCGGGAATACTTTTTTTTCAATTAGCCGCCGAAGACGTTCGGCAAAGACTTTGGCTCCGTCAATATTTGTCTGTGTCAGGACAATCAGAAATTCCTCTCCGCCGTAGCGCCCGCAAAAGTCCGTGCTGCGAAGAGTTTCACGGATAATGGCGGCAAATGTTTTTAGTGTCTGGTCGCCTGCCTGATGTCCATACATGTCGTTTATATTTTTAAAATGATCAATATCCAGCATGGCCAAACAGAAAACTGAGCCGCCGCGCGAGCAACGATTTCGTTCATATTCGATAAGCTCCGACAAATGGCGGCGGTTGTAAAATCCGGTCAGGTCATCCCGGATAGCCATTTCCCGGATGATTGAAAAGGACTTTTCCAGCTCGGCCCGGCTGGTGCTCAGCTTTTGGCGCAGGGCACTGATATAACCCGCCATGACGGAAAAGGCGACTAAAACAAGGGACAGTACGCCCCATTGCAGGTATTCGATATGGAAGTTAACTTTATCGGGACGAAAGATATGCATCAGGATAATGTTTGTCCCGTATGTGAGCAGGCAAAAAGCGCTGATATATAAAAACTGACGAGTGTTGAGACGAAAAATTCCGAATATAAAGACAAGGATATAAATGAGCAGGAGTACCCCCCTCGCTTCGTTGGCATAATACATGGCGTATGTTGTAACCACTATGCCTATGGATAGCTGAAGCGAAGTGAGGCTGGGATCCGTAAATCGCAGATTCAGGCCGGTGCGAAAAACGATATATAAAGTTAAGTTGATAAGCGGAATGCCAACCAGGAAAACAAAAATCGCCCGCCAGTCCATAATGTTTGCTAAACAGGAAAGGTAAACCAGAAAAGCACAGAAAGCATACATGGCCATTGCCATGAAAAAACGGCGCAGCCGAAGAGCCTGAAGGGGATCATCTTGCGGAATTATTTGGAATAACATGACGTTCTTCAATATTTTAATTTTTTTCTAACCCATAAGTAAAAAAATATCAAGATAATGTTTACATTGATATTTTTTCAGAAGTAAATTCATTCTATATGTTGGGGTCTAAGCTGAGGGTTAAGGAAATTAAGTCTCAATAAGATTTATCCCATAACCGCACCACCGTCAACGTTGATGGCCTGCCCGGTAATATTTTTTGCCTCGTGGGAAGCCAGATAGGCAACCATGCTGGCGATATCATCGGCTGTTTGCGGCCTGCCCAAAGGCGTCACGGATTTAACCCGTGCTTCAAAAATTTGTTGAAGACTTTTGTCTGCCAGTGACGGATGATTGTCTTTGAGCGATTGCGCCAGCTTTTCCCATCCCTGGGTGAAGACATAACCAGGACAGACAGAGTTAACGGTGATATCATAACGCGCCAGTTCTTTGGCCAGCGCCTGGGTAAGCCCGATCACACCGAACTTGGCCGCGCAGTATGGGCCGATCAATGGTTCGCCGGATTTTACGGAAATGGAGGATATGTTGATGATTCGTCCCTGCCTGTTTCGCATCATTGTCTGTGCCGCGGCGCGGCAGCACAAAAAAGCGCTTTTGAGATTTATTTCTATGGTTTTATCCCATTCATCGATAAATGTCCTGGCAACAAAGCTCGTGCCGAATCCACCGCAGACGTTGTTTACCAGAATGTCCACAGTGCCGTATTCTTCCACAGTTTTTTGCACCATCAGGTCTACATCATCCGGATTTGTCGCGTCGCAAGCAATCGCCAGCGCGC
>OMKS01003164.1_pt1 | contig 13289 bp, 11 predicted proteins | sample 1674721 | NCBI WGS metagenome assembly OMKS01 (sample SAMN06264996, study PRJEB25208) | sediment metagenome | isolation source: hot spring sediment | place: USA: California | collected 2014-09-02 | reverse complement strand
ATCTTACACCACAAAAAATTGTGGTGTTTGTTCAACAATGTAGTTTGAATAAACACCATGATTCATCATGGTATAGCTGAACAGAAAAAGCAATTTATAAACTGCTTCAGCAGTTTCAAATTCCACCAGTAAGTGAGGTTTTACCTTTTTACAGTAACAATAGGCAGTGATCGTTCTGAAACAAGCACATTTTCGATCAATTTTCAATTAATGCTTGACTAAAGTCAATCCTTTTAAATAAACTTTACAAGTCCCACATGAAAAGCCACATCAGGACTATTATCGAAATAAAACAAGTTCTCCAAAATTCCAATTTCGAAAACCAATCCCGACTGGTAACGATGTTTGTAACCAATAAGCAACTCCGATGTTCTCTGGGAAAATTGGTCAAAATTTTCAGCCACACCGCTTTCCACCAGTCCCTGCAATATCCAGGAATGATTGCTGTTCTGGTTATGATATTCGAAGGCGATAAGCATGGTGGCATGCCATTGACGGAGCTTCATGCCCAAAACTGAATCATCACTGTAGTAAACCATTCCACCATTCAAATAAGGATAAATATTCCCAATGTTATAGCAAATCCCAACAGATAATCCGAAATCTACTCCCTGACTGCCGAATAATTCGGTTTGGCTCCCGGTTGGCAGTTTCAGATTGCCAGTTACCAGCGCTCGGAAATTGTTTCGTTCATTATTCACCAGCAGGTAACTGAAGGATGTTACCATATTTCCAACCTGCCACCCGGCTTTTTCGGAGCCGATGCGATAGACTTTTTCATCCTGATCGGGATGATGGATTTCCACCGCAAATTGGTCACGCGAGAACTGGTCTCTGGCTGCCTGACCAAAGCCAAATGTATTGTGAAAGGCTTCGATAAATCCATCCAGAATACCGCCAGAGAGGTAACGCACGGGCAGTTCTACCATCACTTCCAGGCGCTTATTTAAACCGTAAGCACTGCGTAAGACCGTCTCATGAATTTCCCCATCGATACGGAATAAATCCTGATGATGAAGCCACACATTCTTCCAGGTATGCTGCAACTGAAGCGCCCACGTTCCTTTGGGAACCGTCCACGGCGGATGATGCTGAATGCCAAAACGTAATTGTTGGATTGGCGATTGACTGCGTAGCGGGATAAAACCGAAACCATGAGCCGGATAAGTTTGACTGAAAATGAATCGGGGCATTGCCAGAAAAGCAACAACAATCAGGATGGCTAAAACAGCAATTTTAAATTTAGTCATGTTAATACTGACTTTCATCATAGCGCACCTCCAGGGGTTTTATAAAATTGAAACCGATCACAGGGCAAAGCAACAATTAGCTCAACTTTAGTTTTCTTTATATTCTCCCTTGCCTCCCTTCAAAGGAAGAATTTCAAAAGCTCCTCTTCGTCTTGTTTTGACCGGAGCGAAATATGGCTTTGAAATCTGTGCCATTAAAACTCATAACTCAAGTATGTTCTCAAAGCAAAATTGTTTTTTCTCACAGAAGGATAATCGACGTATTCGCCGTGTCGATCATAATTGATGTATTCAATAGCTAATGACACTGGACCAATTATTTTTAATTGACTTCCAACCGTCATGATGCCGATCAGCTCATCTCCTACTATTCCGACAAAAGTATGGAGCCAATAGCCATTAAATCGAAAATAAAATTTACCAAAATTGATAATCGAAAGAGTGGATTCAATTTTACCGTTCGCGCCATGCCCGATATTATAATCCCGCTCATTTTTAATAGCCGTATCGATGGAATTAACACCACCAAGAATGATGCCTGATAAAATCACAATATTGTTCAACCTGGTTTTTTCCGATATTGGTGAGCTTATCATTACACCACTGCCGATACTGCTGGCAGAGATTTTGTAAGTCTCATTATACAGAATATCAAAATTTTTAAATATGCCTATCAAACTCCATCGATCAAATGACATTGATAAATTTTTCCCCCATAACATTCCCGTGCCGTAAATCTCAATGATGCTGTTGGTCCGGGAATAGCTCAATCCAGCATTCAATGTAAAATAATCAAATGGCTTGCTGGATTTTGCTGTCGCCAGAACATCACCGTATTCTAAATTTAATTTCCAGAAATTGAAGCGCTGTTTTTCAGTAAAACGATTATTCAGGAATACGCCATTTACGCCGAATGAAAAAACTGGTGAATAATTACCCCTATTTGGTTTTGGTCCAGCTTTCCAGGTGTTACCCTTGAGTAGTCTGTTGAAACCATGCATCGGACAAAGTAATGCTGCTGTCAACTCCCGCCATGCCCGATCCAGTCCAACGGCACTTTCATCCAGAAACAAAGATGATATTCGATAAGAAATTTCGCCAAGAACGATCCCGCTCGATGGAGTCGTTATGATGTCGTTAGCAGATGGATATTCGTTCTCCATTGCCAGTTCCCACATCAGGCTTCCAGAGAATGAGTATATGAGAGATTGCCAGAATCCAATGCCGTTGGCTCTGCCAGATGTAAACGAGAGCGCACCGCTGTACGGATGAAAAAACTGGTTGGTCGCAAATCCATCAGAATCCCAAACAAACCCATGACGAAGATTATTTTTGAAGGACTGAAAACTAATATTAGCCCAGGCTTCATGCTTTATGTATCTATCATAACTCCAAACCAGCATGTTCACTCCAACAGTTTCCACCGCGGCGAGAAGATAATTTTTTGGTGGAGATGCTGAAAGCAACTCTTGATTGATTGAATAGATTTGTTTTGTTTTGGTTGTATCAGGAGCCTTCCAACCATCTGCCAAATCAGGCTCCTGTCCATTCAACTGGCTTACTGTTAGAAAAAATAGGACTATTCCGCCGCGTATGGGTGAGCTATAGTTTATTTTCATATTTTCAGCTCTCTCTTTTCTGGAATCTGTAATTCATCATTAGTTTGGCGTGATTTAAAATTTGATTCGTAGTCTGGGATGTCAGTTGCGATCGATGTCAGCTTATTTTTCAAATAAAAATTCCAGCAGTTCTAAAAATCATAATCCACAGAAAAATAAACCTGTTGGCGATCCCCTTCAGACCAGGCAGAAATAATACTGATTGGTCCTAGTGGAGATTTTGCCATCAGTCCCGCAGATGCACTCCTGGTAAAATGATTGAATTTTAGCGCATCATCATTGATATTGGCAAACGATGCACTCGATTGAAAATACAATCGTTTAAACAGTTTAATTCGATAATTAAAACGAATCGCGGCCGCGTGATCGCCCCACAATTCTTCAAGATGATAACCTGGCAAATCCAATGGTCCGCCCAATCTGAATTTTTCGTAAATCGGCAGACCGTTCGTCGAAGTGCCCATAAATAAATTGCTACTGACTGCTTGCTGCCAGGGCAGCGGCACGATCCATTTTAGCTGTGCGCTCATTTTCGTGTATGATTTATTATTAGCGCCAAGATTTGATTCCGCTTCCAGGGCAAGCTTCAATCCTTTACGCGGAAAAGATGGATCATCCGTTTTGTCAAAAATAGCCTGCCCAAAGGCAAGCCAGCGGTTTTGTGTTTCTGCCAGCATGGGAATTTTTTCGTCGGCTCCCAGCCACACGCGCTCACCGCGAACACCCGTTAAAAACAGCATTCGCTTTAGTGGTTGGACTCCAATAGAAAATTGTGCGACCACTCGGTCCAGATCTAACTGTCCGATTTTTTCCCCATCAGCATCGTAAAAATAGGGGCGCACTTGTTCATAATAAAAGCCATTATTAAGGGCCAGCGGGGTAGCAAAAAATCGATCATTGACGATATCCAGCCCGATTTTTTTATAGGTATCTCCAATTTGCAAAACTGGCATAAAGCGCTCACCCCAGCCTAAAAAGTTAAAATGTACGATTTGAACAAAGCCGCTCAATCCCACATCCGATTGATAATTGACCCCAAAACCAATCGTGCGCGGGTATTTTTCGATAATATGGATGTTGACGACAACCTGATTATCTCCCAAATTGTCCAGTTCCAACCACACATTTTCAAACAATCCGGTGGCGTAAATATTTTTGATTCCGGTAAGCGCTTTGTTAAGATCAAAGGTATCTCCTTTTTTGAGCGGGAATTCCCGCAAGATAACCGGCGGTCTTACCTTCTCCCGCCCAACAATAGCGATCTTTTTGATCTGCGCCTGTTGCAGCAGTTGATGATCGAGTTTTCGTTTAAGCCGGGCTTGCTCCAAAATATTTTTTGGAATCCGCTTTTTTATTTTATCCATTTTTTTCATTGTCGCCCGATACCCCTGCTCGATCAAAAATTCGAAATTGTTGTAACTATAAGCTGAATGGTCTCCCAAATCGGGCTCAATAAGCACATCTGCTAATGCAACATTTTTTTTCTTGAGTTCCCGGATGGTAATATCAAGTGTGTGAATGGCAACCTCTGAAAAATGTTTCGGTTCTTTTCCCAATGGGAAAAGCTGTTCCAGATCAACGGCAATAATAACGTCGGCGTCCATATTTTTCACCACATCAGTGGGAAGAATATTTAACACACCGCCATCCACCAGCAGCCGTTCTCCCACTCGGGCGGGATAAAAAACAAACGGGATGGCCATACTTGCGTGGATCGCTTGCGCCAGGTCGCCCTGTTGTAGCGCCAGCACTTCGCCGGTGGCTGCATCCACGGCAAGCGCACGATAAGGCACAACCAGGCTGTCAAAATTAGAGTGTGCGGCAAAATTTGCCGCAGCGGTATGGCGAAAAAGCTCCTCGCTAATACGCTGACCGTTGTTCAATCCAAAGGGAAGATATAATTCCCAAAATTTAAATCGCAACCGAAGCAATGGTTTTAACACGCCGTAGCGTTCACTGACAAATTCTGCCGAGGGATCTGGTTTTTGCTCAAAAATTGCCTCCCAGTCGATTTGGTGGACAATGGTTTGCATCTGTTTTCCGGAATAGCCCGCGGCATAAAGCCCACCGACAATGCTCCCCATACTTGTGCCGGCAATCATGTCAATGGGAATATTTTCCTGTTCCAGCGCCATAATTGCCCCAATATGGGCGATACCACGGGCGCCGCCGCCGCTTAACGCCAGCCCAATCTTTAATGATTTTAATTTTGAACTATCTGGAACAGCTACTGCCCAAATTTTATTGTAAAATCCGGTTAGCATAATAGCAAATAACGCTAGCAAAATAAAAGATCGAATCGTTATTATTTTCTGTAATAAATTCATGGCTAAATCCTTAATAAATGTTCAAGGCTTTCTGCTGCCCAGAGATAGCGAAATCGACTTTAGCGATGACGTTAATACCTTCGGAACCAGTTGGTCAGCGTCGAGATCATTAAACTTTATGGTTTGCAATCTCAAGGTAATGATGAGCAATAAGAGAATTGGAAAGGGATAATCAACAGCGCTGCTGGAGTGGTCCGAAATCACCTGAAATATCTTATTCATCACATCTCGCCCGTCGTTCTCTATTCGTTTAAAAAGCTTCTCCAATTCACCGATCGTGTTGATGCCGACTCTTTGAAACACAACCAATAAATAGCGGATGCAATTAACATCATACTGATCGGCGATTTTTTTATAACCAATTTCCTGCGCCTGATCAGCGATGGAATTCAACAGCGTCTGTTTTTTTTGAAAAAAATGTTCAAGGGTTGCAGCGTTGATCTTTGCCGAGAAATCTCCGTTTTTATATTTTTGTAGCTCTTTTTGATCTTCGGCTTCCAGTTTTTTCTTGATTGTCAGAAATTGATTATCAGCCAGTTCGAACAGGGCGTTTAATTGAAAAATCTCCCGTTGGATGTCATTGGGAAGTTTAGCGGCTGACTTGTAGCGAATTTTATGATCAATCGTTGCCCAGGCATGTTGAACAATGGTTCTGATTTGCACTTCAAAAATAATGTCTTTGAATTGTGTCAACTTGCCGGTTTTAATCTCCTCATCAGCCAAAGAAACTTTGTAATGCTTTGAAGCATAGCCAAATTGATCCGGCGAACGGTTGTGCGATTCATATTCAAAATTTTTTGCATGGATTTTAAACTTATTCTCGATCAGCGCCGCAATGCGATCCACATCGGTCGAGTAAAAAGTAATTACCCTTATTCCAATTAAATCATTGAATCTGAAGTAAAATTGCTCGTTGCCTGAAATCAACCGATACGCTTTATCAAGAAAAGCTGGCAATGATTTAATTCTCGATTCAATTTGAGAATAGCCGATCTGATGATCAGCAAGCATGCCTGCCAAAAGTGATTGGATTTCTTTAATGAATTGTTGGTAAATCGGAAAATTTTTTTGATACTCCGAAATCAGGTCGAATATTTTCATCGCAATTCAGCTTTCCGTAAAAAGTCGTCGATATAATTTGCTTCAAGTGTTAACTTAAAGACTCATAAAATCAACGGGAAGGTTGAAAAAAATATCCTTCCCGTTTCCATCAAATATTTATCAAAAACTATATTTGATCTTGGCGTAAACCATGTCATTCTTCTCATACTGCCCGAACCAGCCTTCACTGTGCCCGGTGAAGATATTGGCGCCGAGCAAAATTTCAAATCCATCGGCAAAATCATAGGTGAGTTTGGGACGGACCAGCGCATCTTCGTTGTTGAAGCCATAGTAAACGAACAGTTGCAGGTTCACCGTTTCACGCAGGAAATCCCTGGATGCCAGAAAGGTCGCCATATTGTTGTATTCATCCTGATAAATTTCTGGTTCATAGTCCAGAATGGCTTCCTGAATAAACTGCCCACTCAATCTGATATCCCACAACGAATAATCCAGTCCCAGCAGATAATGCACGTAATCCTTTTGCACCGTACCATCGGTGTAAACAGGATTGGTGGAATTGAAAAACTTGCCGTTATAATAAGCGCCTTCGCCACGCAACACCCATGCGCCCAGCGTGGTGCTGAAACTGCCGCCTCCCATGGTGAGACGATGATATTGGGGCAGCACAATCAACCTATTGATTTGCCGCGTGACCGGGTCGATCTGTTTTCGAATATGGTTGGTCGGATTATCGTCCCACAAATAGCCAGCCATCAATTCAAAATCGATAGCGCTGGTTAGCGCCGAATATTTAGCGGCAATTTCACTGTTGCTCAATTTGGATTCAATTTGAACATTCGAATAATCGAATGTCGGCTCAATCGGGAAATCCATCATTTTAGGCGCCCAGATAGAAGTTGGTTCAGCAAAAATGGTCGGCTGAAAACGCGGCAGCCACACCAGTTCCAGTGTGTGATCTCCGAGATAATAGTTCAATTTGAGCGCATCCACCCCGATACGAATCTCCTCGAAATCGGGCAGCAAAAATTCGCTCAAATCTTTCGGTGAAATAATATCGGTGATAAATACACCATCGGCTTTACCCCAGATAATCTGCTGCTTTCCGAGACGTATATCAAACTTGTTGAAATAAATATCCAGGTACGCCTGGCGCAATTTCAAATTTATCTCCCGATCCGGATATTGGTAAATGTAAGGATTGACAAACAATGCGGTTTTATCCCGCTTATGCTCCAGTCTTAAATCCAGCGTATTTTGCTGAATGGAATAGGAACCATCGTCAGTCAGCAGGCCCAGGTAGGTTCTGCCGTAGCCGCGGAATGTCAATCCCTGTGGCGTGGCAGAACTTGCCATTATAAAAATGACGCTCAATAAAAAAAAGAATAGTTTTGTTTTCATTTTACAATCCCCTTTTCATCATGCGCTCGGTGAATTGCTGATCCGAAATATTGGTGTCGTATTTCACGTTGGCAAGTCGCATCAATGTTTTGTGATCTTTCTGAACATTTTTCATCTCTGTATCCAGAATCGTCCAATAGTTGTTGATCTTTTCATATTTGTTTATGGTCAGGATTTTCAACAAATCTCCATCCTCATCATAAAATTCTTTCTTCAACCCGATCCATTTATCTTTGATGACCCAGGTTACGGTTCGGGAGTACATATAATCCGCTTCTTTGGGAATGCTTTCCACCACATAGCATTCTTCGTCACCAATTTTTTCAGTGCGCAACAGTTTGTGCGTGTCTTCAGTGGGATGGCGGTCGCCCAGATCATCATAGGTGAAATCCGAGCCCATAAAGTAGTCGCTCTTGCTGTCGCTGGAAATGCGTTTCACCTTTTTCAAAGCGGGCAGATAAATCCATTGGTCGTCATCTCTTCCGGCTTCGGTGTAACTCCAGTTCATGAAAGAGGTATTGCGCACATCTGCCGGTTCCAGAAAGAACATGATTTTCTTTTCCACGTCGCCAAAGTCGCGAATGTACTGTTTGATCTTTCGCACCCGTTGATCGCCAAATTTATTGACCAGCGTCATGGTGAGATCGCCGGTCTGGTCATTGCCATCGTCACGGTTATAAACTTTAGTAATGATGTCCAGCCCGGTTAAATCTTTTTTGGCAAAACTAACAGTTGAGATCGCCAGCAAGGCGATGACGGTTGAGATAATTAATCGTTTCATGGTAAAGCTCCTTTCGGTTTTTATTATTAATGATTTTTGATTCGGAGTGCATCGCCTTTATGCGATGCAATCCGTGCGTATCCATATCATCAGTGAAATCTGCGTTCTATTTCTTTTTCAAAAACAATTTCCCCATATACAACAAAATCAACATAATCGTCAGCGTACCCAATAACGCCGTGAACATATTCAACGAGATCAGCATCCCCAGAATCCGGTTTGGTGGGAACACCGAAAACAACAGCACCATAAATCCTGCAATCACCACCACAGCATTAAACAGAATGGCTCTGCCCGAATGGCCCATGGCTTTCTGGGCAGCAATCAGACGATCGCCGCTTTCCTTTAAATAGATTTTGTAGCGTTCGATGTAATGAATGGCATAATCGATCCCGATGCCAATGGCAATGCTGGACACCAGTGCGGTGGTGCTGCTCAATGCGATATTCAAATAGCCCATGAATCCGAAATTGATCAGCACGGTGATGGCAATGGGAAGTGCCCCGATCAAGCCGACTTTGATATTTTTGTACATGATCGACAGCAGCAGAATTACAATCACCAGCGATAAAAGCAGACTGGAAATCTGTCCTTTCAAAATCAAATCGGTGAACACCAATCCTTTGTAGCCGGAACCGGCATAGTTGATAGTGATGGCCTCCAGTTTGTCCTGGTAGCGTTCCACCACCGCGATCGACTGATTCAGCGCAATGGAATTGTCGCTTTTCAACTGGATCTGCAGGTTGGCTTTGCGATAATCGTAATCCACCACTTTGAGCAGATTTTCCGGATCACCTGACATTTCATAGAGCAGCAGATACTGGGCGATCAACTCTCGTGATTCCGGGATGCGATCGTATTCGGGATTATCAGCGTTCATCACCTTGTTCATGCGACGCAGATAATCTGCCATTGAAAAGGTGTTTCCAACTACCGGCAGTGAATTTTCCAGCTCGGCTTGCAGCGAATCAATGTTGCGCCATACTTCCGGTCGTTTGAATGTACCAGCTTCTTTAGCCTCAAAAATCACATTCAACGTGGACGTGCCACCAAAATGGTCATTGATGAATTCATCGGCCAGCACGATTTCGCTATCGCGCTCGAATTTATCCAAAAAGCTGGAATCGACCCACACCCGCTGAATGCCCACAATCGCCGCAACAATAATCACAACGGTCGCGGCAATGGTCAGGTATTTCCGCCGGATAATTTTTTCGGTGATGGAATTGGCAAATTGATCCTTGTTCCCGCGGAGATTGTTGCTTTTCTGCCGTAGTTTCGGCAAGCCAAACGCCATGAAACCTGCCGGAATAAACAACAGGGACAACACCATTGCCGTAAACACGCCAAACGCGGTGAACACACCAAAGTATTTCACCGGATACACCTGCGAGGTGAGCAGCGAGGTGAACCCCACCATTGTCGTGATAGCGGTCATGGTCACCGGCTTCCACATCGCAGTCAGCATATCCATCATCGCTTCTTTATTTGATGCTTGCGGGTGCTTATTCCTGAATTGCGTCAAATGGCTGATAAGATGAATCCCATAAGCTACACCGATGGCAATGAGCATCACCGGGATCATCGTGGTGACCGAATAAATGGGCACCCGCAACATTGCCATCAATCCGAATGCCCATACCGAACTCAACAGCACCACCAGCAGCGTCAAAATGGTGCTTTTGAAACTGCGCAGAATGAGAAACAAAACAACCACGATCACCAGACTGACGATGGGTACCATTTTCTGCATGTCTTTGGGACCGAGATACGCCAGCGTGCCTTCCACGATGGGCCGACCGGCGACGTAAATGTTTTCCGGCCCTTGATACTGTTTTGCCAGATCCTGCAATTGGTGATACAATTCCTGTGAAAATACGTCATCCGCCAGCTCGGCGACGACAATGGTCACCGTTTCATCGGTGGAGACCAGTCGGCCTAACGCCATCTCATTTTGTAGCACCTTATTCCGCAACTCATCCAGCGCTAAATCAGTCATTGGTGTTTTGCTGAAAAACGGTTTTACATCCAGACCATGCTCGGTGCCCACAATGTTATCCGCCGTGTACAAACTGACCACGTCGTCCTTGTTGATCTGGGGCATTTTTTGCAAGTCTTTGGTGAGCTGCTTTATTTTTTCGATAGTGGAAGAGTTAAACACGCCGTCCTGGTGTTCGATAGCAAAGATTACCCCGTCCTGAATGCCGAACCATTCTTCAGCCTGGTCGCTATACACGAACGCCGGATGATCCTTTGGCATGTACTCATCGAGATCGGTTTCCATGCGCGAATACTGTTTCATCTGCCAGAAAAAGAAAACAGAGATGACCAACACAAGTGCTAAAATCACCCACTTTTTGGTGATTAGTTTTTCAAAAAATTTGTACATATTGCCTCCAGTTATTAGTTATCATTAACTAGCTATTGAGTTAAAAAAATTAAACGGCCAAAAATCCACTCAAAATAATAACCACCAGCCCCAAAACCATATTGGTAATCATCAGCGATTTAGTGATAAGTTCAAAATTGTTTACCTGTTTCTTCAACAGCAATCCGCTCACAATCATAATCCCGATCATCATCAAAACTATGATGATTTTTATGGATAACATTGTCGAATAGCTGTTACCGAAATTGAACATGCCGAAAAATTCAGGTTGCATTCGGGATAAATAAACGCCGGTTATCAACAATCCCAAAATACTGATCCCGGTAATTTTTCGAAACCGGGCCTGAAAGCTGCTCATAATTCGTTTCAGTTGCTGCCCGTTTTCGAGATTTTGTTTCAGCACCGGCTGAACGACCAAACTCGACATGAATAAACCTCCGATCCATACAACTGTGAAAACATCGTGTAAACCTTTCATAACACCGTAAATTAATTGTGTTAAAGTCATGCTGTTGTCGCCTCTTGAAATAAATACATTTTAAATTTGAGTCTTCCTTTGTTTGTTATCACTCGCTAACCTTTTTGATGAAAAAAAAATCAATTTGATTCAGCTTTCACGAATTAATTTTGACATTTTTTTTTCAACACCGAATAACACTGAACAACACTGGATAGTGCTGACAGATTCACATTAATTTCGCTTTATGATATTTTCGGCAGACAAATTAAAGAAATAAATATTTTACTTTTTAACAGTCAACATTGCTAACAGCATGTTGACCACAGATTTACCACGTTGCACCAATGAAAAGCGGAAATCCTGTAATTTCCATTGAAAAATGATCACCCGAACCGTTCCCATAATGATCAAAGCCAGATTGTCTGCATCTTCATCAATGATGATCTTTTTGGCTTGCGCAGATTTTATCAAATCCATGAGCATGCGATAGCGTGAATTGGTGATCAGCGCCAGCTTGTGCTTTAGCTTCTCATTTAAATGAAACACCTCTTCGGATAGCATAATCGTTGTCATCGCTTGATTCTCTTCAAAGTATGCCAGTTGTAGTAAAAAGAGTTGTCTGATTTTTTCCAATTCACCCTCCACCGAAATTAACTTTTGCTGAATCAGTTCACCAAATTCCTGCATTTTATTGAGAATGCCCATAATGATGTCGTCTTTATTTTTAAAATGGCGGTAAATTGCCGGCTCTGATATCCCCACCCGGCTTGCCAACTCCCGAATAGACAATGAGGAAAATCCTGTTTCGTGAATAATCTGGATGGCTTCAGTGATAATTTGTTCTCTTCTTTCTCCGGATGTTAATCTCATTTTAACGCTCCACTCATCTATTAGTTATCGTTCACTAACCAATATAGACAAAAAAAAGTTTATTGTCAAGCTTTTTTTTGTTGCAATACATCAGTTAAAAATCAATTTATGGAAGGAGTCCAAATTATAATGATGTAATTAAATTTTTAAAACAGGAGCGGAATATTTTTTGTACATCGATGCTCGATTATTTTAGACTTCCAGATGATTTTCCGGGTTTGCCAATTAAGACTATTTTCAACCTATTCAAAAAGCAGGAATTATCGAATATGATAGAATGTCAGTTAATATATATCCCGAAACAAGATAATGAATTTTCCTAATACCGATTTATCGCTGTTATTAGTTGTAAAATTCACTATACTTCAGACGCGATTTCATTAAAAATCCGGACACGTTTACGAACCAGCGAAATGCGATTTCAAATCATGCCTGACGAGAACCCTTTTTGTCCTGCTCAAAATGTAGTTGATTTTTCCAAATGACTTCGCTTTATCATCTTTTCCGTTAATGATCCCAGGGCATCGTGGGCAATTTTTCCAAATCTTCAATGTATTTACGGTTGTCAAATTTACGCTGCTGGTTCAGCATATCATAGATGTGCGCCGCTACCACAGCGGCAATCAATTCCTTTGCCGCCGGCCTGGAATAACCTTCCGACATTAGCCTGTTCAGGTTCTGTTTGGTCTCCGGTGGGTCATTGTCTTTCAGTTGATTTGAAACAACCTGCAGGATCAATTTTTTCACCTGCGGATTATGCTCTTCCATATTGGATTCCCCTTTGTTAAAAAAAATCGGTAACAAATTAGTCCAACTTTCGATGGATAAAACTTCCACCTGAGCCTTTGTTTTTCAGTTTAGCCACTAATCGCTGCAAACCGGGGCGGATCTGTGATTGGTAATAGTTCATGCCTCCCCTTCGGTGGGAAATATTATGGGAGAACGTCATTGAGTGGGCTCACCGATACAATGCACGTTATCCCAGTTGTGGACACAATGGGTAAATTACTTCCGCCGTTGCACCGCCCCTGCAAGTTAGAGTTATGCGCAATCTGTCATCGGGCACTCAAATCCGGCCACTAGTGGGCACTTTAAAACCGGCCATTTTCAGCATGAAATAATAAAAAAAT
>OMKS01003163.1_pt1 | contig 13289 bp, 9 predicted proteins | sample 1674721 | NCBI WGS metagenome assembly OMKS01 (sample SAMN06264996, study PRJEB25208) | sediment metagenome | isolation source: hot spring sediment | place: USA: California | collected 2014-09-02 | reverse complement strand
AGCACGCGCTGGCGGTACTCCTCAGGTTGCAGCGCGAACAACTGCGGGCTGGTCGCGCAGACGATCTTGACGTTCAAGCCGCGTTCGCCTAATTCCGGCAGCAGCTTGACGACGCTCGCCATCGCGCTGGTTCCCTGGACGATGACCGTCCCGCCGCGCGGCTGGTCGGGCGCGTAATCGCGGACGACGTAAGCGCCGCGCGCCGCCGCGAAGTGTGACGGTATCCCCAACGCCGCGCGGTCGGGGATCGTGACCGGCGGGCGGGTGAGGTGCAGCGCGACAATCGGCGCGGATTGGCGCAGCGCCGCGCCGAGTAGCACCGGCACTTCGTTGTGCTCCCACGGGTGTAGGTTGATGACCGCGCCCTGCGGGAAGAGCTGCGTCACGCCCGGCGAGAAGATGCCGAAGTGCGTGCGGCTGTCGTCGGCGGTCTCCGGCCCGGAGTGTCCGGCGATCCACAGCACCTTGCCCACCTTGAGTTGCCCATCCTGCGCGAGCTGGCTGAAGAGCCGGAACGGCCCGTACTTGAGGTACGAGAAAGAGCCGTAGGTCGAACACGCGCCCCAGAACCCGTCGAACGCCGCCTCCGGATCGTCCGCAAAGTTCACCGTCGCCAGTCCCGCCAGAATGCCCGCGTTGGCGAATTCGGTGATCTCCTGTGGCAAGAGCACTCCCCCGGCGGATCCTGCCCGCTCGTACCAGCCGTAGCCCGCGAAATCGCCGTAAGCTTTGGCGAACCCGCTGATCATCGTGGAATCCGCCAGGTCCGCCGACGCTGCGATGAACAAGGGTCGCCCGTACTCCCGTGCGCCGAAGGCGTTGACCCACGCGCCCCATTTGCTCAGCGCCGCGCGGTTGGCGATGCTGGTGCCTGGTTCGACGTACAGGCCGGCTGGATAGTTTTCGTAATCGTAGAGTCGTTTGTCGGCGAAGGGAACCCTGCTTTGGCCCAGGCGGAACGTGGGCAGGTGTTCCGGTACGCTCTCGCCGAGCGCGACGAGCCGGTCCGCCAGGTAATCCACGAGCGCCTGATCCCGGTGCAGCACGTCGATCACGGCCTTGAGGTTCGCCGCGAATTCGGCCTTCAGCGTCTCGGCATCCTGCGGGGCGGCGCCGCCGAAGTTGGCGAAGGTGACGCCATATCTCTCGGCGAAGCGACGCTTGGTCTCCCAAAATATCTCGCTGTTGATGGGGTGGGGCGCGCCGTGGGATTTGTTGTCGTACTTGAGGTACTCGCGGCCCTTGCGCGTTTTCACCCAGGCGACGCTTGGCGCGCGCTCTGGGTTGTCCGTCGTTGCCATTTCGAGCAGCGCGCGCGTCACCGGTCCCCACTCGCTGCCGGATTCCGTCCCGAAGACGCGCCAGCCGTGCGCGCCGAACCAGTCGGCGGGCGTTCCGTGCACCACACGGCTGATCGCGTGATCGTCGATGCCGAAATCGTTCCAGTCCACGACGTAGTAGAGGTTGTCGAGCGCCAGCCCCCAGGCGGAGTTCATCGTCTCGTGGGTCGCGCCAGGCGTCAAGCCACCCTCGCCCTCGAAGATGAAGACCTTGACGCCGTCCGCCCCCGCCCGCTTGAGCGCGAGCGCCAGTCCCGCCGCCGCCGGGCTGCCGTGTCCCGAAGGCCCGGTGTTGAACTTGAGGAACAGCGTCTTGCCCTCCATCTCCGCGTGGCCCGAAAGTCCGCCGCGCCGCCGGAAGTTGAGCAGGTCTTCCCAATAGACAGCGCGGTCCGGTCGCAAAGCGTAGCGCGGATCGCCGGTTTGCGCGTGTTTGAGACGTAGCGCCTCGTCGAGGACGGCGAACGTGCAGTAGATCAGCGGTGCGGTGTGCCCCGCGCCCAGAACGAAGCGGTCGCCGAAGCGCTTTTCGGGGTGGCGGATGTCCCAGCGCATCACGCCGCCGAGCAGCGTGGCGAGCAGCGCGTGGACCTTCGAGCGCGACCCGCCCGGATGCCCGCTCTGGCGGTAGTTGAGCGTGATGTCGATGAGTTGGTCGATGAGCTCTTTGGTTTTCTCCCAGTACGGAAAATCGCCCTCCACGGCCTGGTAACGGGCTTCGAGGGTGGTATCGGCTGTATCTGACATAGTAACTCCCTTAAAACAACCACGAATCTCCACGAATTTTCACGAATGAAAACTCGAATTAGTGTCGATTCGTGAAGATTCGTGGTAAGAATTTCATCCAATCGCTAACTCGTAATCCAATGGCTTGTCGAAGCCATTCTCCGCGAACAGCACCCCACGCGGTTTGCGCGGACGGGCAGCCGGCTCCTCGGCGGGGACACCTACCGGCGTCAGGCAGACGAGGCCGTGATCGTCGGGGATGCCCAACACGGCTTTGATCTTCGCCTCGTCATACGCGCCGATCCAGCACGTGCCGTAGCCCAGACTCGTCGCTGCGAGGATCGCGTGATCCAGCACGATTGCGCCGTTGGTCTTGCCCTCGCCGGGCAGTGTGACCAGGCACAGAATCACGGCGGCATCCGCCATCCACATCTGCCCGCTGCACGCTTCTGCTGTCTTCGTCCGCATCTCCGGGTCAGTGACGACCACCATCTTCCAATTCTGCTTGTTCGATCCCGTCGGCGCGCACCGCGCGGCTTCCAGGATCAAGTGCAAATCCTCGTCCGGGATCGGCTCTGGCTTGTATTTACGGATGCTCCGTCGTTTCCATAGCGTTTCCAGCGTCTCGTTCATTACGTTGCCTCCTTCAACCACTAATCTACACCAATCTTCACGAATAAAAAACTCAGATTAGTGATGATTCGTGAAGATTCGTGGTAAAAAATTAGCGAAGATTCGCGTGATTCGCGGTTTTCAATTTACCGTCGCGTCGCCATCTCCCGCGCCGCGTCGATCAATAGCTTCGTGTCCAGCCCAATCGAGATGAAGCGGAAGCCTTCCGCCACGCGCTGCGCCACTTCGCCGGGCTTGGGATCCACGATGAGCAGCCCCGGCACGACACTCGCTGCCTGCGCGGCACGCACGACGCGGACCATCGCTGCTTCCACCTCCGGGTGTGTGACCTGGCCCATCAGCCCCATCGTGCCGGAAAGATCGTAGGGGCCGACGAAGACAACGTCCAGGCCGGGCAGGGCGCAGATGCCTTCGATGTTACGTACCGCGTCGATGTGCTCGATCTGCAACGCCACCAGCGTTTCGGCGTTCGCCGTGGCGACGTAGTCATCGAAGGCCGCCCCGTAAGCGTGGGCGCGCCCGATGCTGATGCCGCGCTCGCCCTGCGGCGGGTATTTGGCGTAGGCTATCGCCCGCCGTGCATCCTCGACGGTGCGGATCATCGGCACGATGACGCCCTCCGCGCCGGTATCCAGCGCCCACTTGAAGTGCTCCGGCGCGTTGATCGGCAAGCGGAGCAACACGGGGCAGCCGTGTCCCTGGATCACCTGCACGTGTCCCAGCGCCGCCGGCCAATCGAAGATGCCGTGTTCGATGTCCAGCACGACCCAGTCGAAGCCGGCCTGCGCCATAATTTCGGTGACGACGGGATGCCCGATCATTTGCCAGGTGCCGATGCTGCTTTCCCCACGCGCGAGTTTCTCTTTGATCCGATTATGCATGCACTCACTCCTTATTTTTTACGATTGGCAACGTCAACAGCGCGTGCGGGACGATCAGCACGTCCAGTTCACTGCCCAAATCCGCAGCGACGATGTGCAGGGCTTCGTCCATCGTCTGCGCCGGAATCATCTTGCACGCCACGACGATCTCCGGGCACTCGCTGCCGACGATGATGACGTGGCACTGCTCCAGCACTTTCGCCATGACGAAGGCGCGCTGTCCGCCGGGCGGGTAGCCGTTGGCGCGCGCGTCGTCGAGGATGAAGTGCACGTCAGGTGCGTCGCGCATCGCTGTGAGAAAACGCTGCTCGCCTACGCCTTCCCCTGCGCCTTCCTGGCAACGCGCGGGCGTGATGTAGTAGCCGCCCGGCCGCACGACCGGCGTCGGCGCAAAGTGCAGGTACGAAGGCGCGCGGCTGGCCTGGTAAAGGTTGGCGTCCTTCGGAAAGCCGACGCCGCCAAGGGCGACGTCAACCTGGCGCGGGATCGCCATTTCGTACATCGCCCGCGCGAACGCCACCAGCCGCCGGTGCGTCTCGACCGGCTCGCCGGCCATCGCGCATACGACGCGCCCGTTATCGTCCAGCACGACGTTGAGGATGAAGTGCAGCCCCGCGCGCAATGCCGCCTCGGTAATCGCCTCGTGAAACGGGTTCCCCTCGATTTGCCCCAGGCGCGTGTTGGGATCGTCCACGAAGCGCGGGCCGTGGCTGTAGGCGATCAGCGCCTCGCCTGCCGCGCCGACCGCCACCGTCTTGCGCCCGCCCGAATAGCCGGCGTATTGGTGCGGTTCGACGATTCCCGTGGCGATGAGCACATCCGCATCATACGCGGCTTTGTGGACGGAGAGCGGGATGCCGTTGACCTCGCCCAGATCGACCAAAGCGGCAGGGTTCTGCGGCTCATTGTCGATCACCCGGTGGCGATCGACCACGGCCTGCCCCAGCTTGGCGACTTTTTCCGCGTGCGTGCTAGGGCGGTGCATCCCGATGCCGCACAAGAGCGTGATGTCCTCGTCGCGCACGCCAGCCTGTTCCAGCTCGCGCAATATGGGCGGGATCAGCAGATCGTCGGGGCAGGCGCGGGTGGCGTCGGTGAAGACGATGCAGACGGTGTCGCCCCGTCGGGCCAGATCGCGCAATGGCGGCGTGTTCACCGGTTGGGCTAACGCCGCATCCACCGCCGCCGGTACGTTTTCCAGGGGCGGCATGTGCCTGGATTCGACCAATCGTCCGTGCATCCCGGGGAGCAAGTCGAATTCGAGCGTGGTCGTGCTGTATGGAATGTGATACGTACTCATAGTTCTCTCGTCATCAGATAGTTCAGCGGTCATTTCTACGTTGGGATGATTCTATGCAGATGGGTAGATTCTGTCAAACCACCGGTTTAATCGAACGCACAGTAGCCGAAGTTTCAAAAGGGATGTATACTTTTGTTGTGCGAGTTACCAACTTGCACGACAAGTTTTGGAGGAGGAACGTATGGCAAGTTTTGGCATCAATAAAATCAAGAGCAATCCGGTGGTGGATAAATTGCGCAGCGGGCAGCCGAGTGTAGGCACCTGGCTCTCGCTTTGTTCTCCGGTGGCGGCGGAGACGATGGCGCAAATGGGATGGGACTGGCTCGTCGTGGACGCAGAACACAGCCCCGTGGGCTTCGAGACGATGGTCAACTGCTTCCGTGCGGCGCAGTTGGGCGGCGCGATTCCCATGGCGCGCGTTCCCTGGAACGACACGGTGTGGATTCAGCGTACGCTGGATGCCGGGGCGTTGGGGCTGGTCGTGCCGATGGTCAACACGGCGGAAGATGCGCGCAACGTGGTGAGCAATATGAAGTACGCGACCAAAGGCCAGCGGAGTTCCGGTGGTAGCCGCGTCGCCGCCTATATCGACGGGGACTACCGCACGTGGACCGACGACAATCTCGCCATCATCGTGATGATCGAGACGGCGCAGGCCGTGGAGAACGCCGAAGCCATTTTAGCGACGGAGGGTGTCGTCGGCTGCTTCATCGGCCCGAACGATCTGGCACTTTCGCTAGGCGTCCATCCGAGCGAGACCGGCCCCGGCACGGTCCACGAGGAGGCGATCCAGGCCGTGCTCGCCGCCGCCAAGAAAACGGGCAAAGCAGCGGGCAAGCATTGTTTCAATGCGCCGGAAGTCACACTGCGCATCCGCCAGGGGTTCCAATTCCTGGCCCTTGCCAGCGACCTTGCCTTTATGGCGAAGGCTGCCAGGGCGGATTTCAACGCCATCGACTTCACCGGCGCGGGAGCAGATCGCGCGGCGGAGGCGCGGGGAAGTCTCTATTGAATGTGAGTGTTTTCACCACGAATCTTTAGAAACCCTTGCGAAGGTTCAGAAACCTTCGCAAGGGCGAAACCGCTATGGGAGGTTTGCGATGAAGGTTTTAATCGGTGCGAGTTTGATGGGGTTGGAGAAGGCGATTCCTGATCTGAAAGCGAAGTATCCCGATGTGGAATTTGCGTACTGTGACAAGCGTGAGGCGCTGGCGTCGATGATCGCCGGCGCCGACGTATACATGGGGTGGTTGGACCGCGACACTTTCCTCGCAGCGAAGAAACTCAAGTGGCTGCAATCGCCCAGTTCGGGCGTCAACCATTACCTGGCGATTCCCGAATTGGCGGCGAGTGACGTGATTCTGACCAGCGCGAGCGGTACGCACGGCGCGTGTCTGGCCGATAGCGTCTTCGGCATGATCCTGGCCTTCACGCGCTGCATCAAGGATTTCGTGCTGAAGCAGCAAAAGCGTGAGTGGGCGTTCCAGCAGTTCCGCCCGCAGATGGTCGAATTGACGGGCAGCACGATGGGCATCATCGGGTTTGGTGCGGTGGGGAGCGCCGTGGCGCGACGCGCGGTGGCTTTCGGGATGCGCGTCGTCGCCGTGGACATGCTGCCCGTGTCAAAGCCGGACACCGTCGAAGCGTTGTGGGGGCTGGACCGACTCCACGATCTGCTGAACGTCTCCGATTACGTTGTCGTAACCGTGCCCTACACGCGCGAGACTGACGGGATGATCGGTGCGGCGGAGATCGCGCAGATGAAGCCCGGCGCACTACTGGTGGCGATCTCGCGCGGGCGCGTCATCGACGAAGACGCGATGATCGTAGCGCTGAAAAGTGGTCATTTGCGCGCCGCGGCGCTGGACGTCTTCGCGCAGGAGCCATTGCCGCCGGACAGCGAACTGTGGGACATGCCCAACGTGCTTATCACGCCACACGCCGCCGGTGGAACGCAGTTCGAGCGACAGTACATTCTCGATATTTTCTACGAGAACCTCAACCGTTTCCTGCGTGGTGATCTCCCGTTACGTAACCAGGTGGATAAGCAGCGTGGTTTCTGATCAAAGGAACATTGTCGCCTATTGCAACGTCTTGGGGTATAATAAGATCAGTGCTAAAAATGTTGTGTAATAGCGCGAGTCATTATAAACTGTTCTTCAAGGCTCAAACGCTGTGTGATGCGTAAAGGAGGGGCGTATGCAAGACGTGCAAGATTTGCCAGATGTACCACCCTTGCGAGATGAAGAAGACATGCAGGCTTATTACAGTCCACCGGCACCGGGTGGCGCACCGCGTTGGTTTTATCCCATAGTTGGATTTGTCGTGCTGTGTTTGATCGTGATTTGCCTGCTGGTCGTGCTGGCATTGCGCAGCATTGGGGTGTTTCCTGCACCGACGCCCACCCCTACAACCCCGCTGGTCATTGTGACGCCGCCCTCTGGATTGCCGGGCACGACCATCACAGTAGAGGGCACCGACTGGCCACCTTACGTTGCCGTCGAGGTTATCCTGATCAACCTCAAGACAGGGCGCCAGATGCTCCCACCAGCGGCGACCGTGCTCGTCAAGGGGGATGGCACATTTAACGTTGCGCTCATCCTCGGCGAAGGCTGGCGCGGTCACGAGGGTGTGGACGTGCTGGTGCAAGCGCCCTCCGCCGACGTGTTGGCGACGACGCGCTTTACCTTTACCGAGGCGCCGATGCCATCGGTAACAACCACCATCGAGCCGAGTGAGACCCCTTCACCCACGCCTACCGAGACGTCGACGTTGACCGCCGAGCCTACGCTAATGCCGACGTCCACGCCTGATCCTGGCGCGTGGTACGGGCAGTATTACACAAATACAAGTATGTCCGGCGTACCGGCCCTCGTGCGCAACGACCCGAAGCTGGATTTCAATTGGGGCCGTGGTGGCCCGGTGGCGGGATTCCCGGTCGATAATTTCTCGGCGCGCTGGACGCGCACGCTGGCTTTCGAAGGTGGTATGTATCGCTTTTCAGTGACGGTCGATGACGGCGCGCGGCTATACATCAATGACCGGTTGATCATCGATGAATGGCGCTCCGGTGGGAGGCGCACGGTCACCACAGACTTGATGTTGCTGACGGGTAATTACATGTTGCGCGTGGAATACTTCGAGTCGAGCGGGCATGCGCTTCTCCAGGTGGACTGGGATAAGCAGACCGTCTTTACCGATTGGAAGGGTGAATACTGGAGCAACCGGACACTGGAGGGCATTCCCGCTCTGGTGCGCAACGATGTGCGCCTGGACTTCAACTGGGGGACGGATGCGCCGTATCCGGGTTTGTCCGCAGATAACTTCTCCGCCCGTTGGACGCGCGCGATGACGTTCGATGCAGGCACCTATCGTTTCCGATTGACGGTGGATGACGGCGCGCGATTGTGGATCAACAATCAGCTCGTCATCGACGAGTGGCGCGATGGCGCGGAACGGGAGCGGGTCGCCGACGTAGCGTTAGCTGCCGGTACGCACAATCTGCGCGTCGACTATTACGAGGGCGCCGGCAACGCGCGTATACGCCTGACCTGGGAGAAGGTCCCCCCTACTTTCCCCGACTGGAAGGGTGAATACTGGAACAACACGATGTTATCCGGGACGCCGGTGTTGGTGCGCAACGATCCCAAGATCGACTTCAACTGGGGGCCGAACGCCCCGGCGGTGGGGTTGCCGGCGGATAATTTCTCCGTGCGCTGGACGCGCGAATTGACCTTGACGGCGGGTGTATACCGTTTCCTGGCCGTGGCCGACGATGGGATTCGGATTTCCGTCAATGGCACGTTGATTTTGGACGAGTGGCGCATCAGTGCAGGCGATGTGACGTACCAGCGGGAGGTGCAGCTAAGTGCAGGAACGTACACTGTCGTCGTGGAGTACTTCGAGTTGGAGGGCAACGCTCTGGTGAAAGTGGGCATCGACCGCCTCGGCGACTTGCCTACGTCCACGCCCACGGTTACACCTACACCCACGATCACGTTGACGCCAACCGTGACATTGACGCCGACACCCACACTGTCACCCACGCCGACTGAGACACCGACGGTAACCCCCACACCCACGGAGACGCCGACCGGTTCCAGCGTGAGTCCGTAACCTCAGCGGATGCAAAAACTCCCGATGGCGGATGCCATCGGGAGTTTTATTGTATCGCGTTATACCTTCTCGCCGCACTCCGGGCAGAACTTCGCACCCGGCGTCAGCTTTGTCCCACAGTTCTGGCAGTGCTGTGCGGCTTTGAGCTTGGCGCCGCACTCCGGGCAGAACTTGGCGTTGGTTGCCAACGGCGCGTTACATTCCGGGCATGAGGCGCGGATGGTCTCCCGCCAGTGCTCTTGCCCTAGTTTTTTGTCTTCCTCGGCCATAGCGGCGTGCGCCCACACTTCTTCGACGGAGCGGCTGGATTGGGCGGCGGACATTTCCACGCCCAGATCGGGCGCGCAGCTCTTGCACAACCCGCGCTTGGTGTTCCAGCAGCTCTTCTTGCACACCCACGTCGAGCAACGCGGGCACTGGATGAAGTTAGGGCGAATCTTCTCCGAGGCCTGTTCGAAGGCTTCGTCGTGCGCCTTTTGCCAGGCCGCCGAGCGCGCGCGCTCCGCAACGTTGGCGGCGGAGCCGAAGACGCCGCCGAACAGACTACTCGCCGTGTCCAGCACCGAGGCCGCCGTCCCCACCGCCCACGCCTGGAACGGTGTGCGATACCCGGTCCCGCAGCGGTTGCAGGTAAACTCGAACTGAAAGCCCCGGTCATTGCTCAGATCGTTGTAATTGGAAACGAACTCGATTTCATCCGTCATTGATACAATGCCTCCTACAAAATAGTCTAAAGTCTAAAGTCTCAAGCCCAAAGGCTTGAGACTCCTGCACTTTGTTTATGGATGCATTGTATCACGTTTGTCAACTTGTGGAAGAGCGTGACCCTCCAAGAGGATGACTTTCTAAGAGGGTGTATGATCCTAAACAAGAAATGGGCGGTGAGGTCCCCGTACCCCACCGCCCTTTCACGTCGGCAGCACTAGGGCTGCCCTCAACCATCTTTGATGCGAAGCGTCTTTCCCCAGGCGAAGGTGAGTTCTTCACCACCCAGTGTTTGCATCCGCACATCCAGATCCCCGAACGTGATATCCAAGGCAAGCACCGCCTTGCGGAATGTGGCAAATGCGCCATCCGTAGCATGAGTCCCAACAATACAGAGCCAAATAGTGTGCTGCCCATAGGCGCGCAGTTCGTGATAAGCCGTCGACCCGCTGCGGATGGGATCAAGGGGCTGCGAGGCTGTGAGTGCCACGTATCCGTCATCTTTTCGGGCGAATACCCAGTTGTCTTCGAATGCAATCTCGTCGAAGGCGAAGGCGGGGAAGTAGGCGTGGGTGAAGCCTAGCCAGTCGTCTTCCGGTAGCGCGTGGATGGCGATGAGCGTCTCTCGCCACTGAGCCACGACGGGGACGCTGACGTTGCCTAGCCAGCGATTGGGCAGATGGTTGGAGGTCTCACTCAGGTTGGCCGGGTGATTGACGAAGACCACGGCATCCGGCCCCAGCGTCGCCTGCCAGAGGTGCTCATCCGTGCCGCGCACACCGGGATGGTATCCGGAGACTGAATCGAGCATCACGTTTGGTGTACGGTAGAGTGCCTGCTTGAGCCGTGACTGGTTGCTGAGAAGCGCTTGCCAGACAGGGCGTTCCGTTCCCAAAGGTGTCTGTGCCCAGGTAGCGGTCGATTCATCCGACGCCAGTGTGTAGGCCAGCCCCAACGGTTCGTAGGAGGAGAGGGCCAGACTCACCGTGCCTGCTGTGTGGCGATTGTACGCCCCAACACCCCAGAGCAAGCGACTGATCCCTGCCGCATCTGAAAGGCGGTGACTCGTCGCCATCAACGCGGTGGTGCGCGAGAAGGCGGAACTCAACACTCCCTGCAAGGCGTATTGATCGAGTGCCAGGAAGAGATCATCAAGGACGCTGTGGCTCAGTTCGCGGAGCCGGGCCTCTTCGGCCAGATCGAGGAGATGCGCCAAGGCAACGACGTTGTCTTCCAGCGAGCAGCTTTCCTCACCGGCAGTGAAAGCTGTTTGCTGTTTCAGTTCGCTCCACAGTTGGCGCTGGCTCTGCCGGCGCAACGTCGCGCCGGTGTGCCCGGCAGCGTTGAGGATGCGCTGCGGGTAGAGTTGGCCGGCCAGCAGTCGCCAGGTGAGGGTGGGTAGCGGGCAATCGGCAGATGCAGAGGACTGCTCAGAAAGCCTCGCCGCCAGGGACGCTTCGACCGCGCTGCGTGACGGGGCATCAAGTGCCCCGGCTGTTGTGAGCCGCGTGACCAGTCCCAGGACACCTACCCATTCCACATCGCTCTCCACTGCGCCAGCATGCTCCACCAGGGCTGTAAGTTGTTCTGCATCCAGGTCCGCGCCTGCCCCCAATGCCAGACGCGCTATGTCAGAGAAGACGGAATTCTCGCGTTTGGCTGCATCCTGGAGCGCTTCCAGGCGGCGATCGGCATATGTTCCGTAGGGTTTGGTCGAATAGGCATTGTCAACGATGTGGACCGGCAATTTGTATTGGTAGCGCAGTCCGTAGTAGTAGGTCATAATCGGCGCGCGAAACACGACAAAATAGTCGCCCTCCCAGATACGCGCTGGATGGCCGGCGTTGATGCTCAAGCCTGCCTCGACAAAGGGGGATTGTTCCACATAGATGCGGTGGCGCGCATCCTGGATCTGCACCTCGCATTGGCCGGAGAGTTCCAGGTCGGTGGGCCAGTTCACCCGAATGCGATCGCCCCGTACGTCTACCACCGATTCCAGATAGGCTGTCTCCAGCAGACGCTCGTAGTATTGGCGCAGCGCAACGTCGGGAGTTTCCGTGGGCAGGAGGACGAGCAGGGGCTCAGAACTGCCGGTTTGCACAATTTGGAGCGCACCCCCCACCGAGAATGAGGAGACGGCAGGTATCTCGAAGCGCAGCAGCACTTCATTCTGGCCTGCGTTTAGCCGGGCGGGCAGGGATACGTGCTTTGCCGCAGAACCGTGTTCGATATCCAGGCCCGACAAGGGCTCTCCGTTGACCCACAGAGCGGTGGGGCCATAGGCGGTGAGAACCAAGATCACCTCACGTGTTGAAGGCACCTCCACCTGTGCATAGGCCCAGACGTGTGCAGAGCGGGGATCGCCGGTGACTGCCAGATCGATGAAGTGATCATCGAGCGTCTTGTAGTAGGTCCAGCGCATTTTAAGTCCGTCATGCACGAAGGGCGCGTTTTCCGTGGGGAGGCGCGTGATACCGGCTGTGTCCTCGGTCTGGTCTGGTGGCTTGGTTTCCGCGCCAGCTACCAGCCAATTGTGGACGTAGCCGTTCTGGAGCTCGTAGGTGAGATAGGTTGTGGTAACGGGTGTCGAATCCCAAGACCATGCGGCCTGCGCCAGGTTGGCAGATGGGGCGCGCTCCGCGATCTCAAACGTGAGCAAAGCAGAACATCCAAGGGCTACAGCGAGAGCGACGATGATGCGTCTCAATCCCTTCGTTATCATTCCTCTCCTTTCGCTCATTCACATAAGACTCGTGATCTCTTTCATTCTATTTGCAGAATGTGTGCTAAACGTGAGCAAGACGTGAGTACATCGTTAGTAATTTGTGCGAAAGATTCCACTTTAGTCTCAAAATATGCTACAATGGCATACAAGGAGTTGGCTTTTTGCTACCAGCGAAAGGAGGGGCAAATGAGCCACCTGATGCTATCTTTACTTGGCTCCTTCCAGGCTACATTGGATGGTGCGCCAATCACGGCCTTCGAATCTGACAAGGTGCGTGCGTTGCTGACCTACCTCGCTGTGGAAAGTGATCGCCCGCAACGCCGCGAGATGCTGGCCGGACTGCTCTGGCCGGATATGCCGGAGCGTGACGCGCGTACGAATCTACGCCACGTGCTGGCTAATCTGCGCAAGGCGATCGGTGATCGCGACGCGGTGCAGCCCTTCCTGCTTACCAGCCGCCAGACGCTCCAGTTCAACGTCGAAAGCGACTACCATCTGGATGTAAAGACTTTCACCGATGCCATCGCTGCGACAATTGCTCACCCACACGTCAAGTTGGAGGATTGCGAGACGTGCATTGTTCGCTTGTGTGAAGCGGCGGGACTGTACAACGGCGAGTTCCTCGCGGGCTTCTCACTGGACAGCGACCTCTTCGAGGCGTGGATAACCACTCAGCGTGAGAAACTGCATATCCAGGCCCTGGATGCCCTGGATCACCTGGCGACATATCACGAGCAGCTTGGCGAATACACAGAGGTCATCCGCTATGCCCAACGCCAGGTCGACCTCTATTAGGGTCACTTGACCCCCAGCTGGCTCAGTTCGGCGGCGGCGCTGGCTCCTGAAAATGCGGGTTGCGCGCT